>TARA_R110000868_G_scaffold92728_4_pt1 | contig 11678 bp, 9 predicted proteins | sample TARA_R110000868 | Tara Oceans TARA_R110000868 (sample SAMEA4397489) | marine metagenome | biome: Polar Biome; feature: [SRF] surface water layer (ENVO:00010504); material: water (ENVO:00002006), including particulate matter (ENVO:01000060) such as... | depth 5 m | reverse complement strand
CTCGGCAGACGTGTCCCAGTTCGCGATTATTTCCGATCAGGACAGCCGGATGAAAATCTCCATCATCAGCAAAGCGGTGGTGCCGGATGTCTCCTTGATTGACCCGGAAACTACCCTGACGATGACCCCTTTCCTGACCGCTTGCACCGGCATTGATGCCATGGTGCATGCCATCGAAGCCTTTGTCTCCACCGCCAGCGGCCCACTGACCGATATGCACGCGCTGGAAGCCATCCGGTTGGTCTCCGGTAACCTGCCAGCCCTGGTCGATAATCCTGCCGATATTGCCCTGCGCGAACAGTTGATGCTGGCCTCACTCAAGGCTGGACTGGCGTTTTCCAATGCCATTCTCGGTGCCGTACACGCCATGTCGCACAGCCTGGGAGGCTATCTCGACCTGCCGCACGGTCTCTGCAATGCCATTCTGGTCGAACGGGTGATCGACTATAATTACAGTCATGCGGAAGACCGTTTCCGCGTTGTCGCAGACACCCTCGGCATCCAAACCAAGGGCAGAAGCAATGCCCAGTTGCGTCGTCAGCTGGTCGACAATATCAGTCAGCTCAAGGCTCGGGTGGGTCTGACCCAGAGTCTGGGTCAATCCGGCGTCAGCCTGGCGGATATTCCAGAACTGTCTGGCAAGGCACTGACCGACCCTTGCATTCTGACCAACCCGCGCAAATCCAATCAACGTGATGTAGAGGTGGTCTATGAGGAAGCGTTATGACCATCCCCACGTCTCCGGCTCAGACACAAACCAGAACAACGGCTTGAGCAACAGCCTGAACAGCAGTAACAAACACAATAACGAACACAATGCCGAAGACCAGGCGCTGATACAGAACCTGATCGGCCTGGGTGCCTTCTCGGCGCGCAAAAGCTACTACCCGGAACTGCTGCAAAAAATCGACGAGCTGGAAAGCGAGAAAGAACGCTACCAATGGCTGTTCGAAAACGCCCTGCATGGCATCTTCCAGGCCAGAGCCAGCGGCGGCATCAGTGGTGCCAACCCGGCCATCGCCCGTATGTGCGGTTACCGCGACGCCAACGAATTCCGCTTTTCCGTCACCTCGTTGCGTAACGACCTGTTCTACGATCCCGACGATCTCGATCAGCTGATGCTGCGCGTCAATCAGCTCGGCCCGCAACAGTCGTTTGAAACCCGCTTCAAACGCAAACTGGGGATGGAGCCACTGCCGGTGTCCATCAACGTACTGCTGAAAGACCGTGAACAAGGGCTGATCGAAGTGTTTGTTCACGACATCACCGAACGTAAACGCGCCCAGGCTGCCATGGCCCGCATTAACAACGAACTGGAACAGCGCGTCGAAATCCGTACCCGTGAGTTGCAAGCCGCCAAACAAGAAGCCGAAGCCGCCAACGCCAGCAAGGACAAATACCTCGCCGCCGCCAGCCACGATCTGTTGCAGCCGATGAATGCCGCCCGCTTGCTGGTAGCCACCCTGCAAGAACGCCCGCTCGATAGCGACAATCAGATTCTGGTTGAACGTATCCATACCGCGCTGACCGGCGCAGAAGAACTGCTGGCCGATTTACTCGATATTTCCCGGCTTGATGCCAATGCCGTCACTCCCGACAATGAAGAATTTGCCGTCAGCGATTTGTTTAACACGCTCTACAGTGAATTTCAGCCCCAGGCCCAGCAAGCCAGCCTGGCATTACACATGGTGCAAAGCCGCCTGCGTATTCGCAGTGACTCCCGCCTGCTGATGCGCATTTTGCGTAACTTCGTCAGTAACGCCATTCGCTACACCCCGGCTGGCAGAGTCTTGATTGGCTGTCGTCGGCGTGGTGAACAGCTGCAATTGATGGTCTGTGATTCCGGCCCCGGTATTGCCGAACACCAGCGGAGCGAGATTTTTCGTGAGTTTCGCCAGCTCGATAATGCCAACCAGGGACGCAGCAAGGGCGTTGGTCTTGGCCTCGCCATTGTCGAGCGGATTGCCCGCATGATGGATCACCCGGTGGCGATCCATTCCCGTGTCGGGGTCGGTAGCTGCTTCTCTGTCACCGTGCCGCTGGCTCATCCGGATGATCAGGTCAGCAGTCTCTGTGCCGACCGGGCGGATACGGTGCCCGCAGGACTGGCGACCAGTGCTCGGCTTGACCACGTGCGCGTACTGGTGATTGATAACGAAGAAACCATCCGCCTCAGCATGAAAAGCCTGCTGCAAGCCTGGGGCTGTAACGTGATTACCGCCAGTAATGGTGAAGTCGCCCAGGATGCCTGGTACCACTTTCGCCCGGATATTGTGCTGGCCGATTACCACCTCGACCATAATGAAACCGGCACTGCCGTGATTCGTGCGCTGGCGACCGAGGATTCCGATGTTTTAACAACTCCGCTGATCGTGATCACTGCCGACCGCAGCGACAACATCCGCCAGGAAATCACGCGCCTGGGGGCAACCCGACTGAACAAGCCGGTAAAACCGGCCAAGCTCCGTGCGTTGATGGCCTATTTACTGGAACAATAAATAACGGGCACCACATGACAGGCACCACACCTTACACTTGGCCCTTATTCAGCGGCAAGATACTGCCCCAAGGCAGTTTGTATACCTGTCGTCAGGGTGGCGAGATCGTCGTTGTTCATCACAAAGGGCGGCATCACGTAAACGCAATCGGCAAACGGGCGTACCCAGATTCCCTGTGCCACACATAACGGCTGCAGCTCGGCCACATTAGCCGCCTGTTCCAGTTGCACCACACCAATCGCGCCCAATACCCGCACATCCTTGATGCCCGCCTGACCCCTGAGTGGCGTCAGCCCTTGCTCCAGCTGCTGTTCGATACGCTGCACCTGAGTTTGCCAGTCGGATTCCAGCAACAGGTCGATGCTTTCACACGCCACTCGACACGCCAGCGGATTTCCCATAAAGGTTGGCCCGTGCATAAAACAACCGGCGTCTCCCTGACTGATGGTTTCCGCCACCAAGGTCGTCGCCAGCGTCGCTGACAAGGTCATATAACCACCGGTAAGCGCCTTGCCAAGGCAGAGGATATCCGGTGTGATATCGGCGTGTTCACAGGCAAACAGCCTGCCGGTACGGCCAAAACCGGTGGCAATTTCATCGGCAATCAATAACACATCAAACTCATCACACAAGCGCCGGGCAGCCCGCAGATAGTCCGGATGGTAAAAGCGCATACCGCCAGCACCCTGCACCACAGGTTCAAGAATCAGCGCCGCCAGGTGCTGGTGGTGTAACGCCAGCGCCTGACGCAGTGCGGCGATATCCGCAGCCAGTATCGAGTCGTCCCGGGGTTGGTCGTGCTGAAGTGGTTCGTGCTGAAGTGGCCCCGTTCGGGGGAAAACCGCCTGAGGTTCACGAACAAAATGCTGCGCCGTCAAAACACCGGCAAACAGATGATGCATACCCCGCTGTGGATCACAGACTGACATCGCGCCCATGGTGTCGCCGTGATAACCGCGCTGCAGTGCCAGTAATCGCTGCTTCTCCGGCTTGCCCCGAGCCTGCTGGTACTGAATCGCCATTTTCATCGCAACTTCGACCGCCACCGAACCAGAATCGGCCAGAAACACCTTGTCCAGCCCTGGTGGTGTCAGTGCCACCAGCCGTCGCCCCAAGGCAATCGCAGGTCCATGGGTCAAACCACCAAACATCACATGAGCCATGCTATCCAGCTGCTCGGTCGCGGCCTGATTGAGGCGCGGATGATTGTAGCCATGTACCGCACACCACCAGGATGCCATGCCGTCGATCAATTCGCGGCCGTCACGCAAGCGCAAGCGCACCCCACTGGCCGACGCCACTTGCCACACCGGTGACGGTGTGGTCATCGAGCTATAGGGGTGCCATAAATGGTGGCGATCAAACTCGGTATCGGTCAATGCCGATTCAGACCAGGGTTTGGCGGCTTGGTGATCATGACCTGTCATCATTCGCTCTCAAAAAAATCAACAAAACAGAGGTTAACGGATTTCAGTCTTCAACTCCGCTACAACCCACTGACAAACCGCCCTGGCGGCGCTATTTCAGCCTTTTTGCTAAACAGCCGGAGCCACCCTCACCATTAGTAAACCAAAGCTTGCTGACCGTATTGACCTGTTCCGCCACCGTCTTATTGTCAAGCAGCCGAGTACTGCCCACTCACTGATACGAATACAACCACAGGTCGACCCCGTTACCATGCCCAGTTCCTGCTCTACGCCCTGGCAACAACGCCTGAATGACGCCAGCCAACAGCGCCGCAATCTCAATCAATGGCGTCAGCGCTCAACCCTGAGCAGCCAGCAAGGGCCGCTGGTTGAGCGGGACGGCCAACAACTGATCAATTTTTGCAGCAATGATTACCTCGGCCTGGCAGCCAGTGGCGCAGCAGCACTGGCCCACAGTGCCCAGCGCTGGGGTCTGGGCAGCGGTGCATCACACCTGGTCTGCGGGCATTCAAGCGCCCACGAGGAATTGGAACAGGCGTTAGCCAAACACACCGGGTATCCGGCAGCCTTGTTGTTTTCGACCGGTTATATGGCCAATGTCGGCTGTATCAATGCCTTGACCCAGCGCGGTGATCTGATCCTGCAAGACAAGCTGAACCATGCCTCCCTGATCGACGGTGCCTTGCTCAGTCGAGCCGATTTCTTGCGTTATCGCCATCTCGATTACGCCCAGCTGCAACAACGGCTGGAACATCGCCAACAACAACTCCAACTCCAACAACAACTCCAACAACGTCAACAACAGCCCCAAAACACTCAAGCACTGACACTGGTGGTCAGTGACAGTATTTTCAGTATGGATGGCGATCTGGCGGATGTCGCCAGGCTCAGTCAGATCTGTCAGCAGCAACAAGCGTTGTTGATGGTGGATGATGCCCACGGCTTGGGCGTTATCGGTACCCATGGTGCAGGTGTCCGTTCGGCCTTTGATCTCGGCGCCGCACAACTGCCGGTTTATATCGGCACGCTGGGCAAGGGCCTCGGCGGCTTTGGTGCCTTCGTCGCCGGAGATCAAAACCTGATCGACTATCTGGTGCAGTTTGCCCGCCCCTACATTTACACCACCGCCCTGCCTCCCGCCGTTGCCGAGGCCATGCTGTCGAATCTCGAACGTCTGCAAGATGATGCTCTGCGGCAAACCCTCAATCAGCATATTCGCTATTTTCGCCAGCAGGCCAGCCAGCTCGGGCTACAGTTGATGCCATCGGTATCACCGATTCAGCCTTTGATGATCGGCGACGAAGCCGCTGCCATGGCCATCAGCGCTGAATTGCAGCGGCGTGGCTTATGGGTCACGGCGATTCGCCCTCCCACTGTGCCCGATGGCAGCAGTCGTTTACGTATCACCCTGACCGCCGCCCATGCCACCGAGCAGATCGACGCACTACTCTCTGCGCTGGATGAACTGATCCCAGAGTCGTTACGCAGCGCTACTGACAACGCGCTGCCGTCACAGGGAAGCACCCTGTGAGCCAGGCCGATTTCTGGGTGCCACTGAACGCCCACACCGCCTCAAAGTCCGAGCCGCTGTGGTACTGGCTGCCCGGCTGGAGCTTCACGGCGACTATCTTCGAACCCTTGCTGGCCGCTCTGCCGGGCAGGCATCTGGGCCTCGACTATCGGGCGTTCTATCAGTGCCTGACTCAATCCGGGCAGACCCCCACTTTCAACGATGCTGTCACACTGTTGCGTCAGACCGCCAGCGCTGATGCGCTCTGGGTCGGCTGGTCGTTGGGAGGAGCGCTGGCCCATGCCACGCTTTCTCATGACCGGCTTTCTCACGATATACAGAGCCAGGCAGCGGCCGATACCACGAGCAGAATTCAGCCACGGGCGCTGTGCACCCTCGCCACTGGCAGCCGTTTTCTCCGCCAGTCAGACACGTCGCAACAAGGGATGGATGAAGCCACATTCAGCGCTTTTCGTAACGGCTTTGAGCGCTTCCCCGCCAAAACACTGAAACGTTTCCTCGCCTTGTGCTGCCAGGGAGCGGAACAACCACGAGCTTGCATCGCGGCCTTGTCCAGCCAGCAATTAACTGATCAATATGCGCCGCTGCTGGCCACCTCGCTGGACTGGCTGACTCAATATCAACTCGACGACCGCCAGCTCAACAACCAACACGCTGACATCTTACGACTGGCCTGGTACGGCCAACATGACGCGTTGCATCCGGCCGGACTGACATCCAGCGCAGCGCTGTCAACGATACCATCTTGCGGCAGCAGCCACGCCCTGTTGCTGGAGCAAGCCACCATTCCCCTGTTGCAACGCGCCTTGCTCGAACTGATAAACGCCAGCGCCGGGAAGCAGCCATGAATCCACTCCCGATGCGCGACAAACGCCAGGTCGGACAGCAGTTCAGCCGTGCGGCGCGCAGTTATGATCAGGCCGCCACAGTACAGCAATGGGCACAACAGCAATTACTGCAGCGCTTGCAGCAGCATCTGCCAGACGGTCTGCACGGCCACTGGCTCGATATCGGTTGCGGCACCGGTGCCGCCCTCGAACCACTGGCCGCCATGGGAGCGCAACACATCACCGCGATTGATATGGCCGCCGGAATGCTGGAGGTGGCAGCCCGACGTCCGCTGTCAGCGCCAGGATCGTCTTCTCAACCACAGTGTTCCCGTACCCTGTTGTTAGCGGATGCCGATCAGCTACCGCTGGCGGCTGGCCGTCGCTCCGATACTACGATCGACAGCACAATCGATGCTGCCCCCGACGTTAGCCAACAGTCCCCCTGTGGGGCGATTTCCAGCCTGATGCTGCAATGGAGCGAAGCCCCGCAACAGACTCTGGCAGAGTGGTATCGGGTACTGGCTCCTGGCGCAACCCTTGCCATTGCCACGCTGTTGCCCGGCACCCACCGCGAAATTGCCGCCACCTGGCAGCAGATAGATCACTTCCGCCATATCAACCGCTTTGCCAGTGCGGTGGAGCTGAGCATTGCGCTGCAACAGGCCGGTTTTGATATTCAGCTGCAGCAACAGGCCAGCTATCAGGAACACTACCCGGATAGCCTCAGCCTGTTACAGGCGTTAAAAGCGATTGGTGCGACGAACGTCAACAGTGGCCGCCGCCCAGGATTGGCCGGACGCCAGCTGATCCGACTGTTTGATCAACACTACCCCAAAGATGCCAACGGCCAATGCCCGTTGAGCTACCAGCTCTGCTGGATATTAGCGACCAAACCCGACCACGGATAAGACCCATGACGCCTGCTGCCCCCGCTCTGCCCAACCGCCGCGTATTTATTACCGGAACCGATACCGATGCTGGCAAGACACTGATCTCCGCCGCGCTGCTGGCAGCCGCTGGCCGGGCGGGCTATCAGACCTTTGGGTTAAAGCCAGTCGCGGCCGGATGCGAGCGCATAACAGATGGCAACGCACAGCACCCCGGCCAACTGCGTAACGACGATGCACTGCTGTTGCAACGCTTCAGTAATGTCGAGCAGCCCTATGCCATCCATAATCCGTTTGCATTTGAGGCCGCGATCGCACCCCATATCGCCGCCCGGCAAGAACAACGACCGCTGAAGTTGGATGAGCTGACCCGTGCCTGCCGCCACTCTCTCGCAACAGCGAATGCCAGCTTTGAACTGATCGAAGGTGCCGGTGGCTGGCTGGTACCAATCAATACCATCCATTCACTGGCCGACCTCGCCGTTGAACTCGACGGTGACGATGCGCAACAGCCACTGGAAGTGATTCTGGTGGTCGGCTTACGTTTGGGATGTATCAATCATGCCTTGCTCAGCGTCGAAGCCATACGCTCTCGCGGGCTGACACTGGCAGGCTGGGTCGCCAATAGCCTGAGTCCAGCCATGGATGTCGAACAGGCCAACCTGGAATACCTGACCGACGTCCTGGCGCAGCAACACATTCCCCTTTGGGGTCATGTGCCGTACCTCAACATGCTGGAACAAGCGGCTGATACTCCGCCACAGCAGCTGCTCGACAACAAGGCCCATGCTGCCCTGCGCGCCAGTCAGTCTCTGGAAGCGATGTTCAGCTGATATCCCACACGGATAGCACCGTGAAGGTCAATAAAGGTAAAACATCTCAAAAATCCTGCCAGAATCTCGCCAGAGTGCAGCATTTTTAACACCAACACGGTCACATAACGCCAGTGCGGTTTGATGCAGGGTAAAAATGCCCTGTGTACACTGTACCTTCAGGCAATACTGCTACACCCAGGGGCCTGAACGAAGCCCCTCGAATAAATCAACCCCGGCAACCAAAAGAAGGACTCTTGATGAATCACATCAGCAAACAACTCGTGGCAATCTCTCTGGCATCCAGCTGCGCTTTCAGCGCATTGGCACACGGTAATGACGACGTTGAAGATGCTATCGAATACCGCCAGTCGGTGTTCCACCTGGTCGGCACCCATTTTGGCCATATGGGCGACATGGTGAAAGGCAAGAAAAATTTTGACGCGGTGGAATTCCAGTATCGCGCCAACAGCCTGGACGCGCTGGCAAAAATGCCGCTGGAGGGCTTTACCGTACCTGGCTCCGACAAAGGTGAAACCAAGGCCAAGCCCGCAGTGTGGGAAAAGCCAGAGCTGTTCCGCGAGAAGCTGACCAAGTTTCAGAAGGATTCAAGCGCGCTGGCCAAAGCCGCTCAATCCGGCAATATGGACACCATCAAACCGGTATTTATGGAAACCGCCAAAAACTGCAAAAGCTGTCATACCGACTTTAAAAATCGTTAAAACCGGTTATGCCATAGCTCAGGATGCAGGCCATAGGGCCTGTCTCCTGATCCCGCTACGAACACCGTCCATCCCCAACTTGCCTGCACGCAGCAGCAGCCATCAGCCATCAGCCAGCCACAATCAAATAGTAGCTAACCGCCCACAGCAGCAGAAACACCCCCCAGGCGCGCCATGCAGGTACCAGAACAGGAACCTGAACATCCCTCAAATCATCTCGCTTTCCCGTTACCATCGCCTGCACCAGCGGCTCACCCCGCCATTGATGCAACACCACCGCCGCAATATGCAGCACCACCAGACCGATGATCAGATTAAAATTCAGGTGATGCCACTGGGTCAGCCAAGTCGCGGTATCCGCAGAGACCCAGCTCGCCAGCGGCCCTTCGGTAAAAATTTCATCGGTGGCAAACAGTCCACTGATCCACTGCAGCGCAATCAGCAGCAGTAAAGCCACCACCATCAGCGCACCCAGTGGATTATGTCCGGCATGACGCGGCACGCCCTTACCCACTAACAGGCAACGGGCAAAGTGGGTGACCGCTTGTGGCCCCTGCACAAAATGACTGAAACGTGCGTTCGATGATCCGAGCACACCCCATACCAATCGGGTCACCCAGAGAGCAACCAGGCATGCCGCCAGACTCATATGCCATTCCATCTCTCCCTCTTCCGCTGTCCACCAGCAAGCAACCAGTAACATGACCTGTAACCAGTGGTAGCCACGAATAAAACCGTCCCAAACCTTCATAATCACCTCTCTTCCATCACTCTATATTCCGTTTTGCCATAACCAGTTTACGAGATCAGCGCTATCATTTTCTGTAACAAACCGCGTTTCGCAGCACAAAGAGCGCTGATTGCCGCCCGGATTTGGCAGATTTACCAATAATGACAAGGGGCGGTTGCCTAAAACACGCTAATGACTGGCATAATAACCGCCATACGCATTTAATGCCGATCCGGCAACACGCTGGCGAAAGGCAGCGGCAGATGTTTAAAAATAAACAGGTCACCGTTACGACATGAGGATTTTCATGAGAGCGATCGTCTCAGCAGGCTGTCTTTTATTGCTCACTGCTTGTAGCCATCAATCGTACATCCCGTTTACCCAGGAGCTGCGTTTCAGCGAGGGCTTTAACAACGCCGATCTGCAACAGCTACAGTATTATGTCTGCCCGCCGTTCAAGGCCGAACGCCAGTTCAGGATGGTCGAAAAAAACATCTCCAGCGGCAAATTGATTCGGCGTCAGGGACAACTGGTGAATGAAGTCGTCGTGCCGCAATGGACACCGGGCGTTGCTGTCCAGGTGGATGAGCACTTTCTGGCGGTCAGTTTTGAAGAAGGTACGGCGTTAACTTTTGGTGTGGAACAGGGTCTTTCTCAGGGGGATTACACTCCACTTGGCCGCAACAAGGATGATCACTTTCAGGTGTATTACGATGGCGAATGGTATTACACCATTGATAACACCGCTGGCGAATGCGAAGGCAAGGTCTATTCGCAACCCCGGCTGTGGATTGATGCAGATTCGCTAAAAGAAAAGACGACGGAACGCAAGGTACTTCAAGGACGCCGTATCGAATAACACGCCAGTCTATGTTCGAAGCCCTTACTTTATATGATGCTGACGAAGCCATGCTCAAGCGCATGGCCTCTTGGCGCTCGACAAAATAGCCACCCTGGTGCTGCCGGCACCGCAACATGACTGGATATTGGGCCTCCCAGTCATGGCTTTCTGGCAACCCTCCATTGTGCCCTCTCCTTCCCTTTACAAGACCTGCTCACACCCACCCAATCATGGCGCGACGGTAACTTAACCATCAGCGGATACACAACGTCCGATTCGTGACTACACTGAAATACGAAATAACTGACCAAACGACCTTGTGTTGTTGAGCCATCAGACCATCGTGCGAGGTAGTAATGAACGCCCCAGTTGAAACCAGCAAAAACCGGCTGTTTACCAAAATTGTTATCGCTGCTGTTATCTGCCTTGGCGTTGCCATGGCGGTACTGATTTTTATAGCCACCGGCCTGGCCAGTAATGTCCTGGAAGCACGCGCGCATGCCAGCATTCAGCACACGGTGAAGGACAAAGCCGGACAAATTGATGTGGTGCTGCAGAAACAATTACAAATCAGCCAGATCATCGCCAATGCACCCGCAGTCGTAGACTACGCTGCAGGTTTCGCTGACACCGGTCAGCAAGACCAGCAACTGCATGACCAATTACGCCGTTATCTTGGCAAGGTTATGACTGATGGCGCCGGTGTTTATGAAAACGTCTTTATCATGCTCAACGACTACACACTTGGTGTTGATGGCATTGGCGGTAAATCCGAAGGCTTTTCAAGAGCGAATGAAGATGTCGATGCTCGTACCCTGTTATCGGATGACGTCTCAATTGGTCATACCCTGCTTTCCCCGGTGACCGGCCGTCCTGTGTTAATGATTACAGCACCGGTCAAAAACCGTTCCGGCAAGGTAGTCGGCACGCTGAATACTCCGATCGATCTGCAAAATATCGCTTCCCGGCTAATCAATGATGACAGTGAAAGTAATAATTTCCTGCTGGATAGCCATGGACTGGTGCTGTCATCTGAAAATAAAAACCATTTTCTCAAACTCGACTTTTCCAAAGATGCTCACCTGCAAGACTACTTCAGTCAGATTCAATCCGGCCGTAATGCCACCGGCCACTTCCAGCTTGAAGGGATTGATTATATTGCCAATCACCAGGCTTTTAACGATGGCAAACTGATTCTGGTTGCCGCCCTGCCAGTGTCGGAATACACCGCACCGCTGATCAGTTTACGCCAACAAATGATGACGACGGCAATCATCTGTACCGTCGTTGGTGCACTGGTGCTGGTATTGCTGGTCTATGCGATCACCCGGCCACTGTTACAGCGTTTGACCACTGCCATGCAAGCGGCAGAACGTATTGCTCAGGGAGATTTAAGCCAG
>TARA_R110000868_G_scaffold31627_14_pt1 | contig 11678 bp, 10 predicted proteins | sample TARA_R110000868 | Tara Oceans TARA_R110000868 (sample SAMEA4397489) | marine metagenome | biome: Polar Biome; feature: [SRF] surface water layer (ENVO:00010504); material: water (ENVO:00002006), including particulate matter (ENVO:01000060) such as... | depth 5 m | reverse complement strand
ATTGTCCTCGGTCGGACGTGAATCCTTCACTTGCGTGTCTTCATTACCGCAATACGGACAACGCATATCTCTGGCCCCCAGCCTGTATCGGTTTTAGCTTGTGACGCGAAGACTTATTTCACGCCGCCATAGATCGGAAAACGTCCGCACAATTCGATCACACGACCGCGCACCGACGCTTCCACTGCCGCATTGCCACTTTCGCCGTTTTCGGCAAGGCCTGACAAGACTTCATTGATGAGTTTGCCAACAAGCTGAAATTCAGCAACGCCAAATCCGCGGCTCGTGGCAGCCGGTGTACCCAGACGCACGCCCGATGTGATCGTCGGCTTTTCAGGATCGAACGGAATACCGTTTTTGTTGCAAGTGATGTTGGCACGTTCGAGCGCTGCTTCCGCAATTTTGCCGTTGAGCTTCTTAGGACGGAGATCGACCAGCATCAGATGCGTGTCAGTACCACCCGATACAATGGCGAGACCGGCTTCGGCAAGCGTCGCGGCAAGCGCGCGCGCATTGTCCACAACCGATTGCGCATATTGCTTGAACTCGGGACGCAGCGCTTCACCGAAGGCAACGGCCTTGCCGGCGATGACATGCATCAACGGACCACCCTGAATGCCGGGGAAGATCGCCGAGTTGATTTTTTTACCGAGATCCTCGTTGTTCGAGAGGATCATGCCGCCACGCGGGCCGCGCAATGTTTTGTGCGTTGTTGTCGTCACAACATCGGCATAAGGCAGCGGGCTCGGGTGCACACCACCGGCCACAAGCCCCGCAAAATGGGCCATATCGACCATCAGATAGGCACCGACGCTGTCGGCAATTTCGCGGAAGGCTTTAAAATCAATGACGCGCGGATAAGCCGAACCACCGGCGATGATGAGCTTGGGCTTGTGCTCTTTGGCAAGACCCGCAACTTCATCAAGATCAATCTGATGGTCCTGCGCACGAACACCATACTGAACGGCGTTGAACCATTTGCCGGACTGGTTGGGAGCCGCGCCATGCGTCAGATGACCACCAGCGGCCAAGCTCATGCCGAGAATGGTGTCACCCGGTTTGATGAGCGACATCATCGCGCCCTGATTGGCCTGCGAACCGGAATTGGGCTGCACATTGACATAGGCGCAATCAAATAATTTCTTGGCGCGCGAGATGGCCAGATCTTCGGCAATGTCGACAAACTCACAGCCGCCGTAATAACGCTTACCCGGATAGCCTTCGGCATATTTATTGGTCATCACCGAACCCTGCGCTTCCATAACGGCGCGCGAGACGATGTTTTCCGAGGCGATCAGTTCGATCTGAGTCTGCTGGCGGTGAAGTTCTTTATCGATCGCGGCCTGAATTTCAGGATCGGCCTTTGCCAGATCATCACTGAAAAAACCGGAGGCTACAGCCCGACCCGCGACCGCATTGCTTGACGACATTCGATGAACCTTCATTCGACGGAAATATGCCAGCCCGGCCCCAAAAGACGCATCTGCGCCGGTGCCAGACCACAGCGAAAACCGAGCCTTTAGGCCCCTGCTCCGCTGCGGGCGTCATACCACATATCGCGGCACGGGGCCAACCTGCCACAAGCCGCCGGAAAAAGAAAAACAAACTCAGTTGCGAAAACAGTTCAATAGCAATGCTTACTAATATTTAAGAGCAATGCTTACTAGTATTTGAGAATATTTCTTATTTGAAAGTCAAAATTCGACAGATTATGAAATTTAAAGAGAAGGGTAGGCTTAGGTATATTCATTGTATTGAGGATGAATTAGGAACTTCTCTCAAAATGAAGGTTTACGTTTGACTGAATGCCTCAGTTCACTCTGATGCTTACAATTATCCAAGAATAATTCCGTCAAACAACTTGAACAGAATCTTGCACCACCACTAAAATAGTGGACGGTGCAAATTCAACCAACAAGCAGACCTATTGCCGAAAAGGTTTGAAGAGGAACTCCCTGCGCGATGAGTGACCAAGACGCCAAACAAGCTATTGAACCCTCGCACCTTCTTAAATTGGCCGGCCAAATCGTTTCCGCCTACGTGAGCAACAACGAAGTGCCGACAGGCGATCTGCCGGAGTTCATCCGCACCGTTCATGATGCATTGAGTGACCTGGAACACGGCACAGGCAGCGCCAATCGCGAACTTGTTCCTGTCGTGCCGATCAAAAAATCGGTCACAGCCGATTACATCGTCTGCCTGGAAGACGGCAAAAAGCTCAAAATGCTGAAGCGCTATCTGCGCTCGCAATATGGCATGTCACCAGAGGACTATCGCGCGCGCTGGGGTCTTCCCTCGGATTACCCAATGGTCGCACCCAATTACGCTTCGCAACGCTCACGTCTTGCCAAGCAAATCGGCCTCGGCAAAGCCGCGGCAAACGACGGCGCGCGCCAGCGTCGCAAGAAATAGTCTGACAACTTTCAGACGATGATACCGCCACCAGAACCACCCCTAGGCGGTATCTCAGGCGTATCCGCCGTTGCATAGCCCTCACGCACCAGACGTTGTCGCAATTTTGCTAAAGCAATGCGCTGCAATTCGCGATGTGCAGCAGGTCCAGCGGGACCGGTCACCGACACCTCCACCCCAGTCTTCACATCAACTGCCGTCGCCTTGACGCTGCCGCCAAGCGGGGTGAACTCAAAAATGATTTCGCGCGGACCGCCGGACGAACCAGACGGTATTGAGGGAGGACGATTTCCGCTCTCAGGCGGCACGAGCGATGTTCCGCCGCGTCCAGACCTGATCAAGTGCTTTGACCAGATCGCGCATCATCTCGTCCGTATGCACAGGACAAGGCGTGAAGCGCAAACGCTCGGTGCCGCGCGGGACAGTGGGATAATTGATTGACTGAACATAAATGCCGTGATCGCTGAGCAAATCGTCGCTCACCTGCTTACAGATCACTGGATCGCCGACAAATACCGGCACAATATGGCTTTCGCACATCATCACGGGCAGGCCGGCATCCGCCATCATGCTGCGCAGCGTGCGTGCGCGCTCCTGATGTGTGTCGCGTTCGACATTGCTTGTCTTCAGATGCCGGATCGAAGCCAGCACACCGGCAACCAGTACCGGCGCAAGCGACGTCGAGAAGATGAAACCCGGTGCATAAGAACGCAGCACATCGATAAGCACCGACGAACCGGCAATATAGCCGCCCATGACGCCAAAGCCTTTAGCGAGCGTGCCTTCGATGATATCGACCTTGTCGAGCACGCCATCGCGCTCAGCAATGCCACCGCCGCGTGGCCCGTAGAGGCCAACCGCATGCACCTCGTCGAGATAAGTCATAGCGCCATATTGTTTAGCGAGGTCGCAGATCGCCCCGATGGGTGCGATGTCTCCATCCATCGAATAGACGGATTCAAATGCGACTATCTTGGGCTGCGCAGGATCAAGCTGCTTCAACAGAATTTCGAGATGGCCAAGATCATTGTGACGCCAAAGACGCTTCGGCCCGCCGCCGCGCTTTATACCTTCGATCATCGAGGCGTGGTTCATCTCGTCGGAAATGATCACGCAATCATTGAAGACGCGCGCGAGCGTGGACAGGGTCGCATCATTGGCAGCATAGCCAGACGTGAACAGCAGCGACGCTTCTTTCTGGTGAAGGTCGGCCAGTTCCTGCTCGAGTTCGACGTGATAATGCGTGGTGCCGGAAATATTGCGCGTGCCACCAGAGCCCGCACCCGCCTCGTCGATGGCACGGTGCATGGCGTCGATAACAACCGGATGCTGGCCCATGCCGAGATAGTCGTTGGAGCACCAGACGATGATTTCGCGCGAACCCTGCGGTGTGTGAAATGTGGCGCGGGGGAAATCGCCGCGATGGCGTTTAATATCGGCAAAAACGCGGTATCGGCCTTCTTCCTTCACGGAAGCTAGGGCATCGTCGAGTTTTGCCTGATAATCCATTGCCGCAATCCTGTACCTGTCAGAACCGCAGCCTAGCCGCTACAGCTCTTTGCCTCGCGCTCCGCCGTGGCGGATTGCCGTTAACTTAACAAGCCTGACCAATGTGACCATAAGCTAATTGTCGCACAAATTCACGGCCTTAGCTGTGATTTAGGGAAGCTACGGCGAGGATTCCAGCTCAAATTGCGGCAAGCTGCGCCCGTTGGCGCTCTGGTTGCAGGAAAATGAGACCGATGAGACCACCAGCAATCGTTACCGCACCGCAAATCTGGTAGCCCAAATTGAACCCATCAAGCGGCGTTGCCGCATGGCCCAGCACCCAGCCCATGATCGAAGGCGCAAAGATACCGGCCGACGTGCCAACAGCTCCGGCGAGGCCCAATATGGCCCCGCGCTGTGCCGATGGCGTGATCTCGGCGAGGATGACCGGCACAAGCGTATAGACGATGGTCGGCAGCGTGGCACCAGTCACCATCAGCACAATCCTGAGCGTTGTGTCAAACACCAGCGTGGAACAAATAAACACAACACCACCAGCGCATGCCATGAGGCTTGGAAATACACCGAGCGCTCGACGGCTGCTCGCGCCGCGCTGCATCGCCCGTTGAGCAAAAAAACTTCCGACCATAATAATCACGGCACTGACGATAAAGGGAAGCGCCGTAAGCTTACCCGCCATCGACTGATCAAAGCCAAGGCCTTGCACGAGAAATGGCGTAAACCACGCGAGACCCAACGCAAGGCTGAAATAAGCACCAAAATAGAGCGCCCAACTTGCGAGGTTCGTCTGATTGAGAATGAGGGCCTTGTACGGTCGTTTGAATGGCGCTGGCGCTGGCGACGTCGCTGTTGAAACCACGTCGCCGACTGTGCCTTCCTTACCGATAAAGAACCACGCGACAGTCCACAGAAGACCTGCAACACCGAGCGCACCGAAGGCGTAGTGCCAACTGTAGGTGACAATAATCCAGTTCAGCACCGGAATGCAAAAAATGACGCCCAGCGAACTACCTTGCGCGATGAGCGCGCCGGGCATAGCGCGCTTGTCCTCTGGGAACCATTTGTAGGCTGCATGCAATGCGATCGGATAGGCCGGGCCTTCAGCCGCACCCAGAATGATGCGCGAGGCAATGAGCAACTCGATGCCGACCTTGCCCACCATCGGAAACTGCACCAGCGCCCAAATGAGCCCCATTACGAGCAGCGCCAAACGCGACTGCACGCGGTCCACGATGAAACCCGTGACAACAGCGGAGACAGAAAACAGAAAGAAGAAGCTCGACCCGACGAGACCGAACTGCTCGGGCGTCAATTGGAGGTCCGACATGATCGGCACACCGGCAAGACCGATGATCGCCTTATCAGCGAAATTGATCATCATAAAAAAGAACAAAAGCAGCGTAATCGCCCACTTCTGACTCGCGCTCGCTTGACCACTCATCGGCAGATCTCCCCCCACACCTATTCCCGACACTACCCAGAATGCGGGACGGCATTTGTCACTATTGTCACATTTCAGGGGAGGTTGAAATGCTGTTACACCAGGTGGATTACCACAAACCGCGATCCTGCAGAACCTGTTTGAGGACCGCCGGTTGATCGGTCATCAACCCGTCCACACCCAGATCGGCGAGACGGTTCATCTCGGCCGGATCGTCGATGGTCCAGACATGAACCTGCAAGCCCAATGCGTGCGCACGCCCAACCAACAAGCCATCCACAAGCCTAATGCCATATTGCTCGATCGGAATTTGGGCGCAACCACCAGCAAAGCCGCCCCATAAAAACCCGAGCGGACCTGACCAACTGGAAAACCGCAACCGCGATGTCGCACCGGGTCCGAGGCCAGTACAAAGGCGGGGTCCAAGTGCCTCTCGCGCTGCAACCGTTCGTGCACCTGAAAAGGAGGTCACACAGACACGCTCGACCGCCCCGCAATCGCGCAAGACGCGTATAAGCGGCTCAACAGCATTGTCGCGTTTGGGATCGATATTGACGCGGAGATCGGGCCAGGCGAGCAGCAATTCTTCAAGGCGGGGGATTGGCTCAACTCCGTCCACGCGGGCCCGAGACACATCGGCGAAGTCCATTTCCGCAATGACCCCGACCTGATCCGTCACTCGATCAAGCTGATCATCATGAAAAGCCAGCAACACCCCGTCACGGGTCGCATGAACATCGGTTTCGACATAGCGATATCCAAGCTCCACCGCGCCCTGAAAGGCGGGCATGGTATTTTCCGGCCAGTTGCCTGCGCCGCCACGATGGGCGAAGGCGAGAATACCGTCGTGTTCGAGATATGGAAATTTGGCCTTGCGCGACGTCATATCTATCCCTCTTTCGTCCGGTTCTGGTGCCAGACGAATCTCCCTCACGCAAAGCCTAAGCTAATTCAGCGCCGAAGGTGCAGAGATCTTGGCGTCACGCTTATAAACATCATCGCGGAAATTCACGACGCCGTCTTCGCCCACCCATGCGGTCAGATACATCAGATAGATGGGCACTTTCTGAGCGAGCGTCACATCCATATGCTCGCCACTATTGATGGTTTTGTCGATGCGGGCACGGTTCCAACCACTATTGTCCTCAAGCAGCCATGCGATGAGGTCGCGCACATCCTCCACACGAACGCAGCCCGAACTGAAATTGCGGGCGTTGCGTCCAAACAGGCTCTTGACCGGCGTGTCATGCAGGTAGACCGCCTGATTGTTCGGGAAATTGATTTTGACCGTGCCCAGCGAATTGAGCCTGCTTGGGTCCTGACGCAAGCGATATTGACTTGTGACGTTCGGGTCCGACCAATTGATTGTTGAAGGATCGACCTCAGTTGATGTGTCCGCCCAGCCTTTGAACACGCGGATACCCATGCGGCTCAAAAACTTCGGATTGGCTTTGATTTTGGGCAGCAGATCCTTCGTCGCAATCGACAGCGGCACATTCCAATAGGGATTGAGTGCGATGAAATTGACCTTGCTCGTGAGCTCCGGTGTCTGACGATCTTCCTTGCCGACGATGACACGCTTGCGCAACGCAACTTCACCGTTTTCAACTGCTTCAACTTCCTGCCCGGCGATATTGACGAAGACATATCGTTTGCCGAGCGTCGGCGCGACATCGCTAAGGCGCTTGAGATTAACCTCCAGCAAACGGATACGTTCGGCCACCGGCACATTGAGCGCATTGACCGTGCCTCGCCCCATCACACCATCGGGATAAAGCCCGTGACGAACCTGAAAGCGGCGCAATCCTTCGTAGACGCTCTCGTCAAAAGCCTGTTGATCGCCTTCCGACGCCGACATGTCTCCAGTCGTGAGCAATCTCTTGCGCAACAAGGCCACGCGCGGATCGCGCATACCTTTGCGCAATTGCTCGCCCTGCGGGATCGACTGCCAGCCCCCCCACCCTTCAATTTGGCGGTACATGGAAATGGCACGAACCACCGGCCAAAAGCCCGCATCGCCGAGCGTCGGCACGGTGGACTTCAGCGCCGGATCAGTTGTGACTTCGGTTTGCGAATTGGGGGCCCATGGATCTATCCATTGGGACTCAACGGGATCGTAATTGGACGCCGCTCCAGCACCGCTCGTCGTCGCAAACGCAAACAGACCGCTGATCAGCAGTCCCTGCGCGAGCGACGCACACATGTGCAAGATTTGGCGTCCGCGTGTCACAAGTCCCTCATTCCGTTTCGACCGATCTTAACCATATTTCGGCCACGGCGTCCGTTTTCAGCACATAAGCTTCCATCCGGCTAATCTCAATCAGACGGTTTGCAAGTTTTGTGCAGGAAAAACGCCTGAAAAATCAGAGACGATAGCGAATTTGATCGGTCCAGAAGCGCTCAAGCTTGTGCAACGTCGAATTGATCTGCTGCAACTCTTCATTGCTGATGTCACCCACTTCAGCGACCGAACGGCAATGCTTGTTGTAAAGCTCATCAATCGACTTGCAGATGGCGCGGCCCTTATCTGTCAGGCGCACACGGACCGAACGGCGGTCGAGACGCGAACGCTGATGGCTGATGTAATCGGCCTCGACGAGCTTCTTGAGATTGTAGGACACATTAGACCCAAGATAATGACCACGCGTGCGCAATTCGCCCGCAGTCATTTCAGCGTCACCGATGTTGAACAGAAGCAGCGCCTGAACGCTGTTGATCTCGGAGCACCCGACGCGGTCGAGTTCATCTTTGATCACATCAAGAAGACGACGATGCAAACGCTCAACATAGGTCAGGGCTTCCAGATAGGCAGGCTTTGACGCCGCCGATTCCGAATGTGCTACAACCACAGTCGCTTGTGAATTTGTAATGCCCATGAGATATGCCCTTCTGACGCAACTTCTGACACGCGGTGCCGGTCCGGCTCCTGCCTGAAACGAACACTATCCGGCATCCCCCTAACGACACGTTTAGACGCGCACCACCAGAGATTGATCACAATGTGTATCGCGCCGGCGTCCGGCACTTTTGACGCAGGCAAACGGCGAGACGCATTCGCATTGCAGCAAATTTGTTTCAGAATTGAACAAAGAAGGGTCAGATCGAGGGCATCAACCCACGATTCATATTTGCTTAGCCATACACAAATTTTTTTGTGATGACGGACATTACCTTCAGATTTCGCCCCTTATCATCCGAATGATCCCGGAAAAATCCAGACTGTCGTGACCTGAGGCTTCCATCAGTGCATAAAGCTGTGCCGCTTGAGCGCCGAGCGGCGTCGGCGCACGTGCCGCTTTCGACGCGTCCTGCGCGAGGCGCAAATCCTTAAGCATCATCGCCGCCGAAAATCCAGGCTGGTAGTCGCGGTTGGCAGGCGACGTCGGCACAGGCCCGGGCACCGGACAATATGAGGTCATGGACCAGCACTGACCCGATGCGGTCGAAGAAATGTCGAACAGCGTCTGCGCATCAAGCCCGAGCTTTTCACCCAGCACAAAGGCTTCCGACACGGCAATCATGGAGATGCCGAGGATCATATTGTTGCAGACCTTGGCAACCTGACCATTGCCAGCCCCGCCTGCATGAAAAATGTTTTTACCCATCTGCGCGAGGACCGGTTTGGCTTGCGCAAAAGCTTCATTGGTGCCGCCGACCATAAAGGTGAGCGTGCCCGCTTCGGCACCGCCAACGCCGCCCGACACCGGCGCGTCGATCATGCTCATGCCCGCCGCTTCGGCCGCAGCAATCACCTCACGTGCGGAAGGCACGTCGATTGTTGAACTGTCAATGAAGAGCGTACCCTTGCGCGCCACCGCGAGAAGCCCAGCCGAGCCGAGATATACAGAACGCACATGTTCACCGGCGGGCAACATGGTGACGACGAAATCGACTTCCTTGGCCACATCCGGCGCGGTCGCTGCTTTCGTTGCCCCGGCGGCGACAAGCCCGGCGACGGCTTTCTCGCTGAGATCGAAGACTTTCAGCGCATGTCCCGCCTTGACCAGATTGCGGGCCATAGGACCGCCCATGTTGCCGAGCCCGATAAAGCCGATGGTCGCCATCTGATATCTCCCTAACTGTTCTTCATCCCCTTTTAATGAGAGGATATTTTTGTCTCAGTTGAAACTCAGTTCATCCTCGCCAAGCGTGGCAAAATACGCATCAACATCTCCCGCGCTCACATCTTCGAGCGTCGCAGGCTTCCACTTCGGTGACTGGTCCTTGTCGATGATAATAGCACGCACACCTTCATAGAAATCGTGTCCGCGCATGAAACGATTGGTCAGTCGGAATTCAAGTTTCATTGCCTCTTCAAATGACAATGACGCGCCAGCACGTATCTGACGATAGGCCACCAGCAGGCTCGTCGGTGATTTAGCGGCAAGCACACCCGCGACTTTCGTCGACCATTCGGTGCCATCCGCTTTCAAAGATGCGACGATCTCTGCGACTGAACCAAGTGAAAAATGCTTGTCTATTTCTGCCCGCGCATTGGCAAGACTTGCGGCACCCGCATCGCCCGAAAGACCTCTCAGTGCCGCATCAAAACTATCGCCTGCCGCGAGGCGCGATTTGAGCGCCGCAAAATTTTCCGACGGAACAAACACGTCGGCGATACCCGCATGGATCGCGTCAGCTGCTTTCAGCCGTTCGCCGGTGAGCCCAAGGTACATACCGATCTCGCCGGGACAACGCGGCAGAAAATATGTACCGCCGACATCAGGGAACAAGCCAATGCCTGTCTCGGGCATGGCAAATGTAAGCCGCTCGCTCGCCACTCTGTGCGAACCGTTGACCGAAATGCCAACGCCGCCGCCCATATCAATGCCACCCATCAGCGCGACATAGGGTTTGGGATAATTCTTGATGAAGACGTTGAGACGATATTCTTCGCGGTAAAAATCGATGACATTGTGGTCGCCCGCTTTACCCCAATCATGCAACGCCCGAATATCACCGCCCGCACAAAAGGCTTTCTCGCCCACAGCTTCGACGACGACAAGTTTCACGGCATCGTCCGCCGCCCAGGCTTTCAACTGCGGATGGATCGCCCGCACCATATTGAGTGTCAGAGCGTTCAGCGCCTTAGGACGATTGAGTGTGATAATGCCTGCCACGCCATCACGCGAGAACAGGACTTCAGCTTCGTCACTCATCATCAACTCTTCAGCAATTCGCGCGCAATAATCACACGCATAATTTCGTTCGTGCCTTCCAGAATCTGATGCACTCGCAGGTCGCGCACATGCCGTTCCAGCGGAAAGTCATTGAGATAGCCGTAGCCGCCGTGAATTTGCAGCGCCTGATTGGCGACCTCGAAACTCACGTCCGTCGCAAAACGTTTGGCCATAGCCGCATGCATTGTGGCATCGGGGGTCTTTGCGTCCACTTTAGTCGCCGCCTGCATGAGCAGCAGGCGCGCTGCTTCAAGCTCGGTCGCCATGTCGGCAAGCTTGAACTGAAGCGCCTGAAAAGATGCAAGCGGTTTGCCGAATTGCTGTCGTTCAGTGAGGTAGACTTTGGCCCGCGCCAGCGCCGACTGAGCTGTACCAAGCGCACAAGCCCCGATGTTGAGACGGCCGCCATCGAGCCCCATCATGGCGATCTTGAAGCCCTGCCCCTCGTCACCGATAAGATTTTCAACCGGGACACGGCAATCGTCAAAAATGACCTGCGCCGTCGGTTGGCTGTTCCAGCCCATTTTTTTCTCGGGCGAGCCGAAAGACAATCCGGCAGTACCCTTCTCGACGACGACGCAGGAGACGCCGCCCGCCCCCTCGCCGCCCGTGCGCACCATGCAGACATATATGTCCGATGTACCTGCGCCGGAGATGAAGGCTTTCGAACCGTTGATGACATAATGGTCCCCCTCACGCACCGCCTTTGTGCGCAACGAAGCGGCATCAGATCCCGCGCTCGGCTCGGTCAGACAATAGCTGGCAATGAGTTCCATAGTTGTGAGACGCGGCAGCCATTTGCGGCGCTGCACCTCACCCCCGAAGGTGTCGATCATCCAGGATGCCATATTGTGGATTGAGAGAAAGGCAGCAGTCGAAGTGCAGCCCGCTGAGAGCGCCTCAAACACCAAAGCGGCATCAAGCCGCGTCAACGCCGATCCGCCGACATCCTCGCGTACATATATACCGGCAAGGCCAAGGGCGGCCGCCTTGCGCAAAGTTTCAACTGGAAAGAAGGCGCGTCGGTCCCAATCTGCGGCAAATGGCGCCAGTTCATCGGCGGCAAAAGCCCGCGCCATGTCCTGAAATGCCTGCTGCTCTTCGCTAAGCCCGAACTTCATAGAAGCCTCCCTCTA
>TARA_R110000868_G_scaffold28093_1_pt1 | contig 11681 bp, 16 predicted proteins | sample TARA_R110000868 | Tara Oceans TARA_R110000868 (sample SAMEA4397489) | marine metagenome | biome: Polar Biome; feature: [SRF] surface water layer (ENVO:00010504); material: water (ENVO:00002006), including particulate matter (ENVO:01000060) such as... | depth 5 m | reverse complement strand
TGTTTCTGTATCGTTGATGTAAGAAAATTTTATAGTTGCGGTATAAGACATAATGTAGTTTGATTACCTTCATAGTATAAAACCTCCTGACTCAAAGTCAAGAGGCAGTGGACGGTTTAAGAACTGGACTTATGTGAGTAAAACTTCTTTACAAATTCTTTTACAAACTTGCTGTTCCTCATCACATTCAATTATACACTGAAAATAATCATCTATGACTTCATTTTGTTTATCTTTAAGTTTGGACTCACTTTGATGCGTGAATTCTAAATTATTAAAAGAAATTAAATTGTGCATAATGCCTTCCATGCGAAGAAACGAATAAAAAAATTATTCCTCTAAATTCTATTATTATGTATATGATTTGTGTTGATTTCTTAACATAACTTTGGAATTTTCATTCTTTTTTCTTTTGAAATACTCCTGATAGTATTTCCGTTTCATATTTTGAATGTATTCGACTTCTTCTGGTTCATCCAAGCAATCCAAGATATAAAAAATGCCCTCCAAATCTGAGATAAGTCGGGCAATAGTTGCTGATGATTGTGGATCAATATTCCACTTGTTTTTCATAATCCTCTTGATAATATCCACTGACTACTAAATCTGTAAATGCAGTCGGTAATTCGCTTTCTTTCATTACCAAGTCCACCAAAATCCAAAATATTCAGGAAATCATCCAAATCTCCTTTAATGTTTATTTTTGATAGTCCGATTCATAATGTGCCGAAACTACAACGTCTTGCCAAGACGTTGGCAACTGATTTTTTTTCACGTTCATATGATTAAACCCCGAGAGTGGATATTCAGTAAGTTCTTCATCGTGCAGTAATCCATCCAATTGACGAATTTCATTAAAGGTATGAGGAAATCTAAGTGCTCCTCTGTGCATTCCTTCAAGATTTCTAAAAGTGCGTGACATTTTTCAAGTCCTCAGTTATGGACATTAGTAATTATATCACCTCTGTAGTTCTTTTGCAAGATCTTTTGCATTTCTTAATGCTCTTCTCCAAATTATAAACTTTGCCCAAGGCATCTTAGGATTGTTAAGCAACCACCATTTATTCTTCTCATATTCAAATCTTACTTTTTTAAATAAGAAATCAGCAAGTACGGCAATACTTGGATCCGTATAAACCAAATATCCAATGCAAAAGAAGATGATAAAATAAATGTATAGAGGATTCATTTTTTTAAAATTTTAATATATTTTGAAACATTTTTACGAACTTTCATTAACTCAAAAAAACACTTTTGATTATGAGACATAATAATGCTTATTTAGTGATTACGTCCCAATGCTCATCACCACCTTCCGTAATCCAAAAGAAGTACTTTCCAGAAATAGAAGCAAGAAATAATTTACCATCTTTACGTTGTTCTACGCGACAAGAATGCAATTTATCCATCATATTTGCAAAGCGATTTTTTGCCTTTGAGGACTTTGGTTTGACACAAATAAACTCTGTCTTAATCATTGTTGTTTTGGAACTGTATGTATTATAGGATGAAAAAAAACTGGTGAAGATTTTATGTGACAGTTGTTAAAGTGTCTTTCACATTTTCTTCTCCCAAGACTCTCACCATTAAATTCAATGTTCTTTGATGGGGTCTCTGGCGATATCCATACCATTTGCTTTTCTTTCCATTATGATATGGAGGAAGTTTACCTACTGAATAGTATTGCTCTGCTGTTACATCATAAACTTTTTTCCCATCTTGTACCCACCAATGATAATCTTCACGATAATCAATACCACTCATTGGTTGTAATTCATCAGTATCCATTAGATAGAACAATGCTTGTGTAGAGTGATAGCAATGTCCGTATTTTGGATTGATTAGATTCTCTTCTCTGTATTTTGGTGTTAAAAGGTCTGGTGTGAGATTCTTTACAATCAATCCCATTACTAAACACATATTATTTTCACAATAACGATAAGGATTGAACTCTAATGTTCTTGTCTCAAAGATTTTTTTATCTTTATATCTATGCCTGATTACTGTCTTCATAAGACCTTAAAGAATTATTTAGCTAGGCCTCTATCAAACCCAACAAAGGTACTCTACTCACTTATTGATTATCTGTCAAGTACTCAAGGTAGAGTCTTTCTTCTGCTTGTTCAGCTTCAATTTCCCAAGGTTGTTGAGAATAATCCAATTCAGAGCAATCTATACCTTTCCAGAGACGCTTTTGATACTTATGACGCAAGTCTCTCCTAACTTTTTGAAGAACATGTTGTAATTCATGAAGAAGAACCTTACAATAATCTTCTACATTGAGACGACTGTGTAGTTCAATTTCAAATGCACGCGGACGATAATTGCAATCCATTACAGTACACCAACCAAAGACACCTTCACGCAGAAGACCTCTATGATTGACTGTAATGTATAGTTTATGTTTAGGAAGATAAGTCCTGCAGAACCACGAAACAATGTCCTCACAGCGTCTCCTGGGTGCCTTTCCAGTGATTTCTATAATCAACATCAAAACTCCCGGAATATGGGTTTTGTGAGTACCTATACATTATAAAACCCCACAGGGTCTCTGCGGGGTCAAGATGGACAGTTTGAGAAGTGTCTTTAATTTACTCTTCTGATTTTGGAAGTTTTCCTCCCATTTTTTCAATATTGTTTATGACAAGATTATATTCGGATTCACTTAAACTATAATTTTCCAAAATCTCATAAAGAATAGATCTGGATTGTTCTGATTTTCCCCAGAACCAAGAAGCAATAGATTTTTCAAATAATAATCCAAATTTGCCAGGGTATTCAACATCAGTATGAAGTTTTGGATAATCAAAATCACAGAAATTGAGTGCTTGGTCTGCGTAGATATAACAATCTTGCCACCATTCTCTTTTTTCACAGAAACGACTTAAAAGAAAATAAGCTTCTGGTCTCTTTGGTAATAGAACTAATGCTTGCTGAAGCATTGATTTAGAACTTCCATCACGAGTTCCTTGTTTGGCATAACAATAAGAACCGCGAATTAATGCCTCATAAGCAAAATTATCATCTTCTGCTCTTTCTGCACATCTTAAAAAATATGATAATGCAGGTGCAGTGTGTCCTTCTCTTTCATACCATAAACCAATATTAAAATTTCTTTCTGGATTTTCAGTGTCTAATGAGTATTCATAAAGTAATTGTTCTAATTCTGTTTTCATAATATCATTATCTTCATCCACAATTACAAAGGATTTTTTAAAAGGATGATTTGACATTAGTTCATCTATTGTTTTATTTTTTCCATTATTTTTCCACCAATGATAGACATATTCAGAAGAATATATGTGATTAGGTTTTTGACCATCTTCTAATTCAAGATCATTCACATCTGTGGTTGAAATTTCTACATTTTCCACAAACATTGGAAATGTATAAACTTTTCCAATATTAGTAAAGAGAATATTTTCCCCAATAGGCATTACATTTAATTCTTTAATTTCAAGGTTGAAAGTGTCCCCAATGCAATAGTTATCTACCAATTTCTTGGCATAATCACGATTCATAATATATGCTGTTTGTGACCAATCATCCCATTGTCTTTCTTTAAAATAAACTCCATCAAAATTGCCGCGAATCGTCATTAACTGAACACATTCACAGTCATCAGGAAGTTTTTCTATAAATTCTTCCCATTGAAAATTCCAATACTCGACAGTTGTTAAACTTAAATCATCTTCACAGAAAAATGCATACTCGGATTCATTACTTTCATACCAAGTTTTAATAGCCTTTAGATGCGAAACAATACATCCTTGTGTTGGTCCGGTAAGTTGATAAACATATTTTCCTGTGATAATATCATCAGATTCTGAAAATCTTTTAGATTTAATTGGTTTTGGAATGATTTCATATTGCTCAAATTCACTTTCAAGTTGAATTTGTCTGTCTAAAGAATCTTCAAGAGTAACATAATAAACGGGAGGGAAATTTTCTAATTTTTTCATTTCAGTTGCAATGTAATTTTGATCATCTATTTTTTTAATATTCCACTTTGTTTTGGGTGAGATATAATATGAGAGTGGATTGCTAAAGTATTTTTTGTTTCTTGATGTATGATATTGTGAGATTGCGTACTCAAGTTGATATTTAAGTGTATTTCCAGAGTAATACTGTGCAAGATTATTTCGCATATTATTTACAACTTCATCATCAGAACCTTTAAAGTATTCAATTCTTTTTGAATCTGGATGTGGAATATGAAATAAATTATGATCATAATTTATTTTTACGTGATTTAATCCCAATGACTCAAATCTAATTTGGAGTTCTTGATCTTCAAATCCATAAAATTCACCCAAATGTTCGTTAAATCCTCCACATTTAAAGAAATTGTCTTTAGTCACATATAGCATTCCATATAATGATTTGTGGTATTCACTATGAACATTACAGTAATCTATAATTTGATCAAGTGCCATATTGTGATAATCAATCACAGATGCTCCATTTTCATTTATGTATTCTGGACTTTTGTAGTTTGGGGATCCTGATGTGAAAGTATTTTCATCAATAGGATAACTTTGAAAAAAGTTCCAATATGGATTTATTACGTGATCCACATCAAACTTTAATATAAAATCTCCGGTTGCAATACTTGCTGCAAGATTAAGTGGTTGTGGTTGATTGAAATATTTTTTATTTGGTACTGTTATGACTTTGATTCTTGAATCTAATTTTGTTAGATGAGATATAGATTCATCAGAACTCCAATCTACAATAATAACTTCTTTAACTTCATCAAATAATAACCAAGATTGTAACGAAATTGATAAAGGTTTGTTGCGATTTTTGCAGGCAGTAATTATAGAGACATTCATAATAAGAAAAAGATTTAAATTACTTTTTAGGATAGATATAAATTATTCCAGAGTTGATGTCAGAGCATTTTGTATTGTAGAAATACTCATACTGTCCATCATATATTTCATTTACTGATTGGTTAATATAATCAAAATTTAATATTGTTCCATCTCCTGGGTGAACATCATATCCAAATTGTCCATTAGGGGGAACGAAAAAATCATGGATGGCAATTACTGGTTTTATATTTTTTTGTTTAATAACTTTAAACTCATCTAAAAGAGGCCAGTACAATCCCCAATGAGCATCTAAAAATAAAAATATATTATCATCTCCTTCAGATAACACTTTATTTAAAATTTCTGAACTATTTCCAAAATGTAAAGTTACATTTAAATAATTCTTTAAATTTTTTTGAGATATTTTAAAAAGATCGGGATCATTTTCAATTGTATGTACCTCTCTAATGTATCTACTTACAATTTTTGCAGAACCTCCATGATATGAACCAGTTTCTACAAATTTTGTAATTTTATATTTTTCACATAAATCTATAGTTGTATCCAAAAGATATTGATCTATATATGCACTCCTACAAGGAATTGATGATATATCCGTCATATAAAGTTTAATAATAAGACACTATATTTATTTTACTTACAAAACCTGATATTTTGATACTTATAATCTGAATCTTGATACATATAATTATTATTTTGATCTACATAATAACATAAAACTGATTCATATTTTTCAAAATTATTTTCTGATAGGAAAATATCCAATTCGTATCCAGTATTTGCATTTTGATAATCTCCAGAAGAATCATATTCTGATTGTATTATCAATACATTTTTTATATGACAACCTAAACTTTTTAGTACATTTAAATCATTTCCTTGAGTATCTACCTTGATATAGTCAATGACTCCATAATCTAAATGATCTAAAATATATTTTAAAGAAATAGTATTTACGTTATAAATTTCTTTTATACAGTTTGTAAATTTTCCTATAGGTTTTTTTAGTGACGAAGTTCCTGTATTATATCCAGAAAGAGTTTTATTACTATATCCAGTTTCTGGACCATCTAACCCATAAAAAGTTTTTTTGGTTGAATAACTCACATTATCAATAGCAGATTGAATTAAATAACATCTATCTTCATAATTTGATTGTTTTAACTCATTTTTTACTGCAGTAAAATGTTCTGGGTGTGGTTCAATTCCAATTACAAATATTTTTTTATCTTCTTTTAACCACTCAAATCCATTTGGCATAGTTGTTGATGTTCCAATATCAAATCTCAATTTTAATCCAGATTTTAATTTTTCATTAATATAATCAAAATCTACTACCATAATTAATTTTAATCATTTTCACATATTTATTCGTCTATAGAATACTCAACTTTAACCCAGTCATTTGGAAATAGATCTTTAAGTTGAATCATTACTGCAAAATCAGAATGAATACTATTCATATAAGATGATCCGAACCAAGGATTTGGATAACAAGTAATGGAACTATTTGCTAACCACGCACCCCACCATCCAAAAGAACTATTACTAATAATGTGCTTATTACACATTGTCATTAAACACAAATCATATAAGTTAGAATTATTTGACATTAGATTCTCATCATCTTTATTATAATTTACCTCATCATAAGTTTTAGAAATCAGAATATTATCTGGGGAAAATATTTTTTGACTTTCACACCATTCACAATCATCAGAAAAAATAATAGCATAATCATAGTGTCCAATAAGATCAAAACATTTCTGAAAGTATTCTTCATTTGGTATTGGAAATTCGTGAGGTCTTCCAATATAATCTCCTCTTCTTACTTGAATTGATAAGACAGTTTTGCCATCAAACTGTTTCATAAACTTTAAACATTTTTCTTGAATTGGGTTTAAAAATTCAAAGTTTTTTATGACTAAATTTTTACAATGCTCAAAATACTTTTCACTTTGAAAATATCCAAGATAGTCAGTATTATCTAAAGCCTGATTAAAAATATTCTCATCAAAATGAAATTGCCTTTCTCTTACAAAATGTTCCCGATCTGTGCGAATAATGTTTTCTTTCTTTAAAGAATTCAAAGTAAATGTTTCAAATAATTGATGCTGTCTCCAAGCATTTTTAAAATTACTTGATGGTATTGCAATATCGTATCCATATTTGGAATGAAGTCCCAATAAAAACGCATATTGAAACATTTGATTTCCCAATCTACCAAATTCTCCAAGAGTATTAAAAGAAATTGTCATTACACAATCCTCAATTTGTTTATATTGAATAAATACTTTTCATCTAATTTGAGTGTATTTGGATAAGTAGAGTGCCAAAAATTATTTCTTACTAATGTTGGATTATAATTAAGTAAGTGTACAATCCAACTAAAAGAACTATTTGACATAATGAATAAATCAGAATAACACATATGGTAAATATCACTAATTGGATTTTGATTTAAATGTAGAGTAACTTTAAAATTATCTTCCTCACAATTTAGAATGTTTAAGAAGTTTTTATCTTCTCCTTGAGAATATATGTGAAGATTAACTTTTTCATTAGTACAAACTTTTTTTAAATAATTAATTAAATTAATATATCTAAATTTTTCTTTTGATGTATATAATTCTCTAATATCTTGAAACATAACATCTTCGGGATTTATGCAACGAATATGTAATGAAATATTTAATTCTTGATTTGAAAAGTATTGTTGATTGAAATTGAAATTATTTTTCAAATCTATTAAATATTTTTTTTGATATATCTCATCTATTATTGATTGACTATACCTTAAAACTTCTTCTGGGTCAAGATAAATTAAAAAATCCTTTGAATCATTTATATGAGTTTCTATAAAAGATATTAATTCTTCATCAATCTTTGTGAATGATATTTGATTTTCTATGATTTTATTTGTTGATAGGTTAAAAAAGTTAGTGAATGAATTATCCCATTCTTCTTGAGAGTATTCTGAATAAGTTGAATGTCCTATGTTTTTAAATCCTGAATTGTAAAATTCAACTTTAAATTTTTTACATACAGCATAAAGTAATATTTGGTACTGTGAAATGGCACCAATACCCTCATTTTTGCCCGAATTTATATATCCTTGACTCTTTTCTCCATCTGAATTCGTATGCAAGTATATGGACATTTTTAATCAGATAAAATTTTTTAATAATGTTTATGATTTTTTGAAGAAATAATTAATATCGTCCTTCACACCAATAATTTTATAATTATATTCTTTTAAAAAATCTTTACATTTTTTTTGATTTGTACTCTCTATCCTAAGTCTATTACAATCATCTTCTGAGTTAACCATTTCAATCATTAGTACTGGGGAATATTTTTTTAATATATTTTTAGATCCCTCCAAAATTTTATATTCGCATCCATCCACATCAATCTTAATAAAATCAACATTATTTACTTTGTTTTGAAGACAAAATTCATCTAAACTAAGAGATTTTTGATTTTCAACAAAAGTATTTGTATTATAATCAATCATACATGCAATTATTTCACCAGTACCAATCGCAGAATTTATAAATTTAAAATTAGAAAATCTTTTTCTTAATTTCACAATTGATGGATGCTCAAGAACATCAAATCCATATACTGAACAATCATCTTTTAATAGATCAATAACTCCCTCTGAAAAAATTCCTTTTTGACATCCAACATCAAAGAATACGCATCCCCGATTTAAAAAAACTTTCATATAATCCCAAGTTTTTTTCTCGTGATATTCAATATTCCATGGATCATTGAACAGGTGGGAATACTTACTATAATCTATCATAATTATCAATCAGAAAAAACAAATTCTTTTACAAAATCCTGTGAAACACGAAGTAAATAGGCCCCATTATCTTGAAATCCAAAAGTAATCAAATAATCATTCTCATACTCACACATACCCACAGCAAACTCAATTTCACCATTTAAGAAAGAGAATTGTTTGGATACTTTTACAATATTCCAATTCTTATCCCACACAACAAAACGGTGACGATAAGATCCGTCTTTTCTACCTTGTTCACTTTTAAACAAATACGTTTCGTGATTCAAACAAAATCTATATTGTCCAAAAGGAATAACCTGTGATCCTCCACGAAGATCTGCACATCCAAGATCTTTCCAATTAGTAATATCTGTTTGTGTTGTTTCTCCGGTTTCAATATCATACTTAACTACTTCGGTTCCATTTGTCCATTTCACAAAATGAAACGGCATATCAAGAACTGGCATCCAATTTTTTTCACAATAAGATCCCTCATCTCCAATATGACCAGGAGTTGGAATTCTATATTGATTTAATTCTTTCACTCCATTTTCGGTAATTTCAATTTCTGAGAGTTCCATTCTACCAGTACCGATAGTATCTAAATCTCTTCTTACTCCGGTAATATATAATTTTCCTTCCCATCTAACAATACGACAATCTTCAAGTCCAACAAATTCCCAAAGTTCCTTATCAGGAAATTTAGAAGTATCAATACGATGATAAGATTTAATTCTCATATTTTCATCCATTTCGCACATAATATTCCAAGTGCGAAGACGTTGATCGTTTTCGGGATGAATATAAACCAATGGCCCCCAATGATGCTCAAATCTTTTCTTTTCAGAATGATATAAGGTATAGTTAATATTTCTTATATTAACTAAAATTTTACCATTATCATTATAAATGGATGGATTTGTGAGAGCAGGTCCCTTTAAATCTGCTGCCGGAATAATGAGAGGATTAATACTTCCACCATTCTCCAATGCAAGTTTAACAAAGTTAGTCATAAAAATTGTAAATTATAATTTAATTATACTTTAGTTATAAGAGAAAGTCAATAGATATGAGTACCCAGAGACAAAAAAATCCCCCTCTCCGGAAAAAGGGGAATAATAATTATGCAAGAGTTATATTAGCACTTCTTAAAACCCCATCACTTCCCTTAACTTTAAATCTTAAGTTTGTATCAGTGGTAAGTTCAAAGCTTAATTGAGAATTACTTGGAGGAGTTGATGTTGTTCCTAAACCAACTGTTGTAATTCCAGTAATTAAAGTAGTACCAATCACTACAAGTTTTGATGTTGGAGTTGTCGTTCCAATACCCAAGTTTCCACTTACATAAGCACCACCAGATACTTGAAGTGGTTGTCCTGCAGTTCCACTATCAACAAAGGTAGTACCAATTCCTACTGCATCTACATTCACATATGCCTTATCTTGGAATGCAAGATTTCCCAACATTCCATTTGTACTTATTTGATTAATGCCGGTTCCAAACAGGTTTGCCATTTTTTAATTACCCGAAGATACGATAAAGATTATTAGGTGTATCAATCACAAAGGTTCTCAAGTTTTCTGCAATATCACCACTCAATATTCTTACATTTGCGTGATATCCATCAAGTTTCACAGGTTCTTCAATTGTAATCATTTCACCTTGTTCATTCATATCCCATTTACCACCTCTATAAATGGTTCCAATTACATCAATACATACTTGATGAGTAGCAGAAATTACAAATTCTTTTCCAGTTTCATCTTGGGAAGTATAACCTGCTTCCTTGAATGCTTGGAATGCTTCTTCTTCTGTGCTAAAACGGAGATAATAATCTAACATAATTCTTTTATTAGTATTTATGAAGTGAGATTTATGGAAAAATAATATCCAAATCTTTTGGAATTCTATGTGGATATTTTCTCCATTCATAAATTGTTGTTGGATTTTTATTCAATAACTTTGCCGCATCTTTTTGTATCATTTTTTCACCATTTAATATTACCCATACTGTTGTTCTTTTATTTCTTGCTTGTTGATTAAAAGGTATCCAACAACAATTTGATGGTTCATAGTTTCCATTAAAATCTTTTCTTTCAATTGAATAATCTTCTGGTCTTTCTCCCATATCTTCTAAAAAGTTTTCAAAGGAGTTTATCCATCTTTCACATACTTCTATACCTCTACCACCATATCTTTCATATTCAATACAAGATTTTCTATAACATCTTGATTTCATAGAATACCAAGATTTATAAGTTCCAGTTGGTTTTTTATTTAATGTTGCTTGATGTGTTGTATTTGCTTTTTTAATTTGCTCTATCATATAACAACCACAGGAATTTGTATTTTTATTTCTCAAATCTTGACCCGTAAAATTTTTAATTGTTCCACAATCACATTTACATTTCCATATTGCTCTATGATTTTGAATTCCAACATATTCCAACACAAGAAGTTTATTGAACTTCTGTCCTGCAATATCTTTTATTTGCCTTCCTCTACTTTTCATAATTTAAACTCCTTAACTAGATAAATTTATTAGTTGTTGATTGGTGAGTTGGATTGGGTAATATGTGAGACGAGCAATATGAGAATTAATATGTTTATTAAAAGAAGTATAGTATTCACATCCAATACTCAATTGTGTTAAGTTTGTTGGTATTGATAAGTTTTGCCCATTAGGTGCTGATTTACTTGGAAGTTGTGGTGGTGTTGTTCCCTTTGAAGATGTAAAAAATGAATACTTTGAATTTAATGCTTGTCCTATTTTAAATTGAGTTGGTGATGAACCAATATTAATTAGCTGATAATCAAATACTTGTCTTCCTGCATTAGAAATTCCATAGTTCGTAATAGCAATGGCATTAGCGACGGTGTAAGAAGTAATAGTATTAGCACCAGAACCACTACTAAAAAGATAATAATGCCTATAAGTATCAAAGTTTCCTGAAATTAACTTATCAGTTGATACTAAAATACTTCCTTCACTTTGATTATACCAACTTGAGAAGTTTGTTCCAATCATATAGGCATTATCTGGATTTCT
>TARA_R110000868_G_scaffold68161_4_pt1 | contig 11682 bp, 8 predicted proteins | sample TARA_R110000868 | Tara Oceans TARA_R110000868 (sample SAMEA4397489) | marine metagenome | biome: Polar Biome; feature: [SRF] surface water layer (ENVO:00010504); material: water (ENVO:00002006), including particulate matter (ENVO:01000060) such as... | depth 5 m | reverse complement strand
TTAAAACCTAATTTTTCTGCTTGCTTGGTTGCTTTGTTCTTCTTATTACCCTTGCTAAAAGCATTAGGTGTTTGGAAAGCCCCAACTGCGCCAGTTGAATTAAGTTCCTCAATAACTTCTCTTACTGCTTTAATTAATATACTTTTTTTCATAGTTTACGCATTTCGTTAACTAAGTCATAGTACTGCATTAAATTAATAAGGTGGTTGTCATTTATCTTTTCAGTTTTCTTAAGAGTTTTAACACCCTTTAGTACTTCCTGTAATTTTATTTTTACTACTTCGTCTTTCACTTTAGATGCTAGCAACTGTACTTCCTTTCTAATCTTTCCGACTTCTTCGTTTACTAAGTTTCGTAGTCTAGTTGTAGAATCTACTGAAGTAATAAATTCCTTAAGTATATTTTTTTGCTCTGGTAAAAGTGTTGTATAGCTAGAGTTAAATTTCTCTAGTAAGATCTTATAAGTAAGTAAACGTAAATCTTTATCGTATTTAGCGTACTCTTCTATTAAGGTATCTTTTACTGATTCTTTATCTACTTTTGAAGATGTTAAATGTTCTAATACAGTTAATTTATTATTAACAAGAAAATTAGGATCTACTAAAGTATCATTATTTTGAGCTTCTAATAAACAGTACAGCGCAGCTAGTGGAGTATAGTCCCTAACCTGAATTGCAAAGAAATCTTCTATATTGTACTGTTTCTTAATTTCTGATATAAGTCTATACTTCTGCTCTTTTAATGTCTGTTGACTTAATTTCCTAGAAATTTCAGTTATAGTTGAAATAACAGTTTCCGCTCTTGCTTCGCTTAAGCTATTGTTTTTAAGGATATACTCATAGAGTTTAAGCTCTTTTGCTAAAGCAGTGTGACCGCTAAAGTACTTCTTTAATATACTTACCGCAGCAGATTCATTCTGTGAGAGTGTATCGGCAGCAATCTGTTTAACTAGCAGTTCGTAGATTAAACCAGTATTTTTAAATTTCGAATGTTTTATCTTCATAATATACGGTTACTATATATAAATATGGGTTAGTCTTCTAAATCTTTAAGTTGTGACTCATCTAATAGTTTAGATTCACGTTCTTTTTTATTCTCAAAGACCATTTCCTTCTTCTCATTAAAGGAATCCTTAATTTGATGATATATAGTTTGTGCTTTTGTTGTGTTAGTTTCTTCTATATTTTCAGATACATTTTCATTGTCAGAGTCAAATCCTCCGTGCATACCGTGAACTCCTAAAGGATCTCTTCCTCCTGGGGCAGCATTGGTTCCGTAGACTGACATTTTCTCTTTTGGTCTTCCTCCTTTTGCTGCTTTTTCATCATACCCTGGAGGTACATTGCCTGAGCCTTTCTCTGTAGCTGTAGCTCTTCTACCGTACATAGATGCTAAATCATGAGGGGTACCGTAAGATCTACCGGATGATGCAGGATCGTTTCCTTCTGCTTCTACTTGTGCAATTCTAAAGGTCCTCTTAGCATCTTCTCTAACTAAGTCTCTCATCTCATTATACTTATCTTCTGATAAATTAAAGATATGGTCGTAAATATAGTCAGTAGAGAACATTTTAGATTCTTTCATCTGACTAGCTAGGTCAATTTTTTCTTTAAGTAGTGCAACTTTTTCTTGTTCGTATATTACTGAAGGATTGGTTAACTTGATTTCAAAATTAGTTAAGCTTTCTCCTGTAAATCCTTGAGTGTATAAATGTACTAATGCTATTTTTGTTAATTCAGATTCTACTATCTTCTGTATTCTCTCTACTGTTCTTGCGAATCTAATGTCTTCTGCTGCTAAAGTAGCTTTACCACTTAGGTCCCCTTCATAGCCGAAGTATGCCTTAGGTATCTTTAATGCCGCAAATAACTTAGCTTGAAGGTACTGTATGTCGTTAGTACCGTCATATTCCAACCCTTTGGTTGTTTCTATTCTTGTTGATGCATCTCCACCCCTAACTGGTACGTAGAAGTCTTCCATCATATTCTGCATATTAAACTTCAAATTGTATTGCCCTGTCTTAGAGTCTACAAATGGAGTTTTCTTCATAGTATTAATAGTCTTTTGCATAAACTGATCAACCTCTGCTGGAGGTATAGAACCAACGTTTACGAAGAATGTCCTCTTTTCTGGTGCTCTCATTATACGGTGTATAAGCATCGCATCTTCCATAAGAGTTAATTGTTTAAATATCTTTCTAGCTGGTTCGATGAATGATCTACCGTATGGTAAATAAGCATGATCTGATATTAATCTAAAGTGTGCTACCTCGTAGTTGTCTAAAGCAATAATTTTGCTATTTTGTGAAGGAATATAGTTAGGATCTTGAGTAGATGCTAAACCATCAGGGTTGATAGTGAACTGTACTTCTGAAGGCTTTTCAGGATCTACTCCTTCATGACGTGCCATATTATAGACTGTGTAAGGAAGTACGTTATATACTCCAAACTTTTCTGCTATTTCTAATTTTAAGAAGTAATCTCCATGCTTACACATTCCTCTAACCCATGACCATAAGTTAAACTCAATGTTTAAAACATCGTAAAATAGATTATACAGTACTCTCTGTAAGTTTTCATCTGAGGATTTAATAGCTAAAACTTCTCCCATATCATTCTTTAGGGTAGCTTCATCTGCTAATATATCTAGTGCAGAAGCTATTATAGGATCGGTGTCCATTGCTTCATAATCAGAATATAACTGTACTCTTAGTGTTTGGTAATTTAATACGGGATTAAATATATTCTTATTATTATGAATATGTAATCTTGAAAATCTATCAATCAGAGAGTTGGTTTCAAAGTTACCTGTTGTCTGTATCTGATTTATATCAGCTACCTTAAGCTCTCTTCCTCCGATGTTTCTAATAATTACATCAGAAGAGAAAAGTCTCTGTAGTCTTGGAAATAGTGATTTATCTGCCATTCAATGAATATTTTAATTCAGTATATATTATAAATAGCACCTTTATAATAACCAAGATATATCTTCTTGTTCACCAGTGCCGTTATCCATAAGATACGGATTATTTTGTTGTTCTCCAACTGTTTTCATGATTCCTTTGTTCTGAGCATTTAAGTTATGAAAAGATGATAACTGTGCTCTAGCTAAGTCTAATCCTTGTTGTCTCATCCTTAATGCAGTATCTCTTACATATAGTGCAGTTGCACAAGAGATAAGCAAATCATCATTGTAGTTTGTTTGGGCTTGAGGTTTACCGTTCTTCCATACAAAGACTCTCATTTCACCTATTAGCCTTTTTGACTGTATAGTAACTCCTTTTTCACGTATATACTCAATCATCTTAGCGATAACGAGGGGTCTAGTTCTAACGGACATTGTAAAACCAGGTACAAGTTTATCTCTTTCAAATTTACTCATATAAGATTCTACTGTTTCTGTACTTGATGTAGAGCTATAGTATAAATTCTTATATTCCCGTGTTATTATCTGTTCTATAGTAGCCCAACCTATATTTGCGTTTTCACATACTAAAAGTGCATCATTGTATTCTGATGCTATACCTACAAGTACATTTCCGAATTCTTTAGGAGATATCTTACCTTTATATTCCCCAACCTGAACTGCATTTTCTATATCAAATACATGGAATGCAGAATAATCCGCCGAATCTCCTCTGGCGACATCTGCTACTACCATATAGGATTTAGTGAAGTCAACTCCTTCCCATATCCATAAGTTACCGTCAACCCCTCTTCTCTCAAGAGGATCTTTTAAGTATGTTTGTTCGTAAAATAACATATCATCTGGTTCGAATACAGTATCTCCAGAAGCTAAGAAATCACAGTCACATTCTTGTCCTGCCATACGAGGGCCTAGATCTCTATCTTGTTGATCTCTCCAGGTTTGGTTTCTCTCAGGGTGCACAGTCCAGGGTAATCTTACTGGTAAAAATGAGTTTTCACCTGATTCAGCTTTATCCCATGTTTGGTGAAACCAGTTTCCAATACCGTTAGGTGTTGATAATGCCATACACTGTCCACCGGTTGCTAGGGTTTGCTGTGCAGCTGTAAACGTTTCTTCAATGTTATCAATAAAGGCTGCTTCATCGATAAGCAGTAGTGATACTGCCTCAGATCTTGCTGCATCGGCATTAGAAGATTTAGCTGTGATTTTAGATCCATTTTTTAGTCTAAGGGATAATTTGTTTTTCTCTACTGCAGGTAATTTTAACCATTTAGGTAGTTGATCATACATAAACATTGTCTTAGAAACTAGGTTACGTGCTGTTGCTTGTGTAGTTGCTAGTGCTAAAACGTTTTTATCTTTATGGAATAACATTAACCATAATGAGTATCCTGCAGCTAAAGTAGAGATACCTAGCTGTCTAGATTTTAAAGTAATAAGAAATTGATTATCTCTAAAGAGATGTAACACCTTACCTTGAAAAGGGTATAGGTTAAATAGTATACGACCTCTAGTAGGATGCTGTATGTAACAGTATTTCTTCATGAAGTACTCCGGATCTTTCGCACACTTGATATACTCCTGTGCTATGATCTTTTTTATGTCTTGTGCCATAACTTATTTTAGATCCTTATAATCTAGTTTTAAAACGTTTGCTCTTGAAGTAGTACTTAAAAAGCCTTTTATTGGTACGGTTCTAATTGTAATACCTCTTCCTGCGTGTCCTTCTGTATTTGTTGCTTTTGATGCATTTCTTTCAAATCGAATAATTGGCTTATCTTCTTTATCGAAATCTTCATCTTTTTCGTAGTTTCTAGATGATGTAATAGTTAATGTGTCCTTATCAAATTTAAAGTCTAATTCTGTGAATGTTCTTTTGACTACTACTGCTTTATCTGATCCGAATGCTAATACATCGTAACCCATATCTGGGGCATTTAGTACGTATATACTTCCGTAAGGTTTATTATTTTTAGGGTTTATCATATTTAATAGCTTTGGATTATTTTCATCCTGTACTAGCTTTAAATCTTCTGTGCCTTCTCCCATACCCGGTAATAGTACGTTATCGAATACGTCCCTATGAGTTGTCATTGCTGATGACCATCTAAATGGGCCGTCCTTTTTTATTGATATAGGAATTTCTCCAGAGCTATTATAAAGTCTAATGTCTGCTTTTTTATTATCTCCGGTTTCTCTTCCTACAGATACTGCACTTTTAACATTAGGATATTGGAAAACTATATTTCCTTGAGATGGTTTTATTGTTACATTTATAGGACCTCCATGAACGTTAATTAATTCGTTTATTTTAGCAACTACAATAGCCTCGTTATCTAAGCCTGCATCTCCTACTGAGGTTTGATTCTTATGTATGATTTCTATCCCCTCTGGTGTTCTAAACCCTCCACCACTTGAACCTGTAATCTGGTCTTTTTCATAACCTAAATTTTGAAGTGCTACGAAAATATCTGATCTCTTCTTATCTGTATATACGATAATACGATTTTTAGCATGAGCTATTATCTCATCATCATCTAAGTTAAGCTTTAGTATTAACTCTTTACCGAGTGCTTGTGCTTCTTTAGAAAGGTATTCAAATGGGTGCTTTGCTTCGTTTATTAAATTAAAACCAAATATAGATTCAAACAAAGCCATATCCTCTTGACTGTTAATGTCAGGATATCCTTTTTTGGTTTTATATGACCATTCTAGTAAGACTCTATCTATTAGATTCATATCCTTACTCTTTTCTTTCTCCTATAATCGTTTGGGCGGCAGATGTAAATTGTTCAATTGCATCATGACACCAGTCGTTTGATGTTTGGTCATCCCATAGTTCAAGATCCTCTATTGATTCTAGTTCTGCTGTAAGTCCTTCTACTAATTCAATTAGAAGTTTTCTATTTTCCCAGTTCTTACCTCCCCAACTCTGAAGTTCGTTTAATGTATTATTCGTATTAGCAACTTTAGGTTGTTCTATAGTACGAGTTTTATTCCATTTATGTACATCAAAATTATCTTTCATAGTATGTTTAATTAATTGTTATGATTCTGGATCTTCTGTTGGTTCTTCAAAGTCGACTGGCTCTCCTGTTAAGTCTGCTCCGCCGCCTTCTTCTCCGGTTTCTTCTCCACCTAAATCTGCAGGTAGGTCGCTATCTTCTCCTCCAGAAGCTCCACCGTCTTCACCGGGGAAGTCTCCTCCTCCGCCGCCTCCGCCTCCGCTTCCGGAGTCAGTATCTGTTTCTGCTGGTTCTTCAGAAGATTTAAAAGGACCTTCTTTATATAGTATCGCTAATTTATCTAGTGCTTGTTGATAATCGTTTATTTTATCAATATAGTACCTTTTACCCATTATCTGAGCTTCAAAGCCTGTACCTGTCCATTTTAATATGTAATCTTGACCATTTGCTAAGTTAACTCTAAATGATGTAGGCCTTGGTGATATCCAATCTATGCTTTCAACAAACTCTTTAAAGTCTTCTGTCTGTAGTTTTATTAAAGTAGCTTTAAGAGTTGGAAATTTCTGAATCATTGTATCGGTAGCGTCCTCTAAAACTGTTTCTTTAGGTGCTTCCTCGTCTCCTTCTTCTTCCGGAGTTGGTTCATCTGCTTCTTTTACTAAGTCTAATTTATCAAATACACCCTTCTTACCTTTTACAGTAAAAAAGTCTTGTTTATGGCTATCAGTAAATTCAGTTTCAATTTCATGATCTTCTCCTTTACCGTTCTTATCTTTTAATTTAACTAAATCACCTACTGCTTCTTCCATAGAGCGTCTCATTCTCATAAGCTCGTATTGATCAGGTCTTTCATTTCTAAGGTAGCTTTGAAGTTTTCTAAAGTTAGTTTTAATTAACTCAAATAATTCTCTTGCTTTCTTATCTGTTCTGATGTCCTGATTTCCAACTAGTTTTTTTATATCTTGGACGATATCGGAAAAATTAGAATAAAGCCCTTCAAAAGAAGGTAAGCTAATTGGCTTATGGCCTACTTCTCCTGTTGTATCGTTAACAGAGATAGTTTTGAAGTAAGTAGACATAGTTGAAGACACAAAATCTTTTTCTGGCCATTTCGATATACCGTACCTATCTTCAATACTTTTACGTACTGATGCTGGTAATTCTTCTAGTCCGAGGGTTTTTGCTTCTCTTTCTTCAGATACTTCAGCGTATGCTTCTAATATAAGTCTCTCTAATTTATGCATATTATTTAGTTCTACAGTGTTTAGCTCCTTTTAAGTAAGGTCTTTTACAGTTACCTTTAACGTGTACTCTACCACATTTACCGCAGCAAGTTGCTTCTTCTTTTATTACTTTTTTCTTACTTAAATTAATTGCTGCTAATCTTACTTTTAATTTCTTTATTTCAGCTGCATATCCCTTAGGATTTTCCTTTTGAAGTGATTTTATTTCCTTTTCTATATCTTTATCAGCAACTTTGTTTTCATTTAAATCAGCGTCAAGTTCAAACTTCTTAAATTTATCTACATCGTTGATATTTTTAATATGAACTCTTTTGCCGTCTTTATCTAAACCATATACCTTAGAACCATCATTTCCAGGTTTCTTAAGTTCTGCTTTAGCTCTACGTTTAGAAACTGATGAACCTATTCCTAAGTCTTGTCTAGTAGCTTCAGATAATTTACCTAATTTCTTTAACTCCTTTTGTGCTTTTGAAATATCCTTTTGTATACCGCTAAGAAGAGTATCTTTACCGCTAGAAGCTGCTGCTGCTCTTGCTTTTGATAATGCTGCTATTTTTGTTTTTAACTCTTCGGCTGTTTTACTTTCTTTTAATATCTTACCGTCTTTGATTCTACTATGTGCTATACCGTATACATCTCCGTTTCCAAAGTCTACAGTAGCTTGTGTTTTAGAATGCTTAATTACTTTTCCTCTTCTACCATCTTTAGTTAGAGTGTCTCCTACTTTACAGGATTGCTCTTCTACTACTTCACTAACTCTCTTCCCTAGTCCCGGTAGTACATTTAAATCCTGTACGTATTCACCAGTCTTAACTAATATCATACCTAAGTTAGTATCTTCCCCTTCTGGGTCTTTAAATAAAGTAATTCTAGATACTCTAGGATTAAAGTTTGGATCTTTGTCTTTAAAGTTACCGTTATAGTATTGTGTTTGATGCATTTGGTATTCTTCACCTTCATGCTCTAAATTATGATATTGAACGTGTACAAACATTGGAGCATATATTCCCATTCTATGTTTTAAAGGACTCTTATCATGAGCTTTTAAAGCTTCAATAGCAGCGTTTTCACTAGCCATCCCCTTAGGTAGTAGGTCTGCAAAGATCTGCTTACCGAACATATCCGGTGCATTCTTATTAGCCATATCAATTATTTCTGATCCTTTAAATGTTTGATCTGTGAATTCTTTTAATACCCCTTCTTTAGTCTTTGCTAAAGCTTTTCCTGCTTTTTTAGCTGCTTTAAATGCTTTTGAATTACCATGAGATGCTTTTTCACCTCTTTTCTTCTTAGCATTTATATTAGCCCATAGACCGTCTCCTTCTTTAACTCCATCAAAGTCTCTTTGTTTTAAAGCTGCCATAATAGCATAAACAGCATCTTGCTCTTCATACCCGTATCTCTTAGCCATTGCTTTGATAAACTGATTAACTTTATTAGATACTTCTGGGTTTAGGCTCTCATTAACTGATTCGTCATAAGCGTCGATTATGTACATATCCCTTAGTGCTTCAATAATCTCTAAAGCTGCTTCTTTAGGAGTTGTCCCATCTTCTGCGGCCATATCAGTAATTATTCTAGCGATAGTATCTAAATCTCCTCTTCCTTCTTTAATTGTTGATTCATCATAACCATCTTCATCATCATCTCCATAATAGAATCCTAAATTTTCTTGTTCTTCTCTAGAGTACTCATTAGATATTCTTTCTCTGAATTCTGATACTCCTCCTATCCATTCCATTAGTACTTCAACAGCTCCTGGATTGTCTTCTATAAATTCGTCAAATCCTTGTCTATATCCTATAGCTCCAAATATTTCATCTAAGTTTCTAGAAGCATTCTCCTTTATTAATGATCCTAGATATTCAGCTTGGGCTCCATGTCCTTTAACAGACTTTTTTAGTTGACCTACTATCTTCTTAACTTTCTTTACTTGACCTTTTTCTAACTCTTCTGGAAGTTCATTATTGGCATAATCATCTTCTTCTCTGCGATAGTCTTCATAGTCTGTTTGGTCGCTTCCTTTTGCTCCATCTAGTAAGTCTCCTAGTTCAGCATCATATTCCATTTTTGGATTATTTAAAGTAACTGCATTTGGATGAGTATCTCCTCTTCCTACATGAAGTTCGTAGTCCTGCTCTGAATAGTTAGCCTGTAAGTAATCAACTACATACTGTATTTCATCTAAATCAAATCCAAAAGTAAATAAACTATCATCAGAAAATCCTGCCTCACTGAGGTGTTTAGCTTTAGCTGCTTCAAAGTCTCCTTTATGTAGTTGATTAACTATCTTACGACCTAATTGCTCTAATTGATCTAAAGTTAATGTATGTTGTTTTTTAAATCCTGCAAGGTATGCTTTACCTATATCTCCATATTCTGCTGGATCTATTGCATTTTCATTTGTACTTGTATCTACCTGCCTGTCATCATAGTGAACTACTTTTCCACCTCTTGCTTTTTCAAGTGCAGTATCTATCTTGTTTAACATGTCTCCATATTTATCAGAAATAGGCCCTCCTTGTGGTTCTGCCTCTTGCTCCATGTCTCTCATCACTTGAGCCCTTTTAGCTTCAAGTTTATCTATGATTGCTTTTACTCTAGGAGAGTTACCAATAGCTTTTTTATAGTCAGGATTAATTGTTGGTTCACTTTTCTTAAGTTTATCAACTTGTTTCATATTTCTTCCATGTTGGTTAATATTGCGGATTTTCATAGCCCAATCACTATTATCTGCTGCTTCATCCATTTCTGCTGAATGTCCTGCTAATTCAATATCATTTGCTCTTAAGTCCATAACTACATCATAAATAAATGCTTGTGGATCTTCATCAGGTTCTTGGTAAAATTCTGAGTCCGGATTCTCTGAGTCATCGTACATGTCGTCAAAACCAGCTTCATGTTTGAACATAAAGTATATAATTGTATTCCCTGCTCCGTCGTCATCTACTACATCCATTTTAACGTAAGTTGGATCAACATTTTGATCTAAGATAGCCATAGCTTTCTTATAATCGTTTGACTTTACCTTAATGTAGTGGTGATCATCTCCTTCTCCTTCTTTAATTGAACTTTCGTTAAAGGATTTCCAATGCTTTTGAAGTTCATTAGTTAGTACGTCTACGTTAATAATAGGTTCGCCAGATGGTTTAGCACCAACGCTAACCATTACTTTATCGAAGGTGAAATCCACTAAATGAAGTTCGTCATTAGAAACATAAAATGAGAACTCATCGTCTCTTACTTCTCCTTTATATGTTACTTCTATTTCAAATGAGTTAGGTTCAAGTCTAATAGCTTTCATTCTGCCGACTTCGTCTCCTAATGCTTTTAAAGCTTTAGCAACTGCTTTACCAACTTCTTTAGCTAATAATGTAGTTTCTAATTTAGTAAACTCTATACCTTTATTTTTAACGAGTCTATCGGTTTCTTTTATTGTTGCTCCTTTTGCAGTATCTATTCCTGTAATAGCTGGGTCTTTCTTTAAATCCATTGCTGCTTTTCTGTCCATTGTTACTGCTTTAGTGTCTCCTCCTTTTGTAGAAACAAACATAGTTTCATCTCCTTCTTCTAACATTTGAAGTTTAGCTATTAGAGATTCTTTAATAGAGGTTAGCTGGTGGACTGTTTCAGTAGTATATTGCATATCTAATGCTGGTGCATTATTCCCGTTGATGCTCTGAAGAGCAGTTTCAACTTGTGATAGACGAGATTTTAATTCTTCGTACGTCATTATAGTGTGTTTTATTATTGTATAGCTATATAAATAAATAGATTACTCTTCCCAAATAACATTTTTAAACTTCTCAGGGGATAGACCAAAGTAATTAGTTCTCCACTTAGTTTGTTCAAAAAAATCTAAATATAACCAATCTTTACGTTTCTTCCAAAGTTTTATAGCAACTTCGTCCCAGTCTTGGTTTATTACAAATGTTTCTATTTCTAATTTTTTACTTTCTACATAATCAAAATTAAATGAATCCCATTCATAGTGAAAAACTTCAAAAACACAGTCCTCACTGACGTAATCAATAGATATGTCTATACCCCATTTAGGTTTCATTTTAATTAACTTATGAAGCATAGGGTTATGTTCTTCCGCAATAGCTTTAAGTTGCTCTAAAGCAGTAGAGTAAAACCCTTTTCTTTCAAATAAATCTGAATGGTTGATATGTGCTCCGTCTCTTTTGTCGCAAACTAACCAATCATACCTTAAACAATCTTCGTCTTTTCGTATAACAGATTCATACCTATTGCTTGTTAAAAATGCTTGTTCTGCTTTAGTTAAATGGTAACCGTTTTGATCAAACATGTCAACAGAGTGCTTATCCTTAAGTGTTTCTATATCTTGTGTTGGATCTAGAAAGTAAGCGTTCCTGTTTAACTTGTTTTCAGCTATTTTCATTTGCAATGGTAGTTTAAGTATCTTTGTAATGCTTTTGCATAATGTGTTCCCTTGTCTTTTAAACCAGCTTTTGCTGTCTTAACTGCAGAGCATGAGAGTTTACCTAGTCTCTTTTTTAAAATACCTGGTTTTACTGGGT
>TARA_R110000868_G_scaffold7117_5_pt1 | contig 11687 bp, 16 predicted proteins | sample TARA_R110000868 | Tara Oceans TARA_R110000868 (sample SAMEA4397489) | marine metagenome | biome: Polar Biome; feature: [SRF] surface water layer (ENVO:00010504); material: water (ENVO:00002006), including particulate matter (ENVO:01000060) such as... | depth 5 m | reverse complement strand
GAAGCTATCTTCTCAACAACAAAGAAGTTGTTAGATGCTACTGAGGTTATAAATACATGTCGTGAATGGCAGAGTGAGATTCATGCTAATAACCAATCAATTAATCAATTTCAGTCAGCAGTAAATCGTGTTCAATCAGAGTTAGATAAGTTAATTAATAGCGGTGACTTAGACTTAGCAGAAGCAGATTTAGACGTTCTAAAACTAGCCGTTGATAATACTACAGAACTTAAACTAAATCTAAACGAGCAGTATAATTATAACCAAGTTATGTCTCAGATGTTAAAAGATACAGGTATTAAAACTAAAATTGTAAAGCAATATCTACCTGTTATAAATAAGCTTAGCAATCAATATCTTCAGATCTTAGACTTCTTTGTATCCTTTAATCTTGATGAGCATTTCCAAGAGACTATTCGTTCTAGATTCCGTGATAGCTTCTCGTATGACTCGTTCTCCGAAGGAGAGAAGCAGCGTATTGATCTAGCCTTACTGTTTACGTGGCGGCAAATCGCTAAGATGAAGAATAGTGTTGCTACTAATTTACTTATTCTAGATGAGACTTTTGACTCATCTCTCGACCATGAAGGTGTAGATAACCTAATGAAGATTATATACACCCTAGGAGAAGATACTAACGTATTTGTTATCTCTCATAAAGGAGAAATTCTAGAAGGTAAATTTAAGAGAAAGATTGAAATATCAAAAGAAAAAAACTTTAGTGTGCTTAAAAATGTTAGTTAGTAGTTGCACATTGCTTTAAATTACACTATACTAAATTATGAATATATAATGTGGAGAAGAATGAATGGAAATTAGTGCTAGCACTGTAAATGTGTTAAAGAACTTCGCTTCTATTAATAGTAATATTGTTATTAGACCTGGTAATAAGATTATGACTATGTCAGAGGCTAAGAACATCCTTGCTGAAGCAGAAGTGCCTGAGCAGTTTGATAACGTCATCGGCATCTATGACTTGCAAGAGTTTCTAAATGTTCTCGGACTTGTAGATAAGCCTCGTGTACGTTTTGATGATAACTTCATGAGTATTGGCGGTACTTCTGGACGTCAATTAGTTAAATATTACTACGCTGATACTGATATGCTTACCAGCCCTACTAAACCTATCGTCATGCCTGAGCCTGATGTTTGGTTTACCTTAGACGAAACTACTCTATCTAGTATTAAACGAGCAGCTGCCGTATTTGGTCACTCTCAATTATCTATCGAAGCTTCCGAAGGGTGTATTAAACTCGGTGTTGTTGACCCTGAGAATACTACTGCTAATGAATTCTCGATTGATGTAGATGGTGGTTACACTGATACTAACTTTAAATTTATGTTAAATATTGCTAACCTTCGTATGGTGCAGGATACCTACGAGGTTACAATTAGCAAGAAGCTAATCTCGCAATTTGCCGGTGTTGATACTAAGGTACAATACTGGGTTGCATTAGAAAAGTCATCAACTTATGGAGAATAAAATGGCGAATAAGACGGAACAAGAAGTAGCATTGGCACATGAGTCACACGCACCTGTATATGATTTGGCAAACCGAGTATGTCGTAGTACAGTAGCGGTGATTGATACTATGGTGCAGCGAGGAGCTGTTAAAGGTGAAGAACTCTCTACACTTGGCCAACTTCGTGATCAAGCAGTACAATTAATTCAGATGGGTGAAACCTATCAGCAAGACGTTGCTGCTCAATCTGAATGAAAGTTATCACATATGCTGTGATAACTGGAAAATATACTCTGATAGAGATTCGTATATAAATGTACGTGAAGCAGGCTTCCTATTGAAAGATAGGTTGCCTGTTTTGGTATCTCATAGTGATATTGGGTGGAAAGGAATGGAACCTTTTCAAAAATATGATCAACGATACTTAGAAGCTGATTATTCTTTACCAGGAATACTTGCACTTGATGTAAAGAATCCATACTATAGAAAATATAGAATGGTAGATGGAGGTCATCGAATAGCTAAAATGGTAGCAGAGACTGATATAACAGAGTCTTACTATTATATATTAACCAAGGCTGAGTTCTATCAACTACTATTATCATATTAGTTATACCTGTTTTATGTTGATAACTAATATGATAATAGTAGTTATTAGTAGTGGCACTTTGACTGCAGTACTAGTGGCACTTTGACTGGGTAGCTACTATAATAATATAATGTGAATATGAGGAATATAATATGAGTGATTTTCTGTGGGTCGAAAAGTATCGGCCGAAGACTATTAGTGAGACTATCCTACCTTCTTCTTTGAAGGCTGTATTTGGTAAGATGGTAGAGACTGGAGAGCTTCCTAACATGTTGTTCTCTGGAACTGCCGGTACTGGTAAGACTACTGTAGCTAAGGCTTTATGTAATGAATTAGAATTAGACTATATTATTGTTAACGGATCTGAAGAGGGTAATATTGAGACCTTACGTGGTAAGATTAAGCAGTTTGCTTCTTCTGTATCTCTGCAAGGTGGTTATAAAGTGGTTATTCTCGATGAGGCTGACTATCTTAACCCTCAGTCTACTCAACCTGCGTTACGTGGCTTTATTGAAGAGTTCTCTAATAACTGTCGCTTTATTCTTACTTGTAACTTTAAGAATCGTATTATTGAACCTTTGCATTCTCGATGTTCTGTATACGAATTTAATACTACTAAGAAAGATATGGCTGAGCTAGCTGGGATGTTTTTTAAACGCTTTACTTCTATCTTAGATGATGAGGGAGTCGTGTATGAGCAGAAGGCAGCTGCTGATTTAATTATGAAGCATGCCCCTGATTGGCGCAGAGTGCTTAACGAAGGTCAACGTCAAGGTATCTCTGGATTAGATATTACTTCTAATACTATCTCTACCGGGGTTGATACGTTTGCTACTCTTGCTTCGCACTTGAAAGCTAAAGACTTTAAGAAGATGCGCACCTGGGTTGTTAATCATATGGATATCGATACTGTAGCTATCTATCGCGGGCTATATAATAATATGAACGAGCTTGTAGATGCGAGTAGTATACCTCAATTAGTTCTTATCTTAGCTGACTATCAATACAAAGACTCTTTTGTAGCTGATCATGAGCTAAATACTGTAGCTTGCATGACAGAAATAATGGCTGGAGTCCAATTTAAATGAAAGATATTGTAGTATTAGGTGGTGGAGTCATTGGGTGGTTTACTGCTGCTCTCCTACAAAAGAGACACCCCGACCTTAAGATTACCTTGATCGAATCACCAAACGTTCCTATTTTAGGTGTGGGTGAAAGTACAGTACCTCAGTTAGGAGAACTTCTAAGTTGGCTTGATATCGATGAAAACACTTGGATGAAAGCTACACATGGTATTCATAAACTAGGTAATCATTTTGTGGGTTGGAATACTGAAAGACCAATGACTCATGTAACAGATCATTGGAATGCATCTCCTGATGAGTCTCATTTCTACTCTTTTAGTTTTTCACATAACACAGATGCTATTCGTAATAACTTCTATAAGCATAGAACTACTAAAGATTATTTCTATGATAACTGTGGTAAATTTGGTATTGATCATAAGAGTCATGACTACTGGTTAGAGTTAGTTCGTCGCGGTAAGTATACTTGGGATCAAACTGATGCTTATACTATGGAACAGTTTCACCCAGCGATGAACAATCGCGCCGCGCGGTATAACGATGGATATCCTGTAACAGGTGGATATAACAGTTATGCATGGCATATTGATGCAGAGCGTTTCCCAAAAGTTGTTAGAGATTTGGTAGCATTGCCATTAGGGGTGAATCATGTAACAGGGCATGTTAAACATATTCATAAAGATGATATAGGATACGTCACTAGTTTGCAATTAGATGATGGTAGAGCTTATGAAGCAGATCTTTTCTGTGATTGTACTGGGTTTAATCGTGTGCTTATGAAGACAATGGATGTTAAGTGGCAAGGCATTAGCCAATTACCTACACAGTCAGCGTGGGTTGCTCCTGTTAAATACAACGATCCATATGCAGAAATGAAACCATACACCCAATCTTATGCGCAAAAGAGCGGGTGGAACTTTATCATCCCCTTGTTTAGTAGAATGGGATCAGGATACGTTTTTGATGCTAATGTAGAAGATGTTGACGTTGCTAGAGAAGACTTTATAAAATATTGGGATGGTCACGATTTCATTAGAGACCCAAGACTACTTCAATGGGAACAGGGATACTATGATAAGGCTTGGGACAAGAATGTTGTAGGTATTGGTATGGCCCAAGGGTTTATTGACCCTATGGAAGCAAATAGCATCTACGTTGCACAAAGCTGTATTCAAATGTTAGATAAAGCTCTTACCAAATATAAAGATAGGACAATTGCGGAGTCAACTAAGAAAGCGTACTCACGACAAGTGCAGAAACTTGAAAATCAGATTAGCGATTTTATTACATATCACTTTACATTAAGTAAAAGACGTGACACTCCATTCTGGCGTAAGTGGGGAACGCATGGTGTTGAGAATAATCACATTGAGAAGAACTGGCAAGACTATAGAGCACCGCGTGGATATTTAGGTAGAAATATATTTTTAGATTTTCAGTGGGCTGATCAACAGATGTATCTGGACAGGTGGGACGATAATCTATGCAAGCTAGATGTAGAAGAATCATTAATGCCATTGGCTGAAGCTGACTTTAAATATCTAAATGATAAAAGTTTGGCAATAGCTTCGCACGCACCTCATGTTTATGATTGGTTTAAAGACAATATTCATGATGGAAGAACACATAATGAAGTATTAGAAGAGGGGTTAGCGGAACGATGATCTACATTGATGGTGTAAAATATACTGAAAGTACTAATGATTATGTACAGTCTGCGGTAGTAAGTTACTTAAACAGTTGGAATGTTACAGTTAGTACAAGTGGTACTACAGGTAAACCTAAGACGTTTACACATGACTCAAAACTTATGACAAAGATTGCAGAACATAATGCTGACTACTTTGGATTAACCTCGACTAGCTCAATGATGGCACTCTATAACCCAAGAGGTATTGGGTTCACTTCAATGAGCCTATATCCATGTGCGGTTGCACAATGTGATGTGTTCATTGAAACAACAGTGGCAAATTATCCAGATCGAATTAAGGAAATTAATCCAACCCATACACTTATGCTTCCTAATGTGTGGAAGACATGGCATCGTCATAATAAATGGAAAGATTTAGATCTAAGTAACATGAAACAAGTTCAGGTGGGGAGTGATGTAACCCCTAACGGGATGATGGAAGATCTGAGATCCAAAGGTGCTCAGCAAGTTAATACAGCATATGGTAGTACTGAGGTACCTCCACTGATAATGTCTACGGAACAACAAGACATTTATCACTTTAATGATGTTAATCCTTTGATACATTATAAAAATATTAATCACGAAGATGGATCTATAGAGTGGGCGTGTAAATATAAAGACCAAGATGATTGGTGGTATAGTGGTGATTTAATCGAGTATAATAACAACGGTGAATTCTACTTTGCTGGTAGGAAGCATAATACTTTTAAAATGGAAAACTGTGGCGACAGAGTTTACCCTGAACAAATTGAAAAGGTAGCTATTGAAAGTGGAGCTAACCTAGCGTTATGTAAGAGAGTTCGTAATGAATGCGTTGTTTACTATACAGGTGAGATGAACACAAAAATGTTTTTAAAAGAGCATCATTGTGGTTATGAAATTGTTGCTAAGAAAGTTGACCACATTGAAGTTGATGATAATCTTAGAAAAGTAAAGAGGAATCAAGAAATTGTTACTTCGGCAACCTAGTGAAAGTGGGTACGAACTCTACATCACAGATCAGAGAGATGATTATGTTGATGAGTTCATTTGGTCAGTAGGGACGGAGACAAGAAACACAAAGTCTCTTATTGACGACCCATTCACATATCAACAACTTTCAAATTACAACTTTAAGTATGCTGTGCTTTGGTTAGATAAAGATGTACCGTTTATGGGGTGGTTCGCCAATCAGTATGATAATCTACCTTCTAATGTTTTAAGAGCATTTAGTAGATGGTATAAGCTAAACTCTTTTAAAACATTAGATCTTAGATTTTTAAGAGAAGAGCATAGTATGTATAGTAAGCATCTTCAACCTATTCTGGAAGCAACCGGTATCGATACTGTTTTTTTCACCAGACATTTAGGCGCCAACAAAGATGTTGGTAAATGGAAGAATGAGAAACTCACTCAATTAATCATGGGTGATCGCACTAATATAAAGTGGACGGAACAACCATTTCGAGGTATAGATCAAACTATATACTACTTTAGCACTTGGAAGTTTTACGATAATATAGACGAGAGTTTCATATCAAGGTTACCAAAAGCATGACGTATGGATCTAAACTAAGATTGTTGTGGTTAAGTAGTCACTTTACTGTGCTATACAGTTTTCTTAACTCATCTGGTTTTGCTATAAGCATATCAATCGTATGGGCAATCTTAGTAGTAGTGATGGGTGGATATGCAGGGTGGCATAGATATTTTATTCATAGAGGCTATGAGACGGGAAGTGTTAGAAGATTTATTCTATTGTGGTTAGGTGCTATTCAGGGTATCGGGAAACCTCTTACTATTTGTGCAATTCATCGTTATCATCACCAACATAGCGACACAGATAAAGATATTCATTCACCAACAACCCTTAAATGGTGGCAAATATTACTGGGATTCTACAAAGAGCCTAAGCTACATAGAAATCTGATCAAGGATCTAATCACAGATAAGCACATTAAGCGTTGTCAAAAACACTACTTTAGAGTGATACTATCAATTAACCTCTTACTGTTACTAATTGATCCAGTTCTACCTGGACTTGTTATGGGCACTGTTAATTTGTATGCATTCTATTCTACTGGAATAATTATTAATTGGTTAAACCATTTGGGAGGTAAACCTAATAACAATGTCTTATGTGCGATACTTACGTTGGGCGAGGGCTGGCATAAGAATCATCATGAAGACAGTAAAAGATATACTACCCAGGTTAAATGGTACCAATTCGATCCTACAGGCTGGATTATAAAATATATTTTGATGGAGAGATAATGAGTCCGTTTGATTATGTGAATATTATCAATGTTAACCAAAGCATGACAATTGTCTAAAGAGTTAAGTAGAGAATATCAACAACTTTTAACACCGTTGTTAGAAATGTTAATCATTAATGGTGTTAGTTCTAAATATACCAGAGCTGAACGTGAATACATCTTTGCTTATGTTAGTTTTGAGAATGGGTGTGACTACTGTTATCATATGCATAATAAGTTTGCAAACAGAAATGGTATAACAGATGAACAGAAAAAGAATATTCATTATCTACTGACTCAAGAATTAGATAATGAAACTAATGCTATCATATCTTTTGCTACACTATCTAATAATTTAGTTAATATTAATAAGGAATAACTATTGATGAATAGATCTATAAATTTATATACCCAACCTAACTGCCCATACTGTGATATTATGAAAACACTGCTGGATAAAACTGGATATACATACTATACTATTAATATAGCTGAGGTAGTAGAAGCTAAGCAGTTTTTAAAAGAAGCTGGACATAAGACTGTACCTCAGCTATATGTTAAAGATATTCACATTAATACTCAAGAAACTCAAAGATATACTTCAGTTGAATTATCAATGCATATCAATGCAGCTATGGATGATGATTGGCCAGCTGGTAATGGAGATCAAGAATTCTAATGAACCCCTTTAATTATGTTACAAGTATAAGCTACTCTAAAGAAGACCTTATGGTAGACGATATTACTGAGAAGGCGTACCCTGCCTTTATGGTAAATAGGTCTTTAAGCTACTTCTCTGATACCGTTGGCCTTGCTAACGTTATGAATCAATACCACCACCTCGATAAAAAACTACAATATCATTTTCTTATAAATATCGTTAGGAAACGGAAACGCTTCTCGAAATGGATTAAACCTGACTTGGATAGTGATATCGAGGTTGTGAAAGAGTATTATGGCTACAGTAATGAAAAAGCCCGTCAAGTTCACAATCTTCTTACTTCTGAGCAAATCAATGAATTAAGAAAAAGGGTGAGCAAGGGTGGAACAAGAAAATAATGTAGTACAATGGACTTCGACAGATATGTTGGAGATAACTTTAAGTGAACCAGATGATTTCCTTAAAGTGAGAGAAACATTAACACGTATTGGTGTAGCTTCTCGTAAAGATAAAAAAATATTTCAATCATGTCATATCTTGCATAAGCAAGGACGATATTTCATTGTGCATTTTAAAGAGCTCTTTTTACTAGATGGTAAAAAAGCTAATCTAGAACAAACTGATATACAAAGACGTAACACTATTGCCACTCTTATGGGTGACTGGGGATTAGTAGATATAGTGGATGCGTCTAAAGCAGCTGATTGTGCTCCTCTACGTCTTATTAAGATATTACCATTCAAAGAGAAAGATCAGTGGGAGCTTTGTCCGAAGTATAATATCGGTAATAAGCAGTAAGTTTAAACTTTTAGTTGCACATCCAATCAAAATAATATATAAATACCATAGTGATGCGGAATGTTCCGATCACGAATTAATCTTGCTTGCTCAAAAGGAGATCACAATGACAGGCTTACACACACTATTCCCACGTTCATCTTTCGTTGGCTTTGACCATTTATTTCAGGAACTAGAGTTCACTGCTAAACATGCTCAAGACCATTACCCTCCACATAACATTATTCAACGGGACGATCAAGACTATCTGATTGAACTAGCTATTGCTGGGTTTACAAAGGATGAGATAACTGTAGAAGTTAAAGATAGAACCTTGACTGTTACAGGGGAACATGTATCTAAAGGTAGAAAGTTTATTCATCGTGGTATTTCTACGAAGAAATTTAAACGTACTTTTAGGCTGTCCGAACATGTAAATGTAAACGGAGCAGATATTCAGGACGGAATTCTGGCAATTGAATTGCAGTATATCATTCCTGAAGAAATGCGTCCTCGTAAAATCAATATTGGTCAAACGAGGAAACAAAATGACACAAACACTAACCAACTACTTACCGAAAATGACGGTAATCACTCCGGTCGTACAACTCTTTAAAACGATCTTCTACCACCTTGGTGCAGTAAAGCAATCATATCACCATGCAAGGAAAGCTAGTGAAACTATTCAGGAATTGAATAGATTGACCAATTCTGAACTAATGGATATTGGTCTTACACGAGGCGATATCTATACTGTAGCACATAGCAAATTTTCTGATTACTCAGATAAGATTGCTATTAAATCTGGTCCTAACCAAAACCTCAAGGGGTGGGTGTAATGACTACAATAGCATATAACCTTATCACCAGCCCGTTTGCTGGTTTAGGTACAAAGATTATGACTAAGCTGGAGATCATTGGATATGCCCGAGCAGCTGCTCATTTGGCTAATCACGGCTATCACGAACAAGCGAAAAAGTGTATTGAAGAAGGCTATAAGTTAACGAAGCCTTTGTAAAACTATAGATAAATAAAAGGGCCTTCACAGGCCCTTTTTCTTTTCTAACCGAGGATTATTTTATGTTTAACTCAATGGTAAAAAAGGCAATCCTGAGCAGTCAGCGATGTCAGCGTAATTGGGATTTGACCAAGACTATTCCTGAAGAAGACCTAGCTGTTCTTGAAGCTGCAGTATCTGAATGCCCTAGTAAACAGAATTACATTTTCTATAAACCATATTTAATTACTAATAGAAAACACATTGAAGCTATTTATCAAGCTTCAGATGATGTTGATGGATTGCGTAACCCTCAGCTTTTAGCCAATGCACTTGTTGTATTTACAGAGAGCTCTGAGTTTATAGATCAAATCAACGACGGAGATATTCGTAATCATGAAGCAAGAGATATGATTGATGGGAAGTCTCTTTCGCACAGTCTAGATTTTCAGAAGAATGTGGCACTAGGTATCGCTAGCGGTTACTTGAATCTCACTGCTTCTTTACTAGGATATAAAACAGGTTGTTGTACTTGCGTCAATAAGCCTTTAGTACAAGCCATAATTAATTCAGATAGAGTGGTGACTTTGGTTATGGGAATCGGTATCGGAGATGATACACGACCTAGACGTCAGCACCATCTAGACAAAGAAATTACCTTTCATACCTTTTCTAAAAAAATAACAGTTGATCGTATCACCTAAAGCCGCTATAATATATTCATACGTGTAGGTTAGGAGAAATAATGAACTTTTACACATCTGTGAATCGTTATGGTAATAATATATTATACCGTGGAATTGAAAATGGCGAGCGAGTAGCTAGAAAAGTTGCTTATAGTCCCACTATGTTTGTACCCTCTCAAAGAGAGACAGGCTGGAAGAATCTAGCTGGGGGCAATGTGATGCCTCGAAACTTTGATACTATGCGTGATTGCGCTAATTTTATAAAAGATCATCAAGGTATAGAGAACTTTCCTATATATGGATCCACTAATTATATCTGTCAGTTTTTAAACGATCGTTTTCCCACTCCCCCTGAATTTGATCGTGATAAAGTTAACGTAACTACTATCGATATCGAAGTAGCCTCAGATGATGGTTTTCCCTTTGCAGCTCAAGCCGCTCATCCTGTTATCTCTATTACTATGAAGAATAACATCGATGGTATCTATCGAGTATGGGGATTATATGATTACGAACCTAATGACTGTGAAGTTGAAGGTGTCGAAGCCATTCAATATATAAAATGTAAAGATGAGATTGATCTACTACTTAACTGGCTAGGCTGGTGGAACGATCCTCGCTATTGTCCTGATATCGTTACAGGTTGGAATACCCGTCTATTTGACTTCCCTTATCTTATTAACCGTGTTAAAAATGTTATTGGTGGTGATGTATATAAGAAGTTCTCTCCTTGGGGTATTGTAGATCAACGTAATATTGTTATCGCAGGTCGAGAGAATATCGCATTTGAGATGGTTGGGATTCAGCAATTAGATTACTATGATCTATTTACTAAGTTTGGCTACACTTATGGTATGCAAGAATCGTATAGACTAGATCATATTGCTCACGTTGTACTGGGAGAGCGTAAGCTCTCCTACGATGAGGCTGGTTCTCTGCACGGATTATATAAATCTAACTTTCAGAAGTTCATTGACTATAACATTAAAGATGTACTCTTAGTTGATAAATTCGAAGAGAAGATGGGCTTAATTACGCTTGCGATGACTATGGCGTATCGAGGAGGAGTTAATTATTCAGAGACCTTTGGTACTGTGCAGATCTGGGATTCTATCCTATATCGTTTACTGTATAACCAGAAGGTTGCGGTACCTCCTAAAATTAGTAAAGAGAAAACTCCCTTTGCCGGAGCCTATGTTAAAGATCCTCAAACGGGTATGCATGACTGGGTAGTATCTTTTGACCTTAACTCTCTGTATCCTATGATTATTGTTCAGTATAATATGAGTCCTGAGACTGTTATTCAAGGTAAGAAGCCTTTAGGTCCTGACCCTGTAGGTTCATTACTAGATGGACATGCTAACTACCATTTAGATCCTCATACAACTATGGCCGCTTCTGGTGTTACTTTTCGTAAGGATAAAGTAGGAATTATCCCAGCAATTATTAAACTGTATTATGATGAGCGTCGTGTTATTAAGAAAGCCATGATTGAAGCTCAG
>TARA_R110000868_G_scaffold97619_15_pt1 | contig 11689 bp, 5 predicted proteins | sample TARA_R110000868 | Tara Oceans TARA_R110000868 (sample SAMEA4397489) | marine metagenome | biome: Polar Biome; feature: [SRF] surface water layer (ENVO:00010504); material: water (ENVO:00002006), including particulate matter (ENVO:01000060) such as... | depth 5 m | reverse complement strand
CTTTCGAATAATGCGTCAGCTTATGACTTTGCTCTGTTAGATTAGCTAGGTTGTTATTAAGCTCATTGATATTTTCACCAATGAAATCTTTCCATAAAAATGTCTGCTTATTTGTTTGAATTCCAAATCCATCAAGCGAGCGTGAAAGTCTAGAACCTTCACAACTAGGACAAAGAAATTCGCTTTTGAGGCTTCGTATCAAAATTCGAACATGAGTCTTATAGCGCTTTGATTCAAGATACTCGAAAAAATCATTAAATCCTGGGTAAGCACCATCCCCTTCATATAGAAGCTTCCATTTTTTTTGTGGAAGATCTTTAAAAGGCTTCTCTAGACTTAAACCCTGTCTCTTGAAAGCTCGAAACATATCGTTTCGCCAAGGCTGGAAGCTTTTATAATTCATGACGCTAACTGCGCCATCCTTTACGCTAAGCTTTGGCTCTTTGATTAATTTATCAGCATCATATTTTAAAATCATTCCGTGACCATCGCACTCGCGACAAGCCCCAATCCCATTATAGGGAGATAGATGATTGAAATGAGTTATTTCTTGAGTCTCTGCACAGGCGCAAACCTCACAAGAGCGCTCTTGCCCAGATCTCATCTCAATATTAATACTTCCGTCTTTTGAGACTACTTTTATAGTTCCGTGGAATTGATCAAGTTCGAGCTCTCTTAACTTTAATTCGACTTGAGACTCAAAGGCTGAGGCCTTAAGTCGAGAGATCTCCCACCAGTTATGTTCATAGTCGAAATCACAAACTACGTCCCCGTTTAGACTTCTTACAGGCAGCACACCTGACTTAATATGATGCTTGTAATCTCCACTTGAAATAAATAAATGAAGAATTTGATTGGAATCAATTTTCTTGGGCAACGCTTGGTGCCACTTTTTTGATTGCCTGTAAGCAACCATATGATCTGGACAATGATTTTGACCCAAGAAATAGAAGACCTGCTGCAACCTCTCTGTCAGCCCCATAAGATCACCAAGACTTGGCCTGGCACCAACCACTGGATTGTGTTGCGCCAAGGCCCACACAGGCAAGACGGGCTCGATACGATCAACATTAGCTGTTTGAGGTATATCCCAGAAAAACTTTATATCTGATGGGAATGAGTTAATTAGTCGACGCTTGGATTCTTGAAATAGCGTATGAAATGCCAGACTAGTCTTACCGGAGCCCGATGGCCCTAGCAGGCACGTAATCTTGCCGAGTGCTATATCAACATCGATATTTTTTAAATTATGTGTTTTTGCGCCACGAATTTGAATGTGACTGAATTTATTTTTCATCCATAACAAAAAGGCCCACTTGCGTGGGCCTTGTCAAACTTTGAATAATTTTTGTCCAAACGAAATTAACGTTTAGAGAACTGGAACTTCTTACGTGCACCAGCAAGACCAGCTTTCTTACGCTCAACCTTACGAGAGTCACGAGTTAGGAAGCCAGCTTTTTTAAGCTCAGCACGAATAGTTGGATCAAGCTTAACAAGAGCTCTTGTTACACCCAAACGAATTGCGCCGGCTTGGCCAGTTGTACCACCACCATAAACATTTACGTTTACATCGTAACGGTCAGCAACCTTAAGAAGGCTCATTGGCTGATTTACAACATAACGGTTTGTTGCTTTTGGGAAATATTCAGAAAACTCACGCTTATTGATTGTGATTTTTCCAGTACCCTGAGAGAGATACACGCGTGCAACTGATGTCTTACGGCGACCTACTGACTGAGCATCGTATTGTTTACCTTTCGCTGCCATAACTTATTTTCCTTCTAAAGTTCAATCTTTTGTGGATTTTGAGCTTCGTGTGGGTGTTTCTCACCAGCATACACTTTAAGCTTAGTTAGCTGCTCACGACCCAAAGTATTCTTTGGTAGCATGCCTTGAACTGCATCCAAAAGGATAAGGTCAGGACGACGCTCAAGCTGTTCACGAGCTGTACGAGTTTTAATACCGCCAACATAGCCAGTGTGCCAATGATAAGTCTTGTTATCAAGCTTATTACCAGTGAACTTCACCTTTTCAGCATTAATGACGACAACGAAGTCACCAGAATCTGTATGTGGAGTGTATTTAGGATTGTGTTTACCACGCAAAATGTGAGCAATTTTACTGGCTAAGCGACCAACAACCATATCCTGGGCATCGACAACAAACCATTTTTTGTCAGCATCAGCGGGCTTGAGAACAAATGACTTCTGAGTAAACATAAAAAAACCTTTCCGCAAAAAAATAGTGGGACGGTTAGACCACAAAGTGGCCGAAAAAACACGTGGGAATCCTTGTACTAGATTATTGGGCCGCAAGTCAAGATCGAATAATCACCTTAAAATGATCCAATGCTCAAGTGAAAGCGACCAAAGCTCTCTCTCTGACCTGATGCATAGCGCTGTCGACGTAGCTTAACGCCGTAGTCAAAGTCTAGAGATCCAACCGGGGTAACTAATTTCGCACTGAGTCCAACTGCTGTTCGAACGTCTAGAGGCGTGAAATGATTGACATAAATGCCTGCAGCATCAAAGAAAACACCCAAGGCGACTAAGTCCGAGAAATAATATCTCGGTTCAAATTTATAGTTTACGAAGGTTACGGTGTCTTGAATTCGCAACTCACCTATATCGACACCTAGTGGTAATCTATTGATTTCATCATCACCAAAACCACGAACATTATCGATACCATCCAATCTAAATACTTTAATTGAGGGAATGTATCCCTTTGTTAGTGGATTTCCATCACTTCCAAGAACCAGTGCTCCACCAGCATCTCTTTGGAGTCCATCTGCAAAGTTTTTCTGAATCCCGGAACTAATAGAGAGGGCCAAGACAAAGTTTCCGACAGGGTAATAGAATCGATTCCTAGAGGTGAGCTTATTGAAATTAATTTCAAGGTTCTCTCTAGATTGTGAAAAGAAATACGGATTCGCAAACTCCCAAGACAAACCAAAGAATGCTCCTTTGGTTGGAATAATTGGGTTATCTCTATAATCAAGTGAAATAGAAGGAGTAATACCACCAATTTGAAAGCTATCTTTATCTTTTGTTTCGGTAGCATCGAACTGACTAATATCTTCGAATTGATAACGAACAGATGTTGTTAGATGATCTCCAAATTGTTTTGTTAATCTTGGACCAATTCTAAAAATATCTGCATCAAAGCCAAAGAATCGTTGACGCTTAAATGAAGCCGCAAACTCAAACTCCCATTTGCTGCCGATAATTTTAGGAAACAACCACGGATCTCTATAAGAAACTTCAGTTGAAAACTCGGGTTTACGATGGCCTTCGTTTGATCTTCTTGAATCAAACTCATCGGTATTAAGTCTAATATTGGTTTGGGCCTTAAAGCTTACTGTTCGATTCATCCCTTGAACATTATTGTAAGCAATTTGAAAGCTGGCCTTTGGACCTAGATCGGTACGATATCCCGGTGCTATTTCTCCAATACCAAAATTTCTCTCCTTCACTTCAACCAGAAAACTTAGCCAATACTGATCTTGCTGAGACGATTGGGTTAAGAAAGGTGTAATGGTCACATTAGCAAAAAGCCCAAGCGCCGCAAGGCGATCTCGCAGCTTATTAATGGCACTACTTGTAACCAGATCTCCTTTTGTTAACTCAACTTCACGTTCAACTACAGTTGACCTCGTCTGGGTATTTCCAGTTACAAGAATTCCATCAAAATATGTTTTTTTACCTAGCTCAAATGGAATAACTATCTGAGCAGTCTGAAATGAGCGGCCATAGCGTACAACTTTTGAGTCTCGAACTTGAGCGAAGCGAGCAAAGAAATAGCCTTGCTCTCTTAATACCTCTAAAGCCGTATTCATATCCGCTTCAACTTGTGTCACATCAAGCGGCTGCCCTTGCTTAAGTTTTATTCGCTCAATGATCTTTAAGGATAGATCGGGGGGGACACCCGGAAACTCAATACGATTGATCTCTACTTTTTGATTTTCTAAAACGATATATCGAACATTAAGTTCATTATCAGACTCAGGATCAGCCCTACGAACCTCTGGCGCTGTCACATTCGCCATAACAAATCCACTTTTAAGATAGTTTTTACGAAGCTTATCTGAGAAGTCGACAAAAAATTTGCGGTCGTAATAACCACGACAAACGAGAATAGAACACTCCTTGTCTACAATCTCATCAAATTTATTATTATCAATAAACTGATTTCCTTCTAGTGTTATGGATCCGAGCTTTGTCTTTTGATTTTCAACGATATCAACGAAGTATTCAGAACGCTTAACACCCAATTTATCAATAGAGTCTACTGTCCTGATTTTTGTATTTACTTTATAAAGGCCAACACCGTCGTACAGACTTTCAATAGCTGTCGCTATCGTTTCCTTAATTTGAGAGGCACTGCTGGATTTAGCACGCTCCTTAATCCTGGCCAGCACCTCACCTCGGCTGAATGCCTTTAGGCCGGTGAAGCTGAAAAGGTACTGCTTACCAAGCTTAGCTGATATCTTGAGAATATTTCCGCCACTCACTTGCTCTAAAGAGGCTTCAATATCTGCTCCCCAAAAACCTCGGGAGAAAAATGACTGCTCAAGGCGCTCTGAGGTTTTCTTGGCATCACTTGAATTCCAAGTTGAACTCATTAAGGGAGAGAACTCTGAAAGAATTTCGACTTCAAAAGCTTTAACATCGCAATCGATGAGGAAGTTGGAGATATAGATCCCTTTGCCTGGATTCACTAGAACTTCCATCAACATCCCATCCGCCGAACTGGTCGTTTTAAATGTAACTTTGGCGTTAGGAAATCCACGATCAGAAAGATAATCAATAATGATCCTCTCGCTTTCTGGCAATTGATCTGCCTCGTAAAAGCCACTTTCCTTTAATGGTAAAATCGTTTGCAGAGGTGAAAGATCAACAAAAGATCCATCATTTGAATATTTAATCTCGCTAATGCGAAGCTTTGGAACAATGTTCAAATTCAAAGTCCATTGCTTGTTTTTGTTTTCCAATAGTTCGTAACTCAGTTTGTCTATACTTTGGTCGAGCAAAAGAAACTCTATCCCCTTTTCGATATCAACACGCGATGTTTTGCGCTCTAAAAGGTTTTGTGCACGAACCTGCAGCTCATCACAGATGTTTTGCGTTGGGCAAGTAACAATGACACTTTCGACTTGTGCAAACACCTTAGTCGATATGAGCCATATGCTGAATATGAGTATCTTTAAAATGACCATCTATACTTTACATCCGCTCCAAGTGACTGAGTTCCACCTTGGTTCTCTTCAACTGAAGACTTAATTTCATAAACACCTTCGAGTGACCAAGCTCTATTAAAATCATAATTAACATTCATCTCTTGTTTTTGCTCAACTTCTCCACCTAGAGTACTTGAAAAGGAAACTGATGTCTTTTTTCCGACCTGACTTTGTACTCTAAGCTTGGTCCCAGTTTTAAGTCTTCGAGAACCTGATGTGTCTGAACTGGCTTCTTCTATTAGATTTCCTTCATCTCCAGAAAATTCTGGAGCAAGCGATACCTTGAGACCAAGATTGCTATCAAGATCTCTTGTTAATTGCAGTTGATCAAAAAGAAACCCGCCTAAACTCATAGTGGTAATGCTTCTGCGATCTTCTTCATTTAAGTTTCTAGATATATCTGATGTAATTCCCAGTGTTAACAAAGACACGATTTCATCTTGAGGAAGTGCTGGCTCAGAACTAAGTACAATATTCAGCTGATCAGCAGCACCATTGACGAGCAGGTCGATCGCATAACCAGCTACACTTGTCTTACCACTCAAATCCAAATTTGCTTTTGAGGGTCCATCTTCTTGCGAGAAAGTAATATTAGATTTAGCTAGAATAAATTCATGTCCCTTAAAAGCAACTTTACTTTTGCCTGGTAGGCCATACACGCGGCCACCAATTCTGGGTGTCATTAATTCACCACTAAGCTTTAGGTTTGCTCCTAAGTTTAAATCCATCAAAGGATTCTTAACTAGAATTGTGTTATTGCTGGCAACACCAAGATCGATTTCTAGATATTGATTGATCAAACTCTGCGTTGTGTTTGGTATAAAGCGCTCATAGCTACTTCCGGATTTTACTTCACCCAAGTAAGTTCCAACATCTTCAATCAACCGAACTTGATCAAGTGCTACATTCCCTGCAAACAAATACGGAGCTTTTGATCCTATCAAGCTTAATCTCGAATCAAATGTTACATCAGATCGATTAAATAGAGGGTAAGTGACATCATTGAAAGCAAAACGCAGATCGACTGAGGGATAAGGAAACTTAGCAATAATCTTGCCCGTGGCACTAAAACTTCCTCGTCCGTACTTTCCTGCTATATTTTGAATCTTGATTTCATTATTTTCAAAAGCGACATCTAAGACCATGTCACTAAACTTACCTGGAACATCTTTAAGTCGAAACTGAACATCCCGAGCATTGTGATTTATAAATGACTTTACGCCAGCTTCGCTCCAATCAATACTCATCCGCCCCTCTAGCATTCCAGTCATATCTACAAAGCGATCACTCACCAGCTCAAAAAACTCTGCTGGAACTGTATAAGAGGAGAACAAAGAGAAATTGCCACCTAGATTTCCTCTGGCATTAGAGAGAAATAGAAGTTCGCTCTCTTTAGATGAGGTCAGACTCCAATCTTCAAAGACGCCCTTCTTAACTAATAGGGGTGCCGGTTGAGAAACTCTTACATTTTTATTTTTATATGAAAGAAGGATGTCGCGTATATCGAGTTTTATATCTGCCAACTCTGGACGCTGAGTTGGAAAGGATGCTTGTACTTGGAAAAAAGCGCGACCATTCAAGGAGGGCTCATTCATTCGAGCTGGGGCCAAGAGTCCTACAAGCGGTTTAATATTTGCGGCCGTAACATCGACTCTAATTAAGGCTGGCTTGACACTTTCATTTAGAGGGACAAAAGCCTCTATACGACCTAGACCTTCCATTAGCTCACCTTGAAAGGTCCACTCGCCTTTAGAAAAATAGGCATCAAGCTTAGAATTGGCGACGCGACTTCTTTTAATGGTTGATTCTTGTAGTGATACTGTAGCCCTTAGCGAGTGATCATTATTTATGATTCCACTACCATAAAGATCAATATCAAGATTCCCCTCAAGTGATAATGGACTCAACCTGTATAGGTTAAATGACATTAATGACATTCCCGCCATTGCGAATTCATACTCAAGATAATTTGAGTCTGTATCCCAGATCAATTGCCCTTTCCCGGTAACGCCTTCTCTTCGAATACTGAATTCTCTCAGATTCAATCGACCCGCATTCATCCGCATTCTTGAACTAAAAGCATCAAAGTATTCACCATAGACACTCAAAGACTCGCCATCGACATCTATATCCAGTTTTACAGGTCTATCGTTAAAATCAACTCCCACTTTACCTTTTGTCGAAAAACGTGCCTGGAGATCTTTAAGTTGTTGAACCTCTTTGGGGATAATCGGTGCAATCATCTCTTTCAAATCAACAAAAGTAGCTCTCGATGCATCAAAATTAATTAACAATGGGTACGCTGAGGCTTCTAAATCAAGATCAATAGATCCATTAAATTTAGTAAAGCCTTTTCGTCCCTCTAACTTAAAAATTGTTAACTTATTTGTATGTAACGGAAGCTTGCCTTTAAATAGAACGTTCCCAAGATCATAGCCCAAGACATTAGTTCCACTCGTCTGGCCATTGAAATCAAATACGACTTTGTCCCATGGGCCATCAATATCAACTGCTAGATTACCTCGACCAGCAAGTTCAACGCCTGCAATTTTTTTAATATCCTGAAATGAAAAGTTGTCACTTAACAAAGATGCATTAATTCCCTTACTGTTTATTAAAGCCTTAGTGGCAAGTAGTGATTCTCCTAGAGCTAGTTTTGTAACTAACTTAAGGTTGAATGGTTCGAAATCTAGATAAAGATCTAAATCTCTGGCTCTTGCATGTGGATGGGAAATCAGCGGATCTCCCTGCCCGATTTGAACTTGCAGGTTTTGAAGCTGTAATGGCCCTGCACCTCTAATTCGTAGTCCTCGATCACTTAAGTCGACACTAAGCCTTCCGGATAGGTCCGCGTCCAATGGCTTTAATGTCTCTCCAAGAAAATGGAATATTGTACTTGCCGGCATAATATTTAAATCTACGACAATATCTTTAATATCAATTTTCGAGATTTTGGTTTCTAGTGAGTATTCGTGATCTAGCTTAATCCTTGCTTCACCTGATCCATCTCTTACTTTTACTTCATTTAACTTTAATAGATTTTCTTTCAACTCTGCATTGAGAGATACTTTGTCTGCATTAAGAAATTTACTCGAGAGCTCATCTGCTTGAAGATATACTTTTGCATGCGGAGACAATATAGGTCCGGCAAGCTCTAAACCAAGAGAAACATAAGCCTCTAGATTGGGATCGGTATTTTCTAATTCTGGTATCCACTTAGTAAAAGAGTCATCGGGCCCCGTTGCGACAAGCTCAACCTGATCAAACTCAACTATTGGATAGAAGTGAATTCTGCCTTTGCCTTTAAGCGCGGCTAATCCTTTTTGAATTGATATTCCTTTTAAAGTGGCTCCCTTTCCGCCCAAGCTGAGATCAATAAAGATAGATTCAGGTAATACCTTTTCAGAAATATCTTTTAAAAGAATTTTGTCAACTTGAGCTTTGAGGTGAAGATCTTCGTAGTGATAGAGATGTGCTTCTGAAACATAAAGTTGATTTCTCTCAAACTCAAGTCTTACATTATTAAACTTCAGGTTCTGAATTTGAACTGGAGCTTTTTCAATTTTATCAAAAGCTGCTGACCATTGATCGCGAAGCTCCTCAACATATGCTTGATTAAAATCAATTCTCTTATCTGCTTGTCCATTAGTACGAAGTTTAACATAGCCTTGTGAAAGTATCACTTCCTCAACAAACACATCACTCTTGAAGGCATTTTGCAGGCCGTAGTTCACATTTATATTTGAAAACTCAAGCTCAATGTCTTTTCTGTTAAACGCCACATTCTCTAGCTGCATCCCAAATGGAAATAACTCCAATCTTATTTGGCCGATACTGACTTTCCCGCCTATATCTTTTGCTAAATACTTACTTATTCTTTTAGATACAAATCTAGAAAACTGATTACTATGGAGAACTTCTCTGACAGTAACAAAAGCAAAGGTGACTAAGGCTAAATAGACGAGAGCAAATCGATTTATTCTCAATTTTGCTCCAAAGATCGCAGCTTCAGTTTAAGCAATCTATAATTAGCATCGTTCTTTGATATCTCCTTATAAATTTTCAATGCAGACTTAATCTGTCCAGTAGCTTCAAGACACTCAGCGCACAAATAACGAACTTCATTTAATTCATGAGTATCTAAGACACATGACTCTATAATGGACTCTGCGACCACTTTGGCTTGGGTAAAATTATTGAGTTCAAAGAAACAGCGAGCCTTTAAATAAGAAGCATCCTTGAATGCTTCGTCGCTTAGGACTAGAACTTTTTCTAATAACTCGATACAGGACTCAAACTCTCTTGACTGGATTAAGGCAACACAATAGTCCCGATAATGTTTAGAGAGATCCTCATTGCTAATCAGCTTCCATGAAAAGTTGGACTGCCTTTCAGGTATTTGCCCAACTTTTCCATGGGAATCAATTTCCTCTAATGTTTTTAGTACATCTTTCCATCCATCACCTAGCTGATTCTTTTCAACGTTTTCCAACTCTGTATTTAGAATGGACTTAAATTTTTTATTGCTTGGGTCAAGACGGAGCAGTTCCTTTATGAGGCGCTTGGCATCATCTGCTTTGTTTTGATTTAATAAAAAAGAAATTCTATTTTCTAAGGTTTTTATTTGTTCAAATACAGATTTAGTTTCTTGTTCGCCAAATAAATCTTCGCCTAGATCTATTTCAACATCTATCTCAGTTGGCTGTTCAACAGATAAGGACTTCTTGAAAGCTTCATTGATCCATTGCTCTTCAGGCAATTCCACTTTAAGCCCTGAGTTTTCTTTTAAAAAGTAGCCTATATGGCGCGAATTAGTTTTTAGATAATAGTTAATTATTTCAACCAAGAGACTTTGGTTCGTTCCATGGATCATGAATGCACTATAGATTTTTTTAACAAATAGCTTTCGGTGTGCTTCATCGTCTGTGAGTTGTTTACATATCTTGGTAATAGCCTCGACGCTCTCTTCCCATGGGGCATCTTTGACAAAGTCATTTCCGTAATTTTCTTTGTTACTTATATTTATTGCCCTTTCTACATCTCCCTCATTGAGCGATATATACAGACGTATCTCTGCTTCTGTTTTAGATAGAAGTCCGAATTCATTAAGTAGTTCGGCAATTTTTTTAAGCTGAACCACATTCTTTTCTGCCACTCTACTTTCAACACAGCTAGCGAGAGTTTCTTTTAAATTTTCAATCTCTCCTTCACTTGCTAATGATCTAAGTAAGCCTAATAAGTCCGTCCAACTATCTTCTTCGCTTAATATTATCTCAAAGATTTTTTTGGCTTTGGCATGACTTTCAATATTGCTATACGAATTTGCCAATTTTCTTAGAATACGTAACTTATCATCACGAACAATTTGATCTCTCTTCATGGCCTCAAGAGCTAGCTCTCCAAGTTGAATGATTTCTAAATCGTTAAGTGGTGTTGACTCTAGTGCTGATACAACTCCGCCTATCACTTCTTTAAAGCGACTTTGTTCAAAAGCCTTTTTTAGAGGAACGTAAACGTTCACTTACTCTCTCCGCGCTAAGCGTGGAATTGTACGCTATCCCTCTAATTTTACTTGAATTTGTTCGTCAGAAAGTGTGTGGCGTAATTATTGCCGACGAAGTCAGGATGGTTAATGATCGAAAGGTGGAGCTTTTTATTCGTCTTTATTCCCTCAATGACCATTTCATTGAGTGCTCGATTCATACGTCTAAGACACTCATCTCTTGTAGGGGCAGAGACTATAATTTTCGCTAACATAGAGTCGTAGAATGGGGGCACTTTGTATCCCGAATAAATAAAGTCATCTATTCGAACACCAATACCGGCCGGTCTATGATAATGATCGATTTGCCCAGGGCATGGAAGTGAGGTCTCTGGATCCTCTGCGTTAATTCTACACTCCATGGTATGTCCACGAAAGCTAACATCTTCCTGTTTAATAGTGAGCTTCTCACCCTCAGCAACTCTAATTTGCCACGAGATTAAGTCCAAGCCAGTACGCTCTTCTGTTACAGGATGTTCAACTTGAATTCGAGTATTCATCTCCATGAAGTAAAACTTATCTTCATCTTGGTCGTACAAAAACTCTACTGTCCCGACGCTATCGTAGTTCACATGTTTTGCTAGATTAACGGCAGCATCACAAACTTCTTTTCGCTTTTCTGGCGATATAACTGGACATGGACTTTCTTCAATCAATTTTTGAAAGCGACGCTGAATAGTGCAGTCACGCTCCCCCAAATGGATTACATTTCCGTGCTTATCACCTAGAATTTGCACTTCAACGTGTCTTGGATTGACGATATATTTTTCAATAAACAGAGTATCATCACCAAAACCTGCTAGAGCTTCAGTCTTAAGTCTTCTAATCGTGGGAATCAAGTCAGTAATTTCATCAACTCGTTTCATACCACGTCCGCCACCACCGGCAGAGGCCTTTACCAATACGGG
>TARA_R110000868_G_scaffold152990_1_pt1 | contig 11691 bp, 4 predicted proteins | sample TARA_R110000868 | Tara Oceans TARA_R110000868 (sample SAMEA4397489) | marine metagenome | biome: Polar Biome; feature: [SRF] surface water layer (ENVO:00010504); material: water (ENVO:00002006), including particulate matter (ENVO:01000060) such as... | depth 5 m | reverse complement strand
GTATCGTATCTCCTTCCATTGTTACAGCAACTACATGACTAGCAACTGGTTGCTTTGTATAGGTTCCACAACCTATTACAAGTAATAATAATACTAATAATTTTTTCATTTTTTCTTTTTCTTTTTTACACAATTGTTTACCATTTTAATAGCTCCACTAGCAGTTTTCTTGCCACTGGGTGATTTTTTTTTACCTTTTGCTACATAACCTTTCCAACATTTAGAGGCTTTTTTCTTTGCCATAATTATAATTTTAAATCTAAGTCTAAGTCTAAGTCTAAATCAAGATCTAAATCAAGATCTAAATCAAACATTCCTTTTTTTGGTGTGAAATAACTTGGTTTTCCAGGTTTTTGAGGTCCTATCTGCCACGACGGCCAACCAGCGAACCTAGCAATTCTTTGTCTTGTGTCCATTTGATCTTGAAATACTCCTTGCAAGTTCTGAACTTTCATGACTAATCTTTCTAAAGGTATATTAGACGCTGCAGAGATAATATTAGCACCTGCTAAGTAAGCAGGATTATTTATATCCGTAAGAGACATTGATTTCATATCTTTTAAATCATATTGAAAAGAGTTAGCTGCATTTATTAAATTGCCTAATTTTCTGTCAACTGGAGGAGCAATTGAAAACACTTCTAAAGCAGCTTTTTTATAATCTGCCCTGTCTTTTGTATTTTCTTCTTTTATTTTTAATAATACATTTTTTAAAACAGAAATACCCGCTCCACCAACTCCACTACCTCTTAATATAGTATCTACCATACCATTAGCAATTCTTACATTCCTTGTTCCTTGCTTTTTTTCGTCAGCATTACTAATTTCTGGGTCTTCCCATGCAGCAGCAAATATAGCATTTTGTAACCCGTTGAATATAAAGTTTTGTATAACACCATAATACATTATTCTTGATACTTGACCTTTCCAAGCTCCTTTACCTCCTCTTCCATTTATAAGATCTAAAGCTTCAGCTTTTTGAATCCTAGCAGCTTGCATAGGGTAATTAGCAAATGATAAAATAGTTCTACCTAAACCGGTTGACTGTTGCGCACTAATCTTAGATGGATCAGCTGATTGTTGTGATTTTTCAGCAGTAGTTTTAAAATCTGAAAATGCTTTTGATTCAGCCGCTGATTTTGTTAATCCAGCTTTCATGTAAGCATTTACTCTATTTCTAAAATATGTAGAACCTCCAGATGCTATAGCAAAACTATCTGCAAATCTAGTCATCATATACCCTTTGGATAGTATATAGTTTACACCACCTTTAAATTTATTAGTAGCTGTAGCGGCTGCATCAGCTATTTCAGATTCACTAACATTAAGCTTTAAACCGTCACGTCTATCAACTAAATAATCAGAATTCATTAATTTTTTAAAATCAGACCAAAACTGAGGTTGATTAGCAAATGCTTTTGATGCCGCTATTATATTGTTAGGTCCACTTACCTCTATAAAGTTCATAGCAGAAGTAGTTTGTAACACAGCTGATCTAGTATTCAAGAACATAGTAACACCATTAGCACCATTTATGAAATCCATAAAATCATTTTCAAGTTTGCTTCCAGACGGAGATCTGTTTGTTCCTAACTTCATTCTTTTTAAAGAATTGCTTAAAGCATCAATATACTTGTCTCCATATAAAGCTTGCAGTTTATTCATGTTTTCTTTAGAATAAATAGCATCTACGTTGCTTTGCCATTGCTCTAAGTATTCTGCTCTTTTTGTGGTGTTTAATCCTTTTCTTAAATCAGTTGCTAAAGTTTCGATTAACCAGTTTTTAGTTGGCGAAGGATAACCATTACCTTTGTTAATAGCAATAAGCTGTTCAGAAAAAGCAACTAATTCAGGATTTTTTTCAACTATATCAGTCAATTCTTTAAGATCTCTTTTAGATAATCCATCAATTTTCATACCTTGCTTATTCCAAGTATACACTCTAATAGCTTGTTCATAAGTAAAACCTTCAATAGCTTCTTTTCTTAAATCTTTAGGCACTACTTTTAATTGCCTCTTTAGACCTTTAAAGTCTTTTTGAAGAGCCACTCTGTCTCTTGTTAAGTTATCTATTGCTGTATTGTAAGTATCTTGCAAGTTTTTCTTATACCATGCTCTTTGTATATCTCCTTGTTTACCTTTACCTAAAGTAACATCTAATAATCCTTTAAAATCTTGAGCTGCATCAGGTAAAAATACTTGATATTTTCTTTTTTTTGCGCCTAATGATTTAGCTCTAATATCAGAATAAGTTTTTTCTTTATCTATTCTTTTACCTAAGCTTTCAGTGGACATTTCTATCATTTCATTAAACTGCTTACTTAAATCTATAGAAGCATAAACCTCTTTTGTTTTTTCTTTATTTACTTGATCTTTGTTTTTTAATTCATTTACAATTTCAGAAGTAGTAGAATTTTTTTCAACTTTAACTCCAGCTTTTTTACTTAAAGCTAAATTATTAGCTTGTACTTTAGCATAATCTTTAGAGTTATCTAAACGTTGTTTAACCTCAACAGCTACAGCACTTCTATTTTTTTTACCAACTTCTTGTATAAGTTTATATAATTCTTTTGATGCAAAATCTCTTACAAAAGTTTCAGCAATAACATTACCTTCAGGACTCATTAAATCAAGTTGATTCAAAGCTGATCCTTTTTTAATAAAAGTATTTATTATATTATCTTTTGAGTATTGTCCAGCTGGACCTCCAAATTCTTTACTATCTTTAACTTCTTTAGCAGTCTTACTTGTAACTGCTTGAGTCAATTCAAGTACTAATTCTTTTATAGCTTGTTGTCCTTTTTTAGTGTTTTTTTGGCTTTTAAACTTTGTCATTATATCCAAAAACCTTTCACTAGAGTTAAACAACTCTGTCATGTGTTCGTTGTGTAATTTGGACTCACCAGCGTTTATTGCTTCAGGAGTTTTTGTAACACTCTTAACTGGTATCAAGCCTTTAAAAATACCTGTTGCATGATTTGTTTGGAGTTGTAACAATCTTTGTATACGATAATAGTTTTTATCACTTGGATCTTTTTGAAATTTTTCGTATAAATTTTCATAAGTTTTTTGTAAAAACTGTTGATTATTTTTTACTTGTTGTTCGTAAAAAGTGTAGTCCTTGCCTTCAGGTACTAATAAATTTTGCAACTGTTGAGTTTTTTCTAAATTATTTAAAGATTTATTTTCTATAATTTTAGTTAAAGCTGTTTTCCAGGTTACACCCCATCCAGGACTTTGCTTTGGTCCTTTGCTACTAGGTTGATAAACATCTGCAGTTTGATTAACACCTTTATTATCCTTATAACTAAAGTCTTTAATATTACCTCTTCCGTTTAAAACATCTTTACCAAAAGTATCTACAGCCCATTGAATTTGCGTTCTACCATTTAAACTCATCCTTTCTTGTTTACCAGTTTTAGGATTGTAAATTTTTAAAGCTTTATTTAAACCAGTAGATCCCATAACAGTGTTTAATTGTTGAGTTGATAGTTTTTCTAAAGGTGGAAAATCTAGTATAAAATCTTTAATTCCTTCTAAAGTTTCTTTATAATTATTTTTATCACCTAGCTCTTTTAAGGTAAGATATTTTTTCCCTTTTGCTTTTAAATAAGTTTTAAAATTTTTATTAGATGATTGTTCTCTTTTTATAATATCATATTCTGTAACATCTTCAGATTTGGCTAATTCTTCAACTATTTCTTTAGCATCTTTTAAATCTCCTTTTTGAGATAATTTAGATAGTTTATTTATTTTGTTTAAACTTTCAAAAATTCTTTTTCTTTCTTTTTCTGAAATTTTGGTATTTTCAAACAAAATACCTTGTAAAGCTGCTATTTCTATTGTTTCACCCACTCCAAGCTTTTTAATGTATGTTTGCATTGATTTAACAACATCAATAGCCGCAAAGCTTTCGCTAAAACCAGCTTTCATGTCATTTAACTCATTAACCGTAGCTCCTTTGTCTTTTTCTATTTGCCTAACAACTTTGTTAGTCATTAGTTTCCCAGTAAATCTAGCTAAAGCTTGAAGTCTAGTCCCAATGTTTCTATTGTAAAAATTACCTTCACCTCTACCTAAACCTATTCCAAACATTTCTGCAAACTGAGCATCAGTCATGTTTTTTAAAGCTTGAACAGGGTTTTGTACTTTTTTATTAGTTGATCTTACATTTAGTATTTTTCCGTCTTCAGTCGTTTTTGTTTGTTGTTGATATAAAACTTTAAGCAAAGCTGGAGGCACTTTAACAGATTTACCTTGAAATTTTTCGCTAGCATCTTTAGATATTACATTCTCTGGAGCCATTAATTTTCTAAGCGCAGTAATATTTCTTTTTATTACATTTTGCATGTTACCAGCATCTGAAGGTTCTATTATTCCTTTTTTTCCAGCATCTAATTGTTTTTTAGTTAATGGCTTACCAGTGTTTACATCTATCAATTTATTTGAATACGTTAGATTGCTTGATAATTTACCTACCGGAATACCAAAAAATTCAGCAGTTCCAACAGGATCTAAATCAGGAATATTTCCAGCATTTAAATCTGACCTAGTTATGTTTTTAGTATTATAAAGATTAGTTAAAGCTTCTGAAATTCTTATTGTAGATTTAGTAGTTGGCTTTCCGTTGTTACCCACAAACTGTCTAACGTTTATTAATCCTTTTTCTATCTGTCTTTGATCGCTAGTTTTTATTCCTCCTTCTAATTCTTTTGAACCTTCTCTATTAATAGAGTTTATAATATTATCAAATCTTGGAGATTTTTTAATAAAATCTATTAATCTAATGTTTATTCCACCTACTTTATTATTTAAATAAGCACTAATACTTTCGTAAGGTTTACCCTCTGAATCAACAAGTTTTTCTTGATCAAATTTTTTAACTAATCCAACTAATCCTCTACTTTTGTCTAACACAAACTCTTTAGCGATAGCTTCTTTTTCTTTATCATCAAGCTTAAGATTAGATAATCGTCTTCCAATGTCTTTTGTGTATTGATCGTATTGGGCATTAACTAATCGCTCAGCAATGTCTAGTTTAACTTTATCATCTTTACTACTAAATTTTTCTTTGTTTTCTTTAGCAAATTTATCAGATTTTTGAAATAAATCAGTTGCAGCCCGATCTCCACTTGTAGGAGTTTTTCCAACAACCTCTCCTTTAGTCATATCAACTAGCATTTTACCATCAAAAGCTATATTTTTCAACATAGATATTTGTTTTTCAGAACCAGGTTTACCCATGTCTCTACTTAATCTATATAAAAAATCTAATAATTGTTGAGGACCTTCAAACTGAAGTTTTTCTCCTTCCATTGGAGTTCCTTTAAGTCTTCTTTCGTAAAAACTTTTCACACCCTGCATTACGTCTCCGTAGATATTTTTATTAACTAGATCTTGAGCATATTTTGGGTCTGATAACAACTCTATAACATTTGCAATATATTCTTCAGCTCTAGTTTCTTTAGCTTGACCTATTGCATCATATTTTTCTTTTATTAATTGTTTTAAGTTTGCAGGCAAAACTTTATTTAATAAAGGTTCTAAAAAATTCCGCATCTTAGACATCGCTTCAGGGTTTGTTATACCTAATTTCTCTCCCATAACATGGAAAAGTTCATGAGGTACAAAACCTTTTTTATATTTTCTAGCGTCAATAAGAATAAGAGGCTCTCCGTTTTCAAAAGTTTTAAGAGCTGGCTTACCATCCATACCCTTACCATCCATTTGAATTCTATAGTTTAGATTCTTACCATAAACTTTCTTATAAACCTTCTCAGATCTCTTCATGTCTGCAGTTGCTCTTGCAGCTTTTAATTCAGGAGTACTGTTTTCATAAGCAGTTTCCATTTGTTGAATATCAACAAGAACCATATCTCTTGTCTCGCCAAGAGTCTCTAGTTTACTTTTACTTTGTAGCTGGGGGTTTTTATTTTGCTCAGCAACTATTTCTTTATTTAAGTTTTCTAGTAATTTATTTTTTCTAGCTTTCGTAATAGCAAAATCTTTTCTTTTCAAATGAGTTAAACCAAACGCGGCTCCTTGTACTACCTCTCCTAATGTTCTTCGGGCTATACTACCTGATCCAAACCAAGGAATATCTCTATAGTGCTCATCCATAAAGGTTTCAAAATCTTTACTTCCTAATAAATCATCTACCATAGCATTTAATGGCTCTGCAACATTTGATGCTGCGGCAAAAGATATACCAGCTTTCAAAGGATCTATAGTAAATTTATTTAAAGGGTCATAAACTCCCTTAAACTTTAAACCATATCTTTGAAACAGTTTATTCATACCAAAAGAACCTATAGCAAATCCAGCACCTACTACACCATCTCCTGCTATTATTTCTAAATTAGCAGCTTCTTTAGCAACATTAACAGCTAGTGCCCCAGCTTCACCCCTTAAACCACCACCTACTCTTCTTATTTTATCACCTTGTTTTGCTATATATGCTTTTACACCTTTTTCACCTTCATACCCTGCTTTTTTAGCTCTCTGTGCTATTGTAGAATATGAAACTTTTCTACCTGATTTAGTAAAAAACTTTCCTCTTTTCATAGCTGTTAAAGCGGTTTTCCCATATCCTAGCAAACCAGCAGCTCCACCTGTTACAACATTTATTGCACCAAATTCTACAGCTAAAATAGGCACTGCGCCTAACATGCCTCCAAATTCTTCTCCAGCTGACATTTCCGTAAGATTGTTTAACTGATCTTCAGTTAAGTTTACACCGTAGTCTTCGCTTATAGCAGCTATTTCATCTGCAACCATTGAACTTGAAGAACCAAGATCTTCCGCTAGAGCTTTACCTGGTTCCCCTAGTGAATTTAAAAAACCTCTACCAAATGCTTGACCAAAATTGTCTCTTTTTATAGAGTCAGGATTTAAATTCATTAAATAAACTTGTTCATAAGCAAGTTTACTGGCTGCTTTACTTCTTATATCTGCACCTATAGTATCAAGATAATCACTCATAGACCCTTGAGCTAAATATTCTTTATCTTCTTCGCGGTCAAAATTAGTATTTACTTCATCAAACTTACCATATGTATCACTTTGAAATGGAGCTAAAGCAACCATATCTCTAAGTTTTACATTTTTAAAATACCCTTTATCATCTGCTTTATAACCTTTTCCTGCTAAAGATATACCTAAACCATTACCTCTATTCTTAACGTAAACATCATAAGTGTCGTTTTCTAGTTTCTTTTCTAATTCAGTCGATTCATGCATAAAAACATTGAATCCAGTTTCTAGATTAGTAAAATCTTCGTTTTTAACTATAGCTAGTTCTTCTCTTTTTGATTTAAATGCTTCAGTAATATCAAAATTATCCATACCATCAGGTACTTTAACATCTTTGTCTCCAGTTCTTACTTGACTAAAACCGTCACTATAATTAAACCAAACCTTAGCGCTGTTACCTAAAACTTCCTTTTGTAATTTTTCAGCATAAGCTTGTTTCTCTCTAATTGTTTTTGCTAAAGCTAAAGAATTAGAACCCTCTTGAGCACCATCCATGTTTTCTTGTAATGCTAAACTAGTATATACATCGGCAAAAGCTAAACCAACCTCTTGATAATCCTTAGGCATAGCCTTAATTGCCATGTTTCTATACATGCTAGTTTGTTGGCTAGCATTAATACCCGCTTCTTCTGCTGACTCGTTTAAATCTTTTATACCACCAACTCTGTTTATTTCTTTTTCATCTAAAATTATATCTTCAAAAACGTTATCAACTAGATTATCTAAATGATACTCAGATAAACCAGCAGTTTCCATTTGATCATCTCCAAACAATCCTCCTAGAATACCACCTTCTTGAGGTTGATTTCTATTATAATCTTCTCTTATTTGCTTTTTAAGGGCGGTTACTATCTCAGGGTTTTTATAGAACAAATCTTCAACACTATCTTTGTCTCCTTCAAAATTTTTTGCTTCTTCAAGATCTCGCCAATAGTTTCTTTCTATTGCAAATTTCAATCTAGATTCCATGTCTTTTTTAACAGGTTCTATTTTACTAGAATAATCAAGATCATTAGTGTTTTCTAAAAAACTATCCAAATTGTATTGCATTGTTTTTTCCTCTTCGTTATATGAAGGAAAAATAAATTCTACTTCGTCGTTAGGAGATGTTACTTTAATACCCTCACCTTTTCCTTGCTCGTAAATAGACTCAAACTTGTAACCATCTTCGTCATATTTAGATTTATAAATTTTAATTAAATCTTTAGCGCTGGAATCACTTAAGTTTTCGTTTATTTTAGATTTCCAATCAGGATCTTCAACAACAACATCCCCTGGTGAATCCAACGAAATATCTCCCGAAGATAAATCCATATCTTCCGGTGCTACATTTTCCGGTCCTACAACCGCACTCTCTTCCGCAGGACCTGGTTGAAAATCCAAACCCACGCCTGGAAGTTGCTCGGTCTCAGTGGAAGCATCTTCAATGATAGTTTCTTCAACTTCTTTAAAACCAGGATAATCATCTATATAACTTAAATAATCATCATAGCCTGCTTTTTTAGCAAGAGATTCTATCTCTTGTATAGAATATTGTTTTCCGTTGTATTCGTACATAGTGATAATTTTATTTAGTCAATTTTTTTAATTGCTTGAGGATTTCTTTCTGCTATTAAATTCACCATTTCGCTAGTGTTTATTACTGAACCTGTTTTTCTATCGTAAACATATCCTAAGTTCATTTTATCTTGAAACCTATTTTCTTTTAATTTTTTATTAACCGCTGCATCTATTATAGTTTTTTGACCTTCCTTTACAATCTTGTCATAAGGCATGTCTTTATTACCATCAAACATTTCATCAGCGTTTGTACCTATAACTGCTTTTCGAATATCAGACAAAATTGTATCAGCAAAAGCACTTCCATCATGTACTGGTATAAATTTATCCAATATATCTGTTTTGTATTTTCCAGTTTTTCTTAAGGTTTGTAAAAACTCCCCAGCTCCACCTTTAGCTGTTCTAGTTTCTTTATTAAATGAATAGTTTGTTGCATCTCTTCCACTAGCAAACTTATTACCGCCATCAGGGGTATTAGCCCCTAGATCATATATTTTTTTAGTGTTTTTAATTCTTAAATCAATATAGTCTTTTTTAGTAGGAGTGTTTGTTCCGAATTTTTTAATATATTTTCTTCTATTTTGCACATCTTTTTCTATACCATTTTGATAAGCACCTGTTTTAGTGACATTACTAAATGCTAATATTTTCTGGTAATCTTCTAAAGCTTTTTTAGATAATAAAACCCCATTTGATGTTTTATAAATATCGTCGTCAGGATGTTTTAGATCAGTTATAGGTTTTAAAAATAACCCGTCTTCAGGAATTGTAATCGTTTCAGTTGGGGCATTTTCAATTATTCTTCCATCTTCATCTCTATATGATGACGCAATAGGAATTTGAAGAGATTTATTTTTTCCAATGTAATCATCCATCCAAGCATTAGCGGTTGTTACCCCGTATGGTAAACCAACTTCTGTTTCTATAGTAGCAGTAGCATCCTCTAAGGCACTTGCTTCTATTTTAATTAAATCAGGAACCGCTATAGTTGTTTCAAAAAAACCATTTTTATCTTTGTCAGAACCTTTTATAGGTTCAAGTAAAAATTCAGAAGTAATAGCCTCAACCCCTACTTTGTTTTTTAAAAGCATTCCTCCTTGTTGAAAAGCTAAAGATGATGCTTTGCCAAACTCAGGAACTGTAATAATAAAATCTTTTGATGTTCCATAATGATTTGAATTAGTATCGTTCAAACTAACTTTTAATTCTTCCCCCATAGAATCAACACTATACTCAAATGTTTCACCGTTTCTTAAAGTAGCAATTTGTTTATTATAAAAACCATCTTTTTTATTGTAACCTGGAACTGTTTTTAATTCATTTATATTTCCGTTTCCAATGTCTATAAGCCTAGAACTTGAAAGCTTATTAGAAATACGATTTTGAGGTATGTCACCTACAGCGGAAAAAAAAGCAGTTGTATCCGCGGCTCTTGTTCCTGTGTTTGTCAGGTACGATCCCCATTGAGCTTTTCTTTTAAAGTCATCTTCAGTGCCTGTTCCTGCTGAAATTCTATTAAGAGCTTCTGTTAATGGTGGCACGAATACTCCGCCATCTCCAAGAAAACCTTTAGTTGCCATAACCTGGGTTGAATCCTGTATATTTCCCGTTACAATCGTTTGTTTAGTACCTACTCCAGCAACATCCTCAGACAGCTGGATACCATTTCTCATCTCTCTTTCTCTGTTTTCTTTTTTATTTTTTCTTTCTCTTGCAGTTGCTTCTGCTAGTATCTTAGAAGAAGCATCAACGCCTCTAGCAATACCTGCTCCAAAATCAGCTATCGCTTTACCTATTAATTGACCAGACTGCGTATCAACGCCTATGTTAATATTTGGATTTTCGTATGCTCCCATTTTATATTTGTTTAAATGTTACATCAAGCTTTGAATAATCTACAATATCATATCCGTCTTTATGTTTTATAACAGCGTTTTGAGGTATTTCGTCAGACATAACCCCTTGCCAAGTTCCTGTTCCAAAAGCTTTGTTTATATATTTAAAAGCGTAAATATTTAAACCTTTAGGTGAAACCCCTATTAATTTAATATTTTGTTTTAATTTTCTATCACTTCTACCATACCCTGTATAAGTACCCATGCTTGTACCAGAACTTTCTGTATTTATAACGTCCGCAGCATCATCTATTCCAAACTCTAGATCTGCAGCATATTTTGTAGCGTTAGCTCCTATTGCAGCTCCAGCTAAACTACCTAAAGCACTCACAGCTCCACTCATTGCTGCTGTAGCATTTATACCACTTTGCATTTCTTGTTGAGCATATCTATCAGCCATACCTGCAGCTCTATTTAACCCTTGCATTTGTCTACCCTCTCTTGTGCTGAACATAAACTGTTCCCCTTGTGCTTCTGCGTTTTGAAGTCTTTGGCCTTCACTTATTTGAATACCTTGAATTCTAGCAGCTTCTTGCATCTGCAATCTTTCCATTTGTTGTTCCCCTTGTGCAGATAGTTTTTCGTTTTGCATTTCTTGTTGCTCTATATTCGCAGACACTTCCTTCTTGCTTTGCTTAGCTGCTTGCGCTAAAGCTGTGGCACCGCCTGCACTCGCTCCCGTAGCTCTTAATGTGTCTAAAGCATTAGCTAAAGATATATCTGCTTGTTCTATTTGAATTTCAGCTGCACTAGTAGCAACCCCTAGATTTGCAAAAGGGTTTGAAACCATGCTACTCAAGTCTGTAGCTAAACCACTAAGATCTGAAATATTTCTAAATGGATTAATTATTTTTTGACGAGAATTCTCTAAATTCTTTAAATGATTTTCTGCTTGGATTTTTTGACCTCTAGCTCTTGAAGCAGCTCTTCTAGCTTTACCAGCTGCAAAAAGACCAGATCCTAAAGAAAAAGCTGCAGAAACTAATGCTACTGGAAAAGGCATATTGTATAATTTAAGTTAGTTAATTTTTTCATTGTATATTTTAATAAGATGATTGAGACACGTCTGAAGCTACAGAGAATAACTCATATTTTGTTGTTGGGTTTAACGTTAAAGTTTCTTTAGATATTTTCATTTCTATTGTAGAGAAAAATCCTTTCAACCCACTCATTGAATTACCCCAAATAATTTCACCTGCCGTAGC
>TARA_R110000868_G_scaffold22768_2_pt1 | contig 11692 bp, 8 predicted proteins | sample TARA_R110000868 | Tara Oceans TARA_R110000868 (sample SAMEA4397489) | marine metagenome | biome: Polar Biome; feature: [SRF] surface water layer (ENVO:00010504); material: water (ENVO:00002006), including particulate matter (ENVO:01000060) such as... | depth 5 m | reverse complement strand
CGGATAAAGGGATCAGTAAAAGCCATAAATAAGTTCCTTTGAGCCGCGCCCGATTAGTCGGCGCTCGGCTTGGCTTGCGCGTTGGCGATGCTCACATGGGCGCCGTTGTCCAGCTTCAGCTGGCCGGCGGACACCACTTGTTCACCTGCTTGCAGCCCTTTGCTAATCACCACCTGGCCTTCACGGCGTTCGCCGGTTTCGACAAAGCGACGCTCGACAGCTAGCTCGGCCTGGCCTTTTTCGTCTTTGACGACCTGGCCGTCTTCACCCATTTTTTCGCTGATGAGGTACACCGAGTTGCCATAGAGGGTGTAGGTGATCGCGGTTTCAGGTACGACGACTACGTTTTGCTCACCCGGCAGCAGCACCTCCAAGTTGGCGAACATGCCTGGCAGCAGTTTGCTATCGGGGTTGGCTAGCATGGCGCGCACTTGCACATTACGTGTGGTGTCTTCGACTTTAGGGTTTATCGCGTCAATTTCGCCCTCGAAGATTTCGCTCGGGTACGCCGCTACGCTGAAGCGCACGCGTTCACCGACAGCCAGCTTAGGCACCGCCTGCTCCGGCAGGAAGAAGTCGACGTAGAGCTTGCTCAAGTCCTGCAGCGTGGCGATGGTGGTGCCGGAAGCGAGGTAGTCACCGACATCGACCTGACGGATGCCGATGGTGCCGGCAAACGGCGCAAGAATGCGCTTCTTCGCCAGTAACGCCTGCAATTGGGCCACGCTGGCGTTGGCTTTCTGCAAATTAGCGGAGAGGCGGTCAAACTCGCTTCTCGACAGACTTCCGCGTTTGACTAGGCTGCGGCCGCGCTCGAATTCCACGCGCGCGAGGCCTAATTCTGCCTGCGCGGTGGCTAGGGTTGCCTGCTCGACATCGCTGTTCATCTGGATCAGCGGTTGCTCTAAGCCGACGCTTTCACCCGAGCGGAAGTGCACTTTTTGCACGGTGCCGCCGACCTCAACCGTTAAGTCGACGCCCTGAAACGCTATCAGCGTGCCGATCGCTGGCAGGCGGCTCTGCCAAGGCTGCTCTTGTGCTGTTGCAGCGTCCACGCTAATGGCCGGCTGCGGCGCCGAGAACATCTGCACTTGTTGGTAGATGGAAAAGCCTTTGTAGGCGGCGAGGGCGAGTACTACGACGAGTACCACACCGAGCATGATCAGCATGCGGCGGAGCAACATATTCCGGTTCCTTGGCGAGGCGGATAGAGGGCCTGGGAATAGGCAAGACGGGCACAGTAGTCCTCGCGCTGGTAGCTGTCAAAGATTCGCATTTGCAAATTTTTGCGGACGTTACAGGTGCTGACTAATGGGGCCACTATTAAGCAAAATGCCAGCATAGGCTGGCATTTTGTGGGTGTTGGCTGAGCGCTGCAGCTGCTTGATGACTTAGGCGCTCAGGCGTTGGGTCACTTCATTGAGTTGGCCGGACAGCTCATGCAGGTTCTGCCCGGCGCTTTCGGTGCGCTGTACGTTCTCCTGATTCGCCGTGGCAATGGCTGTGATCTCGGTGAGGTTGCGTGAGATGTCTTCGGCGACCGAGGTCTGTTCTTCGGCGGCCGTGGCAATCTGTCGGTTCATGTCGCGGATTGCTTCCACTGCTTGTGTGATCAGCTGCAGAGTAGCACCGGCCTCGGTGACCTGAGTCACGCCGTCCTCGCTGCGTTGTTGGCCGCTCTCAATCGCGCGTACAGCATTAATTGCCCCGGTTTGTACGGTGTCGATAATCTGGTGAATTTCTGCCGTGGACTCGGCCGTACGCTGGGCCAGGGTCCGCACCTCGTCGGCGACTACGGCAAAACCACGGCCCTGATCGCCGGCGCGGGCGGCTTCGATGGCAGCGTTGAGCGCGAGTAAATTGGTTTGTTCAGCAATCCCGCGAATCACTTCTAGTACCTTACCGATGCGCCCGGTATCGCCTTCCAGGCGACGGATCACCTCAGAGGTGTTGCTGATCTCGCCACGAATATCGGTGATGGTCTTGATGGTAGCTTGCATCACTGTTTCGCCTTGGCGTGCGGCTTGGTCGGCATCGTCGGCGGCATTGGCTGCTTGAGCCGCATGGCGCGCCACTTCTTGGGCGGTGGCGGACATCTCGTGCATTGCTGTGGCGACTTGGTCGGTACGTGAGAACTGCTCGCGGGTGCCTTGGGCCATCAGCGTAGCAATGGCGTTAAGCTCACCGCTGGCGGTGTCGAGGTCAGTGGTGCTGCGCTTGAGGCGAGTGAAGGTCTCAGCCAGGAAGTCATTCAGGATATTAGCCGCCACGGCCAAGTTGCCCAGCTCATCCTGACGGGTGGAGTCCACGCGCTTGCCGAAATTGCCCTTGCTCAGCAGGGCGATATAGTCGATCAGTTCACGGATGGGGTTGATCAGGTTGCGGTTGATCAGCCACAGGCTGAACAGCGCGATGACTCCGGTCGCACCAAGCATAAACAAGGTGCCAAAGGTGACGGTGCGGTCGGCCTCCGCATTGATCAGGCTGGCCTGGTCGATGCTTTGTTTGTGCAGCTCTGCAGCCAGCTCGTCCATTTGCTGAGTGGTGTTGCGGTCGATGCCCGCAACTGCGGTGTCGCCGGCTTTGGCGTCAGCACCGGCGGCGATAAAGGCATCGCGGCCTGAACGATATTGGCCGCCTAGGTTTTGATGCTCGCTGCGCAAATTGTCGATCTTGCGCTTGAGTGCAGGGTCGTTGCTGGCCAGCAGGCTCAGTTTGCCCAGGGTGTCTTGAACCTTGCGTTCCTGTGTCTCAAATTGACTCCAGTGCTTATTCAGTTGAGCACTGTCCTTGCCGCGTAGGAGGACGTTCTTCCACTCCTGTACCTGGGTTTTGAAGTCGAGGTTGGCGACGCCGATTAATGTTGATTCTTCCAGCGGGCCTTCGAGTAGCCCGCGGTAGTCGCGAATACCATTGGAGAGGAGGCTGAAGCAGGCCAGTGCGGTGACCAAAATGAGCGCCAGACTACCGCCAAGCAGGGCGAGAATTTGTGCGCGCAAGGATTTTTGCAGAAACATAGGGATACCTCTGAATGTGGGAAGCAGGATGCCGGTGACGCTGACTGCGGCCTAACTGCGAAGATCCCTGTCGACTGGTATCGGCTGCGCCGGGCTGCCTAGAGGCAGCGGCTGACTGAAAGTATAGATCGGCGTGGCGGCAGCATTCTTTAGCGTACCGCAAGCGTGTGACAGATTTAAAAGCGCTGTGCGCTGCCTATTCTGTGTCAGGCAGGTCAGAAACAGTTACGCACCCGTTCTCTTAGGTTCGTGCTCCGGGCTGGCGCACAGCAAATAGTAAACCGCTTGTCAGGCCATGCGCAGGTGGTTGTCCCACAGCCCGGTGGGCAGTTGCAGGGGCTGGCTGATGATGCGTTTGCCCCGGCAGTCGTACAGGCGGCAGCGGCCGACACCGCTGCTGACGACAAAACCATCGGCTACCGCGCCGACACCGGCACAGTCGGCCAGGTGCGCATCCAGGCGCAGCTCGGCGCTGTCCAGGTCCCAGATAAACACCCGGTTGCCGCGTGGCGCGGTCAGGGCTAGCAGGCGCAGTTCGCTGTGGATCGCCACGCTGGCGGTGTACTGACTCATCAGCTGGCGCTGCGCTTCAGCCACGGGGAAGTGCTGGAAGGGCTGGCCAGGGCGTTTAATCGCCAGCAGTGGCACCAGGTCGCTGAGCGCGCCCATATATTGCTGACCACTGACCACGGTGCCATCGCTGGCCACGGCCAGGTGGCGCACGCTGTTCATCTGCTCGGGCAGCTGTTCCTTGCTCAGCAGGCGACCATCACGGTGCATCAGCACCAGGCTCGACTGCATGCTGTTGAGGTTCATCTCCACGCGGCTGTCGGCTTCGGTGCGGATGCCGCCGTTGGCCACCACCAGGGTTTCGCCATCGGGTTGCCAGAGCAGCTGATGCGGGCCGACGCCATGGCTCGATAACTCGGTGCTGCGATGCAGCTGCTCTCCCTCTAGGCGATAGACACCCAGCACGCCGCGACCAGGGTCGGAGGTATCGTTCTCGGTGGCGTACAACCACTCGCCGTCCTTGTGGAATATCGCATGGCCGTAAAAATGGCGCTGCGCAGGCGAGTGCAGGGTTTGCAGCAGACGGCCATCGCGAGTGTCGATCAGGTAGCTCTTGGTGCTCGGGCGTCGCCCGACAAACAGCGCCATGGGCAGAAACGGATGGCCAACCACATCGTGGCAGCGCTCACTGACGGGTGTGGCAAATACCTGACTGCCATCCAGGCGGTAGCCGACGGCGAAGTGCCGGCCGGCGGCATCATTGCGCGCCGACAGCAGCAGCGGTTGTACGCCACTGCGTGTCAGTGTCCAACCACCGAAGGTGCTGGCCGCCACTGCTGTGGCGGCCAAGGTGGCTGCACCCAGGCCGAGAAAGACGCGGCGGTTGATTTGCATCGATTAATCACCGTCATGGGCGTTGAAGCCCAGTTGAATGCCCAGGGTCTTGGCCAAATCGGCTTCGTGCAGGCGGTGCAGGGTATTCAGGCTGTCATACAGGGCGTTCAGCTCGGCGCGGCCGGCTTCGTCACCAAGCAGCTCGCCGAGTGGGCGCGGGGCAGCGGCCAGGCGTTGGCGGGTGTCGCTGAACGCGGCATTGATACGCTGCTTCAGCTCGGCCTGATCTGCGCTAAGCAGTGCTTGGATACCATTCTGTTCGGCGCCTAACCAGATGCGCTCGGCACTGGCCAGGCTGGCGGCGAGGTTAGTTAGGCTGGCCTTGCTGCGCCAGGCTTCGGCCTGATAAGGCTGTGGCTGGCCTTTGCTTTGGCGACCCATAGGCGTGCCGAGTTTCTTTTTCAGCCCGTCGATGGCGCTGACCTGGGTACGCAGCAATTCCGCCACCGCTTCCGGGGCTTCGGCATAGCGCGCGTTGGGGAAGGTTTTTAGCTGCGCGGCCATGCCGTCGTCACTCTGCCAGCTGGCCAGTACATCCGCAGCGAGGTCCTGCTGATGTTCGCCGATGGCGACGAGCAGCGGGCAATAGCGAGCTTTCTGTTCGGTGTTGCTGAGGTCAAGCGTCGCGTCGAACAGCAGGTATTCGTAGGCGGTTAAGCCTTGCACCACGACGCTGGATTTCTCCAGGTCAGCAGCGGACAGTACCGATTTTTTGTTGAGCAGCGCCTCAACCTGGCGCGCGACCAGGTTTTTTTTGTCGGGCCAGAATTGCACCTGCCAGGCACGGTTGCCTTCCGCCAGCGGACCGAGCAGAACGGGTTGCACGGCCGCCCAGGCGCTCTGCGCAGTGGCGAAGGCCTGGCGCGCTTCGGCCAGATTCTGCTGATCGGCGCAGAAGGCCTGGGCGCTGACCGCCAGTTGCCGGTCAGCTTCATTCCAGGCGCTATAAATAGGCAGGATTACGCCATCGGTTAGGGCCTGGCTGACCTGCTGTTGCGGGTCGGCAGGGCTGCACGCAGTGAGGGTCAAGCTGAGTAGGGCCAGGCCTAGGGGGGAGCGGATCATGAGTGACTCCTTACAGCGAATTCAGAAAAGCCAACAGCGCATTGCGCTCATCAGCGTTGAAAGACAGAACCTGTTGTTTGGCGGCTTCGGCTTCACCGCCGTGCCACAGAATGGCCTCCAGCAGATTGCGGGCGCGGCCGTCATGCAGAAATTGGCTGTGGCCATTGACCGCTTCAGTCAGGCCGACACCCCAGAGAGGCGGGGTGCGCCATTCTTGGCCGCTGGCGAGGAATTCCGGGCGATTGTCGGCCAAGCCTGGGCCCATGTCATGCAGTAACAGGTCCGTATAGGGGCGAATGCTTTGGTTGGCTAACTCCGGCTCAGCTGCGTTAGCGGCGGTGCTGAATTGCACAGCGTGACAGCCCTGGCAGCCTGCCTGGTAAAACAGGTTTTTACCCGCCAGTACCGCTGGCGTATCAACGTCTCGACGTGCAGGAACTCCGAGATTGCGGGTGTAAAACAGTACGCTGGCAAGAATATTGTCGCTGACTTCGGGCTCGCCGCCATGGGGCGCGCTGCGGCAGTCCAGCTGCGCCTCGCGGCAGTTGTCCTGGGGGATCAGCGTGCTGGTCAGGCCCATGTCGTTAGCAAAAGCCTCGGCATTTTGCTGGTTAAGTGTGGGCTGGCCGGCTTTCCAGCCAAAGCGGCCGAGTACCGTACGCTGTTGTACGCGGTCCCAGACCCGGTTTGCACGCCCGGAGATACCATCGCCATTGAGATCCTCGGGGTCGGCATTGGCCAGAATGGCGCTCTCGGGTATGGCTTCCAGCAGGCCGAGGCCGATCATCGGCGGGGCGATACGGGCGGACAGCTGCGTATCGGGATGCAGTGCGCCGTAATTGAGTTGGCTGATGGTCAGGCTGGGCTTGCGCAGTTCGACCTGCAGACCATCAGCAAAATTGACCAGCTGCGTGCTGTAACTGACGCGTACTTTACCTTCAGGCGCGGTGCCGGGATTGGCCATGTCCTGCAATTGGCTGCCGTAGGTGGGTTCGGCTAACACGCCAAGGCGCTGAATGATCGCCGCATGCTCAATGCCTGCTGGGATCGACAGACGCACTAGCATCGATACTGTGCTTTGCGCATCAGGCGCTGGCGGGTGGCCACGACCGTCCTTGATGTGGCAGTTCTGACACGCATTAGTGTTTAACAGCGGGCCAAGTCCATCGCGCGCCGTAGTGGTGGCCGGCGAGGTGACCCAGGGATTACGGAAGAAGCTGTTGCCGACACTGAAGTCCAGGCGGCGTAATGGCGACAGGTTGGCTGACGGTAAGGAAAAGGCGTTCTGATCTGTTCTGCGCACGGTAGCGCTGCCGGCAGATAGAGCTTCGCCGGGCTCTGCTTGGCTGAAACGTGGGGCTTGGTCGCAAGCCGTCAGGCTCAGCCCTAGGGCCAGTAGCAACGCGATGCGATGCAGCACAAACATGGAAGGGCATCCACAGCAGAAAACAGGGTGCCGATATTAACAGCCTGACAGAGTTTAAATAAGACGGATTTGCATTATCACTGATGACTAAACGCCGCAGCCGGTAAAAATCTCACGGTGTTATTTCGTTATTTCGTGATGACGCCAAACAGATGAATCTCAGCGATTACGCGCAAAAAAGCCGCGACGCCGTTAAGCGTCGCGGCTTTCTCATCACTAAAAATTACAACGCTACGAGTTGCAGTGAGTACTGAGTGCTTAGAAGCTGTGGTCAGCGGTATCCGGGTTCAGATCGCTGATACCCAGTTTGCCTGCAGCCTGTTCAATGGAGCCGGTCTGTTTAATCAGTGCGGCGATGGCGTCGCGCACAATTTGCTGGCCAGCCGAGTTGTCGGCAGCAATCAGCTGGTCGAAGTGCTGGCCGTTGTTGGCGCTGTCGACCAGTGCCTGCAGTTTGCCTTCGGTCGCTTCTAGGTCAGCCTTGAGGGTGCTGTCGGCAGCGCTGTCAACTTTGGCAATTAGGGAGGACAAGCTCGGGCCGGTCAGGGTGGTGCCATCAACCTTCTTGTATTCGCCGAGGTAAACGTTGCGGATACCTTTGCCGTCATAGAAGTGTGAGTTGTGGGTGTTGTCGCTGAAGCAGTCCTGCTCGTCTTCGGTGGAGTTGGCTTCCAGCGCGACTTTCATGCGCTCGCCCGCCAGTTCGCCAAGGGACAGACTGCCCATGCCAAACATCATCTTGCGCAGACCATTCTCAGCCGATTCGGCTTCCAGTGTGGCGCGGTAGTTGTCGGCATCGCCGGCTTGCCACTGCGCGACCATTGTGTCGAGATCGCTGACCAGCAGGTCGGTAGCGGCCTTTAGGAACGCGCGACGGCGCTCAGTGTTGCCGCCGGTCGCACCGTCACCCACTACGAAATCTGTCGCTGGGCGCTCGCCGGCGCCTGGGTTAGTGCCGTTCAGGTCCTGGCCCCACAGCAGGAATTCGATGGCGTGGTAGCCGGTGGCAACGTTGGCCTCAGAGCCGCCCAGTTCATTAAGACTGGCCAGCAGTTCTGGGGTGAGGGTGCTGACATCGAGCGTGTCTTCGCCGATCTGGATTTCGCTATTAGCGATGATGTTGGCACTGGAGCCTGGGTTGCCCAGCGCGTGCTGGTAGTCCTTGGCGACGTAGTCGATAAGGCCTTCATCCAGCGGCCAGGCATTCATCTGACCTTCCCAATCGTCAACCACAGCGTTGCCGAAACGGAATACTTCACTTTGCATGTAGGGCGCGCGCGCAACTATCCAAGCGTCGCGGGCGGCTTTCAAGGTGTCGGCATTCGGTGTGGCAAGCAGGACGTCGACGGCGTTTTGCAAGGCTTTGCCAGTGCTGGCGGCGTCGCTGAAGACGGCTAGGGCCAGGTCTGCGTAGTGACTGACTACAGCTTTGCCAGCGGCTTCATCGATTGGGCTGATGGCCACTGCCGGTGCGCTGGTGCTGCTAGCAGCAGGTGCAGCGACTTGGTTGGCGGGGGCTTTATCTTCACTGCAACCGGCGAGTGAGATGGCGATGGCAAGCAGGCTGGCTGAGGCCAGAGGCATACGGAACATGGGCGATCCTTTACAAGTGGGGTGAAACACTCATGCGTCTGAGTGCAAAAGCCAAAACATAATGCGAAAGATTTGCATTATTCGCAAAGGGTTCGTGCAGTTTTTTGCCATAAGCTGTGGTCGAGGTCTGCGTTGGGGCAAGTTGATAGGGCTAAAATGCTCGGCCTAATTGTCTTTTGATAACCGCTCGGAGTAACGCATGAGCCTTACCAGTGTCGTCATTATTGTGTTGTTGATCCTGCTCGCGGCCTACGCCGTGGTGCTCTACAACGCGCTGGTACGCTTGAAGCACGGCGTGAGCAAGGCTTGGTCGAATATCGAGGTGATGCTCAAGCAGCGCCATGAGGAGTTGCCCAAGTTGGTCGAGACCTGCAAGCAGTACATGCAACACGAGCGCAGTACGCTGGAAGCGGTGATTACCGCGCGTCAGGCGGTTGCCAATGCGCAGGTCAAGGGCGACATGAATGCGCTGGGCAAGGCTGAAACCGGTTTGCGTGCGGGGCTTGGCCAGCTGTTTGCGCTGGCTGAGAACTACCCAGAGTTGAAAGCCAATGAAAGCTTCCAGCACTTGCAACAACGCATCAGCGGTCTGGAGAATGGCATTGCCGACCGCCGCGAGCTGTACAACGAGGCGGTCAACCTGAATAACGTGCGTATTGAGCAGTTCCCTGATGTGCTGATTGCTCGCGCTTTTGCCTTCAAGGAAGCGGTGTTGCTGCAGTTCAGCGAGTCGGAAAAAGCCGATGTCGACCTCAAGTCGCTGTTTGGTTAAACCGTGGATATTCAAGGACAGGTTGTCGGCTTGGCCTGCAGCTTGGCGGTTAGCGCAGGCGGCGCCTGGTGGTTCTTGCAGCGGTTATCGCAAGCGCGGCACCTGCTCGATACGCCGACCTCGAAGATTCGTTCGGCGGCCCAAGGCTATGTTGAGTTCTATGGCGTACTGCAGCAGAACGTCGAGGCGCAGTTACTCGGGCCGCTGACCAACACCCCTTGTCTGTGGTGGCGTTACAAGATTGAGGAATACACCTCAAGTGGCAAGAAGCGCAGCTGGCGTACTCTGGAAAGCGGCAGCAGCGAAGCTCTGCTGCAACTTGATGACAGCACCGGCAGCTGCCTGATTGATCCGCGCGGGGCGCAGGTGCGACCACTGACGCGCGAGGTCTGGAGGGGCGGTCTGCGCCACCCCCTTGGGGCAGCAAAAACTGGTTGGCGGGCGCTTTTCAGTAATGCTGAGCGCTATCGCTATACCGAAGAGCGCTTGCATGTCGGCCAACCGCTGTATGCCATTGGTGATTTCTGCAGCCGTGGTGGCGGTCGTCAGGGGCTGGATCTGGCGGCAGCCTCCGGCGCGGTGATTCGTCAGTGGAAGGGCGACTTCGCGGGCTTGCTGCAGCGCTTCGACAGTGACGGCAATGGCCAGCTGGATGAGCGCGAATGGCAGCGTGTGCAGCTCGCCGCGACGCTGGAGGCCGAAGACCGGCATCGCCAGCAAAGCACTCAGCTGGTGCAGCACTATCTGGGTAAACCCCGCGAAGCACAGCCGTTCATCCTCTCCTGCGCCGGTGAGGATGAGCTGGTGCGTCAGTTCTATTGGCAGGCGGCCGGCGGAGTGTTGCTGTGCGTATCCGGAGCACTAGCGGCGGCTTGGTTGCTGGGTATCAACAGTTTTTAAGCGAACAGAACGGCGCAACAAGAAGCCCGCCAATTGGCGGGCTTCTGCGTGTATCCCTGGGGTTAGAGCGTTGCGGGATTGGTCGCGTTGTTTAGGCGTCGGGCTTGCTTCAAGTAAGCCGTCAGCTCGCGGGCCGGCAGTGGTTTGCTATACAAGTAGCCCTGACCCTCGTTGCAGCCTTGGGCGATGATGTAGGCCTCTTGCTCAACGGTCTCAACGCCCTCGGCGATAACCTGCATGCCGAGGCTCTTACCCAATTGGATGATGGCGCGCACGATGGTCGCATCATCTTCATCTTCCAGCAGATCCTGAACAAAGCTCTTGTCGATCTTGATCTTGTCCAGCGGCAAGCTTTTTAAATAGCTCAGCGAAGAGTAGCCGGTACCGAAGTCATCAATCGCAATCAGCGCACCGGAGCGGCGCAGGCTAAGCAGGTGCTGGGCAGCAGTATTGATGTCTTCCATCAGGCCGGTTTCGGTGACTTCCAACTCTAGGCTACGCAGCGGCAGGCGATAAACCTGCATCAGGTTATTGACCACCCGCGGCAACTCGGCATGGTGCAGCTGGACGGTGGATAGATTGACCGCCATGCGCAGCTCATTAAAGCCCTGGTCATGCCATTCGCGTAGCTGGCGGCAGGTCTGATCGAGGATCCATTCGCCAATCGGGATAATGGTGCCGTTTTGTTCGGCCAGCGGGATAAACAAATCTGGCGGCACCAAACCGTGTTGCGGATGTTGCCAACGCAGCAGGGCCTCGACGCCGACCACGCGGTGATCGCGGTAATCTATCTGTGGCTGATAGACGAGGTGCAGTTGGTTTAAGGCCAGGGCGTCGCGCAGGTCTTTTTCCAGCTCACGGCGGCGGCGCATTTCACTGTCGACACTGGCGATATAGAACTGGTAACGGTTGCGTGAGCGGCTCTTGGCCAGGGTCATGGTTTGTTCGGCTTTCTGCAGCAGCTTCTCCGTGCTGTCGCCATCTTCCGGGAACAGGGTGATGCCGATAGTGGCGCGCAGACGCACTTGCTGCTGGTCGAGCATAAACGGATTGTCGAGGTCGTCGAGCACGCTTTGCGCCAGCTCGGCGGCTTCGTAAGGCTGCTCGATATCGGCCTGAACCAGAGCGAACTGGTCGCCGCCGAGGCGTGCCAGAGCACCGAGACGGCCGCTATGGCTGCGCAGGCGGTCGGACAGGGCGAGCAATAGTTGGTCGCCGGTCTGATAGCTGAATTGTTCGTTGATCCCTTTGAAGTCATCCAGGCCTACGCACAGGACCGCCACGCGACGGTTTAAGCGGCCGGCGTCTTCGAGAATTTTGTCGAGTTGCAATTGCAGTTGCAGGCGGTTCGGCAGGCCGGTGAGGAAGTCGTACTGGGCCATGCGCAGCAGGCTGTTTTCCGCCTCACGACGCAGGCTGGTATTGCGCTCGATGGAGGAGAGCAGCTGATTGGCTGTGTTGATCCATAACCCCAGCTCGTTTTTCTCGTTGCCCTTGAGCATCGGCAACTTGTGC
>TARA_R110000868_G_scaffold163800_1_pt1 | contig 11702 bp, 14 predicted proteins | sample TARA_R110000868 | Tara Oceans TARA_R110000868 (sample SAMEA4397489) | marine metagenome | biome: Polar Biome; feature: [SRF] surface water layer (ENVO:00010504); material: water (ENVO:00002006), including particulate matter (ENVO:01000060) such as... | depth 5 m | reverse complement strand
TAGCATGAACAATATTCAAGATTTAAATATAAAGGACGAGGTCTTACCCATCTTTGATTATTCTTTGAACATGTTTGCGAAAGCAAAAATTCTTGAGATTTTACATACCCCCCTAAATTCTGTTGAGGATATTCTGTACAGACAAAATATTCTTAGGGCCTTCGCCAAAAACAACAATGTATTAAAGAAGTATTCCTATACCGTCCTATATCTGAACGAGGTACATTTTTTTCTTAACGACACTGTTTTGGTAGATTTAAGGGAAAGCAAAATAAAGTACAGGTTCTTTACCCCAAGAAGGGAAAAATCGATTTTGAGCGGTAAATTAAATCAGCTAATTATTTTCTTTCATCGCCTTCAAACCTTTTACTTCACCAGGTTAAGTTTAGAGCCATTTCCGGAGCCGTTCAAGGATAAAATCAAAGAAATTGTCAGCTTTTTATCCCAATTCCAATTGGAAAAGTATGAACATCTAATTCGGGAACATAGATTAAAGGACTCACATATTATTGCATTGACCCATATCCTGGTTGATCAAAAGGAGAAAAAAAGAATAGCTGTTTTCTGGGAGAATCTATTTCTATTTGAGGCCTATCTCTCCATTAACCAAGGCATCCTCAACAATAATTTCGTCTTCCCCAGTTTCAGTGAAGACGGCATAAAAATTAGTGAATTATTTCATCCATTATTGGATAACCCCATTAAGAATGATTTTGAAACCAGTAGCAATGTAATTGTCTTGAACGGCCCTAATATGTCTGGTAAATCCACCTTTCTCAAAGCCATTGGACTCTGTCTTTACTTGGGCCATTTAGGTCTGGGAATACCTGCCTCCATTGGACAATTACCCTTTGTTACCAATTTCTCTATTGAAATTAACAGAAGGGATGATATCCTTAATGGTTATAGTCATTTCATGACCGAAATTGTCAACCTGAAGAAGGTTGTGGAACATGCTTGCAACGGTAATCGATGCTTTGCCATTTTTGATGAACTCTTTAGTGGGACCAATTTGGAAGATGCACTGGAGATCTGTAGGACTACCATACAGGGCTTGAGCAAATTTAAAAATAGCTATTTCTTTATTTCTACCCATATTCAAGAATTGGAAAACACTTCGAATGATTCCATTTCTACCTACTATATAGATTGTGAATTATTAAATGAAAGACCAACTTTTACCTATAAACTAAAAAAAGGATGGTCCAATATAAAGGTGGGAAGAATCCTCTTTGAAAAGGAAGGGCTCAACAAATTACTGAACTAATGGCGTTCTTGCCCGCTAATATAACTTCACCATAAGCTGTTAGTTGGAATATGTGTTTTGAGAGCTTCACAAATTCCAGATCTTTTGGTTTAGCTTTTGGTACCTTTGCCTTATAAAAAACTATCCCGTGCACCCAAAAAATCCATTTACCAAAGACTACGATTTTGATTTCTTAATGGAGCATTACCCGGGTTTAGGTGATTTTGTTTTTGTTAACGAATACGGAAACAAAACCATAAAATTCGCTAACAAGCAAGCGGTAAAAGCGTTGAACACTGCTTTATTAAAGGCTCATTATGGGCTTGACTATTGGGATATTCCGGAGCAAAACCTATGTCCTCCCATTCCGGGGAGGTTGGACTATTTATTGCATATAGCGGACCTGATTCCAAAGGCAGAGCTTCGGTTATTGGATATTGGCACAGGAGCCAATTTAATCTATCCTATTCTGGCCAGCTGTCATTTTGGGTGGCCAACAACTGCCTCTGAAGTAGATTTGGACGCCCTAAAAAATGCCCAAAAAATTATTGACGGCAACGCTGCATTGGCCGAAATAGACCTTAGGCAACAACGGTTCAAAAACAACATCTTGGAACATATTATTATGCCAGATGATGAGTTTGACGTAGTGGTCTGTAATCCACCCTTTTTTAAAAACCGTAGTGACGCACAGCAAAAGAATCAACGCAAGGTCCGTAATCTGCAATTGCAGGAAGAAGACACCTTGAATTTTGGAGGACAGGCCAACGAATTGTGGTACAAGGGCGGAGAAGAGGCCTTTGTAAAAAAGATGGCGATAGAAAGTGCGCAATTTAAGAAGCAGGTACATTGGTATACCTCGCTGGTTTCCCAGAAGGAAAACCTAAAAAATATTAAAAGGGCGATTAACAAAACCCAGCCTACAGCAGTTAAGGTTATAGATATGGATCAAGGCAACAAAAAAAGCAGGTTTGTGGCCTGGACTTTTCGATAATAACATCATGGCGTTGTTAAATAATTGGGAATTAGTATATTAGGAACTCATAAGAAATAGAGTGAATTTATACTTTAGCCATACGTTGTGCGTAAGCTTATAAAAATAGAAATATAATGAAAAAGGCATTAAATGATTTGACCAAAAAGGATTGGAATAGACTTTATCCGATTGAATTGGTTGACCATAATCCTGAATGGAAAAATATCTACGAAAGCGAAAAAGAGAGGATTTTAGAAAGTGTCAGTAATAAAATAATCTTGCGCATTGAACATTTTGGAAGTTCATCAATTCCTAGTATTAAATCAAAGCCTTATATCGACTTGATGATTGAAATTCCAAAAAAAAAATTATTTGACGAAAATCTAATCGCAAAATTTACGGAACTAGGTTATACCCATTTTGTAGTTCCAGAAAGAGAAAATATTGAAGCGTACTCGTCTTTCGCTAAAGGATATAACCCTGATGGAACAAAAGAACAGATTTTCCATATTCATATGTGTCCAAAAGATAATGTAATGTGGAAACAAATTGACTTTCGGGACTATCTAATTGAGAATACTAAAAGAGCTAAAGCATACGAAAATTTAAAACTCAAACTCGCATCTGAATTCAAAAACGACCGAGGTTCGTATGTACTTGGAAAGACTGATTTTGTGAATGAAACGTTAGAGATAATCAACAAAAAAGCCTACGCACAACCTCTAAACAAAACGGGCTACGGGCTCATTCGCTAGGTTAGCCTGTTTTTATGAAGTTGGTAAAATTTTTGAAATTTAGCTTTAGGACGAAAAAAATAAACCAAAGATTTTGCTAGGTGCCTTAATGAACATTAAAAGTATTTCTAAAATTATGAAGGATAAGAAAAAATTAGGATTAGGGATGGCATTGGGAATTGCAATAGGAAGTGCAATAGGAGTAGCTTTGGATAATATCGGAACATGGGTTGCCATAGGAGTCGCATTGGGCGCTGGAATTGGAAGCACATGGAATAAAAAGAAAGGGAAAGAAAAATAAGTTTAATTCAGAAAAAGGGACACTTACCATAGTTAATAAAGTATTTGAGAGCATGGCTAAAAAATGAATCAATGGCCATAATTATATAAAATGCATTAAAAAGCATTTTATACAAACTGTAATATGCAATTACAAAAATGAACTTAGAAAAATTTTTCTCATCCGAATTGATTCTTGAAAACGAGTCAATTTTATTGCGGCCTTTAACAATTAATGATATTGATACAATAGAATCTATAAGCTATAATAAAGAACTGGGTGAATTTGGAGCAAGAGTGAAAAACAGAAATGATTTAACGGATTATTTCAACTTCTGTCTAAATGCAAAAAAAGAAAAAGAGCTATATCCCCTAATAATTATAAGTAAGGAAAACAATAATCCAATTGGATTAACAATGTTTGGAAATATTAGTTTTCAAAATAAACGATTAGAAATAGGATGGACATGGATCGGTGAAAAATTTCAAGGTACAGGTATTAATGCCTCTTGTAAAGGACTTCTTCTAGATTATTGTTTTAGCGATTTAAACCTAAGAAGAGTTGAATTCAAAATAGATATCAATAATCTGAAATCCCAAAAAGCAATAGAAAAGATTGGGGCCATTAAAGAGGGCCTATTAAGAAATTACAATATCCAATCCTATGGAGAAAGTGAAGGAACTTACGTTTACAGTATTCTTAAAGAAGAATGGAAAAAAGCATATATCACCGTATAAAATTAAACAGCCCTAGAAATATCAATATTCATTATATAAAACCCATTAAATGATACTTACAAAAAGAAATAGAATACATAATATGTTGGAATCCTTAGGCATTAAATTGGCCGCTTTCTCTATTTTGATTTTGATATCGGCTTGTAATGGGAAGGAGATATCCCAGAGTAAAACCCAGGAGAACAATAGCGCAAACAAAGAACAGCTCACTACACATACAGGAACTTTTAATGTGCTGGATTATGGCGCCATAGGTGACGATAAAACGGACAATACCGAAGCCTTTTCGGCATGCCTAAAGGCAGTTGTCAATGCCGGAGGGGGACGCATGTACCTGCCGGACGGAGTCTATCGTGGCAGAATATTGATTCCTGCTGTTTCTAAACCGTTGCCAAGTTGGATTACTGTGGAGATCGTGGGAGAAAGCGAGCCTACGCCCGTGTTCGGGACGATCGGGTCATTTCCATTGCGGAATAAGGGCTCCATAATCAAGTGTCAGTCCCCAACAGGTGCCGCGGTCATTTCCGCAAGCGCTTCTACCAATGCCCTATACGGCGAATTCTCAGCAGTCAATGTTGTCATCAAAAATCTGGATGTCCGCACCTATAATGATCCGGGCATAGGCGGTATCGACTTGCATTACGCCATGCAATGTAAGATAGAGAACGTGTTTATCAATACCGATGTCTACAACGTGCAGGCTTCCAAGCCCAGCCATGGTACAAGCGGCCTGATCACACCGGCATGCAACAATGCTGCGTTGACAATAGTGCGCAACGTGGTCGTGACCGGATATCATACCGGTATTCTGGTAAACGAACATACGGACGGGGACAACATCAACCTGGCCTCCAACTACAACGGCCTGGAATTCGTATTCGCCCATCACGCATCCCGATTTGGCCGGGTAGGTGCACAACGTTGTACCAACGCTGTAACGGTGACGGGCCAGCACGGTTTTTCCATTGAACAACTGGACATGGAGATTGCAGGGAAAGATCAAACCGACGACAATAATGAGTGGCAGGCAACGGTATATAACCTAAACGACCCAAAGAATCTGGGCATGGCTGACATTAACTACTGGGTCGTTGAAGGGAATGTAGGCGCAACGGAGGCATTTAAACGTATAGGCGGAGCATCTATCCAGGCACGGAGAATCGGTTCCAAATCCAATCCTAACTAAAGCAATACATCAATTGAACAAGGAACACCGATTGGCTTTTTAAAGTAGGTCCATCAATTTTATAAAGCATATATAGAATGACAGAATTTTGGGAGGAGGCATTTAAGGACAAACAGGAAATGTGGGGATTTGAGCCTGCAAAATCTACGGTATTGATAAATGACTTCTTTTTGGAACACAAGGTAAAAAATGTTCTTATTCCCGGTATAGGTTATGGACGGAATGCCCAAATATTCAGGGACAATGGAATGACAGTTACCGGAATCGAAATTTCCGAAACCGCCATTGATTTGGCTCAAAAACATTTTGGAAATGACATGATTATTTATCACGGGTCTGTAACTGAAATGCCATTTGACAAAAATCTGTATGACGGAATTTATTGTTACGCTTTAATTCATTTATTGGACAAGAAAGTAAGGGAAAAATTTATCCAGGACTGCTTTGATCAAGTCAAAGAAAACGGGTTTATGGTTTTTACGGCAGTTACAAAGGAAGCTCAAATTTATGGCCAAGGAACTTTTATAGACAAAGACCGATATGAAATATTTGGGGGTATAAAAATGTTTTTTTACGATAGGGAAACCATAGGGGAAGAATTTGCCAAAGTAGGTCTTATTGAAATATTAGAGGTGGTTGATGTATATCCCTTTTATCTCATAAAATGCCAAAAAACAACCTAAGAAAATCAACGGAACAAAAAAGGCCCCTAAAATGGATTGCCGACTGTTGTTCAATATTTTTCTAATTAAAATTAATGCCCATTGAAAGTCCTAAATATACATAAACGCACTATCCACCAACCCAAAAGTAAGGTATCGGAATTATTGAAAACCTTATCCACCGAAAATGATCTAATTGGGCCTAAGGAAAATTGGCCAGAGATGAAATTTAAAGATGGAATTCAGGTCGGAGCAAAAGGTGGTCATGGACCAATACGATATACGGTAGAAAAATATGATCCCAATGAAATAATTCAATTTCGATTTTCAAAACCCATTGGATTTAATGGCATACATAAATTCGAAATAAGGGAATTGTCGGATAAGCAAACCGAATTAAAGCACACCATTGATATGAATACCGAAGGTAAAGCGACATTGAAATGGCTTTTTGTAATTCGCTCCTTACACAATGCCTTGCTAGAGGACGGATTTGATAAATTGGAAAACATTTTTTCTAACGAAAAGAGGCATTCTGAATGGAATATATGGGTAAAAATGATTAGAAAACAATTGGTAAAAAAAGGAAATAGATAAATAATTTCCAGCACCAAAAAGAACTGATCTAAAAAGAAGGCCAACCTACGAAAATCACCCTATGTCAAAAAGTATGATAGGACGAATTTTTCAATGGATTTATTTTATACTTTAGTTGCATAAGCAAACTGCATACTCTTTTATAAGCCAGTTGTGCAGTACCAAAAAAAAGTACCATGAAAGTATTTAATAGCACTTTTTTACTTCGCTTTGCCATTGCCATTATTTTATTGGCCCACAGTATTCCCGGAATGTTCAACAATGGTATAAATGATTTTGGGAATTTTTATTTAAACGAAATAGGTTTTGCCCCAATGGGAGTACCATTTGCCTGGTCTATCAAATTATCACATTTGGCCTCCGCCATTTGCCTATTATTTGAAAAGTATGTAAAATGGGCTGCCATGGTAACCATCCTTGTACTTTTTGCAGGAATCGTTTTGGTACATTTTAAAGAGGGGTGGTTTGTTGTTGGAGGGGGACGAAATGGGGTTGAATTCAATTTTATATTAATTTTTGCACTGCTGACCGTATTGTTTCCTGATGGTCTAAAGAAAGGTATGCCCAAGGTCTAGGGTTATTATTTTTAAACATACACTATTCATAGGTACAATGTGGATAGAATAAATCAAAAACAGTATTGGATCCAATGTCTTACAACAGCTATGGGCTTTACAGCATAGTGTCAATACTATCTTTATCTACCACCATACAAGAACCTAAAAGGCTATATTATACTTGAATGACTATAAGAATATAAAAATTGAGCCCGTTTAAAAAATGGTATAGATCGTAGTTACGATGATTCCTCTACTGTCATTTAAAAAAACAGACAACACTTGTTTTTCTTCCTTTACCTTAAGATTAAATGGTGGTACCAATAAGTTTACACCACTTTGTTTTTTTAGTCTAATGCCCTGACCAGAAATAATGTCTTTATTGGGCACAAAATCTGCTTCAGGTAAATGCTCTGTTACAACAACATATTTAAAATCAGGTAACTTATCCACTATGCTTTGAACTTCAGCATTCGAAAGATGCTGAAGCACTTGCCTTAACAAAACGCAATCAGCTCCAGGCAGATCATCCTTGGCGATATCCAAACAATGGAATTCCAAGTTTTTTTCCTTATATTTTTCTTTATTACGGCTTATAAGATCGGGTACTATATCCACGGCCAGATACCGCTGGGTATGTTCTACCAATTCCTTGCCAACATTAAAATCCCCACAGCCTAAATCACATACCACAAGGGGACTTTTAAAAGATTTTAAAAATGACGTTACAACAGTAACATATGGATTTACCAGCGCAGGATGATGTGACCCTAGTCCTGAATAAAAATCAGCGTTTTTCCCACCCCATAGTTTCATTTCATAAACCTGTTCCATGGCATCTTTGGTAGGCCATGGTTTCTTTATTTTTTTAGTTTCATTTTCTTTCCCCTGCATATACACGCCAGTTGTCTTTATTGTATACAAAACAAACCTACAAATTATATAACAATTTTCAGTCCTAATAACACATGCCTCCTACCCTAACACAGACTTAATTTGAAATTACCAAAACATTATTTCTGTCCATCTTATTCCTCATTTTTAAACTCCATTAGCATTATACTATCTAAAAAAAATAGATAAAAAAACTATTGGGATTCGTTAACTTAGGCAATTGAACAATACATGATAAAAAATCATGTGCAACTCTTAAGCCGAGTATAAAAACGTACCAAATGAATCCATATAAGACATTTGAAACAGAAAGACTTCAGCTTAAACCTACTACGGAAGAGGATGCCGAATTTATTTTTGAGTTGTTTAATACTCCCAAATGGATAGAAAACATAGGGGACAGAAATATTATGTCCGTTGAAATGGCAAAAGATTATATAGTAAATAGAATGAAGCCACAACTGGAAAGGTTGGGGTATTCCAATTATACGCTTGTAAGAAAAAGTGACCAAGTAAAAATTGGCTCTTGTGGATTGTATGATAGGGACGGATTGGAAGGAATTGATATTGGCTTCGCGTTTTTACCAGAATATGAAAAAAAGGGATTTGCCTATGAAGCTGCCCATAAACTAATAGATGTGGCCTTCCATGAATTCGAAATTAAAACCATTAGTGGTATCACCTCCAAAAATAATCTTTCCTCTCAAAAGCTTCTGGAAAAACTGGGTTTGACATTAATTGGAACTACAAAACTTCCAAATGATAATACGGAACTGCTCCTATATAAAACTGAAAATTAAGTCGGATTGGTTCAATCCTACCTCTAAAGTTCCCCGTCCCATTAGTTAAAAATATCGCCCCCAAAAATCGCGCTCCAAAAGCCTATTTGTCCCTACAATTTTGTATCTAAAAATACTACTGATTTACTATATTAGGTATATGAAAGAAATATAGTTAATTGGTCTTATTACGTCTTTGTTTGCAATGAAAAAACCTTATCTAAAACTTTAATATTATGAAAAAATCAATTTTACTTATTTTGTTCTTCGGATTTATCTTAAAATCAGAAGCCCAGGAAATAACTATGTTTACGGTTTTTTTTGATTATCAATACTATCAAGATGACACTAGGATAACCAAAAAAAAGTTGGCAAATTTGATTGAGACCAATCAAGAAGCTATCCGCCATTGGAACAGGTCTAAAACATTCAGTAATTTATCTTTAGTTGCCCTTACATCTGAAATTGGATTTTTGGTTTGGGAAGTCTCGGACAACAAACCGTATGAAAATGAAAGTAACAATATGGTAACACAAATTGGAGTATTCGGTTCTTTTGCTGCGGTATTGACTTTTGGCTTTTTAAGTATTTCACAGAAAAAGAAGACCATTCTGAAATATAATCAAGGTCTAGACAAAAAAACTACATTTGAAGTCCAACCATCCAAAAACGGAATTGGAATAGCAATGGTCTTCTGAAATAGATAAAACTTCACTCGACACTTGTTAAAATATATAGCTAACAGATTTTCAAAATGAAAATCTTTGCAATCATTTAACTTTAAGAAGGGCTAAAAAATGAAAACCATTTTCCCACAACAAATCATATACGCACCATTGTGTGTCACAAAAAAACAATAGGTAATCGTAACATTTCTTACTATAAATCGTCCAATAGTAAACGATGGGAAATGCAAAACGAAATATCTGACAATACTGACTTTGTTGATTTCAAAATCAATATTAAAATTAAACTTGCTTTTCTTTGGACATCCTTAATGTTCTGTTACATCTATGGTGATTACTTTTTACTTTATGCACCAAATAAAATAGAAAGTCTTATAAGTGGGGAAAACAACCTAAACACACCCTTAAAATTATTTTCAGCAACCATTTTATTAGTTATTCCGGCTTTAATGGTCTGTTTATCTATTTTTCTAAAATCAAAAGTCAATAGAGTTTTAAATATGGTTTTCGGAGTTATTTATACATTAATTATGCTGTTGATAGCTTTTACATCTTTATCCAATTGGATGACCTTTTATGTTTTTCTTGCTATTGTAGAAAGCACAATCACGTCCATAATAGTATGGCGTGCCTTTAAATGGCCAAAGAACGTGCAATGAAAAAAAATTAAACAAAGCTAACCAAAATGACCCTTATCAAAGAAGCTAGATTAGCAGGATTTATATATTTAATAGTCGTAGTAACCGGCATTATAAATTTAGCGTATATACCCTCAAAACTTATTGATTGGAAAAGCGCAGAGATAACATTTAACAATATCTCAGCAAATGAGACATTATTCCGTTTTGGTATTTTAATTGGAATATTATGCTACACAGCTTTCCTTTTATTACCATTTGCACTTTACAAATTATTAAATCACATAAATAAAACCATTGCAAGTCTTATGGTTATTTTATCAGTTGTAAGTGTACCAATATCATTATTGAATTTTAACAACAAGTTTTTAATTTTAAAGCTATTAAATAAGGCTAAAAATCTTGATGGTTCAAACTTGCAAAACCTACACGAACAAGTTTTGGTCTTATTACAATCTTATAACGCAGGAAATCAAATAGCAACGATCTTTTGGGGACTATGGTTATTCCCATTTGGCTATTTGGTATATAAATCAGGTTTTTTACCAAAAATTTTGGGTGTTCTATTAATGTTTGGATGTGTTGGATATTTAATAAATTTTGTTGGTACATTACTTTATCCAGAATATGGTAATACTATTCTTTCTGATTATATCACTAAACCTGGTAGTATTGGTGAAATTGGAATTTGTCTATGGCTATTAATAGTTGGTGTTGGTAAAAAAAAGGTGGTATAAATTGCACATACACCAAACGCTAACATACATTGTGCTGCGTACCACCATCATAATATAGATAAACCTAAAAGTATGAGAAAAGTAATTGCCGCAATCAATATGACACTTGACGGAATTTGTGACCATACAGCTGGAAATCCAGATGAAGAAATACATCAGCATTATACAGAATTATTAGGACAGGGAGGTGCCATTCTGTACGGCAGAACAACGTATCAACTTATGGAATTTTGGCGTACGTTATTAGAAAATCCCTCTGAAGAAAAATCAATGAACTACTTTGCTATGGCTATTGATAGAATTCCAAAAATTGTCTTCACCCATACGCTTAAAACTGTAGATTGGAAAAGTGCAACCATTGCAAAACGTGACTTGAAAGATGAAATTTTAGAACTCAAGCAACTATCAGATAAAGATATTTTTGTCGGTAGTCGCAGTTTAATTATACAATTAATGAAACTTAACCTGATCGATGAATTCCAACTTTGCATTTATCCAATGGTGGAAGGAAAAGGTTTGTCATTATTTGAAGACATAGACGACAGGATTATTTTGAAACTAGTTAAGACTAAAACCTTTAATGGTGGGGCTATAATCATGTATTATCAAACGAAAAACGAATGATAAAGAAAAAGCAACAAACCGTCAAGACAGGCTATAAGTAATACGAGGGAAAGGTGGGTCCTTCTATTCCGCCAAGCCTACGCTTAGATATTTTATAAGAAATACGTTAAATAGTCGCCTTTAGTGCTAACCTGAAAGGTAATCGCCTTGTATTCCAAGACTACCCATAACTGGAACATTGGCAGCAGACCGACTATCAAATACTACGCAACCAAAAAAATGGATCCAGCATCTATTGTTCAGAAAATCAGTTGAAATATGAAAACTTCTTCCTTTAATATAAACTCGGCGCTTTTACTAGTCTTTATATTTATTTTCCATAGCTGTGGTCTTGCTACATTTGTTGGGACACTTAGTTAAGGGCAATAT
>TARA_R110000868_G_scaffold400141_2_pt1 | contig 11705 bp, 14 predicted proteins | sample TARA_R110000868 | Tara Oceans TARA_R110000868 (sample SAMEA4397489) | marine metagenome | biome: Polar Biome; feature: [SRF] surface water layer (ENVO:00010504); material: water (ENVO:00002006), including particulate matter (ENVO:01000060) such as... | depth 5 m | reverse complement strand
TTAGTTGGTATCCCATTACTCGCTCACTAACTGGTATAGGTGAAAAGTGTCTCCTGCAAGTAATGACCCGTTTGTGGAAACTGAAGTGATTGCAGCGGTGCTGCCCCATCTTCCAGCCATAGCTAGAGTGGCTGCTCCGGCCTTATCGTTTCTTTTCAAGCATGATTTGTGTTTAGTGGTATTTGAATAGTCAAAAATTTCCAGTCTGTGCAATCCTGCATTTGTATAGTACCCACCTGCCAAAGAAGATTGAGAACTTTCAGTGTAAGAATTAGTTACTGACCCATTTCCTGACATTTGGACATAACTGTAATTTGACCCAGAATCACCATTGAATTGCATAGTTACTCCGTTTTGTGCATTGACAACCAAAACTAAATCGCCCTTGCCCGTTGCGCTGATGCTAGAGAATGTCACGCTTGAGGCGCTTGAGCCTAGTGTCACGCTGTCTATAAGTGTGTATGTAGGTGTAGCCATGCTATACCGCCTTCTTAATGCCATAAAGCGAGAATCGAGAAGTTGAGTTAAAGGTTGTGCCAATGTTTTGGTCAAGGGTAATGCTGGTAACAGCGGCGGTATTATACCAAGCGCCTGAAATTAGCCTTACGTCATAAAGACCTTCGCCACCCAAGCCCCTGACTGTCGTATTCTTGCTAGTGTTAGCAAAGTCCAAGATGTCCAAGACACCTGCGCCCATAGCGCCGCTAGTCGCACTGGCGGCTGTAACACCGACAGTGTTAATTTTTACTTGCGAGCTTCCAGCCGTAGACTCTACAGCGCTACCGTTACCGCCTAGAGAGTGCCAAGAATAGTTAGAGCCTGTGTCCCCGTTTAGGGTCATAATCACAATGTCAACCGAACCGCTCCTGTTTGTTTTGGCTACGAAACGAATTTGCAAGTGGTCATACTCAGAAGCATAAGACCCTAAACCGCTAAATGTTACTGTTGAGGCGGTTGTCGTTAGGGTTGTGGTTTCGAGTAGGTCAAAGTCAGTGCCACCGCCACCACCAGCAGCTTGTGAGTTTAGTATTCCAAGTAACATAAAGCTCATGTCTAGACCACCGCCACGTTTCCGATTAGTAAGTAAGTGTCAGTCGCTACGCAAAGCAAAGTCGCTGCTGAATACTGAGCGCCGATCGTAAAGCTGCCAGAAGTTGTCGAAGTCGCTGCACCCGTAACAGTTGCGGTGCTTGCGGTTACTGTTAGCGCACCTGCTCCGTTAGCCACGATGTCTACTCTTGTGCCTACTGGGAAGTCAGTGCTTGCGTCTACGGTCACGACTGTGGCAGAGGCGCTTGTAAACAAGATTGTCTTGCCTGCATCTGTAGAGGTTAGGGTTCGTGCTGTGGTTGCGTCTGTGATGAAGTCTGCGGTGTGAACGGCTGCTAGGTCAACGTCAAGGGCTACTCCGTTTGCGGTCAGCGCTGTTCCAGCGAGGTTCGCAACGTCTACGTTTAGTGTTACGTCGCCTGAAGTGCCGCCACCTGTTAGCGCAGTGCCAGCGGTTACGGCTGTAATGTCACCGGGGTTTGATACGCCGACCCATGCACTGGAATCGTAATACTCAAGAGCGTTTGTGTCTAAAAGAAAGCTGATCATTCCTTCAGTTGGAGAAGGCACTGCGGTAGTACGCGCGGCATCATCGGCAAACGTCATCACCGTTTGATTCATGAGGTATGTCATTACATCTGCGGCGGCTAAAACTTCACCTGCTGTCCAAGTTTTTATAGGCAATTTTCTTCTCTCTTTAGAAAGCCAACGCGTTTCCTGAGTCTAGCTTACCAAACGTTGTGTCATCCAAAACTAATAAAGCGTAATCTAGTGTGGAAAATCCAAACGAAACTAAATGATTCTCAGGGTCTACGTCGTGATCAATGCGGATAATTTCCGCGAATTTAGAAATAGCGGGCGCTATTCCGTTGGGTGTGAATCTAATTTCTACTACCGTACCGATTTCCAAAGCCAACACTGCCGCTTGATTTGTCGGTGACAATCGCACTAACGTCACGTCTACGGACTCGAAACGATACTCGGGTTGTGAAAATTTGCTCGCGTAATAGTCGGCTAACGCTTGAGTGTCTGTCAACGTGTCAATTAGCAAACCCGTTTGCGTGAAATTAATAACGCCGTATTCACCTACCGAATCCGAGTCGCTCGCGGTAGCCGTTCCCGCTATCGCCGATGTGACAGAAATTTCGTTGTGCAAGTATTCCGAGCCGTATGAAATCTCTAAGTTTTGATAAGGTATGTTCGTGCCGTCATCGGAAAAAATCAACCCGCCTGAAGTGGGTGACGTTCTACGATCACGAAAAATAACGTCACCGCTTTTACTAATAAATAACGACCCGGGTTCTGATTTAGTTATTGTTCGTAAGTAACTGAGTACGTTTTGATCTTCGGGTACGGCATCCGCGCCCAATGTGGTTTCGCCCGTTTCTATGTCGGTGTCGCTCGCGGGCCAATTCACCGAAGGGTCTGCCAAAATTTCAGCGACTCGTTCGCCGCTCTTTTGAACTGTCGATGTTCTCGCGGAAAGCGTTTGATTTGTGAAATACACCAACGCATCGCTCGCGGCTGAGCTAGCAATCGAATCACCGTCGGGCGAATACTGCAAACTCCAATCGTCAATTACACCGGTGAACGTCCTCACGCCGCCTGACGAAATCCTTATCGATCGTTTAGGAATAACCTGCCCGTAATAAGGTGACCCTGCAAACTCAGGGTCGAACGTCCTGTCATTGTTATTGAACACCACGTTACACAACCCCGGGTCATAGTTGTCCAAAAGTCGGTTTTTGCCTCGGCGAGTAGCGATAGAACGTACTTTGTCAGTTACGTCAAAAAATACAGTCCCGCCCAAACCCCAATCCGGGTCATCGAGCTTACCTGAAACGGGGTCATCGAGTCGCAAGTATGGACCAGTCCCTGAATCTGTAAGGTCGAAACCAATCTCGACTAATGGTGTTGGAATAGTCATCCGTTACCCCTTTGCGCTTACGATTTGTCCACCGTCGTTTACATACTTTGAAACTAGTTTTCCTAGCGTGTTGCCCACCATCGCGTTAGATTGTGTGGTGTCTGTTTTTACGTTTATGTTTATGACCGTTCCAACGCCAGTAGCTCCGCTTGACAAATTGCCCGAGGCGGTTTTCCAATCGCTTGCTTTAGCTAGTGCGCTAGCGGCTTGCATAGGATCGCCCACAGTAGCGGCGAACTGCTCAGCTGCGGCTACTCGTAAGTCCAAAAACGCAACCGTTTTGGCTATGTCAGCGATCGAATCAACTTGTAACCCTGCCGCATCAGCAAAAACTGAACTGAATCCACCGCCACCACTGCTACTGCCGCCACCGCTTGAACTACCGCCACCACCGCTGCTACCGCCACCACTGCTACTGCCGCCACCGGAAACTTCAGGGGTTGTTCCCCCAAAAGCCGACCCGAAAGCCGGAGCGACCATTCCTTTCATCGCAAAATAAAGTTGTCTCTGTTGATCGGCGAGCCTCTCGCCTAATTTTGCCGTTGCCAACATTTCTCCGCGAATTTTTGAAAGACTCAAATTATTGAACCGGTTCACTTCGCCTGAAGCCATGCCCGTCGCGCCAGCGATTCTCAACTGAGCCGCTTTCAATTCGTCGCTTTCAATGCTGTATTTGTCAGCCGCCCAAGCCGCGTCTTTGTATTCGTCAGCAAGGTTCTTGGTTGCGTAATTTGTTTGGTCGGTTTCTGAAGTGAGCAACCTGTAATTGTCGATGTTTTTTTCTACCGCGCCGTTATTCAATACGAGCATCGTTGTCACACCAGCAATCGCAACCGCCGCCAATCCCCAAGGGCTTAGTAACAACGTGCTGTTTAGGATGGCGGTAGTGATAGCGGCTATTTTTGTCACGGTGGTATAAAGCACCAATGCGGCGGCTGCTGCACCAATGATTTTCACGAACTTGGCGATGTTGTCCAAATTGTCCACGATCAAGACAATGAAATTGCCGAGGTCAGTCGCGAGTTTCTCCCAGTCGACTTTTTTGACTGCTTCAACTAATTTGTCACCGATGACAGGCAATAGGTCTTTTACGACTCCGACTAAGCTTTCCATCTCGGGCGCTAATTCGCCACCAATCCTGATGGCTACATCTTGCAATTCAGACTTCAAAAGCTCAAATTGTGCCGTCAACGTTTTGAGTTGTTTCTCCGCAATTTCGTCGGTGACGCCTCCCGCACTGCGAAGGTCTGTCTCATAAGCTTTTATAGCTTCGGAAGTTCCGAGCAATGCTGTCATTGCTGAAATTGATTTGTCGGAGAATCCTAGTTGAAGCAGAGTCGCTTTTTTGGTTTCGTCAGACATACCACCGAGAACCACTTCAAGGTTGCCGATAATGTCGCCCATGTTTCGCATCTCGCCCGAAGCGTCGAACACGGACAAACCAGCTTCTTCAAAAGCGCTTTTGTTTTGAATTGCTTTGGTTTGCAAGTCCCGCAAAACAATCGCGAGTTGAGTACCCGCAATCTCGCCCTTGATACCTTGATCGGCGAACGCAGCTAGAACCGCGACACCTTCCTCGACATCTTTACCAAGCGCACGCATAGCAGCACCGGCTTTGTTGGTTAGCGCGGTTGAAAACTGTTCTACTGAGGCGTTAGCTAATGTGTTGGCTTTTACTAGCACGTCTGAAACTCGCACCATGTTTTCCATGTTAGCGACGGCATCGTCTTTGATAGTCAATCCAAGTGCCGACTGAGCATCCGTCAGGAGGTCTGTAGCCAAAGCCATGTCAAACATACCAGCTTGAGCGAACGCGGCAACTTTAGGAAGCGCCGCAACTGAGGAAGCGGCATCCAAGCCCGCTGAAGCTAGGAAGAAAAACGACTCGCCGGCTTGTTCGGCGGAAAATGTGGTGGATTTCGCAACTTCACGAGCGGCGCTCGCCATGTCATCTTTCATGGCGTTTGTGAGGTCACCCATGATCGCTTGAGACTTCACCATAGCGGCATCGAATTTGGCGAACTCTTGAACTGATTTTACGCCGATGATTACAGTCGCGGCGGCAACTGCGGCTAGTGCTATGCCCGCGTTCCTTGAAAGAGCGTCTAGTGATTTATTGGCTTGAGAAATGCCCTTGTTATTGAAATCGGAAACGATCCGAATTTTGATTGCCATTTATGAGTTCCTCGTGTTCACTATTTGCTCGTATTTTGAAACTATCATTTTGACTTTCATCTCAATAGCGGGTTTGTATTTTATTACCCTGCTAAATAAGAAACGCCCCGGCTTGCCAAACCTTCCAAGCATCCTACTAAAACCCGCGCCTTGACCGTTTTGAATGTATGAGTGATAACCCGTACTTGTCGAACCCCAACCCTTTGACATCGCTCGCGGTGGTCTACGATTGATACCCGCTAGTTCGGCATACTCGAAACCGAGAGCGCCGTCTAATGAATCTCCACCGCCACCTTTTCCTTCGATGTAAACAATGTCTGTTGGTCTAATGGTTGCTTTGACTTTTACTTTCACGCCGCCCCATTGAGTACGACCGCCGTGGAACATACCGATGTCTCGAACGCCTCTGAGAGCGCCTTCTACTTGACTGTTTATTTGAGCCTCTATCGGGTTCAAAATGGGCTGGATGTTGGTTCGCATCTCGCGCCGCATTTTTTTCGAAAGCTCAGGTTCTATCGCCCTCAATGATTTAATCTGCTTGGCAACGCCCTTCATTTCTGATTTCGCCATTGAGGTTCTCCTGTCTGTCTATAGTCTACCAAATAAGAAACCACCCCCCGAAGGGGATGGCTTCTAACTGGCAGGTAGGTTCTTAGCAACCATCCATCGGTGCATAGTCCAAAGCATCCTTTCGGATTCTTGCATCAGTGCACTTGGAGCGATACCTGTTTCACAAGCGAGGCCAGCGATAAACCAATGAGCGGAGTTATCGCCAAGCCCTACTATTTTGGGTCAGTTTCACCGGCTCCGACTAATTCGACGGTTTCCAACCACTTCTCGAAAGTTTCTTTCGTTGCACCGGTTCGCTTTTCTGCCGAATAACCCAAGAAAAAGAGGTAACTCATTCTAGGATCAGAAGAAAGATTGCTGACTGGAATGTTGAATTTGGTTTCGAACGCCACCATGTCAGCCGCGTTAGCTGTTATTTCTTTAGCAACGCCGCCATCATAGGTAATTTGTAGGTTGATTTTCATTTGTTATTCCTTTATTAGCTTACTGCTCGAGTGACTTCACCAGTGGTTGGCAGAGTGAGGCTGAACGTGCTTAAATCTCCGACTGCGCCTGAAACTGGCGTGATGGTCGTTAACAAGCAGTTAGCCGTGAATAGCGGCGTGGTTGAAGTTGCAGCTGAACCGTTGTTCGCTACGATTGTGATCGCCACAACCGTACCCAATAGCGCCTCGTTTAGCACTGTTGAAACTCCGGTCACGGCTGTGAAGTCAGCGTGGAAGTCAAGCGTTACGGAACCGCTCTTCAATCCACCAACTACCTCAGTCCAACCACCCGAAGCTAAGTCAGTTACGTCAATTTCTGAAGATGTCATGCTTAGTTCGGCTCGCGCTATAGAAGCTGAAATGTCGCTTCCCGCTAGCGTGACTGTGTTGCCTGTGACTACGTATTTCGCCATTAGTTATTTCTCCTATTTAAGTGGTTGGTTATTATGATGTGGTTCGCACGACAGCACCGTTGATCGGTAGTGTCAAGCTGAAGGTTGAAAGATCGCCGACTGCTCCTGAGACGGGCGTGATGGTTGTTAGCAACGCGTCAAAAGTAAATAGCGGGGTCGTGGTTCCAACGGTTGAACCGTTGTTTGCGATGATCGTGATGGTCACGATTGTGCCGAGTAGGGCTTCGGTTAGTGTGGTGGAGATTCCGCTTGCACCGAAGTCGGCGTGAAAGTCTAGGGTTACTGAACCACTTTTCAACCCACCAAGAACCTCAGTCCAACCGTCAGAAGCTAGGTCAGTTGCGTCAATTTCTGCGGAGTTCATTGTTAGCTCTGCGCGGGCTAAAGATGCGGAGATGTCAACCGCGTCTAGGGTCACTGTGTTGCCGGTGACTACATACTTGCTCATTTGATTTCCTTTGTTAGTTAGGCGTAAACGGTTACTGCGAACTCAGCCGCTAAGTACTGATTCTCATTGACTGTTAGTGAACCTATGTTTGGCATTCCCGTGACGATTAGGTCTTGGCAACTTCCGTTCAAAGTTCTCTCTGATTCTATCGCACTCGGTACACTTGAAGCTCCCGTAGGAAATGCATAAGCATCTAGTTTTCTTTGTGCGTTTCTTTCTGACATTCTGCCAACTACCACTTGAACGGTGAACTGATAGGTGGTTAGCCCGCCTTTCATCGCTCCATGATAATCAATAGCACCCAATGACACTACCGCAATGGGTGGTGAAATTTGATCTGGCATTTCTTCAGAAACTCTTAATCCTGCGATCGTTCGAAGATTATCTCCTAAAGCAGACCGCATCGCGGCGATGCTCACGCAAACCTCATTTTTCTATAAGGTGCCAAAAGTTGATCGATGTCGGGGTCTCTGAAACCTACGCGAATTATACCGAGGTCACCGAAGCCCATGACTCCCGTTGGTGAATCGTTTCGCTTGAAAATACGCGAAGAAAGAATTACACAAGCTTGAACAACTGCCGTCGGGACGGTTGCGAATCCGAAGGTGCCGGTAACTTGAACAGTTGCTTCTCCGATGTGAGCAGAAGAATCGTAACCACCGCCGTCAAAAGAAAAATTATAGTATCCATTATTAGTCGGAAAACGGTAATCTCCAACTGCTTTGATCATGTTCCAAGGCGTCACCACTCCGCCAGCGAGTCCGTTGAGAGGTGATAATTGATAATCAGTTTCAGCCCATGTGACATCGAACACGTTGTCGGCGTTTGAACTGGTTTTTATAGAAGTCAATACCGCGATGTCATCGGTTTCGGTTGTCGTGCTGTCTCTCGGTGAGTAAATTCGAGTAGCGACGGTTGAAAAGAATTGTCTTTCGGTGATTGTGTCTATTTCGCGTGAAGCGGCTTCGACTGCCAATTCGATAAGTGCGTCATCCACCGTGTCCGATGCTGGGATTCTTAGAGATGCTTTTACCTGAGCAAGTGTGCAATAACCGTTAACTATAGCCATCGGCGTTCCTCAATTCTTTTGGATTCTCGAGTCCTCTAGGACTATTCTACACGGCGCAAGACCGTCAAAAGCGAAGCCCCGCCACTAACCTACAAGTGACGGGACCTCGGTCTAGATTGTTAGTGCTTAGGAAGCAGCTCCAACAAAGTGCTTAACGTGGCTTGCCTGAGCTAGCTCGCCGTCTACGCGCATGACGAACTTCCAAGTTACTAGGTCGTTTGCAAAAGCGTAATCGCTTGAGCTTGCAACCTGTAGACCGCCCGCAACGCGAGCCTTGTAGGAATCAAGTGCGCCGAATAGAACGGACTTTGCATCGACCGCCTGATCAGCAAGGTGTGGATTTTCCACGACAGTGAAACCAGCGAAGGTATCTGGGTAACCCTGACCGATGGTGTATAGGTAATTTCCAGCGGTGTCTTTTAGCTTACGCATTGAACCGATCGAAGCACCGTTAGCCATGAAACCAACGCCCGGCATACGCCTGACTGCTCCATCCACAGAATACGCAAGATCGATCAAGTCATCCGCCGAGAACGCACCCGCGACCGAAGTAGCCGATGTACCGCCTAGAGCAGAACCAGTAACGATTCCAGTTGGCTGACCTGATCCAGTTCCGGTGGTTAGACCAGCGTTGATTCCGTAGCCAAGCGCCTGTCCACCCTGCTTAGCCAAGTGTCCAGCTAGGTCGAATGAAGCGTCGTTTACTAGCTCAGCGGCTGCTTGGATCAAGAAGGCATACTTGTAAGCGCCCAATGTGATGCTCGAGAATGTTGGGTCAGATACTGCAATAGCATCGCCCTGACCCTCGATCGAAGCGGTTGAGTAAGCCGATAGTGTTGGGATGGTTAGAGAATCTCCGGTGGTGGTGTTGATTACATCCGAAGTTTCTAGCATTGGGCCGTTTAGTCTGGCAATGTCAAAAACCGTGTCGTAGAAGGACGTTCCCACGGTGTTCGAAGAGCTAGTTAGTGCTCGCTTCTCGAATGAGTGAGAGCCACGAGTTTCCGCGATGTTGCGGAAGATGTCGGTGGCTGAACGCTCTTCTGAAATGCTTGGGGTGTGACCCTGAGCAGCAGCAGCAGTTTCTAGCTTGCGCTCTTCGTTGCGTGTAGCAACTCCGATTGAACCCTCAGCCTTTGCGATGTCTGCCTCGATGGCGGTAATTTTGTTAGTCTCTGCCTGATCTAGTCCGCGACCCTCAGCCTCAGCGAAGTCAATGACTTCACGAACCTGCATGATTAGGTTGTTACGGACTTCAGTCTGAGAGTTGATGAACTCTGACAATTTAGTCTCCTAGTTAGTTTGATTGAAATCGGTGGTGATAACACGCAACCGCGAACACACGGCAGAGATTGACTCACAATTCCGATACCTACTAGTTTAGTGCCGAAGCGTACACCAAAGAGAAACCCCGCCGGTAGAAAGGGAAAGACCCGGCGGGGAAGTGAACCGTGTGGCTCGATAGAGGATAACTAGGAAGGGTTAGCTATCGTGTTTCTGTCGGCTTAGTTACTCGATTCTCTTTTGTAGGGCGCTCGTAATGAGTCGCGTCTTGCACCTTCTCGCCACTAACATCGTCTGTGATGTCAGCGCGGGCAGGGGTTTCGTTGTCCAATGCGAACACCGCATCGGCAAAAGTATCGGCTAGGTCTTTGATTGCACCCGTTTCAGGATCACCAGCGGCTTTTAGTATCGCTTTTTTGATCTGTTCTTTGGTTGCCATTAGATAATGCCTTTCATTAGTAGCTCTAATTTTTTCTTCTTTAGTGCAAGCATACTCAAGTCATACTCGTTTGTCAAATCTTTGACAGGAGCAATTTCAGCCTCGATTTCAGGTGCCAATGAAGTGATAACTCGCTCAAGCAATTTTTGTTCTTCGGTGGTGATGTCCTGACCATCTTCTAGTTTAGTCAAAGCATCTGCCAAGTCGGTTACATCCACGTTAGAACGCTCTGCTGTCTTTTCGTACTTGCGTACCGCAACTGTCCCAGCGGTGGCAGTGTAGGCAGGCCAAGCAACTAGCGAAACCTCGTGAAGCCTTACGGCCTTTAGTGTACGCTGTGAACCGTCCTCGCTCCATGAATCTCCGCCTTGTGGGACGCTGAAACCAAAGCTCATTGAATCTATGTCAGACCTACGCAAAAGCTCCGCGACATCTCTGCCGCGATTCGTATTAGGCAAAATGCCCTCGACACGCAAACCTTTATCGTCCTCGGTGAGTGTCAACGTCTTGCCGCGAGTGCTGCCTAGTATTTCGCCAGCGTCATGATTCCAAAGAAACTTGATGTCATTTCGTGAACGAAGTGATCGTTTGAAAGCGCCTTTGGCGATTCTCTCGGTGAACGGTAGTGGTTCGGATGGGCTATCGAATAGCGCCGCGTAACCGCTGAAGTGCATCCCCTCAGATTCTTCGCGTATTTCAAATTCAACTTGGGTAGTGCGTTCTTCTTTTTTTGACAAAATAGAACCTTTCAATTCGTCTTTCTTTAGCTTATCAGACATAATGCTTCCTCGTTTAGTCCACCTTGTATTCGCTTGTCGGGTCATCGGGGTTGATTTGAGCAATACCTTGCAACTGAACGCTTGGAACGCCCGTGTGAGCGATCTGAGGCAATCCCATAGCTGCCAGCGCCTCAGCAGGATCAAACCCTGCGATGATTAGTTTTTGCGCCATTGTCACGCGCTGATTTTGAGCGGTGAGGTCTGCTGCGTCTACGTTCACGTTCGCCAACGGCACTCGAACCGTGTCAGCAGTCGGGTCGTTTACTGGTGTTAGTTCTTCCAGTTTGCGAACATCGTTGATCGTTAGGAAACCCGACTGAAGTCCAACGCTATAAGCAGACATCCTTGAATTGATGTCAGCGCGTAGCAATCCGTCGAGGTTGAAACGTATAAAAGCATCTTCGCCGCCCGTTTCACGTTCGAGCAATGGGGTAAACGCCGATTCTAGTTTTGAAACAATCGGGCGTAGTCCGTGAGTTACCCACCCAAGATTGTTTTGTTCCACCGAAGCGTAGCTGGTAGTTCCCGGAAGTCCCAATAGGTGTGGTGGTACGTTGAACGCACGAGCAACATCCTCGACTGCCAAACGACGTGAATCCAAGAACTGAGCTTTGTCGTTCTCCACTGAGGTTTGTACGTACTTAGCTCCCCCTGAAATGATAGCGGTTTTGTGAGCGCCTTTCCAACCTTTGTGACGTGAGTCAAAACCGTTTTGCAATGCGGCGGCTTGCTCGGCAGTCAACGAACCGGGAAATTCTATAACACCCGATGTCTGAGTGCCGCTACCAAAAAACTTGCTTGCGTAATTTTCCAATGCTAGTGCCAAACCCCAGTTTTGTTTTAGTGAGTTCACGCGGCTAACGCCACGGATGTGACCCGGGCGAACAATGTCTGGAATGAAAATAATTTCATCGGAGGTTAGAAGCCTGTCCTCGTTTTCGACTTTGAACATTACGCGCCCGATGCCGTTGCGCTTTATTTCAACCGCACTAGGGCTTAGAACATTGAGGTTCACGACTCGACCGTTACGAGAAAACACCCTGATAAAAGCGTTGCCATCGAGCAT
>TARA_R110000868_G_scaffold1331_3_pt1 | contig 11708 bp, 14 predicted proteins | sample TARA_R110000868 | Tara Oceans TARA_R110000868 (sample SAMEA4397489) | marine metagenome | biome: Polar Biome; feature: [SRF] surface water layer (ENVO:00010504); material: water (ENVO:00002006), including particulate matter (ENVO:01000060) such as... | depth 5 m | reverse complement strand
CCACCGGTGTTCACGCTGCGCCCCGCCAATGAAGGCGGCTACAAGGGCTGTGCCGACGGTTCGGAATGGACGCAGGACCGGATCGAAGAAAATCCGTCGGCTTTTTATGTGAATGTGCATACGGCGGAATATCCCGCCGGCGCGATCCGGGGTCAGCTGAGCCGCTGATTTCCGGACGGGGCGGGGGAGTGCCCGGCCCTTTGACCGGCACCGGTCCTTCGACAGGCTCAGGACGAACGGAGGGTCGTCCGGCAGAGAGTCGGAGCGGCAGGTTGCCGCGCCTTGACCCCACCCTCGCAAAGGCCGTCAAGCCGCTCCGGCCGTTGCTCGCCGGGGCGGTGGTCGGTCGGAACATGCTGGTCGAGGTTGACCATCGGTCGGCCCGCTACTAAGCCTGATTTAATTGAACGATTAAATTCAGGAGAGACCCACCATGAAAGCCATTCAACTCCATGCTCCCGCCTCGCTCGACAATCTCAAGCTGGTCGAGCTGCCCGATCCGGCGGCGCCCGGACCGGGTGAAATCGCGGTGCGGCTGCGCGCGTCCAGCCTCAACTATCATGATTATGCGGTGGTCAAGGGGATGATCCCGACGGCGGAAAATCGTATCCCGATGTCCGATGGCGCAGGCGAAGTCTCCGCCGTGGGCGAGGGTGTCAGCGATTTTGCGGTGGGCGATCTGGTGGTTTCGACCTTCTTCCCCGAATGGATCGACGGTGTGCCGCCCGAAGGCGGTTTCAAGCGCGTGCCCGGCGACGGCATTGATGGCTATGCGGTCGAGCAGGCGGTTGGTGCTGCCACGTCCTGGACCAAGGCACCCAAAGGCTATAGCGCGGCCGAAGCGGCGACCCTGACCTGCGCGGGGCTGACCGCCTGGCGGGCGTTGTTTGTCGATGGCTGCGTGAAGCCGGGCGACACCGTCCTGGTGCAGGGCACCGGCGGCGTTTCGATCTTCGCGCTGCAATTTGCCAAGGCGGCTGGCGCGACGGTGATCGCCACATCTTCGTCAAACGAGAAGTTGGAGCGGCTCAAGGAAATGGGTGCCGACCATCTGATCAATTACAAGGAAGTCGAAGCCTGGGGGCCTAAAGTGCTCGAACTGACCGGCGGCAAGGGCGTCGATTGCGTCGTTGAGATCGGCGGTCCCGGGACGCTCGACCAGTCGATGATGGCGACCCGGATCGGCGGCCATGTCGCGCTGATCGGGGTGCTGACCGGCTTTGCCGGACCGGTGCAGACGGCATTGCTGATGGCGAAGAATCTGCGCGTGCAGGGGCTAACCGTTGGCAGCCGCGCCCAGCAGATCGACATGATCGCGGCAATCGAGGCCAATGGCATCAAGCCGGTACTCGACCAGCATTTTCCGCTCGCCGATCTCGCGGATGCCTTTCGCCATCAGGAATCGGGGAAGCATTTCGGCAAGATCATCGTCGATATCTGATCAATGACGCGGCTGGCCACTATGCTAGATCGCGATGCGGTTGTCGCGCTGTGGGAAGCTTGCGGCCTGACCCGGCCCTGGAATGACGCCAATGCAGATTTTGAACGAGCGGTGGGCGGGGCGTCGTCCGACATTCTTCTGCTGGAACAGGATGAGCGGTTGGCTGCGACGGTGATGGTCGGCGATGATGGCCACCGTGGCTGGGTCTATTATCTGGGTGTTGCGCCGGACCATCGCGGCAGGGGGCTTGGCCGGACCCTGATGGAGGCCGCCGAAGTATGGCTCCGCGAGCGCGATGCGCCGAAAATCCAGCTGATGGTGCGCGACGACAATGAAGCCGCTATCGGCTTTTACAAGGCGCTGGGATATGAAGTACAACCGGTGGTGACGATAGGAAAGAGACTCGATCCGGAGAGCAGTTGAGCGATGGAAAAACTGGCCAACAATATCTGGATTGCCGAAGGCGATATCGTTGATTTTCACGGCTTTCCCTATCCGACACGCTGTGTGATCGTCAGGCTCGCCAGCGGGGACCTCTGGTGCTGGTCACCGATCGCACTTTCGCCGGCGCTGAAAACGGCAATTAACCTGATCGGCAAGCCAGCCCATCTGGTCAGCCCGAACAAGATCCACCATCTCTATCTGCAGGACTGGCAGCTGGCATGGCCGGAGGCGAAGCTTTGGGGGCCGGCGTCGACGATAAGCAAGCGTTCCGATCTGGCGTTTGAAGCGCCGCTGGAAAATGAACCACCCAACGAATGGGGTGGCGATATCGATCTCATCTGGTTCAACGGATCGCCGGTCATGGACGAGATTGTCTTTTTTCACCGACCATCGAAAACCGCCATCCTCGCCGACCTGTCGGAAAATTTCAGCGACGCATTCATTCGTCAGCACTGGAAAGGCTGGAAACGGTGGATCGCCAAGCCATGGGGTATCATGGAAGGCAAAGGCTATGCCCCGCTTGAATGGCGGCTTTCCTTCCTCAGACGCAAGGCCACACGAGCCGCTCGCGACCAGCTGCTGGCCTGGAATCCGCGCCATGTGGTCATGGCGCATGGAGAAATTCAGCGCGAAAACGGTCAGGCGTTTCTTGAGCGCGCCTTTGCCTGGCTTTAGGGAAGCGGCTTTGACCCGCTTTGTCGTTGCATCGTAGACCATTGCCAATTTTACATTTTCCGACTAGCGCTCGCGGCAATCAAATCTGGGCAATGTATCGAGGACAATGACAATGGCTGGTGAAACCAAAATGTACGGCATTTCCAATTGCGACACCGTCAAGAAGGCGCGCAACTGGATGGAACGCAATGGCATCAACTATGTTTTCCATGATTATAAAAAGTCCGGGATTACCAAGGACAAGCTGGAAATGTGGGTGATGCAGGTTGGCTGGGAAGCGCTGGTCAACAAGCGCGGCACCACCTTCCGCAAGCTGCCCGACATGGTGAAGGAAAATATCGGCGACGATACAGCGGTGATGGTGATGGCGGAAAATCCCAGCATGATCAAACGGCCGGTGCTGGAACATGGCGACGAGCTGGTCGTGGGATTCAAGGCGTCGGATTATGAAGCCGCTGGACTGGCTGCGCGCAACAGCTAGTGCCGACGATCCTGTCCCATGCAGCGGTGCCACTTGCCGGTGCGCTGATTTTGGGGCGAAACAGGCTTTCCTTGCCGGTGATCGTGACAGGAATCGTCCTGGCGATACTGCCCGACGCCGACGTCATCGGATTTGGTTTCGGCATCCACTATGCCGATACCTGGGGTCACCGGGGTGCAAGCCACAGTCTGGTTTTTGCCGCCGCAGCGGCGTTGTTCGCCACCGCGCTGTTGCGTCCTGAACGCTATGGCGTTGCCGCTGTTTTCCTGTTCCTGTCGATGGCCTCGCACGGACTGCTTGATATGCTGACCAATGGCGGACTGGGCGTGGCCCTGTTCTGGCCGTTTGCAGTCGCGCGTCATTTCGCTCCGGTTACCCCGATTGCCGTATCGCCGATCGGCATTTCCAATTTTATCAGCGATCGTGGCATCAAAGTGTTATATTCCGAAGCTATATGGATTTGGATACCGTTGACACTGATCGCTGCCGCCGGTTTTGGTATCAGGAAAAGGACAGGATAATGGTCACAGCAAGATGGAATGATGTGGTGATCGCAGACAGCGACCAGACAGTGGTGGTCGAAGGCAATCATTATTTCCCGCGCGATTCGGTCTGGTCGAAATATCTGATGCACAGCGACACATCCAGCCATTGCCCGTGGAAGGGCGATGCGTCTTATCATTCGCTGATTGTCGAGGGCGAAATCAACGAGGACGCGGCCTGGTTTTATCCAGCGCCGAAAGCGGCTGCGGCAGAAATCGAAGGACGGATCGCATTCTGGAAAGGCGTCGAGGTCAGCTAGTGATGAGCCTCCGTGCGATCTTTGGTTCGGCAATCCTGTTGCTGCTGGCCGGATGCGGCGTTCAGGCGGAAGCCAGCGGAGAATCGAAGATGCAAGTGACGACATTGAGCGGCGGCCCACCGATCATCATCGCCCATCGCGGCGCCAGCGGCGAGCGTCCGGAACATACGCTTGCATCCTATCAGCTGGCGATCGAGCAGGGCGCCGACTTTATCGAGCCCGACCTGGTGCTGACCGGGGACGGCATATTGGTTGCGCGGCACGAGAATGAGATCAGCGAAACCACGGATGTCGCGGACAGGCCGGAATTCGCGGCGCGCAAGGCCACCAAGATGATCGACGGCGAAAGCCATGAAGGCTGGTTTACCGAAGATTTTACGCTGGCCGAGCTGAAGACGCTGCGGGCCAGAGAGCGCCTGCCCGAATTGCGGGCGGCAAATGCGGCTTATGACGGCCAGTTTGAAATCCCGACCTTCGAAGAGATATTGCAATTGTTGCAACAGCAGGAACAGCAAAGTGGCAGGCGGATCGGTGTCTATCCCGAAACCAAGCATCCCAGCTATTTCAAGGCTTTGGGACTAGATCATGACGAGCCGATGCTCAAATTGCTGAAGCAATATGGCTATAGTGGCAAGGATGACCCGGTCTTCATTCAGTCGTTCGAGGTTGGCAATCTGAAGGGATTGCACAAGAAAACGGAGATACGGCTGGTCCAGCTGGTCGCTGGTGAAGGGGGGCCGCCGGATGATCAGGGCCTGACCTATGCAGCGATGCTGACGACCGATGGTCTGGCAGCAATCGCCGGCTATGCGGATGGACTGGGACCGTCCAAGGATCTGGTGATCGGCCGCAATCTCCTTGGCCAACTGGGCGCGCCGAGCGGGCTGGTCGAGGCGGCACACAAGGTCGGGCTGTTGGTCCATCCGTGGACGTTCCGCCGAGAAAATTATTTTCTGCCGACCGATTTCAAGAGCGGCATCGATCCGCGCGAGCCAGGCGATCTGGAAGGTGAGGTGCGCGCATTTGTTGCCGCCGGGGTGGATGGGCTGTTTAGCGACAACCCCGATCTCGCAGCAGCGGCAATACGGTGATAGTCGCGAAGCTGGCCTTATCTTCCGTCGTCGCTTATTAGGGCCAATCCATCGCCATCAAAGCTGAGGATTACCATGTCCACAACCTTCAAACTCGATACCTCCACCAGCCGTGCCACTCCGCGGCCACAGCCGATGCGGCGCCTGTCGGTGCCCAAAATCCAGGGCCGCAAGGTCGATGGGGTGACAGCGGAGCCGGTGGTCATGCTGACCGCCTACACCGCGCGGACGGCGCAATTGCTTGATGCGCATTGCGATATGCTGCTGGTCGGCGATTCGCTGGCGCAGGTCATCTATGGGCTTGATTCGACGATTCCGGTCACGCTCGACATGATGTGCAACCATGGCGCGGCCGTGGTCCGGGGCAGCTATCACAGCGTCGTTGTCGTCGACATGCCGTTCGGTTCCTATGAGGCATCGCCGGAGAAAGCCTATGAGAGCGCCGCCCATATCCTGAAGGAAACCGGTGCGGCTGCGGTCAAGCTCGAGGGTGGTGAAGTGATGGCGGAAACCGTCGCTTTTCTGGTACAGCGGGGCATTCCGGTGGTTGGTCACGTCGGCCTGACGCCGCAAGCGATCAATGTGCTGGGCGGTTATGCTGCCCGTGGTCGCAGCGACGCCGAAGCGAAGAAGATTGTCGGCGATGCGATGGCTCTGGACAAGGCGGGGGCGTTTGCGATCGTTCTGGAAGGGGTGCTGGAGCCGATTGCGATCGAAGCCACCAAGGCTGTCGATGCCATCACCATCGGCATCGGCGCGTCGGCGCAATGCGATGGCCAGGTGCTGGTCACGGAAGATATGCTCGGCATGTTCGACCGCACCGCCCGCTTTGTGAAACGCTATCACAATATAGCCGAACAAATTGACCAGGCCGCCGAGCAATATGCCGGTGAGGTCAGGGAGCGCAGCTTTCCGGGGCCAGACCAGCTCTATCAGCCGAAAAAATAGCGCAAATTTTCACTTTCCCCCGTTCCTCCGTTCAGCCTGTGGAAATGGTCAATAGACTTTTACATTTGCTATTGCGGACGCTAAAGGACAGCCGATTGCAATTCGCCTTCGTTTCTCCGGCGTCTGACCGGCGAGCGGGGCGTGCGAAACAATATTGAGGAAGCCACATTGGCCAAAGACAAAGATAAAGCACCAGAAGAGCAGCCGGATCGTTCGGAGCAGGTGTTCCTGCGCGAAGTCGACGAAGCGGTGCGCGAGGACCAGCTGAAAAATTTTGCTACCCGTTACGGGATATGGATTTTTGCGGCTGTTATCATTGGCCTCGGGTCTCTGGCCGGCTGGATATTCTATCAGAATAGCCAGAATGAGGATTCCGGTTTGCGCAGCGAAGAATATGTCGCGGCCATTGACAGCATTCGCCAGAGCAATCTCGACGGTGCCGCGAAAGCGCTCGAACCGTTGATGGAAGCCGACCAGGCGGGTTACCGGGCTGCGGCACAATTGCTGCAGGCCAATATTGCGCTGGAAAAAAATGATCCGAAAAAGGCGATCGCAGGCTATGGCAAGGTCGTTGCCGATAACAGTCTGCCGAAGCCGTTTCGCGATCTCGCATTGATCCGCCAGACCACCGCCGAATTTGACACGCTCAAGCCGCAGCAGGTGATTGACCGGCTGAAGTCGCTTGCTGTGCCGGGCAATCCCTGGTTCGGCAGCGCCGGCGAGATGGTGGCCGTATCCTATCTGAACATGGGCAAATCTGATCTCGCGGGGCCGCTTTTTGCTCAGCTTGCGAAAGATGAAAATGTCCCGCCGACGATCCGGTCGCGTGCGTTGCAAATGGCAGGTGTCGAAGGCATTGACGCCGTGCAACTGGACAGCGATGATAGAAAAGTTGCACCGCCGATCGTGGTCGCGACTGAGGGAGAATCCAAGGAATGATTTCCGGTAAGAAACTGATCACCAGCCTGCTGGTCCTGTCCCTGCTGTCCGGCTGTGGTATTTTGGGTGGTGGCGATGGCGAAGACAAGAAGAGCACGCCGACGCTCGGCAAGCGCACCCCGATATTGAGTGGCGAAAGCGGCGCTGAGGTCGATCCTTCGCTGGCATCAATCTCCGTAATCCTGCCGGCACCGGTGGCCAATAGCGAATGGGCGCAATCGGGCGGCAACGCGAGCAAATCGATCGGTCATGTCGCCCTTGAGGGTAATCTTGCCCAGGTCTGGACCGCGAATATCAGCGGCACCAACAAACGGGAACGTCTGGCCTCTGCACCGGTAGTGGCCGGCGGGCGGCTGTTTGTCACTGACACCCAGGCCATGGTTCATGCCTTTGACGCAGCCACAGGCGCGAAAATCTGGTCCAGCCAGATCGAGGTCAAGGGTGATGGTGAATCTTCGCGGTTTGGCGGCGGTGCCAGCGTGTTCGATAATGTCGTCTATGCTACCAATGGCGTAGGCGATGTCGTCGCGCTCAATGCTTCGGATGGCAGCCAGAAATGGAAAGTGCGCCCGGCCGGTCCCTTGCGCGGGTCGCCGACGATTTCCAATGGCAATGTCTATGTGATGACGCAGGACAATCAGATTTATGCGCTCAACATGCTGGACGGATCGGTGCAGTGGAATGAAGCCGGGACAGTCGGTCTCGCAGGCATTTTCGGGGTCGCAGCGCCTGCTGCTGGCCAGGGCACGATTGTCGCGGGCTATAGCTCGGGCGAGCTGACCGCCTATCGCTACGAAAATGGCCGCAATCTCTGGAACGATGCGCTTGCGCGGACCAGCATTTCGACTTCTGTTTCGACTCTGTCCGATATCGACGCCGATCCGGTGATCGACCGTGGCCGGGTTTTCGCGCTTGGACAGGGAGGCCGGATGGCGGCTTATGAGCTGGTCACCGGTCAGCGGATCTGGGAACTGAATATTGCCGGGATCACGACACCGGTCGTGGCAGGCGAGTGGGTGTTCGTGCTGACCGATGATGCGAAATTGCTGTGTATCGCCCGGCCGAATGGCAAGGTCCGGTGGATCAGCCAGCTGGCTGCATACCGGAATGAAGAGAAGAAGAAAAATCCGATCAACTGGACGGGGCCGATATTGGCTGGCAACCGTCTGATTGTTGCCAGCACCGAAGGCGATGTCGTTTCGATTTCGCCTGGTGAGGGATCGAGCCAGACGCTGTTCAAATTGGACGATGGCGTTTCGCTGCCGCCGATTGTTGCGGGTGGCATGCTATATATTCTCGACGACAGCGGCCGTATTTCCGCGTTCCGCTGAGGATCAGAACCAAAGGACAGGGACCGGCTTCATGCTGCCCAATATTGCAATCATAGGTCGGCCTAACGTCGGCAAATCAACGCTGTTCAACCGTCTGGTTGGCAAGAAGCTGGCGCTCGTCGACGACACGCCTGGGGTCACCCGTGACCGCCGTGAGGGCGCTGCCAATCTGCTGGGGCTGGAATTCAACGTCGTCGACACGGCGGGTTATGAAAATGAAGACGCCAAAAGTCTGCCCGGACGGATGCGCAAGCAGACCGAACTGGCGGTGGCGGGCGCCGAATTGGCGATATTCGTGATTGACGGCCGGGCCGGTCTCACCCCGCTCGATGAAGAAATTGCCCGCTGGCTGAGAAGCGCGAAGAAGCCGGTCGTGCTGCTGGTCAACAAGGCCGAGGGCCGGGCGGCGGAATCCGGCATATTGGAAAGCTATGCGCTTGGATTTGGCGATCCGATTCCGTTCAGCGCCGAGCATGGAGACGGTATCGCTGACCTGTTTCAGGCGATCCAGCCCTATGTCGAGAATTTCAAGGCCGCCGCAACCGAAGAGCCCACCGATGAATCGGCACCGCTGAAACTGGCGATTGTCGGGCGTCCCAATGCCGGCAAGTCGACGCTGATCAACAAGATGCTCGATGAAGACCGGATGATAACCGGTCCGGAAGCTGGCATCACGCGGGACAGTATCACCGTTGACTGGGTCTGGCATGATGATGATCTGACCGAGGAAGAGAAGCTCGACGGCATCACTCCCGATCGTCAGGTCCGGCTGATCGATACCGCCGGGATGCGCAAACGCGCCAAGGTGAATGACAAGCTGGAGAAGCTGGCCGTTGCCGATGCCCGGCATGCGGTCGATTTTGCCGAAGTGGTGGTGCTGCTGCTCGATGCGACCAAGGGCCTGGAAGCGCAGGATCTGCGCATTGCCGACCATGCGATTCAGGAAGGTCGCTGCCTTGTTATCGGGATCAACAAATGGGATGTTGCCGAAGGACCGAGCAAATTGTTCAACGGTATCAGAGCTGCACTGAATGACGGTCTGGCACAGGTGCGAGATGTACCGATGGTTGCCGTTTCGGCTTTTACCGGCAAGGGCATTGACCAGTTGATGAAGGCGGCATTTCAGGCCCGCCGGATCTGGTCGCAGCGGGTCTCGACCGGCAAGCTTAACCGGTGGTTTGAAGATGCGATAACCGAAAATCCGCCGCCAGCCCCGGGTGGCAAGCGGATCAAGCTGCGTTACATCACACAGGCCAAGACGCGGCCGCCGTCGTTTGTGATCTTCGGGACGCGGATTGACGAACTGCCCGAAAGCTATCGGCGCTACCTGATCAACGGCATCCGCCGCGAGCTGGGCTTTGGTGGCGTTCCGGTGCGACTGATCATCCGCGCGCCAAAAAATCCCTATCACGAAAAAGAGTGATTTTTCAAAAAGATCGTTAAAAGCAAGGCGGTCTTTGGTTAATCATATTGGAACATAGTAACAAAGTTTTTACCGATCATGCCTAACGCTGGCCGCTAGTAGCGTATTTTCGCTATTTTTACCGGGAGCGTTCGGTGGCGCCATTGGAAAGCGAATTGATTGACTGGACGGTTTGTACTGCAACCCGGTCGGCACTTGGTCCGAATTACGTCCGCATCCTCGGCTATTTCCGCGAAGACGGAACCGAGTCGGTCGGCAAGATCGAGACGGCGATGCGGGCCAGTGATCCGTTCGAAATGGTGCTTGCGGCGCACAAGCTCAAAGGAGAGGCGCTGCAATTCGGTGCCTTGCGACTCAGCATCGCGGCAGAAACCATTGAAATGACCGCTCGCGCCTGTGTCGAACATCACGAAACGCCGGATGAAGTGCTTCAGCTGGTGGTGGCGTTACGACCGATGTTCGAGGAAACGCTGGCGATCCTGGAAACGGACGCGAGTCCGGTGGTCCAGCAGCGTCATCCGCTCGGCTTTGGTCGCCGGTTCGGCTGAATCAGGAGCCTTCGACCGATTTCGACTGCAACTGGATGTAATTTTCGATCCCCATCCGTTCGATCATGTCAAACTGCTGTTCGAGCGAATCGACATGGTCTTCCTCGCTTTCGAGGATTTCGGCGAACAGATCGCGGCTGACATAATCGCGCACGCTCTCGCAATGTTCGATGGCGTCCTTGAGCATCGGTAGCGCTTCATATTCCAGTTCGAGATCGGCCTTGAGGATTTCCTCGACCGTTTCGCCGATCTTCAGCCGGCCCAGCAGCTGGAAATTGGGCAAGCCGTCGAGAAAGAAAATCCGCTCGGCCAGCTTGTCCGCATGCTTCATCTCGTCGATCGATTCATGCCGCTCGAATTCGGCCAATTTGGTCACGCCCCAATTGTCGAGCATGCGATAATGCAGCCAATATTGATTGATCGCGGTGAGTTCGTTTTTCAAAGCTTCGTTGAGAAACTCAATGACTTTTGTATCGCCCTTCATGGCATCGTCCTTCCCGTTCGTCGGTAAACAGATTGCCAGGGGTCATACAGCATTGGCCAAAGAAGCGAAAGGGCAGCTTCGATAGAAAATATAAATATTTCAACGATTTGATAACGAGGATACTAAGCGGTCGCAACTTCTGATCTGATAATTGTCTGAGCAAAAGCAAGGCATTGGCCGCATTTGGGCTTGCGTCCCAGCAAGGCATAGACTTGCGAGGGCCTATCGGCGCCGGTGCGCACAGCAGCTCTCAGGTCCTTTTCCTTAATCGCATTACAGACGCAAACAACCATTTCCGTTCCTCTCGGCGACTCGTATATCGCTAATGAGAATAGATCGCAATAGCAAAATGACGATCAACAAACTGTTCCCATTTAAAGATTATCGGTTACACCTGCCCGAGGTTCGAGAGCGAGGTCCGAGATGCGTAGAATATTGAATTCCTTTGTATCTGCTGCCGCGGTTCTGGCTTTAACGCCCGCCAATGCTTCCCGCGTGCCGGAATCCACGTCGCTGGTGGCTGAAGGCAATGAGACGGGAGAAGTGGATGCTTCCACATTTTTGCCGGTCGCCGAATTTTGGCAGATGATGCAATCGGAAATGGCTGAGGACCTGCAGGAGTTTCGGGAGTCGATTGAAACTGAGTTTCGCGCTGCATTGGTGCCGACAGGAGAAGTGGAAACAGACTGGAACACCAAGGGTGTAGACCTGCTCGGGCATATCGATTCCTTGCCTGGCGGCATCGCCAATAACGGTCTGTTGACCCTTGGAGAGGTGCCGTCGCTTGAGTTTTTAGGCAAAATCCCTGCCGACATTCTTGCCGATTGGGAATTTGTACAAGCGGGGCCGAAAGCCGTGAGCCCGCTCGAAGCCAAGGGTGGCGTCTTTGTTGCCATCAGTCCGAACCATGTTGTTTTCCTGGCTGACGATGAAATACGGACGGGCAACGCCAGTTGCATGAAATCTCCTGTTGAAAGAGCATCGGATCATGTGACCGTATATCGATATTCCGGTACGCCATTTGATCCGGACAGCGATGCGTCTCTGGAAGCAGAGACTGAGGCGATCGTGATGTACAATATGATGGGCGGTCTCAGCTCC
>TARA_R110000868_G_scaffold130277_1_pt1 | contig 11711 bp, 12 predicted proteins | sample TARA_R110000868 | Tara Oceans TARA_R110000868 (sample SAMEA4397489) | marine metagenome | biome: Polar Biome; feature: [SRF] surface water layer (ENVO:00010504); material: water (ENVO:00002006), including particulate matter (ENVO:01000060) such as... | depth 5 m | reverse complement strand
GCACAAGACCTTCTCGACGCCGCATGGCGGCGGTGGTCCCGGTGCCGGACCGACCGTGCTGTCAGAGGCGCTGGCTCCGTTTGCGCCACTGCCGCTTTTGATGGTCGACCGGGATAATCCCAAGGGCATGGCGATCATGCACATGGCCGAGCATGAGGGCGAGCTGGACGGCAAGGATCTGCATCCCTTCGGCCGCATGGCGGCCTTCCATGGCCAGATGGGCATGTTCACCCGTGCGCTCACCTATATGATGAGCCATGGCTCGGATGGTCTCAAACAGGTCGCTGATGATGCCGTTCTCAACGCCAATTACATCCTGGCACGCCTGAAGACGGTGATGACACCGGCCTTCGAGGGCACCTGCATGCACGAAGCCCTGTTTGATGACCGCTTCCTGAAGGATACCGGCGTGACGACGCTCGATTTCGCCAAGGCGATGATCGATGAGGGCTACCACCCGATGACGATGTATTTCCCGCTCGTCGTCCACGGCGCCATGCTGATCGAGCCGACAGAGACCGAGTCCAAGGGCGGTCTCGACCGCTTCATCGACGTGATGGAAGCCCTGGCTGTCGCGGCCAAAGCCGGCGAGACGGGTCGCTTCGTGGCGGCACCGATCCACGCCCCGATCAAACGCCTCGACGAGACCCGCGCCGCGCGTCAGCCGGTCCTGCGCTGGACGCCTGCCGCCGACGCGGCGGAATAGCTTGATCCATCTCACTCCCCGGCCCGGGCCGGGGAGTGATGTGATCGCGTCCGGTCCGGAATGTGTGGGCACAAGTCGCCCGAAAATCCTCCCTGCAAATTGTCGGGACGCCGTCTTGCGTTTGCGCGGTCGAGCTATCACCTGATAGTCTGCGGTTCGAATTGGACCGGGTAAATTATGCATCGCACCGATCAGCTGCCGCCCTGCAACGGGCGGAGAGGATCGGAATTCCGGTAAAATTATTTGCCCTGCCTGGCGCGCGCCTTCGATTCCGGTGCGCATATGCAACAGGTCCGATACGACTCGCAGACACTGCCTGAATTTCGGCTCTTTTGGCTCGCATTGGGGTCAAGTTTACGAATTAGGTGTTATCTATTCGGTTCCGCGCACCGGCTTCTTGCCGGGGACGTTCCGGACAGAATGGTTTTGAGGATGGTCACGGCATGAACGAGGCACTAAACGGATTGGCCCGGTCGAACGCATTTGGTGCGGCGCTGGTGTTTGTTATCCGCGCGGTCGTCATCTCGGTCGGTGTGATCCTGATGGTGCTCGCGGTTCCGGTCGGATTGCTCACGCCCATCATCCCGGTCGGCGTGTCGATGGGGCTTCTCGGGTTGGTGCTTGTTGCCGCCGCCTCCAAGACCGCTCACACGATGATCACCGATGGTCTGCGCCGCGTCCCCTGGGTTTGGAAGCGCGTTCGCTTCGCTTTCGGTGAGAAAGATGCCGCCGAATAGGCCGCTTCTACAGCCGCCTGACAGGCAAAGAAAAAGGCCCGCGGCGATCGCTGCGGGCCTTTTTGCTGTCTGTGATATCGGCTCGAACTAGTTGAAGCCGGTGCCGACAAGCTTGATGTCGGCATCGAGCAGCTTGTTCAGATCCGCTTTCTTCATCGAGGATTTGAGCAATTGCTCGGCAGCCGCAGTAGCCAGATCGGCAGCGGCAGCGCGCACTTCAGCCGCAGCCGAAGCTTCGGCCTGGGCGATGCGCTGCTCGGCCAGTACGGTGCGGCGTTCCAGACGCTCGGCCATTTCCTGGCGTGCCTGCTTCTTCAGCATCTTGGCCTCATTCTTGGCCTGGGCGACGATGGCGGCAGCCTCTTCGACCGCTTCCTGCTGTCGGCGCTGGAAGCTGGCAAGCAGTTCCTGGGCCTCTTCGCGCATACGGCGGGCTTCGGTGATCTCGTCAGAAATCCCCTTGGCACGATCGTCCAGCTGCTTGGCGACAATGCCCGGGACACGGACATAGATCAGCACGCCAATGATAATGAAGAACGACAGGGCAACCCAGAAGGCGGCCTCGTTTGGATGGATCCAGTCGAAATTCATGGTGTGCGTCCTCTAGCGGCCGTCATTGACGGCGGACTGGATCGACTTGTCGTCGAGTTCGGCCCCCGTCAATTGAACGATGATGGCCCGTGTGGCCTCGACAGCGATCGAATTGACCTCTGCGAGAGCCTTGGTCCGCATGTCGGCGATGCGCTGTTCGGCGGCATCCTGACGCTTGGCGATCTCGATATCGGCGAGTTCGGCTTCGGCCGTCATGGCCTTGTCGACTTCGGCGCGGTTACCGAGCGCCAGGCCGTGGGCCTTGGCGCGGGCGTCCGAGAGCAGGCGTTCGTATTCGGCGGCTGAATCGTCAGCCTTCCGTTTGAAGTCGGCGGCCGTATCAAGATCGTCAGCGATACGGTCACGCCGTTCTTCAATCGCATTGCGGATGCGCGGAAGGACAACCTTCCACAGCATCATGAAGAGCACGGAGAAGGTGACCGCCAGCCAGAACAATTGTCCCGGCCATGTCGAGACGTCCAGCTGCGGCAGGCCGCCACTGGCATGTGCCTCGGCGGCATGCTCGACCGCCGCATGGGTCTGATCAGCTACGGCTTCGCCATGCGGCTGGGCCTGGCCGATCAGCCATGTGGATTCGGAGAAATTGATCATCTTCGATGCTCTTTGAACGGCAATGGGAACGGGTGGAGAAGGATCAACCGAACAGGATGATCATCGCCACGACGAAGCCCAGCAGACCGGTAAACTCGGTCAGGGCGAAGCCGATCAGAAGATTGGTGAACTGACCTGCCGCGGCAGATGGATTGCGCAGAGCGCCGGCAAGGTAGTTGCCGAAGATCGTGCCGATACCAACGCCAGCGCCGCCGAGGGCGATTGCTGCAATGCCTGCACCGATTTGCTTGGCTGCTTCGATTTCCATGGGATGGCTCCTGTTGAATAAGGTGTGTGGCTGGAAGGGTGAAAAACTCTAGTGGGTCGGGTGCAGTGCATCATTGAGATAGATGCAGGTCAGCACCGCGAACACATAGGCCTGAAGGAAGGCGATCATCAGCTCGAGCGCTGTCACGGCCGTCGCAACGGCGAGCGGCAATACGGCAGCGGCAATACCGACCGCGCCGAGGCTTGACAGCGACAGCACGAAACCGCCGAACAATTTGAGCAGGGTGTGGCCGGCCATCATGTTGGCGAACAAACGAATCGCCAGCGAGAAGGGACGGCTCAGGAAGGAGATCACCTCGATCGGGATGATCAGGATATACATCAGCGGTGGCAGGCCGGCCGGTGCGAACAGCTTGAGAAAGCCGAAGCCGTTTTTGGCGAAGCCGGTGATCAGCACCAGGGTGAAGGAAATCAGTGCCAGGGCGAAGGTGACGACCAGCTGGCTGGTGATGGTGTAGGTGCCCGGGAACATGCCGATCAGATTGGCGACCAGGATGAAGGTGAAGAGCGTAAAGACATAGGGGAAGAAACGACGGCCTTCCTCGCCCATGATCGAGCGCACCATGTCGGCGACGAAGCCGTAGAGCAGCTCGGCAATGGATTGCGACCGGGTCGGCACCATGGCGCCGCGGCCGGTCAGAAGAATAAGACCGAAACTGGTGATCAGCGTGGTCGCGATCATGAACAGCGCAGCATTGGTGATTGTCAGATCGATACCGAACAGGGTCGGCAGCTCCAGGACGGGCTGCACGACGAATTGGTGCATCGGATCGGTTTCGAGCAAGGCCATCTAGTCTTCTTTCGTCGCGTCAGGATCCGGCACGGCGCCGGCTTCCTGTCCAGTATTGCCGGCTTTCGCCGCATTCTCTTCATTCGCCGCTGCCGCTTCGCGCATGATATTGCGCAAGCCGGCTGCAAAACCCAGTATCAGTCCGACCAACATGCCCCACGGCGCGACGTCGAAAACCCTGTCCACTGCCCAGCCGAGGCCGGTTCCGACCAATACGCCACCGGCAAAGCCGCTACCGTATCTGACGCTGGTACTCCAGGCATTGCTCGTCTCGGTCTCTGTCGGGGTCTTGCCACGATGCCGGGCGATCTTCTCGCTCAGGCGCCGGTCAAAATCCTTCAGATCCTCGCTACGGTCGGGTGTTTTCGGTCTATCGTCTCGTTCAGACATGGAAATCGATCCGCCAGCCGAGCCTCCCGGCAGGCGCGCGCAAACTAGACTCGGCCCCCTGGAGTGTCAAGCAATGGAGCTGGACCAATAAATGTTTGAAAAAACTGCGGAAAATGCTCATTCCGCGGCAACCAGCTGTTCGGCACCGACCAGGTCGACCGATACCAGCTGGGAAACGCCTCTTTCCGACATGGTGACGCCATAGAGCCGGTCCATGCGCGACATGGTCAGCGGATTGTGGGTGATGACGAGGAAGCGGGTTTCCGTCATCCGCCGCATTTCGTTGAGCATGCGGCAATAGCGGTCGACATTGGCGTCGTCGAGCGGAGCATCGACCTCATCGAGAACGCAGACCGGCGCCGGGTTCGACAGGAAGACCGCGAAAATCAGCGCCGAGGCGGTCAGGGCCTGCTCGCCGCCGGACATCAGCGACATGGTTTCCAGCTTCTTGCCCGGCGGGCAGGCGAAGATTTCCAGCCCGGCCTCGAGCGGATCGTCATTCTCGGTCAGGCGCAATTCGGCCTGGCCGCCCTCGAACAGGGTCGCGAACAGGGTGCGGAAATGGCCGTCGACGACATCAAACGCTTCCAGCAGCCGGGCGCGGCCCTCGCGTGACAATTGGTCGACGGCCTTGCGCAGCCGGTCGATCGCCGCGAGCAGATCATCGCGTTCGCGGCTCATATCGGTGACGCGGGTGGCCAATTCCTCGGCTTCCTCGTCGGCCCGCAGATTGACGGCACCGAGCCGGTCGCGTGATTGGCGCGCCTCGTCGAGCCGGCGTTCGATATCGCTGGCCGAGAGTGATTCGATTTCCTCATCACCGACGCGGGCGGACAGCGTGCCCGGTGCTTCGCCGGTCGCGTCCTGGAGGCGCTCCGTAGTCTCATTGAGCCGGTCGTGGGCCGAGCTGAGCCGGGCTTCTGCGGCGGCACGGCCTTCGCGTGCGGCCGAGGCCCCATGTTCGGCGGAACGGGCGGCGCTGTCGGCCGCCTTGAGCTGGTCTTCCGTGCCCGCGGCGGCCTCGCGAGCTTCGGTGGCGGCGCGCGTCGCGGCTTCAAGCGTGTCGGTCAGGGCGTGCAGGTTTTCCTGCAGCATGTCCGGGCGGCTGAGGGCCTGATCGAGGGCGGTCTTGGTCTCGGTCGTCTGTTCGGTGATCTGGCCGATTCGCTCCATCGCTGTCTGGCAACGTTCGGTCCAGGCATCTCGGTCGCGCTTGGCGGCGAGGTGGCGCTGGCGGCGCAATTCCGATTCGCGGCGCACGCTTTCCAGTGCCGCACGCGCATCGGCGGCGACGCGGCGGGCATTTTCGGCAGTTGTGCGGGCGGTCTCCAGCGCCTCGGTATCATCGCCGGCGGTCTGGGCCTTGGCGACAATCTGGTTCGCGCTCTCCAGCGCGGTGCGGCTTTCGGCCTCTTCCTTCTCGAGCCGCTGCACCCGCTCGCCGAGCGCGTCGGCGCGGGCCGAAGCCTTGGCAGCCGTTTCGCGCAGGCTGGCGATCCTGTCCTGGGCGGCGCGTACGGCGCGTTCCGAGGGAGCGATCGCGGCGCGGGCTGATTGTTCGGCCTGGCGGGTTTCGCTCAACCGTGTTTGTGACGTCTCGCGCCCGGCGCTGGCCTCGGCGAAGGCCGTCTCGCTGGCGGCCAGCTCTCCGCGAATTGCGTCGAGCCGGTTGCGTTGTTCGAGCCGCGCAACGGCGGCGGAGGGCGCGTCGGCGCGGGCGACCAGCCCGTCCCAGCGCCACAGATCGCCATCGCGGGTGACCAGGCGCTGGCCGGGCTTCAGCTTCGCTGCCGCGGCTTCGGCCTTCTCGGGCTTGATGACGCCAACCGCATCGAGCCGCGCCTTCAGCGCTGCCGGGGCCTCGACATGATCGGACAAGGGCACACAGCCGCCGGGCAGGGCCTCGGCATGACAATCAGTCTTGTGCCAATGGCGCGCCGCGCTCTCGTCCAGCGAGGCGTCGAGATCATCACCCAGCGCTGCGGCGAGGGCATGCTCATAGCCCGGGCGGGCGCGCACTGCGTCGAGCGCTGGCGAGATATTGCCCTGCAGCGCGCTGGCCAGAAGGCGTTCGATTGCGGTGGCCTCGCGCTCAAGCGTTTCGCGTTCCGTGGACAGTTCGCGCAGCGTCTCGATCGCGGCTTGCTGAGCGCTTTCCGCGTCCTGGCGCGCCAGTTCGGCGGCTTCGAGTGTGGTTTTGGCGGCTTCGCGGGCGGCTTCGCCTTCGGTCAAACTGATCTGGGCGGTTTCCAGTTCGGCCAGGGCCGAGGAGCCGAGCAGGCGTTCGCGCTCTTCGCGCGCGGCAATGATCTCGCGCTCGATCTGCCCAAGACGTGCGGCGAGGCGTTCGGCATCGCGGCGGGCACTTTCCAGAGCAGCCTGGCGCGCGGCGGCATCGCCAGCCTTTGCGTCGAGCAGGGATTCCTTCTCGCGGCGATGCGCGTCGGCGTCGATGGCGGCGGCTTCGGCACCGGCCAAGGTTGATTTCTCGCGCGCCATTTCCGCCTCGAGCCGCTCGACCTCGGCGCTCGCCTGATCTCGGCTGGCGGTGGCATCATCGACGATATGCTGTTCGCGGCCGGCGGCAGAGGCGAGCTCGCGCAGGCGTTCTTCAAGACTGGCAATGGTGCGCTGGACGTCGGCAGCGTCGCGCTCGATGCGGTCGCGTTCGCGCTCCAGATGCCGCAGGGCGGCGGCGGCTTCGGCTTCTTTCAATCGGGCCGGTTCACGCATGGCGGCGAGAATTTCCGCCTGGGTCCGAGCTTCGGCGGCAGCGGCGGTCGCGGTCTCGGCCGCTTCGCGCTTCTCGACCAATGCAGCTTCGCTCTCCTCCACCAGGCTGGCAGCTGCGCGCCAGCGATTGAGCCAGACGGTGGCTTCCAGCGTTCGGATGCTGGCGGAGAGCTTGCGATAGCGGGCGGCCTGGCGGGCCTGTTTCTGCAATGAGCCATGCCGGGAGCCGAGTTCGTCGATCACTTCCTGTAGCCGGTCGAGATTGGTCTCGGCGCCGCGCAAGCGCAATTCGGCTTCATGACGCCGCGCCCGCAGACCGGCAACTCCGGCGGCTTCTTCCAGAATGCGGCGGCGATTTTCCGGCTTGGCGGCGATCAGTTCGCTGATCTGGCCCTGGCGCACGAGGGCGGCGGAGTTGGCGCCGGTACCGGCATCGGCGAACAGAAGCTGGACATCCTTGGCCCGCACTTCCTCGCCATTGATCTTGTAGGCCGAGCCGGCGCCCCGCGCGATGCGGCGGGTCACATCGAGGCTGGCAGCATCATTGAAGCGGGCAGGGGCGTGTTTTTCCGAATTGTCGACGGTGAGCACGACTTCGGCGTGATTGCGGGCCGGTCGGTTATCTGTGCCGGAGAAGATCACGTCTTCCATGCCGTCGCCGCGCAGGGATTTGGCCGAAGTGGCCCCCATTACCCAGCGCAGGGCTTCAAGCAGGTTTGATTTGCCGCAACCATTGGGTCCGATCACGCCAGTCAGGCCGGGGTCGATCCGCAATTCGGTCGGGTCGACGAATGATTTGAAACCGGTCAGCCGGAGCTGCGTGAATTTCACCCGACCTCCATCGCGTTATTGATCGCCCGTCTGGGCAATCTGGTCATGCTCACTTCATTCGGCCGTCATCATGTCAGGCCGCGTTCAATGCGCGGACTCTGACCCATGATCGAGCCCCCGAGCGTTGTCGTCGAGGAAGTGAAGGATGATTCGGCGGAAAGAGTCTCCGTCCAATTGTCCTGGAACCCTGTCTCCGTTGATCAAGAGAGGGGCGTCACCCCAGGTGAAGAAATTGCCGTCGGGCAGATTGGCCACCGTCATCACCTTGCCGGCGATGATGAAGCTTGGCGTTCCATGGATGCCGTCAATTTCGGCCTGATGACCGACGGAATTGACGATTGCGGTCATGGCCGGGTCGCGCAGGCAGGCGTCGAACTCCATTTCCGCAACGCCGAGCGCGCCCGCGATCCGGCCATAGACGGCACCGACAGGCTGGTGAGCCTGGGCGGCTTCATAAATCGCCGACTGTTCGTTGAACAAGAGGTCGACAGCGTCGAAATAGCGGTCGTCTGCGGCGCATTCGGCGAGGATGATGCCAATGCCGGCAATTTGCGCCGGCGAGGTCAGCATCGGCCGGAAGACATATCTCACCCGGCCGGTATCGATGAATTCCTCGCGGATGGTCGGCCAGGCGTCGATCTGGAAATGGGCGCAATGGGGGCAGGAGAACGACGCGTATTCCACAATCACCAGCGGTGCCTGGACCGAACCGGTGACGTGATCATCGGGCCGGACGGCCTGGGCGGCATATTGAGCGGCATGCTCGGCGGCATGCTCGGCGGGATGCTGGGCTGACGCGGTGACGGTCAGGCCGCCCATTGCACATGCGGCCAGCGCAAGGCTGCAAAGAAGACGGGCGGCCTGGTTCATGGGTCTAATCCTGTTCGGTTGCGGCTTCGGTGCCAGTGTCGGTGGCCGTATCGGCATCGAGACGGGCGAGAAGGTGGTCGATCAGGCGGCGGAACGTCGCTGCATCAACCATGCCCAGGACGGGCTCACCATCAATCATCACCTGGCTGTTGCCGATGAAATAGGTGTAGTCGGTCGCACCCGGCGCGCGGCGCGCTTCGAGCAATTCGCCGTTGAACAGGAAGCGTGGTGTGCTGTCGATGCCGTCGGCGAGGGCACGTTCGTGCGCTGCGACGATATCCGCATTGATTTCCTGATTGTCGAGACAGGCGGTGAAGTCGGCTTCGCTCATCCCCATCGAGCGGGCGATGGCGAGATACTGGCCGCGTGCGCCGCCGGGCTCACCGGCAGCCTGGAAGATCGCGCGTTGCTGCTGGAACAACAGATCGATCATGTCGAAATAGCGCTCTGGTGCGACGCAATGCGCGAGGGCGAAACCGGCGATCGCGAATTGCGGCGAGCCCGTGATCATTTCGCGGAATACGAAGCGGATCTTGCCGGTCTCGATGTAATCATCGTGCAGCATCGGCCAGACTTCCTCGTGGAAGGCGGCGCAATGGCCGCAGGCGACCGAGGCATATTCAGTCATGGTCAGGGCCGCTGTGGCGCTGCCGACACCGCGATCACTGCCGCGCTCATAGGCGGACTGGCCTTCGCCAGCCGGATCGGATTCGCTGCCACAGGCACTCAGTGCCAGGGCTGCAGTCAAGGCGATTGCGGAAAATACGCGTCGGGTCAGTTGCATGCGGGTGTCCCCCTGGGTCACAAATCAGTGTTGCTACGGCTTTTGACACTATTGCCGAAACGATCAAGCGCGGACAATAGCCGCGCCTCAAGGTTTTCCTCCACCTTCTCGCTCACCTGTGAAGCGGATGGCGGCTTTGTCATCTTCGTGGCGGCCGGCAATGGCGCTCGCGTCGCCCCCTGCAAAACACGCAGGCGCGTCGGTGAACGTTCGCCGGCAAACAGGCGCACACGCTCGAGGATGCGGCGGCTTTCCGCCTGCAATACTGCGGCGGCCGGGCCGCGGGCGCGGATCACCAGCACCCGGTTTCCGGCGGCATTCTGGATCGCTTCCGGCATGCACCATTCGGCGAGGCGTGCCCCGACAATCTCCGGCCAGTGCTCGACCAGCCGCTCGACGCCAACGCCGAAACGCCGCGCCAGCGGTTTAAGAATCCTCTCCGCTGCCCGCCCCGCCGGTGGCGCAGCCCGAATCGCGCGACGTCCGCGGTGCGATTCCAGGAAGCGGCGCGCCTGCCGTTCGAGAGTTGACGAAGGGGGTTTGGAGACCATGCTGGCATTCTCGCCTCGATAGGGCGGCGCTGCAAGTTACGGAACATATGGACGAGCCGACGAAAATCACCGCCCTGCGCCAGGCTCTGCTCGGCTGGTACGATCGCGAAGGCCGTACTCTGCCCTGGCGCCGTCGCCCGGAAGACCGGCGGGCGGGGCAGTTGGCCGATCCCTATGCGATCTGGCTGTCGGAAATCATGCTGCAACAGACCACGGTGCCGCATGCGACGCCCTACTGGCATCGCTTTCTCGAATTATGGCCGACGGTCGCTGATCTCGCCGCGGCGCCGCGCGAGGATGTGATGCGCGAATGGGCAGGGCTGGGCTATTACGCCCGCGCCCGCAATCTCCATGCCTGCGCCGGCACCGTCGCCGGTGAGCTGGGCGGCAGTTTCCCCGATACGATGGATGGATTGCGCGCGCTCCCCGGGATTGGTGACTATACCGCCAACGCCATCCTCGCCGCCGCCTTCGACAAGCCGGCCAGTGTCGTCGACGGCAATGTCGAGCGTGTCCTGACCCGGTTTTACCGCATCGAAACGCCGATGCCGAAAGCCAAGCCCGAGATCCGCCGTCTGGCCACCGAGCTCGCCGATCCGGACCGGCCCGGCGATTATGCCCAGGCGATCATGGATCTCGGCGCCACGATCTGCTCACCGCGCAGCCCCGACTGTCCCTCATGCCCGTGGGGTTTCGCCTGCGAGGCGCGGGTGGCGGGCGATATGCTGGACTATCCGCGCAAGCTGAAGAAAATCGCGCGGCCGATCCGCCATGGCACGGCCTGGCTGGTCAGGCGTGGCGGCCGTATCTGGTTGCGCCAGCGCGCCGACAAGGGCTTGCTCGGCGGGATGATGGAAATTCCCTCAGGGGAATGGGGCGAAGCCGGCCTCGACGCCGAGCCACCCTTTGATGCCGAATGGGCTGATCGCGGCGAGATCCGCCATATCTTCACGCATTTTGAATTGCGCCTGTCAGTGCGCGAGGCCGAGGCCGGCCCGGGCTGGGAACCGCAGGACGGGATCTGGGCCGACGACAGCCGTCTGGGCGATCACGCCCTGCCGAGCGTGATGCAGAAGGTTGTCTCCAGACGAATGCCGGCCAGGAAGGCCTGACTGTCCACAGGAGTCAGTTTTCGAGGGTGGCTCGTACTTCGGCGCGCATCACATCGATCGGGGCCAGCCCCTGCTTGGTGCGAATATGCCAATAGGTCCAGCCATTGCACGACGGTGCGCTCTGGATCTGGGCACCGACCTGGTGGATCGAGCCGGAACGGTCGCCGGCGATGATCGAGCCATCGGCGCGCACGCGGGCGGTATGGCGGCCCTTCGGGCAATAAAGCGTATCGCCCGGTTTCACCATGCCGCGCTCGACCAGCGTGCCGAACGGAATCCGGGTCTGGGCGCGCGGCGATTGGGTGACGCACATCGCATCGCGGCTGGCTGGCTGGATTGCAGCCAGGCGCGCTCGGGCGACCTTGAGATATTCGGCGTCGCGCTCAATGCCGATATAATGGCGGCCGAGGCGTTTGGCGGCAGCGCCCGTGGTGCCGGTACCAAAGAATGGGTCGAGCACGACATCGCCCGGATTGGTGGTCGAGAGCAGGACGCGGTGCAGCAGGGATTCCGGCTTTTGCGTCGGATGAGCCTTCTTGCCGTCATCGCCCTTTAGCCGTTCGCCGCCGGAACAGATCGGCAGTGACCAGTCGGAGCGCATCTGCACGCCGTCATTGAGGGCTTTCATCGCCGCGTAATTGAAGGTCGGACGGCCTTCCTTGGTCTTGGCGGCCCAGATCAGGGTCTCGTGCGCATTGGTAAAGCGCGTGCCCTTG
>TARA_R110000868_G_scaffold116608_3_pt1 | contig 11716 bp, 11 predicted proteins | sample TARA_R110000868 | Tara Oceans TARA_R110000868 (sample SAMEA4397489) | marine metagenome | biome: Polar Biome; feature: [SRF] surface water layer (ENVO:00010504); material: water (ENVO:00002006), including particulate matter (ENVO:01000060) such as... | depth 5 m | reverse complement strand
GCAAAAGCGCCCAAGGACGCAGCGCGGCTTTTTCTTGAGCACTATTATCCGATCCACTACAAGGCAGGCATTGGCGTCGAAGATGCCTTGCGCGGTGGCGTTCTCGGGCGCCATCAGGTGGCCATCCTGTGGCTCATTCATTCCGAAGGACGTCAGGGCCGCGCGATGAACCGTAAGGCCATCGAACAATCGCTCTCGACCTGGTTTGAAATTTCCGGTGCGGCGATCACAAAAGCGCTGCGCTCTATGGCGCAGGCCCCGCTCGACCTTGTGACGCTGAAAGAAGACCCCGCGTCAGGCCGCGAAAAAATCGTCAGCCTGACGCCCAAGGGTGAAGTGCACCTCAAGCGCATGATCGCGCAAGGCACGGCCTATGTTCAGCGCATCATCGACCCGATGAGCGACGAGGAAATTGTCAACGGGCTGCACTTCTTCGAGCGCATCGGCGTAGTCGTGGACAAGCTGAAATAAGTCTCGAGAGCTAGGACGCCAGCCGCTGCTTGAAGAAGGCCAGAATTTCGTCGCGCGCCGAGATGGTCGGCTGCCCCGCCTCGTCGATCAGATGGGCTGTGACGACGCTATGCGGTGTCGTTACAAACTGCGTGAAAAACGGTGCCGTCGGCGTGCCTGCCGCACTATCAGGGAGCACACGCGTGATCAGCCGGTCACCCAGCGCCTGCGAAAAAGCCGCAAAGCGTTCCGCCTTGCAGAAACTGTCACCCGCAAAGCGGTAGGCCATCACGGTGAGGTCGTCCTTGTCGAGCCGCTGGCGCACAGCGCGCATTTCGTCGTCGGGAATGCCCGTACCTGCCGGCTCATCGAGCGGCAAAGACGGCTGAGACAATACCGGCGCAAGCACGGATTTTTCCAGCGACATCGACAGCGCGAAATTGCCGGTGAAGCACATGCCAATGGCACCGACGCCCGGCCCTCCGCATTCGTCATGCGCAAATTTCGCGAGCAACCTCAGCCATTGCGTGACGGGGCTGGACCCGCCGCCAGCAAAAGCGCGGAACTCGGCGCTGACGCATGCCTTGCGAAACACCGCCCCCGCTTCCTCCGCCGATTGCACCGCGCCGTCGCGGCCAAAGAGCGATGGCATATAGACGGTGAAGCCCGCGTCCCTCACCCAGCGGCTGAACCGAGCGACATGGGGACTGATGCCAGGCATTTCGGTCAAGACGATGACGGCAGGACCGGCACCGGTGACATGTACCACTTTCTCCATGCCATCGAACGTGATCTTGCGGGGAACAAAATCTTCAAGCAGGTCATCCTCGGTCATGGAACGTGTCGGCATCGGCTTTGACCTTTCAGAAACGGGGAGCAGAAACGGAGGGCGCAACAGGTGCGGCACGCCTATGCGCGCAACGTTGACTTTCGCGTCAACGGCGAAAACAGACCAGAGTCAAAAACGACAATGTTGAGGGATATTTCGCCAATTCCGGTTTTCTTTATTTCTCGACTTGACTAGTTTAACGATGAACTATATATTGTTTATCGTTAAACCATATGAGGTATCCCATGACAACGCGGCGGAATTTCATCAAGATCATTGGCGGTGGTGTCCTTTTGGCGGCCGGCACGGTTGGCGGCATTGTCGCCTTCCCGCCATTCCTGCCTGATGCAGCCGAAGCATGGCGGAGCCCCGGTGCAGGCGAGACTGACATTCGCCGCATTGCGCTGAGCTACGCCCTGCTCGCTCCCAATCCGCATAATATGCAGCCTTGGCTCGTTGATCTTTCGACGCCGGGCACGGCGATCCTGTCGCTCGACACGACGCGCCTTCTCCCCGCAAGCGATCCCTTCGGACGACAAATCATCGCTGGTTGCGGTGCGTTTCTGGAATTGATGATGCTTGCGGCGAACGCGAACGGAGCCGACGTCGGAATCAAACTCTGGCCGCAAGGCGAGCCGGACACGCGGCTCGACGGCCGCCCCTTTGCGGCGGTGACATTTAGCAAGGCCACCCCCGTCAAGGATCCGCTGTTCGATCAGATACTTGCCCGTCGCACCAATCGCGAACTCTACGATCTCGCACGCGTGCCCGCGGCGGACGATCTCCGTGCGATCATCGCCTCCGGCACATCGGGGACTGACTTCCGTGGTGATTTTGCAAACGAATCTCAGTCTGTGGAGGCGCTGCGCGACATTGTGTGGCGTGGCTGGACGCGCGACATGCACACGCAAGCGGCTCTCGCCGAATCCGTCAATGTCATGCGTATCGGCGACCGCGCTATCGCCGCGCATCGCGACGGACTGACGCTGAGTGGGCCGTTGATGAATATCCTGGGAGCGACCGGCCTTCTTTCACACGACGCCCTGCTCGATCCGGATTCCGCCAGCAATGCTCAGGGTGCTGCCATGTGGAAGAAAATGGCGGACACGGCGCCCGCGTTTGTCTGGATCGCCGGACCGGACAATTCGCGGATAACACAGATCGCCGCAGGCCGCAGCTATGCCCGCATGAACCTCGAAGCCACAGCGCACGGGCTCGCCATGCACCCCTGGAGCATGGCCCTTCAGGAATATCCCGAAATGGCGGACCTCTATGCCGAGCAGCAGGCGTATCTTGGCGCTACGAAAGACGCACCCGTTCAGATGCTGGCGCGGATCGGCTATGCTCGCGCCATTCCGCCCGCGCCGAGACGCGGACTTGATGCACTTTTGAAAGTCTGAGGCATGTCCGACAAACGGCTCGATATACCCGCGCTCTGGTTTGAAGTTTTCAACGAAATTGGCATCATCGAACAACTTTCGCGCAGTGCCTTCGAGCGTGTCATGCCGGAAGGCTTGTCGCTGGCGGGGTTTACCGTTCTCAATCATTTTGTCCGGCTGGAGAAGAAGGAGGCCGCGCCGAGCGAACTGGCTTCCGCCTTTCAGATCACCAAAGGCGCAATGACAAACACATTGAAGAGGTTGGAAGCACTGGGCTATGCGACGGTGACGGCAAATCCGAGTGACGGTCGGGGCAAGATTGTGCGGATCACATCAAAAGGGCGTAAGGTGCGTGACAAGTCCATTGCCGCACTCGCCCCTCAGCTCACCGAAATCGCCCGGTCATTGCCCAGCGGCGACGCGCTGACGGCTCTGCCGTTCCTCCGGCAATTACGCATCTTCCTTGATGCGCAACGCGATCTGTCTCATTCGTCAGGCACATAAATATCGGTCGCCAGAATGGTGACAGTCTCGTTGCCGTCATTACGCCACCAATGGCTCACTGTATGATCGGCCGAGACCACATCCCCTGCTTTATAGGTCGTCTCAACGCCGTTCCGCGTTTCGATCGTGGTGCCTGTCAGCACATATTCCATTGAGGGTCTGGCATCATGCGCGTGCAGCGCCACCACCCCGCCTTTTTCCAGCGTCAGCAGACGCATGCGCAAATGGCGTTTGGCGGTCTCCTGAAATTCCGGTGCCAGCGGCATCTCGGCGAGCAGCTTGCCTTTGAGGCCGACATTGGTTGTCGGCGCATCACCTGCCAGCACCGGCGACGACATCGCTAATGCGGCTACAACCGCCATTTTCAGAATGTGTTTCATCTCGTCCCCCTGACGCCCGATTCAGCCCGATCACTATTCAATCACGTCCTTCGGGTGCGCCAAGCGGAAAATAGTGACGATAGGGACGCGCCTCATCAAGCGCACGCGCATAAGACGGTCGTGTGATCAGTCGTTGACGGTAGGCGCGGAGATTGCTGAATTGCGCGCCGATGGCGTGGCTCCAGTCCGCATAGAGAAGATGCGGCGCGGCGGCGCAATCGGCCATGCTGAAGGTGTTCACCGCCCATTCGCGGTTTGCCATGCGCCGGTCGAGAATTTCGTAGGCCATGTCGAGTGCCGCTTTCCACCGCGCCCCGCCATCGTCCACCTCGCGGCCCAACGCCGCGAACACAAGACGTTGCTGCGGGTAGCCAACATAATTGTCAAAAAAGCGATCCCACATGCGGACCTCCGCGGCTTCCAGCGGATCGGCGGGGATGAGGCGGGCCGCTTCTGGGAATTGCACCTCGAGATATTCGATGATGCCGGTCGCCTCAAAGATCGTCCGCTCGCCATCCGCCAACACCGGAAACCGGCCGATGGGCCAGAGCGCCGCAAACTCGCTTTGCACCGGCTCGCTGCCGTCGATCAGCTTTGGTTCGTATTCAAGCCCTTTTTCGTAAAAGGCCGTCTCGGCTTTGTGACAATACGACGAGAACGGATGGTAATAAAGTTTCAGAGACATATTCTCGATCCTCTTGACCCGATGGAAACCTGAAAGAGCATCAGACATACCGTCGTGAGGCCCAACAGAGGCACTAACACGCTATCACGCGGCCCAAAGGTCGGATATTCTCAATTCGCGAGATAGGACCGTGGGAGGAAGTTATGGAGCCGACGCTCGATGCCTATGGCGATGGGCTGGCAAGGCACTTTCGTGCAGACGCAAGTTCACATCTCGTCACCAAAAATCTTCAAAAAGCAAAGCTGGCCGTCACACGCATCCGGCGCGACACACCGGGCCACGGCCTTACATCACGACTGCCCGCAGAGGCCGCCTATTCGGTCCTGCTGCAATTGCGGGATTCACCCAAACGTGAATTGTTCATAGGCGGGCGTTCGGTTCATCGCGGTGGCTATGGCGCAAAGACCACCAGCATTGTCAATCTTGAGGAAGAGCCTGTCGCCTATTTGGAAAGTCCGTTCGACGCGATGCATTTTTACGTGTCGCGCGCCTCGCTTGACGAAATTGCCGATGATCAAGGCGCACCGCGCGTTGGCACTCTTCATTGCGAGCGTGGCGTGTTCGATCCAAAGGTTTGGCATCTCGGGGAAGCGATGGCACCAGCCCTTGAAAGCCCCAACGAAGTCGGAGCCATGTACGCCGATCACTTATTGCTCGCGGCGCACACCTATTTTGCCGTCGCCTTCGGCGGAATGCGATTGCCGACACATCGCAGCCGGGGCGGCTTGGCGCCCTGGCAGGTCCGCTGCGCCACACAGCTTATGATCGAGCGATTGGGCGAGGACATGACATTATCTGAGCCCGCGCGCGTATGCGGACTTTCGCTGAGCTATTTCTCCCGCGCGTTCAAGCAAAGCGTGGGTATGCCGCCGCATCGCTGGTTGCTGCAACAACGCGTGCTGCGCGCCAAAGCCCTATTGCGAAACGCCGACCGGCCCCTCGCCGAAATAGCGGCAGCCTGCGGCTTCACCGACCAAAGCCACTTCACGCGCGTCTTCACCAGCGCCGTCGGGGCGAGCCCGGGCGCGTGGCGCAGGCAGGTCCGATAGACGCCGCGACGGTTTTCGCAAAAACACGCCAGAAATCTGCAAGACCTCCCCGACGCCGACGGCCAAGCTCACCGGCAGCTTGAACATTAGGGAGCGGCGCAAGTGGGTATCTGGAATCGAATGATCGTGGCATCTGCAGCAAGCTTGTTGCTTGCCACCACCTCGGCGTTCGCCGCCCCTTTCGACTTTCCGGCGGGGTTCCGCACGCAAGACATCAAAACCAACGGAACGACCTTGCATGTTCGCGTCGGCGGCACCGGTCCGGCCGTGGTGCTCATTCATGGCTATGGCGATACGGGCGACATGTGGATACCGTTGGCCGCGAACCTGATGCGCGATCACACCGTCGTCGTACCGGACCTGCGCGGCATGGGGCTGTCGGCCGTTGCTACGGATGGCTTCGCCAAGAAGAACCAGGCCAAAGACATCGCCGGTGTGCTTGACGCATTACACATTGAAAGCGCCGACATCGTCGGACACGACATCGGCAACATGGTCGCGTTTGCCTATGTAGAGGCTCATCAAAACCAGACGACAAGGCTGGTGTTGATGGATGCGCCGGTGCCTGGCATCGGCCCATGGGACGACATTCTCAAAAATCCTCTGCTCTGGCATTTCCGCTTCGGCGGGCCGGACATGGAACGCCTCGTCGCCGGACGGGAGCGGATTTATCTCGACCGCTTCTGGAACGATTTTTCGGCGAGCCCCGCGCATTTCCCCGAAGAGACACGCAAACATTATGCGGCACTCTACGCCCGCCCCGGTCGTATGCACGCCGGGTTTATGCAATTCGCCTCCTTTGATCAGGACGCCATCGACAACCGCGCGTCGGTCGCCCTCGGCCGCCTGAAAGTGCCGTTGCTCGCCATCGGCGGTGACCATTCGTTCGGATCAACAATGGCCTTCGTCATGCGTTTCGCTGCCGACGATGTACACGAAATGGTGATTGCGGACTCCGGCCATTGGCTCATGGAAGAACAACCAAAAGCGACGGTTGCGGCCATTCGCGCCTTCCTTGACGCCAGTCCCGCTGCACTTCCTCAATCCCGATTGGCGTTGGCAGATGTGGACGCACTCAAGCGGCAAGGCGCGGGAGCGGGAACTTCAGGATCTGGCGGTATCCAGACAACAATTCTGTCAGGCGATCCTGCGGCGACCGGACCCTATGCAATGGAAATCCGCATTCCCGCCCATACGCAAATCGCGGCACACAGCCATCGCGACAACCGGACAGCGCTCGTCGTTTCAGGCGAATGGCATTTCGGATATGGCGAACAAGCCGACGAAGCCAAGACTAAAACACTTGGCGCAGGCGGCTTCTACACCGAGCCCGCAGATCAGCCGCATTTTGCCTTTACCGGTGATCTGCCAGCCGTCGTTTACATCACCGGTCAGGGCCCGACGAATACGACATACGCCTCCCCCGTCGATGCTCCAGATCACAAATAGGAAAAACGCATGGCCTCGTTCAAAACAATTCGGGACCCGATCAACGATCATCTGCTGACGCCACAAAACGCCGCGCTGGTGATCATCGATTTCCAGCCTGTGCAGGTCTCGTCGATCCAGTCACGCCCCAAGCGCGAGTTGGTCACCAACATCACCGCGCTCGCCCGCATCGGCAAGCTCTATGATTTGCCGGTCGTGCTGTCCACGGTGAACGTCAATACCGGACGCAACCAGCCGACCATTTACCAGATCACCGACGTGCTGACCGGCATCAACCCGATCGACCGCACGGCGATCAACGCGTGGGAAGATGAGGATTTCGTTAGCGCCGTAAAGGCCACCAATCGCAAGAAGCTGATCATGGCGGCGCTCTGGACCGAAGTCTGTCTGGTTCATCCCGCACTCGACGCCATCAAAGAAGGCTTCGAGGTCTATCCGGTGATCGATTGCGTCGGCGGCACATCACCCGAAGCGCATGACCTCGGTGTGCAGCGGCTCGTTCAGGCAGGCGGCAAACCGGTCAGTTGGGTGCAGCTCATTTGCGAATTACAACGCGATTGGAACCGCGAAAAAACCGTGCCGGGTTTTGCCGACATCCTTTTCGCTGTCGAAGGTCACTGACCGGCAGAAGACAGAATCGGTTTTATACGCAACGCCTGTGCGGGATCACTCCCACTCAATCGTTCCCGGCGGCTTCGACGTCACATCGTAGACGATGCGGTTGATGCCTTTGACTTCGTTGATGATGCGGGTTGAGACGCGGCCCAAGAAGTCGTGGCTGAAGGGGTAGTAGTCCGCTGTCATGCCGTCGGTCGAGGTGACGGCGCGGAGAGCGCAGACGTAGTCGTAGGTGCGGCCATCGCCCATCACGCCAACGCTGCGCACGGGGAGCAGCACGGCGAAGGCCTGCCAGATCGTGTCGTAGAGACCATCTTTGCGGATTTCGTCGAGATAAACCGTGTCGGCCTTGCGCAGGATGTCGAGTTTCTCGCGCGTGATTTCGCCGGGGATGCGGATGGCGAGGCCTGGTCCCGGAAACGGGTGACGGCCCACAAAATCTTCCGGCAGCCCGAGTTCGCGGCCCAGCACGCGTACTTCGTCTTTGAAGAGTTCGCGTAAGGGTTCGACGAGTTTCATGTTCATGCGTGCGGGCAGGCCACCGACATTGTGATGGCTTTTGATCGTCACACTCGGTCCGCCGGTGAAGGACACGCTTTCGATCACGTCGGGATAGAGCGTGCCTTGGGCGAGGAAATCCGCGCCGCCGATTTTCTTGGCTTCGGCGTCGAACACATCGATGAACGTCGCACCGATGATCTTGCGCTTCTGTTCGGGATCCGTGATGCCTTCGAGCTTGCCGAGGAACAGATCAGACGCATCGCTGTGAACGAGCGGGATGTTGTAGTGATGACGGAACAAGTTCACCACCTGCTCGGCCTCGCCTGCGCGCATCATGCCCGTGTCCACGAAGACGCATTGCAACTGGTCGCCGATGGCTTCATGCAGCAGCACGGCGACAACAGATGAATCAACGCCACCCGACAGACCGCAGATCACTTTGCTCTTGCCAACTTGTTTGCGGATGCGGGCAATTTCCACGTCCTTGAAGGCCGCCATCGTCCAGTCGCCTTTGCAACCGACGATCTTATGCGTGAAATTTTTGAGAATGTCGCGGCCACGCGGTGTGTGGGCAACCTCGGGGTGGAACTGCACGCCGTAGAATTTGCGTTTCTCGTCGGCGATGGCGGCGAAAGGCGCATTGCCGCTGGTGCCGATCACTTTGAAGCCTTCGGGCAGCGCCACCACGCGGTCACCGTGGCTCATCCAGACGGGCTCGCTGTCGCCAGTATTCAACACGCCGTCAAAGAGTGGCGAGTTTTCCGTCACCTTGATCGAGGCGCGGCCGAATTCGCGTTCGTCGTCGGAGCCTTCAACGCGGCCACCAAGCTGGGCGCACATGGTCTGTTCGCCATAGCAAATGCCCAGCACCGGCACACCGGCGGTGAACACCCAATCGGGCGCGCGCGGTGCATCAGGTCCGATGACACTGGCCGGACTGCCCGAGAGAATGACGCCTTTGGGTTTGAAAACCTCAAGCTGATCGTCCGCTTTATTGAACGGCACAATCTCGCAATAGACGCCGCTCTCACGCACGCGCCGTGCGATGAGCTGTGTCACCTGACTGCCGAAATCGATGATGAGAATATTGTCGGTCATGGTCTATCCGCGGGGCTGGGTTTATTTGTCGAAAATTTGTTATCAAGTTTTCGCGTCTGGCGGCAATCGGGGCAAACACGTTTCAGCAGATCGAGGCGTGTCTGCGCCGCGTCGCGTTTGCCGTCGGCGAAATCGAGCGCGCCAAGGCCGCCGAGCGCCACCACATCGACCGGATCAACCGTCAGGGCGATGCGGAAATACTTCCGCGCCACCGTGGGTTTGCCAATTTTGATGTAATGATCGGCGAGTGCGCTCAGCGCCGCCGCATTGGCGGGATCGGCCACAATCGCCTGTTCCAGCAGTTGCCGCCGCGTATCTTCATTGCTGCTCGCCAGCGCCTTAGCGGTCAATGACTGCGACGCGGTGTGCATCGGAGTACTCGCGGCCAGCGCGGCAGCGGGCGCGATGGCCAGCGCCAGCACAACACTCAGTGAACGGATGGCGCGGAGGCCTCTTGTGCGCCCCTGTCCCGTTGTTCCAAGCCCTGTGCGTGTCGCTGTCTTCATGCTGCTTCTGCCGGTCCTGTCCGTTCGAGGATGCAGACGAAAAATCCGTCGGTGCCAGTGCTTGCCGGACTGAGGCGCAAAGGCCCGCCGGTGGCACAGTTTGGAGCGGTAACATCTTCCGGCCAATAGACTTGCCAGTCGGCCACCGCAAAATCAGGCCGGTTGCTGAGAAAAGCCTCGATCCGCGCTTCGTTTTCGCTGGGCAGCACGGAGCATGTCACATAGATAAGCCGCCCGCCGGGCCGCACCGCGAGCGCGCCGCGCGCCAGCACTTCGTCTTGTGCGGTGACGTAGGAGGCTAGCAATTCCGGTGTCAGCTTCCAACGTGCATCTGGGCTGCGACGCCATGCGCCTGTGCCGCTGCACGGCGCGTCGACCAGCACACGGTCCATTTTATCGGCCAGTTCAACGAGATCATTGTCCACCCCGTCGGCGAAGCCTTCCGGTGTGATGACGCGCGTCTGGATATTGCGGGCACCGGCGCGTTGCGCGCGTGGCATCAGCTTGCCAAGACGGCGACGGTCGGTGTCGCAAGCGTGGATCTGGCCGCGATTGCCCATCATGGCCGCCAGCGACAGCGCCTTGCCGCCGCCACCGGCGCAGAGGTCCACAACCTGCTCACCGGGCTCGACCGCTGTCAGCAAACAAGCAAGCTGCGAGCCTTCGTCCTGCAATTCAATGAGCCCGTCGCGGAAGGCGCTCATGCCCTGAACATTGGCGCGCGCGGTGAGGCGCAGTCCCAGCGGTGCCAGCGGCGTTGCTTCAACGGCAACGGCGGCTTCCGCCAAAGCTTCCAGCGCCATATCACGGTCGCCCTTGAGCGTGTTGACGCGCAAGTCGGTCGGCGCGCGGTCCATCAGCGCCGCCATTTCGCTTTCGAGCCTGTCGCCGAAGGCTGCTGCGAATTCCGCGTGCATCCATTCAGGATAATTCAGCCGCACATGCGCGGGCGCTGCCGCGTCCGGCAGGCGGGCATCGCGAATGGTGGCTTCCTCGTCGGGTTCGAGGGCGGCAGGCGCATGGCCTGCGCCATTGGCGAGCGCCAGAACGGCGTCAGCCTCCGTGCCGTCGAGCAAGATCATCGCGCTCATCGCCAGCACGCGCGGGGCGTCCTGATCCGTAGCGGCGATCAACTCGGCGCGGTGGCGCAGCACTTTGAACACGAGCTCGCCCACGGCTGCGCGGTCTTTGGAGCCTGCAAAGCGGCTGCCGCGCGCCCAGGCGTCGAACACGCGGTCGGCGGGCGTGCTGGTGCCTGCAATGGAGGTCAGAATGTCGATGGCCGCCTGAAGGCGGGCGCCGGGGGTCATGGTGCCGCCTAACGTGGGTTGTTAATTGCCGATACCGGGATAGTTCGGCGCTTCGCGTGTGATGGTCACGTCATGGACGTGGCTTTCGCGCAGACTTGCCGAAGAGATGCGGACAAATTTGGCGCGTTCCTGAAATTCTTTAACGGTGGCAGAGCCCGTGTAGCCCATGGCAGCACGCAAGCCACCGACGAGTTGATGAACAACCGTGCCGACCGGACCCTTGAAAGGCACTTGTCCTTCAATGCCTTCCGGCACGAGCTTCAGCGAATCCTTCACGTCCTGCTGGAAGTAACGGTCCGCCGAGCCCAGCGCCATAGCGCCCACTGAGCCCATTCCGCGATAGGATTTATAAGAGCGGCCCTGAAACAGGAAGACTTCGCCGGGGCTTTCCTCGGTGCCCGCCAGCAGCGAACCGATCATGGCGCATTCAGCACCCGCTGCGATGGCCTTGGCCAGATCGCCGGAGAATTTGATGCCGCCGTCGGCAATCACCGGCACATCGGCTTTGCGCGCCACTTCCACCGCATCGAGGATGGCAGTGAGCTGCGGCACGCCGATGCCCGCGACAATGCGTGTGGTGCAGATCGAACCGGGGCCGATGCCGACCTTCACAGCGTCCGCGCCCGCGTCGATCAGCGCCTGTGCGCCGTCGCCGGTGGCCACATTGCCCGCGATAACTTGTGTCGAATTCGAGAGCTTCTTGATGCGCAGCACGGCTTCGGCGACGCGCGACGAATGGCCATGCGCTGTATCAACGATGATGACATCGCAACCGGCAGCCAGCAGCGCCTCGGTGCGCGCGAAACCTTCGTCGCCCACTGTTGTTGCGGCGGCTACGCGCAGACGGCCCTGATCGTCTTTGCAAGCGTTGGGGTGAAGCTGTGCCTTCTCGATGTCTTTTACCGTGATCAGGCCAACGCAACGGTAAGCGTCGTCCACGACCAGCAGCTTTTCAATA
>TARA_R110000868_G_scaffold23387_1_pt1 | contig 11719 bp, 25 predicted proteins | sample TARA_R110000868 | Tara Oceans TARA_R110000868 (sample SAMEA4397489) | marine metagenome | biome: Polar Biome; feature: [SRF] surface water layer (ENVO:00010504); material: water (ENVO:00002006), including particulate matter (ENVO:01000060) such as... | depth 5 m | reverse complement strand
ACTCCTACAAGCGTAACCATAGCAAGTGATTTATTCACTTTAGCAGGTAACGGATTAGCAAATGGGGATATAATAGTACCAACTGATTTAGGTACGGTAACAGGTACAGGATTAGCCATTAATAGACAACTATTTGTAGTTGGTGTTGCAGGTGATAACTTTCAAGTGTCATTAACTTATGGAGGGTCACCTATTGATTTAGGTGGGGCAAATACTACTCCTATAACTTATGTGAAAGCATACGATATTCAGACTGTAAGGCAAGAAGGATTTTTAAGTGTTGAAACGAGTGGAGTTTACCGAGTATTGCCTGTAAGTCATTTTGATACCAATAGTACTACGGTAGGAGATATGGTGGCTCAAGATATTTACATAGCAGCAGGTGCGCCTTGCCCTGTACTTGTAAAGAAGGTATTTAGCACTGGTTCAGAAAGTGCAACAGGATTAGTAATTATAACAAATTAATAAAATAAGAATATGCCAAGCACAGGAGCAATGAACGGTACTGCCATCTTACTTAAAGTAGGAGGCACTACGGTAGCAAAATTAAAATCAAATAGCTTTAAAGTTGAAAGAGCCTCAATTGATGTAAGTAACAAAGATTCTGGAGGATGGAAAGAATCTATCTATGGTCAAGGTTCGGGAGGATTTGATTTTGATGGAGTATTTGATGAAGCAGGTACATGGGGATTTGATGAGGCTTATGCTGCAATGGTAGCTAAGACTACATTAACCGTACTTTACACATCTGCGGTTGCAGGTGATAAGAGTTATACAGGTACTTGTATTTTAAAAAGTATTACATCAACCGCACCAATGGAAGATGCAGTTACTTTCTCAGGTACGTTAGAATTAACAGGCGCACCAACTCAAGGTACAGTAGCCTAATGCCTATAAACTTTGGCAAATATGACCAAAAGATACTGATACTTACACCAACATCAACTAGAGATAGTGATGGAGGTGTAAGTGTTAGCTTTTCCACGCTATATACTTTGTGGGCTAAAGTTACTCCATCGGGTGGAAGTGAAACCCAACAGAGCAGCGAAAAGGTAGCATCTATTATAATTGATGTAGAGGTAAGGGCAACAGGATTAACTATCAACGAAACTATGCGAATGACTTGGAGGGGTAAATATTTTAACATCACTTCAATAGATGAATTTGGTTCAAGGTTAAATGAAGGTTTAAAAATAAGAGGGGTAGCAAAAGACAATGATTGATTTTAAAATAGAAGGGTTGAATGAAACTATTAAAGACCTCAAAGATTTCACTTTGAACCAAGCTGATATTTATAAAGTTGTTTCAAAAGCATCTCAAGGAATGGTTAATCAGATTAAGCAGAATTACATTGCAGCAGGTCACGATAAAACAGGCGCATTGGTAGATTCAATTGAGATGTTTAAAAGAAAAGAAGATGGAAAGTTCTTTAGTTATTATGTTGGTCCTAGATATACAAGCTCAAAAGGTGGATTAAGTGGTGGTGGTAATGCTGCTCACTTGTTGGAGTATGGTACTAAAATGAGGTATTCAGCTAACAAAAATTCAGGCGGTGCAAGAATAGGCGGTAAGAATTACGGTGCTAAGATTTCAAGAGGTCAGATACTACCTCCTACTATTGGAGTTATCCGTAAAAGTTATGACGAATTTAAGCCAAAAGGCGAAGATGTATTAATGACCGGTATGAATGATTTAATTAATAAAGAACTTTTAGAAAAAGGGTTTACGATATGAGCGCAAGTACTATTATATATGGACTTCTATCAACAAATACTGGAGTTACTAATTTAGTAAGTACTAAAATATATCCAATAGAAGCACCTCAGACTATCGCATTTCCTTACATCGTATTTCAAGCCATTAGTAATATGCCAACTAATACAAAGAGTGGTGCAAGCACTATGGATAAGACACGAATACAAGTTACAATAGTAGCAAAAAAACAGAGTGAAATAGATTCAATAGGGGCAGCGGTAAGGAGTGCATTAGACTTCATTAAAACACCTGCACCAATACAGATTATAACTTACGAGGGCGAGGTAGATATGTATAGTTATCCATCGGGGCAAGATGGTATATTTGAAAAAGCACAGGATTATTTTTTAACAACATCAAGATAAAAAAAAACACAAATGAAAATCACAATCAACACTAAAGATTACGAGTTTAAATTTTCAATGAAAGCATTGAGAAACTTAGAAAAAAGGACAGGAAAAAAAACAAGTCAAATAGTAGAAGGCTTCGCTAGCATTACAGAAACTGGAGTAGATTTTGACTTAATGTCAATCATTTTACACGAAGGATTAATAGCCAATTTGCCCGATTTAACCATTGAACAATGTGAAGATATTTTGGACAATGGCGGTGGAGGTGATTTAGTATTAATAATGAATGCATTTAGCACAGAGGTTACAAGCTATTGGACAAAAAACCTCCCAAACGCACAGAGCCCAACGACTTAGAATTGTGCGAGTGTTGGGCTTACGGTTTAGGATGGAGTGAGGATAAGTTTTGGAATAGTTCTATTGAATACTTCTTTAAAAGTATTATAGGATTTGAGTTAATAAGTGAGGTAAAAGAGAAACAAGAATGGGAGAGGATTAGGCTATTAGGATTTTGGGTTTTAAGTCCTTATAGCAAAGGATTAACTGTTAAAAAAGTAATAGAATATCCTTGGGATGAAAAGGTAAAAACGAAAAAACAATTTTTTAAAGGATTAGAAACTGCATTTGATAAATTAGAAAATGGCTGACAAGAAGATAAATATTTTAGTAAGTGCAAATACCGTAGGAGTAACTAAGGGATTTCATGAAGCATCGGCAGCCATTGCCAAGGGTGGGAATGATATTGTGCAGTCTAGTACTAAGATGTCATCCGCAGTAGTTGGCACTCAGAAAACTTTACAACAAGAATATAGGTCTACATTTAAAGCTGCTCAAATCTTAGCAGAACAACAGGGTGTAAATAGTACTGCGTTTTTAGAAGCAGCAAAACAAGCGGGTGAGTTTAAGAATAAACTAGGTGATGTATCTGAAATTACCAAAGCAATGTCAAGCGATACGCCAGTACTTACCGCAGCTTTAGGAGTAGGTCAAGGTTTAGCGGGTGCATTTGCAGCTGCTCAAGGTGCAATGGCTTTATTTGGTGGAGATTCAAAAGCCTTGCAAGAAACTATGTTGAAAGTTCAAGCTAGTATTGCACTGGTATCAGGGTTACAAGCTTTAGGCGGTTTGGGTGATTCATTGGTGGCTTTAAGGGCGGTAGTAGCTACTCAGGTAATACCTGCATTTGTTAGTTTAAATGCAGTTATAATGGCTAATCCATTTATAGCTTTAGCAGCAGCAATTATAGCAATAGGTGCAGCGGTTTATATATGGACAAATAGAACCAAAGACAATACAGAGGCATTGGATGCGAATATAAAAAAGAACCAAGAGGCTAGGACTGCATATCAAAAGTTAATAGATTTTAGACTTGCATCTATAACTAATATAGATGAAAGGGAGAAGGCTCAGTTAATTGAAAAACAAAGAAGGGAACGACAAGAGTTAGATAAGGAATTTCACTTAACTGCTCAATACAATGATTTGAAAATTGCGCAGGAAAAAATGTTCCAAGCGCAATTAAAAGATTTAAGGGATAAGCAAGCAAAAGAAAAGCCTAAAGCTAAGAAAACGGAAGAGGAGTGGAAAGTGCCTAAAGGTGCTTTAAATTTTAGTGAAACAGTTGGCAGGGGAATTCCTGCGATCAAATCAATGAAGGGAGAATTACGAGACTTAAAAATAGTAGCATCTGAAGTTTTTTATAGTGCTCAAGGGTCAGCTAATAAATTTGCTATATTTATGGATGACCTAGCTGCACAAATAGGTGATACATTAAGGAGTTTAGCGGCTAATGGATTTCAAGAATTTGCAGAAACCGCAGGTGCAGCTTTAGCGGGTGAGGATGTAGATTTTGGCAAAGCAGCATTACAAATGTTAGGCAGTATTGCAGGTGCATTGGCAGCAGGTTTAATTGCAATGGGGATACCATTATTATTTTCACCAATTACAGCAAGTGAGGGTATTAAATTAATGCTTGGTGGCGCAGCTATGGGAGTAGTTGCAGGTGCATTGAAAGCAGGTACAAGACCAAGTAAGGGTGGCAGCGGTGGTGGTGGTGGTGGTAACTCATATAGACCTACTAATTCAGCTATTACTTATGCGCCTGATTCAAGTATGATTAGTGTAGGTGGATTGGTAAGAGGTAATAACATAGTTATTGCAAGTAATAACACAGAAAGGTCAAATAATAGGATTAGGTGATGGGTATTAAATACGAAGGCAAAGTAGTTTCAACAGTTAGCAATACAACTTATACTTGTCAGTTGATTGATATTAATTTTAACGGTACTAAAACGCTTATAGAATTAGGCGGGAATGGATTTGATTTAAACTACTTACAGCAAGGTGATGAGAGATACTCTCCAATTAAAGGTAGTGAGTTGGACTTGCATTGTATGATTACAGATAATGCCACAGGAATAGCTTTATTAAGTTGGATTAATACATCTGTAAATACAAAAAAAGAAGACCAATTTTATATAAGAATTTTAAAGAATGGCGATTTATTTTGGTACGGTGTAATTTTACCTGATTTAAATATGGCAATGGATGCGAGCAAACCATTCTCATATCATATAAAAGCTACCGATGGATTGGCAAGATTAAAAGATATAAGATATGATTACATAGGTAGTAGGCAAACATTTACTGAAATAATTTGGCAAATTTTAAAAGAAACTCCATTATATCAAAATGGTGCTAACTTACTATTCACTACCTGCGTAGAATGGTATGAGGCAACAATGCCTGCAAGAGCAGTTACAGTTGACCCATTAGGCAATTCACAAATTAGTCCATATACATACGCTATTAAAGAGGAAAATCAGGAAGATATAGGTATGACTTATTGGGATGTCTTAACAAACATTTGTGAGCAATGGGGAATGAGGATAATGTTATCGGATGGTTTGTTTAGATTATATCAAGTAAACGTATATGAGAATGATGGAGTAGATAAATTTGAAAGGGCTTATTTAACTTCTAATGGGGTTATAGATAGTTCGGGTACGTTTGGCTATAATATGACTTTATCAAACGATGCAGCACCTTATACATTAGCAGGTAATCAGTGGAGCTTTTACCCTGCATTAAAAAAGGTTAATCTTAAATATCCATTTGTTAATTCTAATATGCTTGACACATTAGATGCAATGACATTGCTACCTCCTTATAGATATTCATCTGATTTAAGGGATGGAATTTTAGGAGGTACTAATAATAGATTGAATTTTGCTTGTACTTTGAATTTAAACATTTTTGATATAGGATATATTGGACAAACTTTCAATGTAACGGTTTCAATTAAATTAAAGTTAGGTTCAAAATATTTACTAAAAGACCCATTGGGGTCAACAGTAAGTTGGACAACAAACTCATCAGATAGGTTTGAAATTATTATACCTAATGTTCAATGGGGAATTACTCCATTAGTTATAAGATTGTCAACACCTGATATTCCATCAGGAGTTTTTAACACAAATGAATTTTATATTGAAGTATCGGAGGTGGTAGAATCTTTAGTGCCTAATGTGCTTAATCCAAACTCAGAATACTTTGTATCAAGAGCCTTAGGGTCAACATCACTATTATATAATGCAAGTATAACTAATGATAAAGAATCTTATAATTTATACACAGCACAAAACACAATTACACCTATCAACTCATATACATTAGATTGTAACGATGCAATGTTTGGTGAACCTTTTGATAACTCTAATCCAGGGGCTATGTATATTTATGATGGCTCTGCATTTTACGCATCAGCCAAACAATGGAGATTATATGATATTGGAGATTCAACTAACTTTAACCAACTTAGGGTAAACGAAAATTTAAGCGGTCAAAAAGTAGCTACAAGAAAATATCAAGGGGGAATATTAGGTGCTATTTTGTTACCTCATTCATCATTTACTTATGATAGTTATATTTATATATTAAATGGTGGAACTTTTACTGCAAATGATGAAACGTGGCAAGGTGAATGGTATGCAGTTGGTATTGATAGAGCAGATACTATTGAGGTAGATAACGGAGGTGCGCAAGGTGGTGGCGGTGGAGATACACAATTACGATATGAGATAGGTAGCGTTCAATCTCAAGTAGGTAACTTAGGTAATATTTATGATAAGGTTTATTATTCACCTTACCCTGCTAGTACTACATTAGAACCAATTACACAAATAGCAGCTGCAAGTGGTAGTAAGACCTTTACTTTGCCACACGCATACGATGCTAATCCAACAGGTAATTTAAGCATTAGAATTACCATCTTAAATAATGCTACAAGTGGTACAAGTACATTAACGGTAAACACTCAAGATAGTGCAACGATAGGGGCAAGTGGAAGCGGTACTACAACAGTAACTGAGAGCGGTAGTAAAACATTTATAACAGATGGTACTAATTGGTTTATAACTTAACAAAAAATGCAATCAATATTTAAAATTGGTAAAATAATTAAATTTGTAATATGGCAATAGGTATAAGAATAGGTGTTCCATTTGTAAGGGTTATTAGTAGCGGTGGTGGTGGATTTAGTCCTGAGTATGAGGCTATCTTAGCAAGGGCAAACGCATTAAGTTACGCCTTACCAAGTGCAGGTGTACAGGTGTTGCAAAATACATTAGTGAAAGATTTAGTTGATGGTGGAGTGTGGGCTAAGTTAGACCACTTGAAGATATACGCAGGTAGCAATGCTGATTTCAGTTTGATAAATTGGGTCACGCCTGCAAACTTTTTAAGTACAAAGGTCAACTCTCCTACTTATGGTTATGCCTATGGATTTAAAGGCGGTGTGGCTAATGAATATTTAGAAACAGGATTTACACCGAGTGGTTCGCTGAATTACAAACAAGATGATGCTTGTTATTTCAATTACAGAAAATCGGAGAATAGCGGTGGTAGTAATCAAACGCAAAATTATATGGGTGCTTATGGGTTTAGTAGTAACTCCGCTTTGATAGGTTCTTGGGGTACAAATAATTTTGAAACCTATATGAACGCGGGAGGTGACAATAATAATTATAGCTCGGGCGGTGCGACAGTTGGATTGACTTTAATAAATCGTAACAACTCATCTAACTATAATGTATGGTTAAATGGTTCAAACATAGCAACGGTAGCTACTGCATCTGTGGCAATACCTACTACTGAATTTTTAACTTGTAAACTATCTGTTACAGGTTCATCAGATGCAGAACGCTCAATGGAGGGTGCAGGAGCAGCTTTAACAAGCGGTCAAATAGCTACACTTACTAATTCATTCGCCACTTATTTAGCTGCCCTATAATGAAAGTTTTAAAAGCCACAACAAAACAGTATAACCTATTGAACGGTTACAAAAACGGAAACAATCTTTTGCAATTTTTTAAGGATGCAAATGATAATTGGGTGATTAATATTGAGGTTATAAACGACCCTGCATTTAGCGAAATAAAAGAACAACTATCAACCCTAACCTTAATTGATTATAAACCAAAAAAAGTTACACTTAGTAAAAAATAAATTATGAGCTTAATAACAATAGGTCCAAAAAGACCTCTAAAAAGACCAACCCCCAAAGCAATAGAAATGATTAACAATAATGTAATCTTCATTGATGCGGCAGACGTAATTCAACAAGGCACGCAAGTATTTGTTTGTTCTGATGAAAAAACGCCAGTCTATGAACTGTTAGAATCAGGAAGCTATACGCAAGCCGATGGCAATGTAATTACAGTAGTAGACGGCATAGTTCAATGAAGCCTTTAGCAATAGTCATACTATTAACTTTGTGTTATATTTTATTTAGCTTTGATATAATAATAGAGCCTTTTTATGCTAAAATCTTTGCAAATGATTTCAGTCAGGAATGGATAGCAGATTGGCTATACTACCAAATTAAAGTCAATTTTTTTATTTTAATAATTGCACTTGTAGGTTGCAATGATAAATATAAGGAATTTAAGCAAGGCGTGTTGTTGGCGGTTGTTATAGATGCAATTTTAAATATATTCGAATCGTTAATATTTGGCTACTATGCACCTGTTTACATATCAGCAATTATCAATGCAATTCCTTTAGCTTACATTTATTATTCTTACTTTTTTTATGGTAGATTGGACTAGCGTGTTTTTATTTATAGCGGGTGTAGTAGTTACCTTTTTAGGTGGGGTGTCAAAGTATCTATTTGATAAATCTCAAGACCATGAAAAGCGCATCCAAAAAATGGAAGATTTGCATGGTGATAAGATTGACGTTTTAGAAAAGAAAATTGATAAACTAGAAAGCGCAATTAATTCACTAGCGGATAATCTTCATAAGGGAAAAACCCAAGAAGGGCAGTTAACGGAAGCTATCAGCGCACTAATTAAACACCTAGAAAAGAATGACAATAATTGATAATTTAATAAAATCATTCACAACTGAAAAGGGAGGTTTTGCAGCTCGCAAATTAACTGCATTTGCTTTGATGATTTTAATAGCTTATAGCCATTTTAAATATGTTGACTTAACTAATGTAGTTGAAGTTCTTATAATAGATTTAAGTGGTGTGTTATTGTGTTTGGGATTGGTAACTGCTGAACAAATTTTAAGTTTTAAAAAATGGCAAAAATAACGAAGTTAAATAAAGAAGGATTAGACCTCATCAAACAATTTGAGGGTCTTAAACTAACTGCTTACTTATGTTCTGCGAATGTACCTACAATAGGCTACGGAACTATTAGATACCGCAACGGAGAGAAAGTGAAGTTAGGTGATACTTGCACAATTGAACAAGCGGAAACCTATCTTAAAAACGATGTAGCACAATTTGAATTAGCAGTAGATGCAATGGCAACTGACTTGTTAAATCAAAATCAATTCAATGCTTTAGTTTCTTTTGCTTATAACTTAGGTGCAGGTGCTTTGAAAAGTTCAACACTTTTGAAAACAGTTAATGCAAACCCAACTAATAAAGCTATCAAAGGCGAATTTAGCAAATGGATTAATGCAGGTGGCAGACCTGTGAAAGGTTTAGTTATTAGAAGAGAAAAAGAAGCTAATCACTATTTCGGAGAATGAAAGTAGGGGAATTGAAACCTCTCACCAAAGAGCAGGAAGAGGGTATAAAAAAAGCTGACAAAGAGCGCAAGAGATTAGTTGAGATAGTCCTGGAGAATTATCGCAAATATCCTCACAATAAAAGGGCAAAGAAATGAGATTTATTAAACGTATTTGGACAAGGTTTATTTTTTGGTTAAGTAGCTTATGAAGTATTGGATAGAGATAGTACTTGTAATATTATTTGGCTTACTAATATGGTGGACTTATAAGCAACCATCACCAAAGCCACCTAAAGACTATCAGAGTGCAATAGATTCCATAAGTGAGGTATTGGATAGCGTGAGTAAAATAGAGCGAATACAAGTAACTAAAACAACTTTAATAAAACAATACTATGATAGTTCGAAGATTTATATTATCACTATGCCTGATAGCTTGCAGCCTATTCTGCTACGCTCAAACATCGAGCGATTCAGCTACCTGCTTAACGAATAGGCAAGTTAAGATTATCAACTTAGCATTTAACGAATTAGACAAATATATGAGTTTAGATAGTAACAACACCAAGCTAATAGCGACTAAAGATGCCAAGATTAAACTCTTAGAATGGCAGTTTGATTTGCGTTCATCACAGTTAATTGAGGCAAATACCACAATATCACTACAAGAAAAGGAAATAAAACTCTTAAAAAGGACAATTTTAGTCCACAAAATCGCAGTAATTAGTGCGGTTATAATTACAATTTTCATTTTAAATTAAAATAATTAGGTTGATTTTCAATCACTTATGCAATAAATAGAATAATAATTAAATATTTATTTGCAGTTGTTGAAAGTAGGTGTATATTTGTACCACAATTAACAACAAAACAATATGACAATCCAAGACTTAAAAAACAGAAAATCTTACATCATTGCTAAAATTACTAAAGTAGCAGGCGAAAAAAATTTAAAAAGCTATATGAGCCTAATGCTTTACATCGTTGAAAATAATAATTTTAAAGGTAACGCATTTGATTTGTTCAATGATGTGCATTTTCAATTGAGAGCAAGAGCAAAAAGAAGCGGACATAAGTTAGCTGAATTTGCAGGTAACAACGAAAACAGAACTTTCAATCAATTAACTAAAGAATATCAATATAACTAATATGAAAACTACAACACAAGCAACCGCAACTAAAAGGCTTTTAAATTCAAAAGCAAACAAAACTTCAATGGCTTATCAATTTGTTAAAGAAGTTATTGCAGGTAAAAAAGAGGTTAGACCAGTCTATACAAGTGGGTCAGGAAAGTTTACCTCAAACCAAGACCATACACAAGCAACAATGCTATTATTAGCAGAGTTAGGCATTGAGTTTACTCAAACTAACGATAGCCCTCGTGGTGGATTGACAGGAAATTTAATTACAATCACAACTAAAATTAAATAAAATGGCAACACCAATAAAAAACACCAAGCCGCAGACCTTCATCGTTGATACAGATTTAGGTCCGCAAATTCAAATGATACTTGCTAAGTCCAGGATGTCAAGTAATGGACAGAAATACAAATCTATCAGTGATTTTGTTAATCAAGCAATTCGCAACCAATTAATAAGGGAGGGTAAGTAATATGAACATATTTTATAAAATGCCACAAGGTAGAGAAAACGTGATTATAGACCACCTATTAAACCGATATAACAAAGTGTTAAGGCTTCGACAAATTGCGCAGGAAATAGCAGCAGAACGCCACGATTGTACTAAGTTATACCAAGCAGATAGATTGCTGACTGCAATTACTGATAAGCTTAATTCAAGATACCATTCACAAAACAGATTTAACTTTAATTAGAATGAAAAAACAAATTGATTTCGACTTCTCAAAATGGGGTCAAGAAGGGATAAGTGTAGTTATTGATGGAGTACCGGTAGCAGAATTACACCAAAACAAGATAAAAGGCTTAATCTATGGAATAGACTCAATAGGGCTTGTTTTTAATAGGCAAGGAAAGGATTTAAAAATGTTCGAGGAAGTAAAGCCTCGAGAGTTTTGGGCGAATGTTTATCGAAATAGAAAACCTGTTTTTATACATGAAACTAAAGAAGATGCTGCGTTCGCTTCATCATCATCTCCCGATTTTGTTAAAATTATTAAATTAGTGGAGGTAATAGAATGATAGTATCAGGAAAGCAATGCCAGTTAATGGCTCAATACATCACCTCTGACTTAACCGAAAAAGCTTATAAGGCAAGTGAACGATTTGAGATTGAAGCTTTAAAAGTAGAGGCTGAAAGATTAGGATTGCAAATAGACTTTGAGGCAATTTGGGAGGAGGTAAAAAAAGATGCAATTCAATTTGAGCGTGATAATTTGTACTTTAAAACTTTTGGAATATGACACCACAAACAAACGAATACATCGACAAGTGCCTATCAGACATTCTATTTAACGGATGCAAGATGCCAAGTGTAATCCTTAAAGGGTACTTTGAAACTGCTTGTATGCTTGCTCAAAACGAACGAGCGCAGGAAATCTCTCAAGCTATGTTTGGAAATGAACCTGATGAGCATAATATAATGTAACGGTTTGCTTATGTGCGGTTATA
>TARA_R110000868_G_scaffold411085_1_pt1 | contig 11720 bp, 6 predicted proteins | sample TARA_R110000868 | Tara Oceans TARA_R110000868 (sample SAMEA4397489) | marine metagenome | biome: Polar Biome; feature: [SRF] surface water layer (ENVO:00010504); material: water (ENVO:00002006), including particulate matter (ENVO:01000060) such as... | depth 5 m | reverse complement strand
GCTAAAGACAAAATAATTTCTGGTATTGGTGAAAGAAGGATATTTATTCAAGTCAAGGTCAATTATTTTTTTTACTTGATCTATGTTTAATGCTTTTTTTGGGCTTTTGCCTTTTAATTTAGAAATCTTATACGTTTTAAATGGGTAGAATTCTTCTTTGGTAATGTTACGTTCAATGGCAAAGTTGTATAGAGCTCTTATAGTTCTCATCTTTACTCCTATACCGCCATCAGAACCTCCTCTTGACCTTAAAAAGACTTCATATTTATAAAGGAACCCTGGAGTAATCTCCTGAAACATCAATTTTGTTGATTTGTGGAATAATTTGACGGAATGCCTAGTGTCTATATTAGCTTGGGCATTTCCAATTCGGCCAGCTGAAATCATTTCATTTACGATCTCGTCCCAGAAATAAAAAACATTTTGATTGACAGGATTAGACGCTACTCTAAAACGTTTTTCAAAATCTTCAAGGTTAAAATCTTCTTTCTCCATTTCTAAGTCAGACAATATTTTCAGAGCTTTATCCTTGAATTTAAGTAGTAACCTATTGTTTTGGGAACTATTTGCATTCTTATTTGTAAAACTACCTGTCGTATTATTCCATTCATTTGGATAAGCCCTAAATACAGTTTGGAAAAATTTGGATTTCCTATCTTTTATAATTCTTAAAGCGATAGGAAAACTACCATCTGCTAACTTCGTTTTTCTTATTACGGTTTTGACAGTTGCCATAGTTTTAAATTAAATCTGTACAACATCTGTACAACAAATTACCCTTTAAAGGTAAAATAAATGCAATTTGTAACAAAATTGAAAATCATAAAATATTGATAATCAGACTATAAGAAAACATATGACACTTAATGAAGCCAAAATTAAGCGACTCATAATCAGGTGGTCCCTGGTTCGAGCCCAGGTGGGACCACGAAGTGGTAACAAAAAGTCTTAGCGAAAGCTAGGACTTTTTTTGTGGAATAAAACCTGGGCGAGAAGTCTATGCCGCAGAAAGCGGTAAGCCAGGTGGGACCACATCAAGCAGAAAACCCACACCCATAGCGTGGGTTTTTCATTTCCAGGCAGGAAGCCAAGCTTGTCCGAGCTTTCAACAGGAAATGAAAAAATGGTTCGCGTTAGCGAAGTGTGGTTTTCTATTTGCAGTAGGGGGGGCATTCCTGGTCTACGGGCACTGCGAGCTAACCCAGGTGAGTTTACGAATTGTTACAGAAAAGTTTCAGCGAAAGCTAGGGCTTTTTTTGTGGAACAAACTCTGGGCGAAAATCTATGCCACAGAGGGCCGTAAGTAGCTAGGTGAGACCACATAAAACCACCTATTCATGGGTCTTTTTCTTTGTTTTGGGGTCACATTTTTTTTTCAATGAATCTAGTTATTTTGGCAAGAATGGTTTTATAGTTCTAAAATCGGCTTAGTTCAAAATTCTCAATGTCCTTTTATTTTAGAGTTTTAGCCATTGGCCTGGCCCATTTTTCCTGTAACGGTATGCATTAAATTTTGACGGAATCCAGTTAAAGGCAACCCTACTTTTTTTATAATATCGTAGCGGACAATTATAGTTTGAAAAATTCGAGGTTTTCAACATTGTCCCTACACTAAAAAAAGAAGAATGGAAAATATATCAAACAATATAATGGACGCCATAGGCAATACGCCTTTGGTACGGCTAAATAGGATTTTAAATGGCCAAAGACGGGTGTTTGCCAAATTGGAAGGTTCTAATCCTGCTGGTAGTATGAAGGACAGAACTTCACACTTAATAATTTCAGAACGTATAAGGAAAGGTATTATATCCAGAGGGGGCACTATAATAGAGTCGAGCTCTGGTAATATGGCTGCCGGCTTGGCCCAAGCTTGTCTTTTTTATGGATTACATTTAATGGTGGTAGTGGACCCTAATTTAAACCCACAGACCCGTAAATTATTGAAGACCTATGGGGCCGAAATTGTAATGGTTCATGAACCTCATCCCACAGGGGGGTTCTTGGCCGCTAGATTGGAAAAGGTAAAAGATTTATTGGCAACGGTACCCAACAGCCTATGGTCCAATCAATATGGGAACCCCAATAATCCCAAGGCCCATCATGCAACAATGAGCGAAATAATGGCAGCCCTGCATAATAATTTGGATTATCTGTTCATTGCTACCAGTACCTGTGGCACTTTAATGGGATGTGCAGATTACATAGAAAAGAATGGCTTCCGAACAAAATTGATCGCTGTGGATGCTGTTGGTAGTGTCCTGTTCGGGGACAAGGCCGGGAAGCGCAAAATTCCTGGGCATGGTGCGGGAGTACCTTCTAAATTTCTTGATACCTCTAAATTATATGATGTGGTGCACGTATCGGATTTGGAATGTATAAAAGGCTGTTGGAAATTGCTAAAGGAAGAAGCCATCCTCAGTGGTGGTTCGTCCGGCGGAATTATATCGGCCTATTTAAAATATGCCAGATACATATCCAAAGATTCTACCGTCGTACTCTTACTTCCCGATAGGGGAGAGCGATATTTGGATACGGTTTACAATAGGGATTGGGTAAGGGAAAATATTGGACTGGAGAGTAAGCCCTCCACTATAAGTTACCATAAAAAAAGAAGCAATTTGAAGACCGTTGAAGATGCAAGGGTATAGTGTGGCCATAGTTGGAGTTGGGCCTAAAGGCCTTTATGCGCTTGAGCGATTGTTGGCAAGATGGCAGCAAGCGGAGGGCGCTTTAAAATTGGAAATCCACCTGTTCGAGAAAACTGGTGTTTTCGGGGCAGGGGAAATATATCACCCAGACCAGCCAGAGTATTTGCTAATGAATTATCCCAATAGAAATATAAATGTATGGCCAAAGGAAAAGCCGGAACCAGTGGTTTGGAAAACATTGGATTTTGTAGCATGGCTGCAGAATAATGAACATACTTCCCAGCATGATATCAAGAATGGGTTCTCTCCTAGACGAACGGTGGGAAAATACCTTGTGGATAGTTTTAAGGAGTTGGAAAAGCAAAAACCCAAATCTGTTCAAATCATGAAACACCCAGCTGAGGTTTTGGATGTTCAGGATGATGTGGACGGGTATATTTTAAAATATATTGATTGCGAAAACGGACCGGAGAGGACTTTAAAGGTCAATGAAATATTGATTACTACAGGACATTCCAGCTGCAAAGGAAAACTTGGAGCAGGGGAATATAATGGCAAATTGGAAGCAGTGGATCAAACTTTTGTTCCCTTCGTTTATCCTGTTGATGAAAAGTTGGCGGTGGTCGAAAAAAATACGACTGTTGGAATAAAAGGTCTTGGCTTGACTTTCATCGATACTGTTTTGGCCCTAACGGAAGGCAGGGGCGGACGGTTTGAAAGATTTACGAACGGAAGCTTAATTTATTTGCCATCGGGTAAAGAGCCAAAAAAAATACTTCCCTTTTCCAGAAGTGGTCTGCCCATGATTCCACGTAATGCTTACGAGGGATTGGAGCCATACACCCCAATTTATTTTACAAGGGAAAATATTATGGCAAATGTAGGTTGGGAACAAAAAATTAGTTTTCAAGAGCATTTGCTTCCCCTATTGGTTGCGGAAATGCAGTACCGTTATTATTCAATGGTATTTGAGAAATATAACCTAAGCTTTTATCCAGATAAAGATCTAGGGAGCTTAAAAAAACAGATTAACATTTTTCATGAGCAGTTTCCTCAGGTTTATCGATTTAATTTTGAGGACTTGTTTAAGGCAAGGCCCTTCAATAGGTCATCACCTGTAGTTGATACGCTCACCTATTGGCGCTATCTTATAAATGAAGCGGATTTGGGTTCACCATCAAGCGCCTTTATGGCTGTAGCCATGACTTGGGGGAGACTGAGTGAAACCTTTAATACCATTTATAGTTTTGCAGGTATGACCGCGGATGCACATTATATCTTCGATTCACAATATCGCTCCAGGCTCAATAGGATTTCTTATGGTCCTCCTTTACAGAATATGAAAAAGATATTGGCACTTGTTGAAATGGGTATGGTTGATTTGGAATTTACGGAAAATCCACAGCTTGTAAAACAGGATGATGGTTGGGGCATTTACAATAAGCACTTAAATTTTCAAAAAATTGATGTGTTGATAGATGCTAGAATTCCAACTTTTAAAAGTAGTCAAAATTGGTCGTCCTTACTTTCCAAGATGCATCAAAGTGGTCTCTTGCGACCATTCAGAAATTATAAGGGTACAAACTATGAGGTGGGTTGTCCAGATATGGATAGACAAGGGAGGGCCATTAACATTAATGGGCGGCCATTGACCAATATTTCATTTTATGGCACAGCAACTGAAGGTATTACCTACGATAACGACACACTTTCCCGAACCAGAAATAATTTTGCCAGCCAATGGGCCCTAAATGTTTTAGAAAATTATAGCGTCAAAAAACTTAAAACAAGGAAATCAAAAATTTAGAATGGATAAGAGTACATATATAAAATCGATTGGAGAGAACCAATTAACACCTATCATCAGTCCGTGGATGCACCAATTTATGCAGAATTCGGGATTGATCGAAGAACTTGTTCAAAAATATGGCTCGCCTATAAACCTGCACCATCTTCCTTCATTTAAAAGGAACATTATCAAATATCAAGAGGTTTTCAAAAACTTTGGTATTGAGGGTCAAATATACTTTGCCAGAAAGGCAAACAAAAGTAAAGTCCTTATACGGTCGGCCATCCAGAGTGGCATTGGGGTAGATACGGCCAGTTATAAGGAATTGGAACAGGCCCTTGCCTTAAAGGGCAGTGGAGAAAATGTGGTGTTGACGGCTGCCGTAAAGAATGAGGCGTTGATGCAACTCGCTATAGAAAATAGGATTCCGATCATTATGGACAATCTGGATGAGTTGCAGTTGGCCAATAAAGTGGCCGGGGATTTGAACCAGACCGCAATTATTGGTCTGCGGATGAGCGGGTTTCAGGTTGCGGGTCAAAAATTATACAGTAGGTTCGGCTTTGATATCGAGAAGGACCTATATAATTTAAAAGCTTGGTTTTCTGATAGGACAACTTTTGCGAATTTAAATTTGATGGGCTTTCATTTTCATTTGGATGGTTATTCTATCGGGCAGCGGGCAGAGGCTACAATCCAAAGTTTAGAGGTTGTTCAGCAATTTCGGAAAATAGGTCATAGCATTCAGTTTCTAGATATTGGCGGAGGAATTTTGATGAACTATCTGGAATCTAAAAGTGAATGGAAATCCTTTCAAAACAACCTTAAGGAAGCCGTATTGGGAAATAGGAAACCAATCACTTTTGGAAACAATGGCTTGGGTTTTTCCTTGAACAACAGCTCTGAAATACAGGGGAGTTTAAATACCTATCCCTACTATAATGAAGTGAACGGCGCCGTTTTTTTGGGCCGGGTGCTGAGCTATAAAAATACCGATGATACAACCGTTGCGGAATTGGTTGCTAGGGCCAATATTCAACTGCGCATAGAACCGGGGCGTTCTTTATTAAACCAAGTGGGATTAACTATTGCCAAGGTAGCCCATAGGAAGCGTGATGCCAGAGGCAATTGGTTGGTGGGACTGGAGATGAACATGAGCCAGTTAAAGAGTTCCAGTGCCGATTACTTGTTGGACCCATTCATTATTTATAGCACCCAAACGGATGAGGTGGAACCTGTGGAAGTTTATTTTACAGGGGCCTATTGTTTGGAACAGGATGTATTGCTTAAAAGGAAATTGGCCTTTCCAAGACTGCCATCACGAGGGGACTATGTTGTCTTTGTAAACACAGCGGGCTATATGATGCATTTTTACGAAACGGAGGCCCATCTTTTTGAGTTGTCCCAAAATCTTTATATAGAACTAGATGCCGAAAACCATGAAATACAGCATGTTTTCAATGATTTGGACCTCGCTATGGATTAGATTTTTTTTGCGTCTGAATTAAACCAATTTATGTAAAAAAGTCCCAGTATATGCATTGGCCCGTCTAAATTCAAATAGCCGCTAGGTGCGCTAAATAAACCTTTTGGTGTTTACGAATACTGGTTTTTTTGAATTTATTTCGAATTGCTTCCAATACAATTGAGATTCCTTAATAATTTATACTTTTATAAATTATGACAAAAAAGCCATACATCTTAGTACAACTTGTCTTTCTATTATTTATATCATTTGCACATTCGCAAGAATTAAAGCCATCCAATTTATTCTGCGATAATATGGTATTGCAACGAGGTACCGAAGTCCCTGTATGGGGAATTGCTGCACCCAAGGAAAGGATAACGGTAAAATTTGCAGGCCAAAAGGTGTCAACAAAAGCAGGGAAAGATGGTAAGTGGATGGTTGCATTTGCACCTTTGGAGGCCTCAAAAACACCTAGGGAAATGACCATTATTGGAAATACTGAAATAGTATTATCCAATGTTGTAGTAGGTGAGGTATGGATATGTTCCGGACAATCCAATATGCAATTTTCGGTCATCAACGTCCCTGAAACAAAAGCACTGTTGGCTTCTTCGGAAAACATCAGAAGTTTTGAGGTGAAGAGAACGGTTTCCTATAAAGAAGAAGACAATGTCCATGGAAAATGGGCAGATGTTCCTCCATCAAGTGCCGTTGCATTTGGTTTTGCATACTTTCTTGAAAAGGCCGAAGACGTTCCAGTTGGAATAATACATGCCTCTTGGGGAAGTTCTTCCCTTGAAGCATGGATGCCCAGGGATATGAGCAATGAGTTTCCATATTTTAAAGAAATTATGGACGCTTTTGATGCCGATACGGTAACTCGCAAAAGAATTAATAATGCCCTGTCCAGCGTCGAAGGTTGGTCTAACCAAGAGGATATTTTTATGCGAAGGCAGCCCAATATTCTTTATAATGCCATGATGAAGCCTTTGGCTCCATATGCTTGCAGAGGCTTGGTTTGGTATCAAGGGGAACGCAATACGCGTTACTATTCCGGGGTGCCAGTGGTAACAGAGGACAATTGGTATCATAGGGTGATAGGGATGAAAGAATATAGCGATGTGCTTCAATCATGGATCAAGCGGTATAGAAAGGAATGGAAAAATAATAAGATGCACTTCTCCATTGTAATGCTTCCTGGTTATGGAAAAGGCACAAACAATAACCCGGAAATCGATCCCAAGAGTCCCACAGCCATGTCCTGGGCATGGATGCGTGAGTCGCAAATGAAGGTATTGGAACTTCCATGTACCAGTGTTGTCAATACCATTGATCTTGGTGATGAAACAAATGTTCATCCCAAGGACAAGCTTCCTATTGGCATGAGGTTGGCACTACTTGCCGAAAAACATACCTTGAACAAGGATATTATTGCAGAAGGGCCAATTTTGGATCAGGTAAAGGCACAAGATAATGAGTTGGTAATTCATTATAATAATGGCCATGGATTAAAAACTGTCGATGGGAAAGCGCCTATGGGATTTTGGATTGCGGATGAGTCTATGCAATGGCAAGTCGCGGATTCAAAATTGGATGGAGAAACAGTAGTGCTGTCCAATGAGAAAATAAAGAAGCCTCTCTATGTGCGATATGCCTTTGCAGGAAAACCTGACGTAAATTTGGTGAATAGTGCGGACTTGCCGGCATATCCCTTTAGAACGGATAATGAAATTCCTACTGATGATTAATTTAAAAGAGATTATACATTTATCCAAACAGGTCCTTATTGTTTTATTACTACTATTTTCAAGATCAATTGGGGCACAAAATTTACAGAAACCAAATATAATCATCATATACACAGATGACCAAGGTTATGGTGATGTAGGAGCCCTAAATCCTGATGCTAAATTTAGGACCCCCAATATAGATAAATTGGCCAATGAGGGTATGGTTTTTACGGACGGACATAGTAGTGATGCGGTCTGTACTCCCTCCAGGTATTCATTATTAACCGGAAGGTACAGTTGGAGGACTTCCTTAAAAAAAGGGGTTCTTGGTGCGGATGGCCCCTGTTTGATAGAAAAGGATAGGATGACCATTGCCTCCTTACTGAGGGATAATGGCTATAATACTGCTATGGTAGGGAAATGGCATCTACAAATGGAGTTTCAAGGAAGTTTGGGCAAGGATCGTGACTGGTCCAAACCCTATACCGATGGTCCTATTGAGAAGGGGTTCGACTATTTTTTCGGGATTCCCGCATCCATGAACTACGGCATACTTACTTATTTGGAAAATGATAGGGTTTTGGATCCTCCGGTGTTATGGACTAAAAAGAAAGATGATGAAAAGCCAAGGTCTTACGGGAACCGGATAAACCCGGCAGCCTACAGAATGACGCCCCCATATGAAAAAGAGGGAGGTAAAGGCTGGGTAGAGGCAGCACCATCCTTCAATGATGAGTTGGTACTTAAAACTCTGGCCAATAAGGCAGTGGAATATATTGATGAATCATCCAAGGAGGCAAAGAATGGCAAGCCTTTCTTTTTATACCTGCCATTGACCAGTCCACATTTACCACATTGTACCCACCCCGATTTTCAAGGTCGTAGTAACTGTGGTAATTATGGGGATTTTATGGAAGAAACGGATTATAGGGTAGGACAGGTACTGGATGCCTTGAAAGCCAATGGAATTGAAGACAATACTTTGGTGATTTTTTCTTCGGATAATGGCGCAGAAACCAATTACGTTATTCAACTGGATGATTATGATCATTTTAGCAGTCTAAATTTTAAGGGAGGCAAACGTGACATTTATGAAGGTGGTCATCGTGTACCTTTCTTAATGCGTTGGCCAGCACTCATCAAGGCAGGTTCGGAAACAAATGTTCCGGTCTGCCAAACCGATTATATGGCGACTATTGCCGATATCATTGGTGTAAAGCTGCCGGATAATGCAGGTGAGGATAGTTATAGCCTGTTGCCGATTTTAAAAGGGGAGACGTATAATGAAAAAGTTAGAGGGCCGGTAATCCATCATTCAGTAACGGGTGACTTTGCCATACGGGATGGAAAGTGGAAATTGAACATGCTACGGGGTTCAGGGGGGTCCTTGGAACCTAGATTTATTCAACCCAAAGAAGGGGAAGCCTTATTTGAACTTTATAATATGGAAATAGATCCAGGGGAAACTACCAACCTCTATTTTGAACAGCCCAAGGTGGTGAAAAGCCTTACCAAAAAAATAACGAAGATCATTGAGGAGGGAAGAACAACACCAGGCACACCACAGAGCTATGTGAGGGAGAATTGGGAGTTGCCGAATTGGATCAAATCGTAGATCCAATCCTAACGAAATGCAGCGATTAATCAATTTCAGGCTTATTGGTCGAAATGAGCAAAAGAATGGGCGAACTGAGAAATCTTATTTTTAGGGTAACCCTTAGGTATGTCAAAAGTTCAATTTCCTTTTACATTTTTATAACCCGTATTTAAATTTAAGAAATGAAAATAAAATCTGTAACCTTGTTCCTTAGTTCCCTGCTTCTCCTATCATGTGGTGGCAAGCAAGATGCTAAAAAAGAACCTATAGCCCAGGAAAAAAACCAACCCAACATCATATTTATATTTGCCGATGATTGGGGATATGCCGATTTGGGATTACATGGAAGTACTTTTTGTAAAACTCCCAATCTGGATAAAATGGCTGCCGAGGGAATCGATTTTCAAAATTTCTCTGTTGTCAATCCTGTTTGTTCACCCAGTAGGGTTGGGGTAATGACAGGGCAATACCCTGCACGACAAAGTGTGCATGGGCATTTTGCCTCAGTTGAATCCCATATAAAAAGGGAAATGCCCGATTGGTTGAATCCCCAGGCTCCTTTACTGCCCAAGATGTTAAAGAATGCTGGATATTCTACGGCACATTTTGGTAAATGGCATTTGTCCAATACCCATGTTGAAGATGCACCTTCTCCATTGGAATATGGATATGATGAGTATGGGGCATTCAATTTACCTAGTAGGTTACATCAAATGCATGTAGATTCTACCTTGTATAAAACTATAGATTTTGTAAAGCGCCATAAGGATAAACCATTTTTTGTAAACGCTTGGATCCATGCAACGCACACTCCACATTATCCCAAAGAGGAATTCATGCAGCAATTTGCCAATTTAAACGAACAGGAACAGGTGTATGCTGCGGTAGTAGCTGAGTATGACGCCCGTATTGGAGAATTGTTTGCCACTCTAAAAAAGTTGGGGATCGATGGGAATACCTTGGTTGTCTTCTCTTCTGATAATGGTCCCGAAATAACAGGTAATACTAAGATAACAGAGGATAATTCAACCGGACCAGGTTTGGGAACTTTTTATTCGGTCGGGGAAACAGGAGGACTCAAAGGGCGTAAACGCTCCCTGTTCGCAGGTGGTGTCCGTATACCGTTTTTGGTTCGCTGGCCAAGTGTAGTGCCGGCTGGAGGGATTGATAAAACTACCGAATTGGCCACTATAGATTTATTGCCGACGTTTTTGGAACTGGCAGGGGCAAGCTATCCAGAGAATTATCAAGCTGATGGTGTAAGCATCGTGTCTGCTATTCGGGGGGAATCCTTTAGTAGACAAAAGCCTATCTTTTGGGATTGGCGTTTTTCCAGTGACAGAACAGATTTTTGGCCCAGTGCCGCTGTACAGGAGGGCAACTGGAAACTATTGACGAATAATAAGTTAGGTAGGACTGAATTATACAATATTGCTTCGGATTGGGCAGAACAGAAGGATGTGTCTACTGAAAATCCTGAAAAACTCAAGGAATTATTGGGAAAACTCGAGACTTTTCAAGAATCCCTACCTAAATCGGCACCTGAAAATAGTTTTTCAAAAGCAAGAACTGCCCTTGAACCTAATGAATAATAGAGAATTAAGTTAAGCAAGCAATTTTTCTGCTTTTGGGCTAAGTTTCCTAATAATTGAGAGGGTACTTCAAGCGATTTTAAGTCATTTTTTACATGACAATATTCTGTTGTAGCTATATTATTTTAATATGTATATTTAAAAGTGAAATTTTTCTGGATTATCACAGCCCCAGCCACCCTATAAATTGAAAGCTGGTTCATATTTCTTGGGAAGCATAGCTCCTAGGGTATGATGTTTTCAAATGGGTGGAAAAAATAAATTAGTAACCGTTATTCAATTTCCAAATGAACATAAATTTCAACTTAAGTTCTTCTTTTAAATGCAAATTAACCGCCTTATTTTTAGTACTCTTTATTGTAGGATGTAAAGAAAAACAGGAATCTAAAGCAATACAAGGGTCTGAAGATATTGGGATCACCCAAAAACAGGGATTATACCTAAGCAGGGAATTTACCAAACCAGCCCTCTTTCCGTCAGGAATTGAAGGCCCTGCCGTGGATGCCAACGGAGTCTTGTATGCCGTTAATTTTAACAGTACGGGAACCATAGGTATGGTGGATTCCAGTGGTGAAGCTTCCCTATTTGTTAAGCTTCCGGAAGGAAGTATTGGCAATGGGATTCGTTTCAATAGCAAGGGTGAAATGTTTATTGCAGATTACACCAAGCATAACATATTAAAAGTGGATATGGGTACTAAAGCAATTAGTGTGTTTGCCCATAATGATACCATGAACCAGCCTAATGACGTTGCCATTATGGACAACGATATACTTTTTGCCAGTGATCCCGATTGGAAAAATTCTAAAGGACAAATTTGGAGGATAGATGCCGATGGAGCTGTTAGTCTGTTGGAAGGAGATATGGGAACTACCAATGGTATAGAGGTTAGCCCG
>TARA_R110000868_G_scaffold380748_1_pt1 | contig 11725 bp, 15 predicted proteins | sample TARA_R110000868 | Tara Oceans TARA_R110000868 (sample SAMEA4397489) | marine metagenome | biome: Polar Biome; feature: [SRF] surface water layer (ENVO:00010504); material: water (ENVO:00002006), including particulate matter (ENVO:01000060) such as... | depth 5 m | reverse complement strand
GGTTCGTGGTGTGGATCTTAAGTATCCAGAGTTTTCTCTTTCTGAAGCAAATGAATTCATTCGCGGAGATCTGAGAGATGTGAATTTTGTTGAAAGAGTAATTCAGTTTAAAGGTTATCTTGGCAACTTTTGTCAGTTTGTAACATCACAATATCTGGACACATTTGATGAAATCTATCAGTTTGCTGCTGATATGGGTGGAGCAGGATTTGTTTTTAGTGGTGAGAATGATGCAGATATTATGCACAACTCTGCGACTATTAACCTCAATGTTCTGGAAGCAGTTCATCGGTTTAATAATTTCAGAGGTGTAAACAAGACTAAAGTTTTTTATTCTGGATCTGCTTGCATGTATCCAGAATATAATCAACTTGATCCTGATAATCCAGACTGTCGTGAAGAATCCGCATACCCCGCAGCACCAGATTCTGAATATGGATGGGAAAAACTTTTCTCTGAACGACTGTTTTTCGCATATCATCGTAATTATGGGATTCCTATTCGGGTTGCTAGGTATCATAATATCTTTGGACCTGAAGGGACCTGGGAAGGTGGAAGAGAGAAATCACCTGCAGCAATCTGTAGAAAGGTTGCATACCTTCCCGAAACCGGAGGTGAGATAGAAGTATGGGGAGATGGTCTCCAGACTCGTTCATTCCTTTATATTGATGAGTGTATTGAAGCAACTCGTCGTATGATGGAATCTGATTTTATCGGACCCGTGAATATTGGTTCAGAAGAAATGGTGACTATTAATCAACTTGTAGATACTGCAGCAAGAGTTTCGGGCAAAGTAGTTGAGAAGAACCATATTGATGGCCCTCTTGGTGTTCGTGGTCGCAACTCAAATAATGATCTTATTCGTGAAAAACTTGGTTGGGATTATTCCCAAAGTCTTGAAGAAGGTATTCGTAAAACCTATTATTGGATTAAAGAGCATATTAATAAAAAAACAGTTGTACACCACTCAGTATAAGAAATGGCAAAATTACAAAACGCAATTCATCTTCATCCTACTTTTGATGACTTTAATATTCAACACTATGTTGAAACTGGAACGGGAGGCATTATAGATTCTTATGGACAGAATTCATTACTTCAAGTTTCACAACTTCAAAAATCAGACTTGAAGATGCACTCTATTGAAATTCTTGATAGGATTTACAATGAAGCAGTAGATTACTTTAAAGATAATTTAAATATTTGTATACATTTAGGAAATAGTCACGATGAACTACCAAAAGTTCTTGATGAACTATGTGAAAATCCTGCGCTATTTTTTCTTGACGCACACTTTCCAGATTCATACCGTGACGAATATAATAGAGAAGTAATTCGTGATGACCCCAATTTTATTAAAATTCCTTTAGAAGGAGAACTCCGTATCCTTTGTCAAAAACGTGATGTAAGTAAAGATATTATTGTTATTGATGACATTCGTATTTACAAAGAAGGACCCTATGAAAATGGAAACTTTGAAAATAAATCCCTTCACGGTGGAGAAAGTCTAGATTTTGTTTATGAACTTTTAGACGAAACGCACATCATTGTAGAATCGTACCTTCAAGAGGGATATTTAATTTGTTTCCCAATCAGCACTGATGAAGATAAACTTCGTAATTATGTTGTAGGTGCATGATGAGATTGCAAAATTGTAAGTATGTAGTTGCTACTGGTACTACTGGTAGATTTGCTGGATGTGATTTGTTGGCGCATCCAGAAGTTAATGAACTATACTGTTTATGGAATTGTGGATTTTATTCAAATGAGTTTCAAGTCTTTACTTCTCTTCTTACTCTTTTAAGGCATGGTATTGTTCCTGATAGAATTGATTATTCTTTAGGATACAGGCACTTTAAGAAAAATCCAGAGCAAGATATTTATCCAAATTTTCATCAAATAGATTATAGTAAAGACTTAGATTTATTTGTTGATTTAGAACTGCCAGATTCTAATAGGTGTCAATTTAATATCTACAATTTTGGAGTCTATAACAAAATAAGAGATAAATTTTTTGGACCAAGTTCCATCATTGATGAAAGAAAAAAATTTTTAGTTGAAAAATATAATATTGATTTTGAAAAAACTATCTCTGTTTTATATAGAGGAACGGATAAAGGAACAGAATTGAGATTGTCTAACCCTGAAGATTATCTCATCATCACAAAAAAAATGCTTGATAAAAATCCAGGATATAAAGTTCTTTTACAAACTGACCAAACTCAAGTTATTCATTATTTTTATGAACATCTTGGAAGTATATTAATTACATTTGAAGAAACGCCATCAACAACTTCTAATAAAGTCATTTGGAATTTAATGGAACAGAATGGTGCAGATTCTATTGATTGGTCGCAGTGGTTTGATGCCGCACTTCGTTGTGTTTCGGAGTGTAAGTACTTGGTAAATCATACTGGAAACGTTTCTTTCTTTGCTAATCTTTATCGCGGAAATGTAAATAATGTATATCAGTTTAATGAAAATGGAGTATTAGTATGATTACTATTAATGAAGAATTTGAAAAGATTTTATCCCTTAATACTATTTCTTGGGATCATTTATACTTCCAAAATGTTACTTCTTACGTGAAAAACGAAGGTTTGTGGTTGGAATTTGGTGTTTGTTCGGGAAGAACTATTAATCTAATATCTAAATGCACTAATACTAAAGTGTATGGATTTGATAGTTTTTATGGTCTTCCGGAAGATTGGGGAAATCATCAAAAGAAAGGTTCTTACGGCAGAAGTGGAAATTTGCCAAATGTAAATGATAATGTTGAATTGATTGTTGGATTATTTGAAGATACTTTAGATTCTTTTTTGAAAAAATATGAAGGGGCAGTTGCATATCTGCATCTAGATGCCGATTTATATTCTTCAACAAAATTTGTTTTAAATAAACTTTCTGATAGAATAGTTAAAGGCACAGTCATATCTTTTGACGAAATTTATAATTATCCAGAATATGCTGACCACGAAATAAAAGCTTGGGTTGAATTTTGTAATGAACATGCAGTATCTTCAGAATGGATGTCAAGAACAATACACGAGCAAGCAACTTGTATAGTAAAATGAATAAATTACCAGATTTAGTTTTTCATCATCACACCTCACTAGGAGATAATTTCATTTGTAATGGAATTGTCCACACTTATGCAGAGCAGTTGTGTGATAGGATTCATATTCCTTGTCACCATCGATATTATGAGACAGTAAGTTGCTTATATCAAGACTTTGATAATATTATTGTTCATCCATTCAATGATGATTGGGCAACTCTAGAGCAAGAAATGTTTCCTTGGGCACAAGAAAAAAAATGGCCTGTCATCAGAATTGGATTTGAAAAAGTTTATTATCGTCGTCTTCAAAGGACAAATTCTCCACCAGAATTTTTTGCTATTAATTTTGATAGGCAGTTCTATGAGCAAGCAGGAATTCTTTTCGCGGAAAGGTATAATAAGTTTATTTTACCTAAAAAAATTCCAGGAGTTGATGAGGTTTATGATGACTTAGTTGGAGGAGAAAATGAATATATCATAGTTCATAAAAGCTCTAGTGTAGAGGGCGATTATCCAATTGATTTATGGAATTGGAGAAGAAACAAAATTGGACCAATTCCTGATACAAAGATTATTGAGATACAAATGGGACAGACAACAAATATGTTGTCTTATATGAAATTGATTAAGAATGCAAAAGAAATTCATTGTGTTAATAGTAGTTTTTTTTGTTTGGTAGATAGTGTATCAAAAAGGATTAAATCAAAACTCTTTTATCATGATATTCGTATGAACAACATTATTCAAACTAATTGTGAAGCAAACGGAAACTGTTGGACTGTTGTTGACTATCCTTTTAAAAAATGAAAAAAGTAGCAGTTTCAACTTGGTGTACTGATGACTATGCCGTTCATCTTAGACCAGATAAGTTACAAAAATTAGTTAATTATTTTCATCCAAAGATTGACTTTCATATTGTAGACACAAAACAAACGGAAAAAATAAAAAAAAAGAATCGGTGGATGTTGAAGGAAACTGTAAGATATCCTGACTGGATGATGGCAATGTCGTGTCTTCCTTTCGTCGAAGATTATGATATGGTCATTCATATGGATGCAGATTCATTCTGTATTGGTAGTCTTGATAGAGTTATTAATTCTGATGCAGAGTTAATTGGAGTTAGAAATAATAACTTCTTTGGAAAGGCAGGAGCAGCACAACCTTGCACAAGTCCTTTTTATGAACCATATGGTGATGGTGGGATAATAGGAGTAAATAAATTTGTAAATGCAGGATTTATTGCCTCAAACGACAAACAGTTCTGGTATGAGTGGAGAGATTTCAATAAATTTGTAGCAGAACAAAGTGATGGCAAAACATTTACTTATAAACCCTGGCCTTTAATTAGAAACGAACAAGATACTTGGAATCATATTTTTCATGCAAAAAATAAGTATACAAGTGAAATCGTTGACCGAGAAGGTAGTGGAGTTACTTATGGTATTGTTAATCAGTGGGGAGAAAGAGATCATTGTGAAAGTTGGAAGAATCTTTATATAAAAGATAACTCTGTGTATATTGATCATCCAATTACAGGAGAATCATTAAGAACAAGTATTCTTCACGCTGCTGGCGTTGGTACAATAGAAACTATTAAGCAGTATGGTGACCATTATAATTGGTTATATGGTATAATTAAACCAGAAGTAAAAGATTACATTCGAACAATTTTAGGAGAATAAAATGTCGGTTATTTTGAAAACAATAAAAGATCTTGAAACATATGATCTTTCCAAATCTGAAAAATTTTTGAAGCATCATAACACCCCACATTCAAAAACAACTGCAATTCTTGAGCAGTTTCAAAACGGGTTTTACTCATTTTTGGATGATAATGAGGAAGTTATTCTAGTTGATCTTGGAGCAAATATTGGGTTGTTCTCTCTTTATATGAGTTCTATTTGTAAAGAAGTATACGCAGTAGAACCGACACCATCTCATATTGAGATTATGAAAGATCTTTTAAAAAGTCTTAAAGTAAAAAATATTTTTCCACATCAAGTTGCCATTCATATTAAAAACGGAGAAGAAGAGTTTCAACTGAATAGTAGTAATTCAACAATGAACTCTTTCCTTCGTCACGGTATTGATCCCGGTGGTACAGACAGTGTTACTGTTCCTACAATAACTCTTACTGACTTTATTAAAAATACTGTCAAGAAAAGAGTTAATTTTGTTAAAATGGATATTGAGGGTTTTGAGAATGTAATTGTCCACGACCCTTCTTTTGAAGATGCTCTTAAAGAAATTGATGCAATTTATGTTGAAGTTCACGACTTTGAAGGTGTCAGTAAGATGGAAGAGAATGTGAATAAAGTTGTTGATCGACTCGAATCTCTTGGAAAAAAAACAATAAAACTTACTTATGATGGAGTGCTTGGTTATGACGGATGAAAAACTGACTCGAAGACTTCTTGATATTTGTTATCAAAAACAACTTCACCATTTGGGAAGTTATTTTTCTTGTCTTGATTTGATTGATAAGATCTATAGTGAGATGGGTGAGGATGATATATTCATTCTCTCAAATGGTCATGCTGTTGTATCTCTTTATGTTGTTCTTGAAAAATATTTCGGATTCAATGCAGAAGAACTCCTGGAAAAATATGGAGAACATCCTAAGAGAGATGAGAGTGTAAAACTTCATTGCTCGACAGGAAGTCTTGGGATGGGAATTACAGTTGCTGTCGGAAGAGCATTTGCAAATTCAAATCGCAATGTCTATTGTATGATTTCGGATGGTGAGGCAGCAGAGGGTTCTGTGTGGGAATCGTTAAGATTTGCTTATGAGAATAATCTACATAATCTAAAAATCTATGTGAATGCAAATGGCTGGGCTGCGTATGATGCAGTTGACCTAAATTATCTTGAAAATAGAATTAACGCTTTCAATCCTCATGTTAATTTTGTAAGAACAACTGTAAACCATTACGGTCTAGAAGGTCTCCACGCACACTATACAAACTTCAGCAAAGAACAATATCAATCTGCTTTGGGGGCATTATGAGAAGAACTTTTAGAGATTTGTTAACCGTTGAAATGAGAGAGAATAAAAATATCTCTCTTTTGGTTGGTGATGTTGGATATGGTTTGTTTGATGACTTGAGAAAAGAGTTTCCAAATAGAGTAATTAATCCAGGTGCTTCAGAGCAACTTATGATTGGAATGTCAGTTGGTATGGCGATGGAAAATATTATTCCTGTTGTTTATTCTATTACTCCATTTGTTCTTTATCGTCCATTTGAATTCATTCGTAATTATGTGAATCACGAAAATATTCCTGTTAAACTTGTGGGTAGTGGTAGGGATGATGATTACGGGGTTTGTGGATTTTCTCATTATGCTTGTGAAGATCAACAAGTTCTTTCTTTATTTCCAAACATAAAAACTTTTAGACCAAAAGATAAAGAAGATATTGATATTAAAGAGTTTCTTTACAACTCTTCTCCTTCTTATATTAACTTAAGTAGATGAATATTCTTTTTACTGGCCATCGTGGATTTTTGGGAAGAGAACTAGTACCATATCTTCTTAAAACTTATAATATTTTTTATCTAGATATTGACTATACAAATAAAGAATCTGTAGATTTATTTGTAAAAGAAAATAATATAGATTTTATTCTTCACGCCGCAATTAAAGGTGGTCGTAGAGTTCGTCAGGATATTCCTGATGATTTTTATGTAAATATAAAAATGTTTGAAAATCTTGCAGCACAAAAAATTCAAATGATTAATTTTTGTAGTGGTGCTGCATTTGGCAGACAGAAAGACATTTATTTAACAGAAGAAAAACAAGTTGGAGAAGTAATTCCTGAAGATTATTATGGTTTTGCAAAGTGTCTTATAACGCAAAGATGTCGTCAATTGGATAATGTTTACAATCTGAGATTCTTTAATGTATTTGGTCCACATACTCCAGATAATATGTTTACTTCAGTTAATATAAAAAATTATATTTCCAAAAAAGAGATTGTTATTTTTAAGGATAAGTTTATGGATTTTTTTGGAATAGAGGATACAAAAAAAGTTGTTGATCTGTATCTTAGTAAACAGAATCTACCTAAGGAAATAAATCTAGTTTACGATACAAAAACAAAATTATCTGATGTCTCTAATATCATAAACAATTTGTCTGATTATAATGTTCCCATAAGTTTTCTGGAAGAAGGAATTGATAAGTCTTATTGTGGTTCTGGTGAACTATTAAAAACTTTGGGAATAGATTTTAATGGATTAGAAAAAGAAATTAAAAACTGTTATGAAAATTTTTGTAAACGGGACGTTTGATATTCTTCATCGTGGTCATCTAAAACTTTTGAATTATGCAAAAAGTCTAGGTGATTATTTGTGTGTGGGTATTGATACTGACGAAAGAGTGAAAGAAAAGAAAGGTCCATCGAGACCCATACATAATCAAGCAGAAAGAAAGTTTTTTCTTGAAAATTTGAAGGCAGTAGATGAGGTAATACTTTTTTCTAGTGATGAAGAACTTGAATGGTTGATAAAATCTTTTAAACCTGATATAATGGTTGTAGGTTCTGACTGGAAAGGTAAATATGTTATAGGTTCTTATTATGCTACTAAATTAATATTCTTTGATAGGATAGGAGATTATGCAACAACAAAAATCATACAAGATATTATTAATCGGTGATAGTTGTATTGATGAATATGTTTATGGAACTTGTGATCGTCTGAATCCAGAAGCTCCAGTACCCATTTTAAAGTTCAGTAGAAAAGAAATTAAAAACGGCATGGCTTGGAATGTTAAGGATAACCTTCAATCTTTTGGTATAGAAGTTAATATGATCACTAACAGTGAAAAAATATTTAAGACGCGATATATTGATGAAAGATATAACCAACAAATATTAAGAGTTGACGTAGAAGATACTCTATCTCCAACACAATATCAAGTTACAAATGAAAAATATGATGCAATAGTAATATCTGATTATAATAAAGGATTCATTACCGAACAAAAATTATTTGAAATAGTTTTTAATTCTAAAATTCCTGTCTTTGTTGATAGTAAAAAAACGATTCTACCAGAATCTAATTGTTATATTAAAATAAACGAAAGTGAATCAAAACTCTTGAGAAGTAAACATAACAATTTAATTATCACAAAAGGTTCTGATGGTGCAGAATATGATGGCATAAATTATTCTGGAGAAAAGGTAAGTGTTTTTGATGTGTGCGGCGCAGGTGATACATTTTTATCTGCACTAGTTTACTTTTACTTGGAGTGTGGTACAATAGAAAAAGCAATACCCTTTGCTAACAAAGCAGCATCAGTCGCTGTTCAAAACTTCGGTACATATGTTCTTACTGTGGATGATATAAATGAAATATGTTGTTGATATTGATGGAACTATTTGCGATAAACCCGAAGATAGTGGTTACTCATCATCTACACCAAAAAGAGATAGAATAAAAATAATCAATCAACTATATGATGAAGGACATTACATAGTTTATCTTACCGCAAGGGGTATGGGTAGATATGATAATAATGCAAAATTAGCAGAAGCAGATTTGAGATATATAACAGAGTTGCAACTAAAAGAGTGGGGTTGTAAATATCATAAATTGTTTATGGGAAAACCTGCAGGAGATATCTACATAGATGACAAAGGAATAAATGCAAATGATTTCTTCAGTTAAGTACGTCCCCAAAGGGTGGGGATATGAAAAATGGATTGTAAATAAAAAAGAGTATTGTGGAAAACTTCTTTTCTTCCAGAAGGATAAAAGATGTTCTTGGCATTACCATAAACTTAAAGATGAAACGTTTTATTTACAATCCGGCAAAATGGTGTTATATTACTCTGATGACGATGATCTTTCATCCGCAAAAAGTTTAATATTAAACTCTGGTGATAAATTTTATGTTTATCCATACCTTAGACATCAAATGGTAGCATTGGAAGATAGTGATTTATTTGAGTTCTCGACAGAACATTTTGATGAAGATAGTTATCGCATAGTTAAAGGTGATTGAAAATGAGTTTTGAAATCAAGTTAATCGAAGGAATGCACAGAGGGTTTCTTTCTAATTATTTAACCATACTTACAAGTTTTAGAACCTTAGAAAAAAAAGGTATTAACCTTGAAGATGTGTGTGTATCTCCATCAATGTTTATGTTATATGGAAATCCAAATAACTGGTTTGATCCTGAAAAAATTTCTGATGATACAAACAGAGTATACAATTCTCAAGATGGATGGGATTGTAATTATCCTTGGGGGTCTTTTAGAGATTTTGATTTAAACAAATATCGCGCATATCTACCATATAATGAAAGAATGCAGTCAAAGATTGATGGTATTTCTAAAGAGAAATATAAAAATGCTCTGGGTGTTCACTATCGCGGAACTGATGGAGTTGGACATACTGAATTTGTGTCTATTGAAAATTATTTAAAAGCAACAAAAAATGAATTTGATTCTCAATTATATGACGGTATATTTCTAACTACGGATCAAACTAATATAATTGATGAATTTAAAAATTATTTTCCTAACATTAACATTCATTATTATGACCATCAACGTACAATGAGCACCGCTGGTCTTCATTATTCAATTCAATCTCAACCAAATAGTCCTGAGAGGATTCTTGCGGGGGATGAAGTTTTGATTGACGCCACCACATTATCAATGTGTAAAACTATTATTGGAAAGTCTTCAAACATAACAAATTATGCACGTATTTTAAATCCTTATATTGAGATTCTATATCAGGATTTAAATACTAGTAATGACCATGGAGACCACGCAGACCTTAACAGTAGGGGATACTTAGAAAGATTTCCTCAATTGCGAGTCAAAGATATTCAACCTTTTATTTTTAATTGGAGAAACCAATTTGAAAAGACATGTGCTATTGAAGATTCACTTAAAAAAATCTTTGATAAAGTGATGGTTATTAATAGTGATGATAATAATACGAGAGATGGTTGGATTGATTTGGGCGACTCTGCATATTTCACGTCACAATTTACCAAAGCATTAGAATTGTTTAATGATGATAAAAAAGTTCTACTCCATGTTCAAGGTGACACTGAATATGGTAATTGGAAGCAACTTGTTGGTGATGCAAGAAAGTATTATAATCTTTATGAGTGGGGAGTTTATGCACCAGAAGTAACTAATGTTTGGTATACTCCAGACCAAACTGATATTGATGGATTACAATCGGATGATTCAAATATTAAAATGGTTGCCTGTACTGATGAAACTGTATGGTTTATTCATAGAGATGTAATTAGTGATTTTTATAATAGAAATTTGTCCGAAGTTATGACACCAGAAACAATGAAAATGGGATGGGGTTGGGATCTTGTAATGAATGCAATCTCTTTTATTATGCAAAGACCTGTAATTAGAGATTATGGTCATCAAATTCAACACGCACAAGGAACTAATTACAACAAAGAAACAGCAGGACAAGAAATGGCAAATCTTTGGAACAATCTTCCCAATGATTTGAAAGAGTGTATCAGTTATATCAAAGGTGATAGAGAAAAAATTGTTAAGTATTTTGAGTAATGGATAAGAACAAATCGGTATTTAAACTCAAGGGTCTCCCTCAAATTTATTGGTTAAATTTAGATTCCGATACTCATCGTCGTGAGTATATGGAGAATCAGTTTAAGTATTGGGAGATTGAGAATCATACTCGCATTTCTGGGTATGATGGTAGAATTGATGATGTATCTTCACACTTAAAGGGTAGGATACCTGATAATATCTCTCAGAATGAATTGGGGTGTTGTATGACTCATTTAAAAGCAATTAAATATTTTTATGAAAATACTAAAGATGAATATTGTTTAATTGTTGAGGATGATGTAAATTTTGATATTGTAAAATATTGGAATTTTACTTGGAATGAATTTTTTTCACAAACACCTCATGATTGGGATTGTATACAACTTACTACAATTTGTACTGGAGATATCCATGTAAAACTTCATATTAGATTTATTAATGACTTTTCTGCTGCAATTTATTTGATCACTAGACACCACGCAGAAAAAATTATTAAAAATCATATCCGTGGTCATAAGTATAAACTTGATAATGGTGTTAAACCAAGAGCAGTTTCTGAGGATGTTATTTTAGAATCTGGAAAAACTTATACTATTCCTTTGTTTTTGTATAATTTAAGTATGGGATCTACTATTCATCCAGAACATCTTTCTATATTTCATAAAGCTCCTCATGATGCGTTATTAAATTTTTGGGAACATAATGGAATAAATGTTGACATTAAAGATTATATGGACTATGATCCCTATCTTGGTAGAATTACTGAAAATTCTTCCACTCAAAAAACTGCTTGACAAATTCCAAGCATCGTTCTATACTAAATACGTTCTTGAAGTCCTCCTGTAGGATTTCTTAACACTTGTCGTTTAATTAAAACACATTTATGAATTTTCTTAAAAAACTAATGCTCGTTCCTGTTGCTCTGGGACTTATTGCTCCTGCTGCTACCGCCGCAGATGTTAATATGGAAGGAGTTAACAAATATGCCTCGGCAGAACAAGTTACAAGTATTAATCAATTTTCAGATGTTCGTCCTACGGATTGGGCATATCAGGCACTCAGCAATCTTGTTGAAAAATATGGATGTGTTGCAGGATACCCAAATCTT
>TARA_R110000868_G_scaffold177964_5_pt1 | contig 11726 bp, 24 predicted proteins | sample TARA_R110000868 | Tara Oceans TARA_R110000868 (sample SAMEA4397489) | marine metagenome | biome: Polar Biome; feature: [SRF] surface water layer (ENVO:00010504); material: water (ENVO:00002006), including particulate matter (ENVO:01000060) such as... | depth 5 m | reverse complement strand
TTGAACTTGGGTGTAATAGCCATTAGTCCTCCTCGATACTAGTGTACCATCGTATTTTTGTTGGTCAAGTAACATATTCGTTATTTAAATGTTGGTCAAGGAACATATTCGTTATTTAAAGCTAAAATAGTGTCTGCGACATGTTGAATATCGTGGTATTTACCGCAAAGAACAGCAATATCGAAATCATTGCCACCAGGGACGATTTTATCGCCAAAATAAACACAATCTTCGGGTTTTTCGGCAATATTATCAAATGCGTATGATTTATCCCACCCTTGACGGGTGACGTCGATAGAAATTTGACCGCCTAGCCTAAATGACAGTCCCCAACCCTGAAATTTGTTTTCTAGCTGCTCAACTAGCTTTTTTCTCTCTTTACTTTTGTTATCCCACTTAACATAGTCTTCTCTTTGTAAGGATGTGCAGTTTCTGCCGACAACTGAGAAGTTAATCTGACTCTCACGCCACTCAACGAAGGTACCAGTCTTAATTTTGGTATGAGTCTCATGAGCGAGCTTCAAAAGAGTGTTCACAATGTGATTTAAGTCAGCTTCTGAATAGAAATCAATCAAATTGACCTTATGAACCAGTTCAGGCTCTGCTGGTTTCGATTCATCGTCTAAATCTAGGTTTGTATTGAAGACACGGGTGCCATTACAAGCAAAAACTTTGTCAAAGAACGTTAATAAGAACTCAACTGGTATTTGTTCTTCAACTTTAGCCATGTCAGAGCCGGTAACTAAGTATTTCTTATAAGAATTGGGCACTTTTCTTAAGACTTCAATCATTTCATCAGAAATGAGTTTTCTAGGCTCCGTTAAGGTCCCATCCATATCAAAAATTAAAGCTTTCATATTTATTCCTTTACAAATCCGAACTTTTCTAGTTCATCAATCGTATTTTGTAGAGTCGATGGCGCATGTTTGATAGTTTCTCCACCGCCAGACTTGAACTGATTGATATATTTATCCCGGTCATCGATTAATAGACCTTTTTTATCCTTATAGACGCCAAACGGTCCCTTATTATCTGAAATATGGACAGGTTCACCACTTAGACCTAGGTTTTTCTCGACCCAAATGCGTTTTCCGGTGATCGAACCCTCTGCCATAGGGGCAGACAAAATATGAGGATTTAAATCCTTAACGTGGTCCCACAACTGACGCCCATTGTCGATCCAAGGCAAGCTAGCCCATAGCTCTACATCATTTTCGACGAGACGATACATAAAGTCTCTCGTGCGGTAGTTTCTTTTTAAGCTACCCTCCATATCGGAGCGGGCAATGTGCCACTTATTGATCTCAACATCCCAACCGCCAATCTCTTTGGACGTCGAAGCGGCAAGCTTGTAGTCAGGATGATCGGGCTGATCTTTTAATTCCCGAAAACGTTCGTTCATGTATTTTAGAACGCCACCCTCAAAGTCAACTAGGACACCATCCATATCAACAAAGAGTTGATACTCACTTCGTCTTTCCGTGTTTGTACTCATAGTACCTCCTATGGTAATTATACCATGGGGTTTTTGCCTGTCAAACAAAATTATAAGTTTTTAGTTGTCTAGCATTAATTCCGCTGTTTCAATTCTAAGAAAATCTGATCCGTCTGGACCTTTACCCGCATCGAATTCAACCATTGAATCCAACTTTGTCTTATCGGTGAATCCCATCCACCTACCACGGTACTCTCTTCTTTCTTTATAATCGGGTGCCTCAACTCTGCGGTATATAACCGGGCTACCTTTTTTAACTCTTCCTTGTTCTCTAAAAGTTAATTCCTGTATAACAGCTTGTGATACCATCTTTCTCAAACTATCTCTGTTGAGACTTTCTTTAAATGGTAGTTCTCCTTGTCCCTCGGGCTCGCCAACCCTTCCTAGCTCCGCACCCGCCCGCACACCGAGAGTGTCACTGATGAATTGGACGGCACCCTTCATTGTGTCAACGCTCATCTGAACTGGGTCAAAAGTCAGGCTTTCGTCCATGGGCGTGATGACCACATCGTAGCGTCCCATGGATCCAAATGGGTCTATGGTGACGTCTACACGAGGATTGAATGCTTCAAACACTATTTGTCCGCCGGCGTAATATGATTCTGCTTGCCAGAAAAATCCCATTTTGGCCAGTATAGGTTCTACGAGTTTGTTTATCATAAGCCCCAATGCGTCAAGGGTGTCGTCGTTTTTGTCTTCCATGTAGGCTTTGCGGGCTGCCTCAAGAGGTGCGAATTGCATTTCACCCTCGGTGGCTTCACTTAGGATATGTTTGATCATTTCGGTGATCGTTTGTTTTAAGTTACTCATTGTGCTTTCTCTCCTTTTTTTGCTTTTTTAGTTATGGTGGTATAATAGATAGATTCTGCTTTAACACAGTTCCTATACTGCTTGCCAAACATCTTTTTAGTCTTGCGTGTTTCGTGGGTCTTATATCCCTTTTGGCAACGCTCTTCGATTTGTTGCTTAACCATTTCACGGAGTTGATGAATAGTAATTTTCATTTTATCTATTCACATGTTTAGCCAGTCTTGTAGCCAAATAATCAACAGGGACATCACCTTGTCGGGCAGCAGCCTTTAAATCCCTCAAAACCCTCTGTGCGACGGCATCGTCGTCGAGGGCTGAGCCAAGGACTCCTGACAATTCACCGTAGACCCCATCGGGTCCCCAGTCAGGGTCCATCAGAGCATCCATATCCAACTCACTTGCGATGTCCGAAGCTGAAACCTGACTAGTTCCCTCGTCTGGTCCGTAACCAGCAGGAGTAACATCTTTGATTTGGGGCTTATGAACTGATGACCCATCCTTACGAAAATGCTTTTGTAAATGAGGAGGCAACGCTTCTTTGAGAAGTTCTTCTTTAATAATCTGTCGTAGTTGTGTCTTTGTGATTTTCACGTCTAAGATACATCCATTTCATCTTCTTCAATTTCAATATGGGGAGCCATCTTGTTCATCCGTTGTCCGAACGACATTACTCCTTCTCGCTCGGAAAAATCTGTCCCAAAACGCTTATTGAAATCTCTCATGTATTGAAATTTTTCTTTTTCCCCACTTTTGTCGAATACTTCTAGAGCATAAAGACCTGAACCACCTTGTGGGTGATAAGCCTCGACATAGATGATTTTAGCGATATCGCCAAGATCCTCGCCGCCGTTGAACTCTTTGGTGAGTTCTTCTTTAATTCGCTTCTCAATGAAGTCTGGCTGAATTATGACCTGGGGTCCCAGGTCTTTGTATCTTTCGTCAGCGGCTGGGCGGAGTAGATTAAGAACAACAATCTGCTTGCCGTCTTCTGAGCCCATTGCTACTATCTCTCCAACTGCTCCGACCATAACACCACCGATGACATCAACTTCATCGCCGATCGTGACTTGGCCCATCATGGCTTCCATCTCTTCTTTAATAATCTTTTGTAGTTGAGACTTGGAGATTTTCATTGCTTCATCATCTTAAATGCGATGCTTGCCATCTTCACAGGGGGTAGCGATAAATAGTGCTTCTTGTTTTTTTCACTTAGGTTGTCCAAAATAGACACAACGGCTGATGCTGAAAAGAGATCGACCATAGATCCATCTACCTTGCCAGCCTGCTTCTCGTCCACGATCTTACGGAACGCAGCTTCTTTGGGGTCGCCAGAGTCCATGCCTTCGGCTTCTTTTTCGGCTTCTTTAATAATAACTTTTTCGATAACTTGTTGTAGTTGTTCAATTGTAATCTTCATTTTAAATATCATAGTCCTTCATCATATCAAGTTGAGCCTTGGATGGACCTTTACGACCATCATCTTTTAAAGAGGGTCTAGGGGGATCCCTATAATCACTCTCATACTCTTCCATATCCGGTGATGCAGGACCCTTGTCCTCTAAGTTATTTGCCATCGCCATTAGAATTGTTGGAACATCTTCTTCCATGACATTATATTTGGAACCTAATAATTCTATGACATCTTCAGCCATACCAAATGAACTCATCTCTTCTTGAAGTTCTTCTTTAATGAGCTGTTGTAGTTGTTGTTTTGTAATTCTCATAAGTCTCTTACTCCTGTTGGGTCACCCTCGGGGTGGTTCTTTTTGTATACCTGATTTAAATAGGTTTCAAAATCTTTTATCGTCTTTTGTTTTGTGCTTCGCATAAGCGATGCGAGCATCTCAAGGGTATCACGAGCTTCGGGGTTTGTCCCAGCATTGTGCAGGTCGCTATCAATGTCCCTATAAAAACGACCATTGGCATTGGGTCGCCCAGCCAAGTTTCGGAAGACTACGCTGCCATTCGCCTTGCGCTGAGCCTCATCCCTATAACCGATTTTACCCTTTACCTCGGCTCCTTCAAATTGTTCTTTGCCAGCAAGTATATCTTTGGCTGCTTGAACGAATATGAAGACTTCATCTTCGCCTATTTCTTTTCTGTCTTTATCACGACTTTTATCTCTAGGTTCTGGTTTCTCTGTTATTCTAGCACCAGATTTTTCAAGCTCTTCCATGAAATCAGCTAAGCTGGTTAGTGCTTTCTTCTTGCCAACCTCGACAAATGGGTAAGTTGTTTTATCAATATGGATATAATAAGGGATGTTTCTTTGCTCCGCTACGGCTACACCTTTTTGGAGACCTTCTACTTGAAACCACGCTAATGAAATTGCGGATACTTTCTTCATCTTATTATTGCTAAACATATCTTTCTCGTAGCGGTAAAGCGGGAGTGCAAAATGTATTTCATCTATATAAGTGTCAGCATCATTAATGTAGGGGTCATCCAAGAGGAGTCTGTCTTCTGCTTCAAAGCCTTCTGTGGCACCCGTCTGTCCAACATTGGCTGCCAATTTAGAAGACCTGCCCCTTTTTGGGTCAGCCCAATAGTCTACAGGCACACCTTTATATTTCTGTCCCAGAGCACGACCATCTAATTTGAAGATGACCCCTTGTGGGTAGGTACCCGTGTAAGCTCCAGTCGGTGTTCTTGCGGTAGAAAAATAATAAAGCTTACCTTTACCTAATTCTGACTCCACTTCCTTGGTGAATCCTCCGGACGCTACAAATCTATTCTGCTCTAGAATCTTGGCACCCTTTTCAAGTCCGCTAGTATAGTGATAGACGACATCGCTGATGCCTTCAGTGAGCTTCTTATACTTCCTCCATTCTCTCATGGAAAACTTATTTGTCATCTTTTTCTTCTTCCTTTGTTTTTTTACTCTTCATATCATCGGGCAACAGCTTTTCTATTCTGAATTTTAGTATTGACTTGCCGTTGATGGTTGGTTGACCTTTATCATCAACCCCAATCTTTTTTACTACGACTCTTTTATTCTTGAACTTTCCGCCCAATATAACATCGCCAACTTTAATGTCTAGCTTAATTTCGTTTAGATAACTGCGCCACTCTGTTAATAGTTTTTTCATTTTGGTTCCCGTATTATTCCACTGCCGTCTTCTACAAAACCAGCACGGCTATACCACTTCATTAAGTCGCCCGCCTCAACACGCTCTGACCCAAATGTCTTGATTGTGCTGCGCATTACGACTCCGTGTTTATCAGCAATTGTTGTTATCTTATTCATTACTCCCGAAGCATAACCTTCTCCCTCACACTCTGGTGGGAAAGTTTGGATGGCTTCAAAGTAAATACCATCTGGATTTCCTTTATCATGGTAGGCTAGAGTTTTTACAACACAAGTTTCCGACATTTGCCAGTAGATGAACCCCATGCCGTCTTGTGCTTCGGAGTTGCTGTAGTATTCCTGCATGAATGCCTCAACTGGGCTTGCTTGTTCTGTTAGCAGATACTCTCGCCATTCTGTTAATAGTTTCTTCATCTTAATCCCACGGTCCCATTTGTCCTTGTCTCACGCAAGTCAGCATCGCTTCTTCGGCTGTGTATTCTTTACTCTTTCCCTCATTAGGCTGATACTCTGCATACCAAACATCTCTGGGAACTCCATCTGGTTTGGTGTAGCTTGTTTGTTCGTCAAAAACTAGTCCGGGCTTCTCAACCCAAGCGTGCTGGATGGTCTTGGTTTTGCCTCGCTCGCTTACCGTAATCTCGCCGTGGACTACCTTGAATAGGGAAAGGTCTTCAAACTCTTCGTCGGAGGAGGCTCTGGCCATCTTTACCGCAAACGGGAAGCATTGTCCCATGGGGATGGTCTCTTCCTTCAAATACTCCCGCCACTCTGTTAGTAGTTTTTTCATTTATTTATTTGTTCCCGCAGGTTTGGTGATGTTCATAACAAATCCTGTCTTACCAACGAGTATAGTGTGCTCATTGTTCTCATCTTTACCGAAGGCTCCTACTTCATAATCTTCGCCGGTTGTTCTGATTTCGTAGGTCTTTCTCTCGGCAGAGCCGTCAATAACAACCAACTTGGTTTGTGAGCCCTTGGCTGTGCCTCTGTCTGTTAGTGCTCCGACAACACGATAAACAGGCTTGCGGTTGCCGATAGTAAAAGTATCGCCTCTGTCTAAGCCAACCAAATCATCGTAATGAGAAGAGCGTCCTTCTGACTCTCCTCGCTCTTCGTCAGAAAACCCGAAAGCATCCATATCAAAGTCATCTGCTTCTTTCAAATACTTCCGCCACTCTGTTAGTAGTTTTTTCATCTACGGAACCTGATACTCTTTTACATCAACAATATCTATTTGATCAGATTTAAACACGATGTAAGAATCACCACCACCCTCAAATGTGTTTTCATATTTTATGGAATCAAAGCCCAAGGAAGAAAACCAACTTATAAACTCTTCCATCTCTTCTATGGGCTCAAATGATAAATCTTTAATATTTTCCCCAGACGGAGAAGTCACCACATCATCATAATAATCACTCACCATCTCATCAGGAATTGCTGGGTGGGGTTCGCCATCAAAGCCTTCAAACATGGCTTTCAATATTGAATTGACTGACCAAGTTCCCGACCTGTTCTCTGGCAACTCCAGCGTCTTGCCGCTGTCTAAATTGACGGTATAGAGATAAACGGAGTCACCGGAGTTTATTTTTCCGTCTTTCTTTAGTTTGTCAGCGACGGTCAATGCTGTGTCTTTTGTTCCAAAGTGGAAACCAACATCCGAAGATATTGATGGGTTGGTGGCCATCTGTTGCTGGAACTTATCAAATCTGATAGGAGAGAGATGATAGAATGGTCCGCCTGCACCCTCTTTCAAATACTTCCGCCACTCTGTTAGTAGTTTTTTCATTTATAGAACTTTCTCCTACGCTTATAGTCCCCAATAATGTCTCCTAAAACTTCGTCGTCAATCGCTTGAAATTTATCCCAAGGGATTTCTTGGTTTGCCCTTACGGTTTCAATAGACAAATCATCTAGATTTAATTTGCCCAAACGAACTAGGTCATCAATCTCGTCGCTCAGGTGTTGCTGAACCTTCGCCAAGTCCATGGCACCTCCGTATCCTGCTGGTGTTTCTGGTTCACCCGGTATGCTTCCGTAGTAAGCCTCTTTCACAAAGTCTTCCATCTCTTCTTCATAAGCTTCATATTGTCTTTGGAAATAATCGTCATCCAACTTCAGCTTACGAGTTTCTGATTTCATAAACCCCGGCTGCTGGTCTTCTGGTAGTCCGGCAGCAATAGCTCGAACAAGTCTCTCACGATTCTCTTCATTATTCAAGTCGGCTTCTTTTAAAAACTTCCGCCATTCTGTTAATAGTTTTTTCATTTTATAATCCTATAAATATAACATCGCCTGATGAATTATATTCCCTTGCTAGTGATTTCCAAACTCTTTTGGCGTCAGGAGAAGTTCCTGAGCCTATTGTGCAATGGTGTGCTCCTACAAATATTCCGCCGTAGGGTTTGGAATATTCTATTGCCTGGTCGATAAAGGCTTTGTATATTTCTTTGCCGTATCCTTTGCCTCTTTGTTCCGGGTCAGTGATCCAGGCGTTTTCTATATCGTAAAATCTTGGTCTGAATTTGGCTGGTACCTCTTTCATAAAGTACTCGCCATTCTCATCTTGAGCCATATCTTTTGTTGTATTATTTGCTTCGTACATTTCTTTGGCTTCTAGAAACTCTGGTGTTTTCATCAGGGCGTCTACGTCCGACTGACACTCTTTGAACCTCAAGTGTTGCTGACCCTGTGCGTAACCAATACCAGGCAGCGTGACTCTGAAAAACTCAGCATCACCTTTGAGTTCAAACTTTCCCTCTTGGAGAAACTGTCGCCACTGTTCCAAAATCAGTTTCATCGAGTTTGTACGGTGTAGGTTTTTTGCGCACCATCTCCAAAGGTGTCCGTCTTAAAATCGTCCTTGCGCATTACAGTGATTACTTTTATAGTGTCCGGACCTTTTCTCATATCCAACACGGCGATGACATTGAGGGCTGGGACCTTACCTTTACCGACCATGCGAATATGGAAAGGCTCGTCGTTGCCGAGTTCACCGTTGGCATAGTCTTGAATGATTTTGCCGATAGCCATCTCGACTGCCTGGATGATTGCGTTATTGGAAATCTTTTCATCGTGACGGAACTGGCGTTCCTTACTGTGCTTGGTCGCCTCAACATCAGTATCTTTTAAGTTGATAATAACATTGATACCTTTGACCTTCGCACTGTAAGCCTGATCGGCGTTGAGGTCAGCCATCTTGTCTTCGTTGAGGTGCTGTGCAGGACGTCCCTGCTTTACCCAGTCTTCAACAACAAATACTTTTTGGTCTTCCGACAAATTCCAGAAAACTTCCTGTGACTCTTCGCTGAGACGGGAGGCATATTTTTTATAGATCTTCTCGTTTACTTTGTGGATTTTTGTAAAGTTTCGCCACTCGGTCATTATCTTTTTCATATTAGTCTTCCGAAAATGGGCTCTTGGATTGCCACTCATGAGAGACACTATCTTCATCAATCGGACCACCTTTAGCCCAAGTATAGCAAGCACGGGCTGAATGGCATTTGAAGTGGTGCATCCAACAATAGCCAAGTTCCCCATCTTCATCAGACGTTACACCGGGCATACATTCTTTCATGCGAGGGGAAATATCAAACGCAGTGCAGTTAGAACATAGTGATTTTTTAGCAGCATCCTCAGTTGTATCCCAATACTTGGCTATGTCTTTCCAGTAATCACCGGGCTCGTCAACGTTCAAAGGACCATATTTGATATGGTCTGCGTGGATGGCAGCATCACGGTTCTTGGTATTAAGTTTCAAGTCTTGGGTTGCGGGAGGACAAATATATTCTTTAGCTGCTGCAACAGTAATTCTTATTTCTTCTTGGAGAAAATTTCTCCACTCTGTCATTAGTTTTTTCATTACCATGCCCTGCAAGACCAATAGCGTGCTTTTGTCTTAGGACCAGGGTTATCACAATTGTGACGTGCCCGAAAAGACTTCCGCCGGGCTGGGTTTGATTTTTTAATCCTCATATTAGGATCACCGAAGTTTACTTTGACTACGTTTCCTTTTTCATTCTTAACATATACTTTAGACTTCTTTACGTCGCCTTGCATAGGCTTGTTGAGAGTAACCTTACGTCCTTGATATTCTGCTTCTACAATGACGTCATCCCAAAACTCTAAGTCTTCCGCAAGGGTGCCATCATCGTAGGTTGCATCCGAGATATGGTAATACTCTTCTTCTAAACTTGAGACTTCTTCTTTTAGAAATTGTCGCCACTCTGTCATTAGTTTTTTCATGTTACAGCCCTAACACTTGTTTTCTAAGAGTTTCTAAATCTTGTTTCAAGCTTGCAATAGTGTCATCAACATCCTCTGGGAAATCTTTAACATCTTTGCTTAGCTGATTTAGTTTTTGATCTGCTCTAACAAAAGCTCCATAAATTTCAATGGGATCCCCTTTGAGTTCTCTAGCTTCTCTAAGAATTTCTTCTTTAATAATTTGTTGTAAATCAGATTTATTTATCTTCATCCTTTTTTCCCTGCCTTTGATTTTTTGCCGTAGCCGCCTCTATCACCACAAGCTGATGGTGTAGGTCTACACTTCGGATATTTTGAGCGTGATTCCCCTGACTCTCGACCACAGGCACCACACTTCTTTCTACCTGTCTTTTTATCTTTGCGGCAGGTGTTACAATCTACCCAGCCACTTTTACTACCCTTTGCACCCTTGCGCCCAAACCAGTCACGCAGACTTGTTTCAGAGGATGGTTTCTTGGTTAGCTTTCTTTTCTTTTCCTCAATCGGTTCTTCATCAGTGTAAAGATCGCTGTGCTTTTTTGACTTAGCTTTCTGTCCTTTTTTTCTTGGGACACGGGGGTTACTTTTTTTTTCTGCTAGCTTCGCTACTTCTTCTTCAACAATCTGCTTAAGAAGATCATGATCTACTGATTCTTTTTTCTTGCTTTTGTTGCCCCAGTTTGAGGCTCCGACTTTACGACACTTAACTAAGGCACCTGATGCGTATGCTGATGGCCAAACCTTATACCTGCCTTTAACCTTGTAATAACAAGCATCTTTCTTGCCTTCTTTTTCATCAAGGGCTTGAACAGGGTCGATCTCAGAGATAGTTTCTTTTACAATTTCTCTTAAGTTGGATAATGTAATTTTCATACGTTAATATACCTCAGACAAAGATTAACTTACTGTTGCTCTTCTAAATAGTTTTTGATATAGAATAAACCCCAATCAACACTATTCTTAAGATATGGAGACCATGGTGCATTTTTTGCAGAGTCTAAATCCATCCATTCATATCCAGTATGTTCAGTGATCCCTGAATGGGGATTTGGTCTTATTACCACGTCCTGTTCTGTAAAAGCAAGGTAGGTATATAACGAATCAAAACACTCATTAATGTGCCCTAAAGGGAAGAGGAGATCTGTTAAACCTGCTTCCTCTTCTGTCTCTCGTAGTGCTGCTGTAAGTGTGTCTTCACCGTGATCACACACACCTTTAGGAATGTCCAAGCGACCGTCTAGACCATGCAAAACTAATAAATGATAACCATTATCAAATAACCTAAATACAAGAATGCCGGCGGCAGGAGGATAGCGTTTCATATAGTAGATAGAAATAAAACATTGCTTATTCCACACAACTTACAATGTCAAAACAATTATTAGCATTTACTAAAAGTTCTTTGAAGCGTACTCCAGTGGAGCACCACTGCATGTTAACATAACGATAGGGAGGGTAGCCATTCTCTGGCATACGACCAGCATAAGATTTGGAAAGAACCAGAGCCAGCTTTCCGTCGTGAGGAGAATGGCGGGCTCGTAAAATAGTTCCAGGCTGCTGAACTTGCCATTCTTTATCATTAATATACATGACTCACCACCTCCCAGTTCAAGGGCATATAAATACATCGGGTTCCGTTGGGGAATAATACATCGTGTGTAATATATTTTCCGTTAGCACTTAGTGCCAAAATACCATACTCCCCGTTGTTGCGGATGGTAATGTTATTCCGGCACTGTTTCTTAACCCGCATCAAACTACCCACAGGAATATCTTCAGGGTTTGTTTTAAGTCGGGAGTTATAAGTCTCTCGTTCCATTACCACATTCTTTTCGTTAAGTGACTTCTGTGAATAAAGATAGAATCGCCATTGGGTTTGAGAAGCTTCATGAATGATTTATTAAGTTCCTCAATAACAAGGAGCGGAGTCATATGTTCGGCGTGCCAGATGAACCAGTTGGTGGACAAATGGTCAATCGCCGTCTTTCTAATCCGAACTAAATCACCGGCTTTCATTTAGAAGTCCCGCCACTTGCTGACCTGATTGACAAGCTCATCAATCTCAGGCTGAAGGTCTTGGTCCAC
>TARA_R110000868_G_scaffold42158_21_pt1 | contig 11736 bp, 13 predicted proteins | sample TARA_R110000868 | Tara Oceans TARA_R110000868 (sample SAMEA4397489) | marine metagenome | biome: Polar Biome; feature: [SRF] surface water layer (ENVO:00010504); material: water (ENVO:00002006), including particulate matter (ENVO:01000060) such as... | depth 5 m | reverse complement strand
GTTTTTGGGCTCTAACTCGGGCCGGAAACGCCGATTTGGAGTTCTGTTGGCCCTGGTTGCGGTGCGGCAACCTAGAACCGGGACAGGCCCCTGTCAACGAAATGGGGGTTGCTCGACCTGATCTGAGACATGCCGTCGCGGTTCATGCATTTTTGGCGGAAAACTTAGGCCAATCCCAACAAATCAGCGATTTGCGCCGGGTACCCAGAGCACGTCGCCTGGGCCCTTGCCGTCGGGCGCCCAATTGACGTAGCGGGCGGCAACAAAGAAGAAGTCCGACAGGCGGTTTATGTATTTGAGTGAAGCGTCGCTGACACCACCATTGCCATCAATGAAGTCCGCTTCAACGAGGGCTGTCATAAGCCTTTCCGCGCGGCGGCTGACGGTGCGGGCGAGATGCAGCGCAGCGGCGGCAGGTGTGCCGCCTGGCAGAACAAAAGAGCGCAAAGGTTCGAGTAGGCCGTTCAACTCGTCGATCTCGCCTTCCAGACGCGTCGCCTGTGCCTCCACAATGCGCAATGGCTCGTAGCCGAGTTCGGCGGCAGTCTTACCAGGCGTGGCGAGATCTGCGCCGAGATCAAACAGGTCGTTCTGGATACGGGCGAGCATCGCATCGAGGCGCGGGTCACTCGTGGTGTGAAGACGCGCGAGACCCACCGTCGCGTTGGTTTCATCGACCGTGCCGTAGCTTTCGATACGCAATTCGTGTTTGGGTACACGCTCGCCGGTAGCAAGGGCAGTCGTGCCCTTGTCACCGGTCCGAGTATAAATTTTGTTGAGCGTGACCATTGTTAGTTCAAGCCTTGACGAAGGGCAGCATGCGTTTCAGCACATTATCTTTGAGAATGAAGTGATGATAGAGCGCGGCGACCACATGAAGTCCGATGAGCGCCGTAATGATCCAGGCATTTAAGCCATGAAGCGTTTCGCCGATTTCATGGATGGTTTCGTTCGGTGCGACCTGCAAACCGAGCACGCCGAACGCCTTCAGGTTGAACTTTGAACTAGAGACTATGAGCAAGCCCAATATGGGCTGAAGGATCACGAGAAGATAGAGACCGTGATGGGTTGCTTTTGACGCAACTTGTTGCCAGCGCGGCAGGTCACCGGGCAATGCTGGCGCGGGGTGACTGAGGCGCCACACGAAACGCGATAGCATGAGAACAAGAATTACCAATCCAAGGCCTGCATGAGTCTGGAAGAAACCGAGGCGGTCTTCCTTCGGCAGGCTTTCGGATGTGAAGCCGCCATACAGCATCAGAAGAACTAGGACCATGATGATCCAGTGAAGACTCTTGGCAACGCCGCTATATGATGACTGCATTACTCTTTTTCCTATTTGCAATTTGCGTGGAAGACTCTCCCTCGCATTGTCATACGGTTCAAGCGCGAACGGATCGCATTTGTGAATAGATGATGACGACGCATCGTCAGGCCATCTTTTATGACCTGTTTTCTTCGTTTTAGATGAGTGAAATCAGATCCAGCCTTTGCGCCAACTAGCAATTGCTTCGCCGATTTCATGCGGACTGTCTTCCTGCAGGAAGTGATTGCCCTTCACCGTCAGCTCAGTTTGGTTTTTCCATGATCTGCAAAATTCGCGCTGTGCGCCAATAAGGATTGCACCCGGGTCGGCATTAACAAAGAGCTTGGGCAGGTCGTTTGTTGCCATCCAGTCGGCGTAGGATTGCACGAGATCAACTACGTCCTGTGGTGTACCACCTAGCGGAATTTGACGCGGCCATGTCAGAGTCGGACGGCGGTCTTCGCCCGGCTCTTTGAACGGACGGCGATAGACGTTCATTTCGGAGTCGGACAATTTGCGCAAAATTGAACCCGGCAGAACCGCTTCGATGAAAAGATTTTTTTCGAGGATCATTGCCTCGCCTTCGTCAGAACGAAAGCCTTCAAATATACGTCGCGCCGCCGGGCTCCATTCGTCCCAGGTCATAGGCCGGACGATGCCTTCCATATAGGCGATGCCTCTAATCTTGGTGCGGTTGCGATTGGCCCAGTCGAAACCCAGTGCAGATCCCCAGTCGTGGATGACGAGGGTTACATTTTTTTCGATGCCCAACGTTTCCAGAAATGAATCGAGGAAGCGACGATGCTCACGGAACGTATAACGTTCAGGTCCTGACGGTTCGAGCTTGTCGCTGTCACCCATGCCAATGAGATCTGGTGCGATGCAACGGCCCTGATCTTTGAGGTGCGGCATGACGTTGCGCCACAAGTAGGATGACGTGGGATTGCCATGCAGGAAGACAATCGGATCGCCAGAGCCCATTTCGGAATAGGCCATTGTGCGACCGGAAATTGTCGCGGTTTTCTTCGGCAGCTCGTCAGGCGAAATGGAGGGCATCTGTCTGTTCCTTGTCTGCGCGAGGGGTTTGTGGCGCAAAGGCAGGGCGCAGGATAGCGGTGCCGGGTCGCTGACGCAAAAGACGAAATTTCTCATTTTCGCGCAATAAAAAAGACGCCCGGTAAGGGCGTCTTTTGATTTGTCCGACGAATCTATGCGCGTGTCAGAATGTGTATCCATAGCGCACGCCGACATCGGTAATGCCGGGATTGGGATTGCAAAGGCCCGCGTTCGACATGTGATCCATTGTGAGCATGATGCTGGAGTTGCCACTCAAGCGGTAACCGAGCGAAACATTCTCGTGAAAGAGCACGCGGCAGCCTAGATTGAGTTGCGTCGCAGTTTTTCTATTGGTTTCCCCGTCATGGATGGCGGCACCAAAGCCACCTTCAAGGAAGAAGCTTTCCGTGAAATCGTAATTCCAGACGAGGCCCGAATAGAGGCTCGATGTGCCGTGGCCTGTGTTGACGTTGGCGCCAATGTTGATGCGCGGTTTGGCCATCCACTGCAGCCATTGCGGCGACTTGAAGAGCAGTTCCAGGTTGATATCCGGGTCACTGGTTTCATAGCGCGAACTGGTCAGATTGGAATTGTGATCATAAATGCCGACACGCACTTCATCGACAAAGCTTTCGCCTGCTGCCACTGGTGCAGCTAGACACAAAAGAGCAGCGGCAATGCTGCTGCTCCTCAATATTTTCGATATGAACAATGTAACCCCCTAGATTGCCCAGAACCCTGCCCGTCTTGCTAAAGCCCCACTCTGTGTCCCGACTGCCAGATTAGCGGGTAGAGTCCTAATTTCAGGTGAGCCTATCAGAACCGCAATGGGTCTGTCGGTGGCATAATTGCCACGATCATTCTAGGATTTGCGCGGTGGCGTGCATGATCATTTTTGATCAAGTCGACAGGTAAAGTGCCGCCATCAGCAAAATAACGGCGATAAACTGGAGTCCAACGCGCCAGCGCATCAGCGTTTGCGACCGCGACGCCGACCCGCCACGCACCATATTCAACAGGCCGAGCAACAGGACAATGAGCACCGCGCCCATGAAAACGGGGCCGAGGTAGGGTATGAGCGTGTCCATTCAATCCTCCGTTAACCAGATGTTTTTTGTTCGGCCGATGGTCAATTACCGCCTTCAAGCAAACGTCGGGCGATGACCTGTGCCTGAATTTCCGCGGCACCTTCAAAGATGTTCAGGATTCGCGCGTCGCACAGCACACGGCTGATCTTATATTCGAGCGCAAACCCGTTGCCGCCGTGAATTTGCAAGGCGTTGTCTGCGGCAGCCCAGGCGATGCGGGCGGCCAGCAGCTTTGCCATGCCAGCTTCCAGGTCGCAGCGACGTCCGCCGTCTTTCTCGCGGGCCGCATGATAGGTGAGTTGGCGCGCGATCATGATCTCAACTGCCATCATCACCAGTTTGCCCGAGACGCGTGGGAAATTGAAGATGGGCTGGTTAAACTGAACGCGTTCCTGCGCATAGGACAAGCCAAGCTCAAGTGCCGATTGGGCAACGCCGATGGCGCGGGCGGCTGTTTGGATACGGGCACTCTCGAACGTTTGCATCAACTGTTTGAAGCCCTGACCTTCGGCACCGCCGAGGAGATTTTCGGACTTCACTTCGAAACCGTCGAAACCGATTTCGAACTCTTTCATGCCTCGATAGCCGAGAACCTGAATTTCGCCACCGCTCATGCCTTCGACCGGGAAGGGTTCCGCATCGTCACCGCGCGGCTTTTCAGCGAGCAACATGGACAAGCCTTTGTATCCGGGCTCGTCGTTGGTGCGGCAAAGGAGTGTCATCACATCAGCGCGCGCGGCATGGGTGATCCATGTTTTGTTGCCGGTGACTTTGTAGACGTCGCCTTCGCGGCGTCCGCGTGTCTTGAGGCTCGCAAGATCGGAACCAGTATTGGGTTCGGTGAAAACGGCAGTCGGCAGGGTCTCGCCGCTGGCAATTTTCGGCAGCCATTTTGCTTTCTGTTCGTCCGTGCCGCCGCCCAGGATCAGTTCAGCCGCTATTTCGGAGCGTGTGCCGAGCGAGCCGACGCCGATATAGCCACGGCTCAGTTCTTCAGACACGACACACATGGATTCTTTGCCAAGACCAAGGCCGCCAAATTCTTCGGGGATGGTAAGGCCAAAGACCCCAAGTTCCGCCATTTGTTTGACGACGGGCATCGGGATGTAGTCGTCTTGCAAATGCCAGTCATGGGCATGGGGAATGACTTCAGCATCAGCAAACCGGCGCATTTGCTCGCGGATGGCGTCATATGTGTCTTCTAGGCCTGCGTCACCGAAAGTGGCTGAGCCGGCTTTTTCGGCAATTAGTTCAGCGAGCCGGTGGCGAACTTCATTGGTGTTGCCGGTCCGTATCAGGGTTTTGACTTCGGCGGTCAAAAATGCGCCTTCGTCGGCCTCTGAAACGCCTAGGTCACGAGGGCGGATAATTTCGCCCTGGCTCATTGGAATCCCGCCCGTCATCTGGCTGAGATACTCGCCAAAACCCATTTGTACGATTAAACGCTCGATTTCACCGAGGCGGCCATCCTTGTCCATGCGTGCGGCATAGACAGTCAACTGACGCAGCGCCTCGACATAGGTCGCCATCCAAGCAAAGCCGTGGGCTGCGAATTGCTCGCGCTCCAGAAGGGCCGGGGAAATGCGTCCGTCCTTGCTGACCTTTGTGGCGACCGCCTGACGGGCATGGGCAAGAAGTGTTTCAGCGCTGATCAGCGCTTTGGCAGCAAGCGCTAGAAAGTCTGGTGTGGTGGAGGTCAGGGTGGTCTTCGGCGCTTGGGTCATGGAGGGGCTCGATCGGTTCGTAATGATTACTGTTGGTGGCCGAGTGTTGGCTGGGAGTGGGTTCCGGCAACCAATTCCGCCGGTTTTGCTGGCATGCTTACCTATAGCACAGGCCGCGAAAGCGCCAAGACATCGCGGCCCTATCCGTCATTCGGTCGCAGCCCGTTGTTGCGGTCAGCCTTGGTCACGCTGTCATACGGAGGTCATTGTTACGTGATGCATTTTACCGGACTTGCCCGATCATGTGACAAAGGCGAAGGCATTGTGCCTCGCTGTTTGGCATGACCTGTTTAACATTTGTGCAAGTGCAGTGCTGCTGGAAATGTGAGTGATCCTAATTTCCGTAAACTGAGTGATCTTCTCAAATCTTTGCTTTGTGGAATGCGCCGTTTGCGGTCAACATGCGCGCTGAATTATTTCGGGCTCATCGGGGGATGATATGAAGGCAATTTCTCTGCTCTTGTTCCGTCTGATCACAGGCGGTTTTCTCATTGCATGGTCTGGTTCCAAAATACTGGATACCGATCGCGCCATCGCATTTTCCGACACCCTCTATATGGGATATGCGAGCACGGCCACGCTGCAGCACGGTCTGGCCGCGCTGGGAGCGGTCCTCGGCATATTCGTTGTGCTCGGCTTTCTGCGCAATTTTTCGTATGGCGTTCAGGCGCTGGTATTGGCGGTCGGTATTGCTGCTCTTGCGCGCGTCACAATTGTGCCGCCGGTTGATTTGGCAAGTGGCATTGAGGCCGCCATTATCCTCACACCAGCTTTGGCGCTGTTCTTTCTGACGCTTGCCTTACTCGTCTGGCGCAATGATGACGCCATAGCTCTTGATCGCTTTATCGATTGGCGCAAGAGCGACCTTGCCAAGGAAGCAGCTCATGCCGCTGTGCTTGGCTCGCCTTTGATGGCCGAAGTGGCTCATGCCAATCACGCACCCGCTGATGATCATGGCCATGACAAGCATGCCGTGTCTGACGCACCGCCCGCGGCGGTTGAGGTGGCACATACTGCGCCAGAACCGCATAGCGAGGCTGACGCGCATGCGGAGGGGCATGAGGCTCATGCCGTTGAAACCAATGCCCCCGATAATCACGGTCACGGGCATGGCGATGATCACGGACACGCCACAGAACACGGAGCTGTTGAAGCACATGCGCACGAAGAGCACAAAGAGCCCGAACACGCGCATTGAGTGTTAAATTGAAGCAAGTTGAGTGCGACCTCAATGGGTCGCGTTCAACTTGTCGATGATGGTCAGCGGTATTTTGAGATAGCGCCTTCCATTTTTGCTTGGCAGCGGCAAATGGCCTGCGTGAATATTGACCTGAATTGACGGTAGCAAAAGTGTTGGAGCCGCCAAAGTTGCGTCTCGTTTCTCGCGCATGGCGACGAACTCATCTGCACCGATTCCATCATGGACGTGAATGTTGTGCTTGCGCTCTTCGCCGATAGTCGTTTCCCAAACATATTCTTCGCGACCGGGTGCTTTGTAGTCGTGGCAGAGGAAGACGCGTGTTTCGTCAGGCAGTGCGAGTAAGCGCTGAATTGAATTAAAAAGAGTCAACGCGTCTCCACCGGGAAAATCTGCCCGTGCAGTCCCATAGTCAGGCATAAACAATGTGTCGCCGACAAAGATTGCATCACCGATCTTGTAAGTGACGCATGCGGGTGTGTGACCCGGCGTTGTTAGGACTTCGACGTCGAGCGTCCCGATTTTGAAATGCTCACCGTCGCGGAAGCGGTGGTCAAATTCGCTTTCATAGCCACCTTGGGTTTCGAGGTCGAAAACCGGATCGAAAATCGCGCGGACCTCGGAAATGTAGGTCCCGATAGCGACAGGTGCGCCCGTGTGGGTTTTAAAATACTGCGCGGCGCTCAAATGGTCGGCGTGTGCATGGGTTTCGAGTATCCACTCGATACTCAATTTCTTGGCTGCAATGGCGGTAAGAATCCGGTCGGCGCCGGTCGTCGACACTTTGCCAGAGCGAGGGTCGTAGTCGAGGACAGAATCAATGATTGCTGCTGATTTTGTCGCGGGATCGCTCACCAAATAGGTTGCGGTATTGGTGGCTTCGTCAAAGAACGTCTCGATCTCAGGCTTATGGAGTGCGGTCATTTCGTTTGTTCCTCTCGTTATCTCTTGACATATATATTAGCATTACCTAAATTAGCAATACCTAAAATTAATTGCGATCCGGAATGTGACAATGCAGATCACCAAGAATGACATGGCGCAGTTGGCGAAAAGCGCAGGCGAAGCTGCACAGATGATGCGGTTGCTGGCGAATGAAAAGCGACTGTTGATCCTCTGCACACTCGTAATGCGCAAAGAAGCAAGTGTTAGCGAGCTTGCGGAAGAGGTGGAACTTGGGATGTCTGCATTGTCCCAGCATCTGGCCAAGTTGCGAGACGACGGTCTGGTGGAAACACGAAGGGTAGCGCAGCAGGTTTTCTATCGGATCAGTAATCCCGATGCCGCGAAACTCCTGAAAGTACTGAAAGACATTTATTGCCCGTAACCGGTCGCCAGTTGCGCGGAGCGGAATTGCTTTTTGAAATGAGGAATGACGATTATGAAAAAATTGACCCCTAAAGAGGCGAAAGCCTTGAAAGATCGCGGCGCGTTGATTGTCGATATTCGCGAGCCGGATGAATTTGCACGCGAACATATTGACGGCGCTCGGAACATGCCGTTGTCGCAAATTGACAAAGCGGCTCCCCACAAGGCTGACGAGATCGTTATCTATCATTGCAAGTCCGGCATGCGCACACAGGCCAATATGGCGCAGCTGCCCGCCGGGCAATGCGAAGCCTATGTTCTTGAAGGCGGTATTGAAGGTTGGAAAGCGGCAGGCTTGAGTGTGGCAGCTGATCGTTCCAAGCCGATCGAAATCATGCGTCAGGTTCAGATTGCCGCGGGGTCGCTTGTCGTGCTTGGCGCGATACTGGGATTTGCCATTCACACCGGCTTCTTCCTGCTTTCCGCATTTGTCGGTGCGGGGCTGGTCTTTGCCGGTGTGTCGGGAACATGCGCCATGGCGAAGGTTCTAGGTTTTATGCCCTGGAATCGTTCCGCAACAAATTGAGGCGAATGTGATGTCAGTTGCAGATCTGGCTGCGCTACTTTCTGGCGGACTTATCGGTCTGACGCTTGGCGTCATTGGCGGCGGCGGTTCCATTCTTGCGGTCCCGCTCTTGCTCTATGTGGTCGGGGTGAATTCCACCCATGTGGCGATCGGAACAAGTGCTGTTGCGGTCGCCGCTAATGCAGCAGTGGGTGCATTTTTTCACGCACGAGCACATACGGTGAAGTGGCCATGTGCCATTGTATTTGCGGCATCAGGTGTGGTCGGCGCTTTTTTTGGGGCGTGGGTCGGCAAGGCGATTGATGGCCAGCTGCTGCTCGCCCTGTTTGGACTGATCATGGTTGTGGTCGGATTGAGCATGTTGAGAAAGAAAGCAGGTGACGGTGATCCCGATGTACATCTCGATCCCGGGTCAGCGCGCCGTCTTATGCCATCGCTAGTTGGTGCCGGATTGGGTGTGGGATCGTTGTCGGGCTTCTTTGGAATTGGCGGTGGGTTTCTTATTGTTCCGGGGCTGATCGGTGCGACCAATATGCCGATCCTTTACGCCGTGGGTTCTTCTCTTGTCTCCGTTGCAGCGTTCGGCTCTGCCACAGCGGTCAGCTATGCGCAGTCGGGTTTTGTGGACTGGCATCTTGCGATGTTGCTGCTTGCAGGTGGCGTTGTAGGCGCACTGGGAGGTGCTGTGTTGTCGCGCAGGTTGGCTGCGCGCAAGCAGATGTTGACCTATGTGTTTGCCGCCGTCGTGATCTGTGTCGGCATCTATGTGGTCTATGAAGGCGCGATCAAATTTGTAGCATAAGCAGTACCTCTTGACCTGATTGCGATTGAGTACGTGCCGGATTAGGGTCGCTTCCGTAATTTAACCTTACAGGAGCGACTGGTTTGACAATTTTCGTCAATGTTTTGCTGGCGATTGTTGTCGCTCTGGCCTTGTGCCTGTTCCTTTCCCGCAGGCTTTTAGAAAGTGCGCGTTGGCGTGCCACCGTCACGCCGCTTGCCTCCATCATCGGTTCAGGGTTTCTGGTTTCCATACCACTTCTTTCGAATGCGGTTGGAAATGCTGCCATTTATGCGATGGCTGGGTTGGTTCTCTATGCCTTCTGGGTCGGCGGCGCGATCCGCTTTAACATTCTTTATGGCGAGCCAATTTTTGAAGCACATGCCGCGAATCTTTCGGCGCGAGTGGCGTTGCTGACAGAGCGCGTGTCTCAAATTGCACTGGCCTGCGCCTATTTCGTCTCCGTCGCCTATTACCTCTCACTGCTGTCTCTGTTTTTGTTGAAGGGATTGGGACAAGACGATCCCTGGATGGCGCGAGCACTGACAACTGGACTTCTCGTTTTTATCGGAATGATTGGTTTTCTGCGGGGATTGAAAGGGCTCGAGCGTATCGAAGAATATGCGGTTGGCTTCAAGCTTGCCGTCATTGTGGCCATTTTGGTGGCTCTCGCTGGTCACAATGTCTCGCTCTTTGCACATGGCGAATGGGCGTTGAACACATTGCCTGCTCATTTTGATGTTGAGACATTCCGCGCGCTGCTTGGCTTTGTGATTGTGGTGCAGGGGTTTGAAACCTCGCGGTTTCTGGCTGGCGAATATCCGCCCGAGCAGCGCGTGCGCACCATGCGGGACGCGCAAATATTGTCCGGTGGCATCTATCTTGTTTTCTTTGCGCTCGCGACGGTGATGTTCAAGGCGCATTTTGCAGACGGAGAAGTGGCGGCGATTGTCGACATGGTCGGCGTGGTCGCCATCATTTTGCCGCTGCTATTGACCGCTGCGGCTATTGCCTCGCAGTTCTCAGCATCGGTCGCTGATGCGATCGGCGGTGCTGGCCTTATGCATCAGGCAGTGCGACGACGCATTCCACTGAAAATGTTCTATCCGCTGCTCACCGGTATTGCGGTGCTGATTGTTTGGACAGGGAGTGTGTTCGATATCATCGCTCTCGCGAGTCGCGCCTTTGCATTTTACTATGCGTTACAATGTTTGGTGGCTGTGTTGGTGGTGCTCGCGAAAAAGGATTTGCAGCGCAGGTTGCTTAGAGCGACATGGTTTGCATTCTTGTCTCTCCTGTCTCTCGGAGCGGCTCTTTACGGTCTTCCAGCATCGGCATGAAAAAGCCTCCGGCACAGAAAGTGTCGGAGGCTTGTTCTCTTGCGAATAGCCGGCGTTAGCTGTTGCCGGCTTCGATCGCGTCCTCGATTGTGCGCAAGCCCGGACGCGCAGCGGAGACTAGCACCGCCATGTTGCCGGGCAGATGTTCGTTGCGCCACATTTTCATATGGGCGAGCGGAATGTCGTTCCAGGAGAAGACTTCCGATAGGCCCGGGTCGATGCGTCGGTCGATGACGAGTTGGTTGGCGGCGGATGCCTGTTTCAGATGTGCGAAATGCGATCCCTGAATGCGCTTCTGGCGCATCCAGACAAAGCGTGCATCAAACGTGATGTTGAAACCCGTCGTACCCGCGCAAAAGACGACCATGCCGCCGCGCTTGGCAACCATGCAGGAGACGGGGAACGTGGCTTCACCGGGATGTTCAAAAACGATGTCGGGGTCAATGCCCTTGCCGGAAATGTCCCAGATCGCCTTGCCGAATTTGCGTGCTTCTTTCATGAAGTCGTTGAACTCGGCCGAATTCACGGTCGGGAGTTGTCCCCAGCAGGTGAAATCCTTGCGGTTGATGACACCCTTAGCACCGAGTGACATCACATAGTCGCGCTTGCTCTCGTCGGAAATCACACCGATGGCGTTGGCACCTGCCGTTGCGCAAAGCTGCACGGCAAATGAGCCAAGACCGCCTGATGCACCCCAGACGAGGACGTTCTGGCCGGGCTGTAGCACATGCGGGCGATGGCCGAACAGCATGCGATAAGCGGTGGCGAGCGTCAGCGTATAGCAGGCGCTTTCCTCCCATGTCAGGTGACGAGGACGTGCCATCAACTGCTGGCTCTGTACGCGCGCGAATTGGGCGAATGATCCATCCGGTGTCTCATAGCCCCAGATGCGCTGCGACGGTGAGAACATCGGGTCGCCGCCGTTGGTTTCTTCGTCGTCGTGGTCGTCCTGATTGCAATGGATGACCACTTCGTCGCCGACTTTCCAGCGCGTGACTTTGGACCCGACCGCATAAACGATGCCGGACGCGTCCGAGCCCGCGATGTGGTAGGGGATTTTATGTACGTCGAAGACGGAAACGGGTGTGCCAAGGGCTGCCCATACGCCGTTGTAATTGACGCCTGCAGCCATCACGAGAACGAGCACGTCATGGCTGTCGAGGGTCCATGTTGGGACGACTTCGACCTGCATCGCCTGTTCGGGCGGGCCCTGACGGTCACGGCGGATGGCCCAAGCATACATTTTGGCCGGCACGTGGCCGAGCGGCGGGATTTCGCCCACTTCGTAAAGGTCTTTTATGGGGGCGGTCGCGGTCTTGTTCTGTGTCATGGTCCGTCCTAACCCGCGC
>TARA_R110000868_G_scaffold42895_1_pt1 | contig 11747 bp, 11 predicted proteins | sample TARA_R110000868 | Tara Oceans TARA_R110000868 (sample SAMEA4397489) | marine metagenome | biome: Polar Biome; feature: [SRF] surface water layer (ENVO:00010504); material: water (ENVO:00002006), including particulate matter (ENVO:01000060) such as... | depth 5 m | reverse complement strand
CACCAACGCAGGTACTCTTACTGGTTCTATTGGTGTGATCATGCAATTCATGGATCTATCAAAACTCTATGAGCTGGCCAAGGTAAACGCGCAAGTTATCAAGTCGGGTGAGTTTAAAGACTTTGGTAATCCACACCGCGGTCTAACGGAGCAGGAGCGCCATCTTCTCGAGGTGACTTCAAATGATGTGCACAAACAATTTAAAGAAGATGTCTTGGCACTTAGAAAAGACCGTCTTAAAAAACCAATTGACGAGCTAGCTCAAGGTCAAGTTTTTTCAGGTCGCGAGGCGCTTGAACTTGGTTTAGTCGATGAACTAGGTGGACTTTGGAAAGCTGGTCGAAAAATTCATGAGGAGCTTAAGCTCGAAGGTGAATTTGGGCTTAAGTTTGTAAAAGAAAAAGAAAAGACATCGCTACTTGAACTCGCTCGCTCGCTTGAAGAAGTGAAGACGACGATTTCATTAGTAAGACAGTGGGTGAGTGCTCGAACCAACGAGTCACCTTCTGCTATGTTCTTAATGCGCTAGAGGAGCAACGTGGAAGTTTACCTACATTGGCTTCAGGATAATTTACTTGCCGTTGTTGCGGTCACGCTGACATTGGTTTTGATTTATCACTACCTGATTGAAAAGGATACTGTAACCAAACTATCTAAGCGCTATCGCAACTCGATCTTCGAAGCACAATCGCGCATTTTTCTAAATGCAACTCAATACCTCATCTCAGGAAATAAAGATCAGGCGATTAAAGAGTTTCTTAATGCCGTCGATATTAATCGTGAAACAATTGAAACCTATTTCGCGCTCGGTGGACTCTTTAGAAGTAATGGTGAAATCGAAAAGGCTATCTCAATTCATAGGTCATTGATTGCCAGAGAGAATATCAATGAGAGTACTCGTCTTCGCGCTTTAAAAGAGCTTGCCATCGACTTTGATAAAGGCGGCTTTGTTGATAAGGCGATTGAGACATACAAAGACGTTCTTCGCATCAATCGCGATCAGTATGAAGTTATCCAAGCGCTTTGTCGTATTTATGAAGACACAGGGGATTGGGACCAGGCTTATAATTACCGCATCATGCTTTCAAAAGTAGCTCACGAAAACCAAGCTGAAACTGTTTCCCATATTTTGGTGCAAAAAGCTAAGACCAGCTTTGATCAGGGTAATCTGGGGCGCTGTCATGAAGATCTTGATGATGCCTTTCGTTTTGCTCCATCGGTGTCGGCCAAAATTTTGCGTATTCGTCTCTTATTAGTTGAAAGTAAGGTTGATCAAGCTGAATTTCAGCTTTTAGAACTTATTAAAGAACATCCGATGTACACCTCGTTTATCTTTGAAAGTTTAAGTGAGCGAGTTCGACCAGAAATTGAAGAAGATTATAAGGCCCGTTTAGCTGCGCTTCGCGGATATTTTATTAGTCTCGAGGATGATGAATTGATGCTTTCACCTTCGGTCGTCTTAACCAATGTAAGACTACTTAAAGAGAGTGGAGAAGCTGATCGCGCGGCTAAGCTGATGCGAAACTGGATGGAGCTTAATCCACAGTCCTCTGAAGTGATGAAGGCCGAATTAATTAAACTTTTAATCGATCTTGGGCTTAAAGATGAAGCTCTTATGCACACGACTCAGCTTCTCAATAATTTAAATCAAAGTGTTACGAAACACTTTTGCAGTCAATGCGGTTATAATTCGGATGAAATTTTCTGGCGCTGCCCTCAGTGCCATGAATGGGAAACGATTCAATTTAGATGGAAGGTTTCTTGAAAAACGTATTACTACTTTTACTCTTTTTCCCAACGGCTCATGCGGCTGATAAAGTCTTGATGGTGAAGTACTTAAACACTGCTTGGGGCCACGTCCATCAAAATGCCTCTCGCTACTCAACATCTCTAACGACTGTCTCCTGTGGCCACCCGATTAAAATTTATGAAGTTAAATCTGATTGGCATAAAGTGGGGGCCGGGCCCTATACTGGTTATGTCGCTTCAGACCAATTAAGCGATAAAAAACCAACGTGTGTGCAAGATAAGTATCCGCGATTCTTCGATGATCTAAAGTTAGAAATTACTCAGATGTATTACTGGGGCAAGCTTTATGATCATTATATCGAAGGTAAATCGAGGTTAAAATGAGTCGAGCATTATTGATTCTTTTAATATTTACAAGCTTTGCCTACGCTCAAAAAAATAGCGAAGAGCTGGTGGATTTCAGCTCGATCAAAGATGTCCTTCAAAAAGATCGCTTAGATGAAAGCGCTAAGATCAAACAAGAAAAGGCTGAGAAACAGCGTATTGCGAGCGAGCGTGCAAAGAAAGCTAGGTTTAATATTCCTGATGAAGTTGATTTTTGGGAAATTATGTCAGAACTGTGGCTTGTGAAGAATCACCAAATTCTAAAATGGGATTTTCAAAAACCCGACTTTGGACTAGAAGGGGCGTTTAGTGACTTTCTAGAAAAACAGGGTTTGTTTGAAAAGAAATTTAGAATTCTCTTACTCGATTCTCCTAACGTCACTCACTTCGCTCTACCTACTTCGAAGAACTCTTATCTCTTTATTCTTTCACTGCCGTTTATTAGAACTCTCGATTTGTCTAAGCTTGAGATATCGCTTCTTCTAATGGAAGACATGGTCAGAGCTGATGCAGAGTTATTTAAAAGTCATGTAAGACCGACGGCGCAAAGCTTACTTGGTACGAATTATGCTGGCTCTAAGCTCGATCTTAAAAAGATTGAATTGGTGTTAAAAAAATACGACGAGATGATTCTAGACAAAGGCTTCACTTTCTCCCAGCAGTTTGAAGTCACTAAACATATGGATAAAACTTTAAAGAATGATCAAGAGCTGTGGGGGACTTACTATCGCATGATTAGAAAGATCGACATCCTGGTTAAAGATAATAGTCTTTATCGCAATCTACCTCGCATTTATCCTTCCCCTGAACTACAGCTTAATTGGCTTGCTCCTCCCAAACGAAAGGGTCCGTGAAACTTCAAGGTTTTTCGCGCTTTAGTAGCGCAATCATAGCTTACTATCTGCTTTGCGGCCTATTTCAACTGGTCACTGTTTCTCTTATTTCCTTCTTTCATTTTCTTTTAGATCACAAGCTTGGTGTGATTGAAGATTGGGTTTTTGATAAAGGCTGGGAAATTGTTGTCTTGGTTAAAATTTGTGCTTTCTACGTGGTTCAAAAATTTGTCCACCTACCATCACAGTCAAGACAACCTTTTAGAGACTTAATTTTAGAAACATGGAAAAAGCCCTCGAGGAATCTTTTTGCTCTTTGTGTGGCCGGATTTCTCATTTGTATTTTTAGCGCTTCACCGGTGGCCAACTTTCACCAGGGGGCCAATATCTTCAAAGCCTTGATTAGTTATACCGGCATCAGTGTCTTACTTCTTCTCGATGTCTTGATGCTTTTGTCTCTGCGCTTTCATTATGGTTTTGGCGTATGGGAGAATCGTTTTTCGATCATTATCTTGGCGCTGTTGTTTTGGTTGGCCAATAAGATTCTTTTTCCCTTTGCACTCGGATTTGGTGTTCATATCTTTTTCATCCATCTAGCCGTTCTCCAACTCGCCCTGTGGGGCAGAGATAACTGGAGTGATTCAGCCTTTTTTATTGGATTTGTTATTGCCCCGATGGCAGCGCTGGTGGGAATTGATCCAGTATGGGGCGATCGCTTCTCAATGCTTTCATCTACCTCTGATCTGCTTGTTGCCACCTACGCCGCCGTTTGGCTACTTTGCAGCGGCTTTATTTGGTGGCGAACAAAGACCGAGCAAATCGCTTGAGTCGAATTGACCATCTTTTGACAACCCCCACCTCTTTGCCCTGTCAACTTTTGGGATCAAGATTGCTATAATTTCAAATGAATAGAAACTTTAAAGGAGAATTCAGTGCAAGCAACTGAGCTTAATATCTTAACTATTATTTTAGAATCAGGAATTGTTGTTAAAGCAGTCTTGGTTTCACTTATACTCGCGTCCATTATTTCATGGGCCGTGGTTTTAAAAAAGAGTAAGAGCGAAACCTTGCTGACGAAAGGCAATCAAAACTTCTTACAAGTTTTCAACTCTGCTCATTCAATGAATGAAGTCATGGAAAAATGTCAGAATATGGATTTTTCTCCTTATAGAACGATGTTTTTTACCGGCTATCAGGAATATTTAAAAATTAAAAACTCGCTCGAAGCTAACAGTGTAAAGCGAACACCTAAAGAGTTCTTCTCTGAACATGGATTTGGTTCCATCGAGCGTGCGCTCAAAAAGGGCATGAACGAAGGGCTCATGAAGCGAGAAGAAAACTTATCTATTTTAGCTTCGATTGGATCAGTTACTCCATTTGTGGGATTGTTTGGCACAGTGTGGGGGATTATTGATTCGTTCACTGGTCTTGCTTCAGGTGGCGGAACTCTTGATGCCGTTGCACCTGGTATTGCTGAAGCTCTTGTCGCCACGGCCGTGGGTCTCGCTGCCGCGATTCCGGCTGTTTTGTTTTATAACCACTATAATAATCTCAATGCACGTTCTAGCTCCGAGCTTGAAAACTTCGGGCAAGACTTCCTTAATATGCTTGAGCGCTCGGTCCTAGCAGGCTAGGGAGAAACTATGGCATTTTCAGCAGGCAATGGTCGTAAAGGACCGATGGCAGAAATTAACGTTACACCTCTTGTAGATGTCATGTTGGTACTCTTAGTGATCTTTATGATTACAGCGCCTTTAATGTTAAATGGCATTTCATTGGATCTTCCTAAAACAAAAGAAGCGAATCCAATTAACCTTAATACGTCGCAAGTGATCCTTTCAATTTCAAAGTCTGAAGAGTTGTATGTCGGTCAGGAGAAAGTCCTCGAAAATGAACTCGTCTCAGAGTTACAGGCTAAGTTTAAAGAAACAAAATCAGATACTTTATTTCTTCGCGCTGACTTTGCACTTACTTATGGCAAAGTGGCGAAACTCATGTCCTTCTTGAAAAGCTCGGGCATCACAAAAATAGCATTGGTGACGGAACTACAAAAATGAACCAAAAGATTCCAGGCGAACATGGTCTAAGCTTTTATAGCGCTCAATCAACGTTGATTCATATCTCGCTTGTGGCTATTGCTTTGATCATTGGAAAACTAAGCTGGGATCAATTACAAGAACAACGCTCTCTCAATATACAATTAGTACAGAACTCTGTTCGTGTTGATATGGTGGCCATGCCGGAGCTCACCATTAAAGAGCTTAAAACGTATGAAGAGCCTACTAAGGTAGAGGAAGTTGTTCAGGCTGAACCGGCCAAAGTTGAAGAGGCGCCGCCAGTACCTGATCAACCAGAGTTCATTGAAGAAAAGAAAAAACAAGATTTTGCCAGTATGCTTAAAAATCTTTCTAAAAAGAAAGTTGAAGAAAAACCAGTTAAAAACGCAAAGAAAAAAGAGGCTTCGGTCTTTGATGGTAAAAAGATTGATAAGCTTTTAGCCGCTGGGAATAAACTCTCAGGCGGTGCTGCTTTGGTTGGAGGAGAGGGGAGTGCAGCTCAGGGAGAGTATGCTCGCTATCTTGGTACCATGCCTGAGGCGATTAAACCCTATTGGAAGTTGCCGAGTTATCTCGCTTCACAAAATTTGCAGGCTCGAGTGCGTGTTTTTATTCGTGCCGATGGTTCCCTTATTAAAGCAGAACTCTATGAATCAAGTGGTGTGGCCGAGTACGATGAACGTGCCATGGAAGCAGTTCGTCGAGCTAAGTTTACGCCTATGCCTAAAGGACAAGAGGCTCGCGGTATTGCCGGTGAAATTGTGCTGGGCTTTCCTCTTTAAAAATATGACCTAGGAGTCATGATGAAGTTTTTAATTGTAGTCTCGACTATTTTATTTTCTCTAAGCGCTAGCGCGCAAAATCTGACTGTTGTGGCAGTTGGTGAGGCCGGTGTTGAAGCTAGTCGCGTCGCTTTTGATGCTGAGTATGGAAGTCTTTCTGGTAGTGAGCTTGAACTAGCAAAAGGCTTTGTTGATATTTTAAGAAAGGACTTCGCTTTTTATAAGGGAACGTTTGAGGTTCTCGAAGGAGCTAAAACTCCTCGTGTTGGAACATCTCCGGATTTTTCTGAGTTGAGCAAAAAAGGAATTACTTTTGCTGGTCATGTATCATTTAGAAAAGATGCACTGGTCTACGCTTCAGTTCAGCTTCACGACGTCTTGGCCAAGAAAGTAGTGCTTATTAAAGAATCTGTTCTTGCTAATGACAAGCTAAGAGAGGCTGCTCACGAGAGTGCTGACGCTTTATTTACAGCAGTAACGGGAAAGGCGAGTGTCTTTCAGTCACAAATTACATTCATCTGTGATAAAGGAACTCGTGGCGATAATATCATTAAAGAACTTTATATTATGGACTTTGATGGCAAGAATGCTCGCCGCCTAACCAATCATGGTGGCGTGATCATGTCACCGGCGATTTCAAAAAACCGCAAAAAGATTCTCTATAGCTTGATTCAAAAAACAAGAAGTAGATCAAGAAATAATAATCTCTATGTGCTCGATGTGGATTCAGGACAATCAGAACTGGTTTCTAGTCGCGACGGGATTAATTCGGGCGCTGTCTTTATGCCAGGTGATCAAAGTATTGCCTTAACACTTTCCCATACCGGCAATGCTGAAATCTATGAGGTGAGTTTGGCGACGAAGCAAATTGTGGGCACTCTCACCAAGCACTCCGCACCAGATGTTGATCCCTCAATCAATGTCGATGGCAGTAAGATGACGTTCCTATCAGGTCGTGCCAACAAGGCCGAAATCTATACGATGGATTTACCGGGGCGTGAGAAAAATACCAAGCGTATTAGCTATGTTGGAAAGTTCAACGCCACTCCAAGGTTTTCGCCCGATGGAAAAGAGATCGCATTTTCTTCATGGCTGGATAATCGCTTTGATATTTTCAGAATTGGCTCTGACGGACATAACCTGGTTCGCTTGACCAAAGATTTTGGCTCAAATGAAGACCCTACCTACTCAAATGATGGACAGTTTATCGCTTTTGCCTCGCAAAGAGTCCTCTCGAGGACCAAGGCCGTCCAAAATATCTACATTATGACCAGAGATGGGGAGATGATCGGCCAGATCACCGATGGATTGGGTAACTGTCAAAGTCCTAGGTGGACTAAGTAGCCGAAAATACAAGTAAACGTGTAAATTCTTTAAACACCATACCATTTTAGTCTTGTAAAATATTCTGACGCAATGTATTATTTGCCTAGTTCTGCTGTGCATTATTTACGCACCAAAATAAAAATTACTGTCTAGGAGATAATCAATGAACACATCTATGTCGAAAGAATTGACGGAAATCGAGCATTTGTCGGCTATTTTGCTTTCCACACTAGATGAGTCGTTCTTCTTTAGTGAATTGGCTTCACACCTTAATAAGCATATCGGCGCTGACCATGTTCACGCTTTTCGTGCCTTTGAAGATGGTAGAGTTGAACAAGTTTGTGATTCAGGCAAGGCCATCATTGGTGGCAAGTGCCTAGCTAAAGGCGTAGGTCCTGCTGGCCACGTTATTCGTACTAAAAAAGCATATTTCTGTAATGATACGGCCCGCGATCCTCTCTTTCATGAAGAGCAATCAGGCGGCATCATCCGCGAGTTGGCCCTTCCTATTCAACATGAAGGTGTTGTGATTGGAACAGTTCACTTTCAAATGTTAAAAGGTGAACTAGAGTTCTCTCGCGAACATATTACTTCAATTCTCGAAATTCTATCAAAACTCAGTGGCCCTCTGGCGAACATGAAAATGTATCTTGCTGCTAAGTCACTTAATGAATCACTTCTTCGTCAAATTGAGCAAAAAGAGAAAGAGCTTAAAGAGCATTCTTCTGTAAACGAAACAGAATCTCGCTTTAGCACAGAAGAAGGTAAGCTCGTTGGTAAAAGTAAAATTATGGAAGAAGCCGTTCGTCGTGCAGACAAAGTTTCTGCTTCGACAATGAATGTTCTCATCCAAGGCGAAAGAGGAACTGGTAAAGATCTTCTTGCTCGCCGAATCCATTGTAGAAGCGTTCGTAAATCTTACGTTATGATCGATTGTTCAATCATGACTGAGTCACAACTTGAGCGCGAACTCTTTGGTGAAGAAACTCACGATATGTCACGCGGTCACCGCGTTGTTGTTGGCGCCTTTGAAAATGCTCACGGTGGAACACTCTTCCTTAAAAATGTTGATCGCCTACCGGTTCAACTTCAAGGCAAAGTAGCTCATTTCATGAAGTCTAAGTCTGGACTTCGCGTTGGTGGCCACACAGCTTTTAAAGGTGAAGCAAGAATTATTTGTTCATCATCACGCGATCTTCGCGCTCTAGTGCAAGAAGGCTGCTTTCGTGAAGACCTCATGTACTCTCTCGCAACGATGATTATTGATGTACCTTCACTGCGTGAGCGCGGTGAAGATATCGAAATTATCGCTCAATATTACTTAAACCTAGGTCGTGAAAAGAGTGCTCATAAGACTCTATCTTCAGGTGCTGTTAAGTCTCTTGCTGAGTATAACTGGCCAGGTAACGTTCGCGAACTTATGAATGTTGTTGAGCGCGCTTACATTCTCGGCGAAGGGATGATCGTTGAAAAATGTCACCTTGCAGAATGTGTAGTCGAAAAAGTAGACGAAGCTCAAACGCTACAAGATGAAATGATGGCCTTTGCCGAAATGACTTTGGCTGACCTTGAGCGTCGTCATATTACTCATACGCTTGATCATTTGGGTGGCAATAAAACAAGAACAGCTAAGATTTTAGGGATTACCGTTAAGACGCTCTACAATAAGCTCCATAGCTACGGCATGATTGAGACTAAAGAAGCGTAATTAACGACGACAATAAATGTTGTATAAAGGCGTCTTGCCGCGGTAAGATGCCATTTTGGAGGCTTTATGAGCGCAGAAATTTTACCAAATACAGAAGCCAAGCCAGGGGTTAGAAACTTTCGTACAATCCCTGATATTGAGAATTTCTATCGTTTTGTTTACGAGAATGATCTTCGTCGTGAAACAAAACTTGTACTTTCATTGATCGTTCGCAAAATCGCAGCGGCCAATAAGAAATCTAGAAAAAAAGCAAAAAAGAAACTTCATTAACATTAAGCCCTGAGTTTTCAGGGCTTAACTATTTCAGCGGGGCCATCACGGATGGAAGGGTCCAACAAATCCAATGTCATTTTTGATCCTATCTATGGTTTTATTCGCCTAACTCCTTGGGAGTGGGAAATTATCCATTGTCCTTTTTACCAGCGTCTTCGCTGGATTAAGCAATTAGGTTTTTCATTCTACGTTTTTCCTGGCGCTGAGCACTCGCGCTTTGGTCACTCTATTGGAGTTATGCATAATGCGCATAAGATTCTTGAGAGTTGTGGCCGTGCCGTTTCTGAATCAGACCTGATGAATCCCAAGGCCCAGTCTCCCGAGGCCTTGTTCCATAAAAGTCTTCGTCTAGGTGCTTTGATGCACGACCTTGGCACATTTATGTTCTCTCACACGACTGAGGGCGCTTATATCCAATACGGCGAAACCACTAATGACAAAAATGGTAAAAAGTTAAAAGACGACCATGAAAACCTCGGTTCGTGGATTATTAAAAATACTGACTATGATGGTGGCGTAACCCATATCTTAAAGAAGTATGGTTTTGACCCACAAAGAGTGTCTGATCTAGTTAAAGGTGTCTCTCCGCAGATCTTGGGCAATCAAATTCTCCACTCGGAGATTGACTGCGATCGCATGGATTACCTACTGCGTGACGCTCACTATACTGGGCTCAAATACGGAAGTTATGACCGCGATTATTTGCTTTATCACTTTTGTGTTCGCACCGTAGATCAGCAAGAAGTCCTGACGATTAAACACAACGCTCTTCACTGCGCTGAAGACTTCTTGATGTCACGTTTTGCTTGGTATTCGCAAGTGATTCGCTCTCCTAGAGGGGCGCGCTATGATGCTATCGCGGAGCGAATCTGTTTTCACTTTTTAAAGAAAGGTTGGATTCATCGTTACTCCGATCTACTCGATATGGTAGCCGAGAAGCCGGCTCATTTTTATAATTTCAATGACGGCTACTTCATGAACCTGGTGCATAAGCATTACGTCTCAGGGGATCTGGATAAATATCCAACGTTAAAAGACATGGCCCGCACACTCTTGTTCCAGACTGGTGCACGGGTTGTGAAATGCGAAGAGTTTCGCCAGCGTCTGATTACGCAAGAAAGCGATGTCGATCAAAGCAAAGTGATCAAGAGAGCTCAGCAAAAAGTTGAAGAGATTCAGCACGTGCTTGAGAAGAAAGGCACCAAGCTGGACTGGATGATTGAAGATCTTCCAAAGAAACCAATTAATTTTGTTCAGTCTAAAAACAGTCTAATTCGCTCGGGTAATGTGAAGAACGTTCTGCTTGAGCGCGATCCGGTTAAGATCAGTTATGAAAACGGTGATATTAGACTGTTAGCTGATGTTGAGAACTCAATCATCTCTAAAATGAGTGAAGTTAATAACTATATTCCAAACGTTTACGTCTCTCAATCAGCATACGATTTGCTGATCAAAGAGAAGGTTATCTTACCGGAATTATAAGCAGACCAACATCTTCTTACATTTTATTCACGTCGTGCTCCCGCAGCGATAGGCTAATCAAATCCTGACTAAAAAGTATTAATAATAAATAAAAAAAGCAGAGCCTATATCTCAGGGAGCGAGAATGAATAAAGTTGTATTGGGCACGGTAGCCCTTCTATTGGCCGGTGTTTCTCAAGCTGAAGTTACACGTCATCAACATCCGACAGAGTTTGTTGTTAAATTCAAAGATGCCTCGGCAAAAGAATTTAAAAGCACTTGGATGGCAAAAGCTCAAGCCAAGCAAATTTCAAAAACAGGTGCCTTCGTAGTTTCTTTGCCAAAGATGGCAAAAGCTTCTGAAGCATTAAAAGATGTGGCATCAATGGACGAAGTAGAGTGGGCAGCGCCTAACTTTATCTATGAAGGTGATGCTCGTGAAAGCTTCACTCCAAACGACCCACAATTCGCAAAACAACGTCACCATATGATCATTAAGTCTCAGGAAGCTTGGGGCCACACTCTTGGTCAGGCAGAAGTTGTCGTAGCTGTAGCAGATGATGGTTTCGACCTTTCTCACGAAGACATGGTTGGATCTTATTACACAAACCCAAATGAAGTTGCAGGTAATGGCATCGACGATGATAACAACGGTTATATCGACGATACTGTTGGTTGGGATTTTAACGAAGCTGATAATAATCCAGGTAGCGATTCATCTAATGGTGCTCACGGTACACACGTAGCAGGCATTATCTCTGCCGGTTTCGATGACAATATCGGTGTTACTGGTATCAGCCCAAATGTTAAAGTTATGCCTCTTAAATTTTACGGCGATCGTCGTTGGACTTCTGCCATGGTTTACGAAACATATGCTTACGCTGCTGATAATGGAGCGAAGGTACTAACTGTTTCTTATAATATTGATGGTTTTGCTAACGATGAAGTTTTCGCTCGTGCGGTTGATTATGTTGATACAAAGGGAGTTATTTTGTTTAACTCTGCTGGTAACGGCAATGCTCACCAAAGTGCACGTACGAAGTTTGGAAAAATTCTTTTGGTTGCTTCAACAAAAACAAAAGAAGGCTCTGAAGATGTTCGCAGTTCATTTTCTAACTACGGTGTAGATGTAGATATCGCAGCACCTGGGGATCCAATCTACAGTCACGGTCGT
>TARA_R110000868_G_scaffold146220_2_pt1 | contig 11749 bp, 8 predicted proteins | sample TARA_R110000868 | Tara Oceans TARA_R110000868 (sample SAMEA4397489) | marine metagenome | biome: Polar Biome; feature: [SRF] surface water layer (ENVO:00010504); material: water (ENVO:00002006), including particulate matter (ENVO:01000060) such as... | depth 5 m | reverse complement strand
GCACCATTTACATTTTTTATAACATCACTTAATCGGATGGCTTGTTGCTGTGTGATGATTTCATTACCAATTATCTGAATACTTTGAGGGATATCTAATGGTTTTAACGATAGTCCAGAAAGTACATTTTCTTTTTTCTTATTGGTACTTCCTTTAAATACAATTACAATTTCTTGAAGGGATTCAATGTTTTCATTCAATTTGAATTCTACATAGGTTACTTTATTTGGAGATACTTTAATTTCTTTTGATTGTTTTTTTAATCCTTCTCCCTCAATTATTAAGGTATGAATCCCTACGGGAAAATCATTAAATCTAAAGGTCCCATCATTATTTGTTTCACTTGTATAAGTTCCTTTTGCTAATTTAATTACAATTTCTTTTAACGGATATCCATCAGCAGAAACTATTTTTCCTTGTATAATTCCTTTTTCTTGTGCATTTGCAAAAAGAGTTGCAAATAATAATAGCGCTATGATTCTAAGTTGGGTTTTCATTTATTTAGATTTATTAAAAATAACAATGCAAATATATAATCTGATTTTGAATTAACAAAGCTTATTTAGACTAAATATTAATAAAATTAAAAACAAAACAAACTATTTGATTAGCAGTGTTTTGTAATATAATTTGAGGCAAATGCTATATTTTTTTCCTGAGTTTCAAGGTCTAATTGACCATTGATTTATGTTTTTTTTTGAAAATACTCTGAAGATTCCGACATAATAGGTGTTGTAGTTTCTATTCTATGCAAGTTATTTATTGAAACTTTGCCGTAAATCCAAGGTAAAAACTGCGTCCTACTGCTGGGATGATACCTGGACCAGGGTATTCGTCTGTTCTACGAGTGAAATATGATTTATCGGTAAGGTTATTAATACCCGATTTAATTATGAAATTATTTAAATTATAAGATGCACTCCAATCAAAAACGGTATAGGATGGAATATAACCAGCAACTGGATTCTCGCTAATTCTTACATTTGAAGCATCTCCAAAAGCATCTCCTACATAATTGTATTGTAAAGTACTCGAAAGTTTACGGGTGTTAAAAATTAAGCCAATACGGTTAATAGTTTGTGCAGCAGCTTCGACTCTTTTCCCTTTAAATTCACCATTGGTGTATTTAGCATCGATATAAGAAAAGGAATTAAAAATACTTAAGCCAAAATCAGATTGTGAATTTAAATATTTTAGAATATTAAATTCAATATAACTTTCGATTCCTTTATGTACACTATTAGCAATGTTTTTTCTAATTGAAAAGTAATCTCCTGTTATAGGATCAGTATCTAATGTTACCCCAATACGTTTGTTGTATGCCATATAAAATGCTCCGATATCAAAATTAAGATAGTTTCTAACGGTACCTCTGTATCCTAAATCACTATTGAATCCATTTGAATCTTTTAAGTTGGGATCTATTTTTGAACTAGTTCCAAAAGGTTCTAATTGGCTGTAGTCTATTGGACGATAAGCTTGGCTAATGTTGGCATATATATTCGTGTTTCTTCCTGATTTTAACTCCAATCCAAGGCCTGCTAATGCAAAAGTTCTATTTCTAATTTCATTTGTAATTTGAATGTCACCTTCTACTTCTTTATGACCTTTGGAAGTACTTCTTAAGTATTCTAATCGAAAGCCAGGAGTTACAGTGAAATTTTTAGATACTTTAAAAATATTTTCTACAAATGGCGCCAAATTTGTTGTTGTAAAATCCAAATCATAACCCCAATCTCCAGTAATAGTTAAATCAAAATCACTTTTTGTAGTTCCTTCTCCACCACCTTGGCGCTTAAACCAGGCATAACTATGACGCACACCAGTTGCAAATGTAGATTTTTGATTTCCTAAAGAATAATTTTGAGAAAAACGAATTTCAGTTGTAGTATTGTGCATTTTTTCAATACCAACTTCCCTAGGTACAAAATCTCCCGTTACTAGATCTATGTCATCTGATGCTTCGGCTCCTCCATCTTCATTTCTCCAAACTAATGACCGACCACTAAATAAATAAGTAGATTTAACACCTAAAGTACTATTTTCATTAGGTGTGTAATTAAGATAAGCATTAACAATATTCCATGGACTTTTAAGCCAGTTTCTACTTCGTGTTGAAGTTTTTGGATTGGCATAAAATAAACTATCAGTTAGTCCTCCTGGCATTTTTATTTTATTTCGTAGCAAAGAGTATTCCACACCAATATTTAATTTTTCAGAATGATTGTACTGTATTTTTCCAAATCCAGATACTTGAGTTTGCTGACTATTAGGTCTATACCCGTCCATAGAGCGGTATTGTAAAAATCCATAGTAACTTATTTTTTTATAGTTTCCTCCAATAGAATTGAAAGAGTTATATAATCCATAACTTCCTATCGTTTGAGAGGTGATAAACTCAAAAGGCTTGTCTATTGGAGCATCTTTGGTGATATAATTAACCAAACCGCCAAATTGAGAGCCGAACTGCAAGGAAGCAGCACCACGAACCATTTCGATACGGCTCACAGCTTCCATTGGAGGAATATAATACGATTCGTTATAACCATAAATATCTGCGCTGATGTTATATCCATTTTGGCGAGTATTCATTTCTATACTTTGGGATGGATTAAGTCCTCGAGTCGCAATTCCATTAGCCGTAAATCCGCTACTTTCTGTCTCAACAATATTTAAACCTGGAATTCTACCTAGTATTTGTCTTGTATTATTTACCGCTTTATTAGCATCCAGACTATCGACAAGGATAATTTCACTTTTTTTACCAGCATATATAATTCCATTCTTGCTGTTAGGTAGATGACCAATTCCATTTACTGTTTTAAACCCTTTAATGATCACTTCTTTTAGTGTGTTTTCAGTTTTTGCTTGGGCTTGTATCGATTGTATTCCTAGTAAAGTCAGTACTGTTATTATTATTTTATTGTAATTCATGTTGTAATTTTTATGCTTTAAATAGATTATTTACGGTAATGATCGGTAAGAGTTTCTAGAAATGTTTCAAGTTGTGATTCTTCTTCTAAAGTCATTTTTAAATTCCCTAATTCTGTTCTGTTAATGTTGTCAATGACTTCAGGCTCTTGGAATTCGCTTGGACTTACATCCCGAACATTATAGAAATGGATGACTTCTTTTAAAGTTTTAAAAGAGCCGTTATGGAAATAGGGTGCCGAAATTGCTATATTTCGAAGTGAAGGGACTTTAAATTTTCCATTGTGCTTTGGTAGTAAAACAACTGCACCTATTCCTAAATCAATGAAGTTAGCTCCAGCTGGATTGATTTCTTCGGATTGATTGTAAAACGCATTTTTTTCATTTCTAGGGACACCAATGTTATCATAACTAAAATCAGTAAATAGTATTTTTCCAGTTCTTTCATCTGGTTCTAAAACATGACATTGTGCACATTTCGCTTTCTTTTGAAAAAGAGCTAGTCCTTTCTTTTCGCTATCAGTAAATTTTATTAATTGCTTGTTGAAATAGTCGAATTTTGAAGTAAATGAATTCACTTCTTTTGATGTCTCGAATGCAACCAAAGCGTCAGAAATGAAGGACATTAATTCTTCGTCGGTTTTTGCGGGGCCATACTCCTCTAGTATTTCTGAAAAGTAAGGTGCATTTTTTACTTTTGAAACCACATTTTCAATAGATCCATTATTCATTTCAACTGAATTAATAAAGGGATGAATAAGTTGCTCTTTTAAATTTGGAGATTTTCCGTTTAAAAAAAGACCACCAATATAGGTCTGATCAATTGTATTATAGGAACGCTCAGGGGCAAAAATATTGTAAGCAAGGCTTGGAGAATTGATACTTGAAAATCTGCCTGTTACGGCACCTTCTGATTGATCTCTGTGTAACGGATCGCTAAAGCCAGTTTCAGGTGCATGGCAGGAAGCACATGCTTGCCCGATCGGATTAGAAAGGGTTTTGTCGAAAAAAATTAATTTCCCAATTGCAATTTTATTGTTTACGATAGGTACATATTGAGTATCATCTGAACAGCTAGTCAATAACACAAGAATGATAATACTAATATAAAAGCTTTTATTGTGCATTTATTTAGATTTATTAAAAATAATGATGCAAATATATAATCTGATTTTGAATTGACAAAGCTTATTTAGATTAAATACCAATAATTATTTTGATTTTTTTTTATGATTTTGATTGTTAGTCATCTACTACTTTTGTTGGATAACAAAATATAGAATTACGTAATTTTAGATTTTTTGTTTCTTATTTTTCCCCACCAAATTAATGCTCCTGTGACGGGTAAACTAGCTATTAATAAGCTAATTAGAAAAGCAAATACTTTTCCAGCTAGACCAAAGATTCCACCAGTATGAATGTCATAATTCATTTTCATCAGGGCATCGGCTATTTTAGCAACCTTTTTTCTTCCCCAAATGTGGTTGACGCTTATTTCTTTTAATGAATATTGGTCAAAATAGCGATAGTCTATTTTACTGTAGGTTTCTTTATCACTATTTACATTTACTGCTATAGAGGAACTATCATTTTCTGGAGGATGTAATTCTATAGATTCGGCTTTGGGGTGTTCTTTTATCATTTTAAACCAGATAATATCTAGAGGTATCGCTGAAGCACTTTTTTGTTCTCTGGTTACTTTAGAAAGTGGCTCGACATAAACTAATGATTTTTCGCCACCTAAGACTTTATAATAAGAAAAAGCAAACCATTGAAATCCCCATATTAATCCTGTTATCGCAAAAATAAAGGCAATCAGCAAAACATAAAATCCAGTAATGTTATGCAAATCGTAATTTTTTCGTTTCCATTTCATCCCTTTTTTCCACTTGAAAGTGAAACGCTGTTTGGCTGCATTTTTGTTTTTTGGGTACCATAATATAAATCCTGAAATGATTAGAATAAGGAATAGTAAAGTAGCTGTAGCAACTACAACTTGCCCAATTTGATCTGGTAGCCATAAGTAGTAATGTCCATCTAAAATGAAATGAAAAAAACCAGTTTCATTATCGACAGTTTTCAATACTTTTCCAGAATAGGGGTTTAAGTAAGTGGTGTAATAATAAGTAGGCTCATAATGAAAGAAAATGGCTTCTGCAGCATCTGTTTTTCTATTGTATTTTAAGGCGTGAATTGTTTTTGTCGGTAGCTGCTTTTGGGCAATTTTGAGCAATTGAGATGGAGGCAAAAAAGGGGATTGTTGTTCTTGGACAAAACGATATTCCTCAGTCAGGTTTTGAATTTCTTCTTGAAATGCATACAAACAACCTGTAATAGCAATGATAAAAACAATTATGCCCGAAGATAAACCCAACCATAAATGTATTTTTTTTATTCCTTTTTTTAAATTATTATTTTTCATTATATAAGAATAAAACTCCTCACCTAAATGAGGAGCTTAATTAAATAAATCAGGAAAAGGGTAGTTTTTTTATGAATCTTCTTCGAAGAATGATTGTCCGAATTGGATGCATAAAATTTTAGAGTTTAAACTGACTTTTTAAATTTTAAGAGAAAGTGGAATAAGCATAGAAATTTAGTTTTGAAAATACTTAAATTTACAGTGTCGAATTATTGTCTATCCTTTTTTTTAAAGAGCAATAATTTTTGAAACCATTCAAAATAAATGATACAATCCTATTTAAAGAAGATACAACATTCTCCTAAAGGATATAGAATTGCCAATACAGTATTTTTTTTCGTCTCTGGATTTGGATATTCTTCTTGGGCATCTCGAATTCCTGCTATTAAAGCACAATTGCATTTAAGTGAAGCCCAATTTGGAGCCGTTTTATTTGCATTTCCGTTGGGTTTGATGTTAACTATGCCATTTACTGGAAGGTTATTGAATAAATACAGCAGTCGGTATTGTATGTTATTAGGGGCTATATTATTTAATATTGTATTGGCCTTACCTGGTTTTGTTGCTTTTGTTTGGCAGTTGGTTATTATCCTTTTGATTTTTGGATCTTCTAGAAACATTCTTAATTTATCCATGAATGCGCAGGCGCTAGAAGTTCAAAAATTATATCCAAAATCGATAATGACTACTTTTCATGCCGTTTGGAGTTTGGCGGGATTTGTAGGAGCAGGATTGGGGTATGTTATGGTTACTCAAAAAATTGCGCCTTCCTTTCATTTATTGGGTGTAAGTGTAGTAATGATGGCAATTACAGCATGGGTTTACCCACAAACCATTCATACCGAACCTGTGAAGGAGAAGAAAAAATTGTTTTCGATGCCCGACAAAAACCTGATAAAGTTTGCTATAATTTGTTTTGTTTCGATGGCCTGCGAAAATACTATGTACGACTGGAGCGGTATCTATTTTCAAAACATTTTGCATGCATCACCAAAATGGACCACAGCAGCTTTTGTTTTTTTTATGACTGCAGTTACATTAGGGCGTTTCTTGGGAGATTATGCCGTATTTAAATATGGTATAAAACTAATTTTATTTTACAGCGGTATTTTTATTAGCTCCGGTTTTTTGATTTGTTTTCTTTTTCCTTTTATTTCAACAACTATAATTGGTTATTTCTTAATAGGAATTGGGGTATCTTGTGTTGTTCCATTAGTGTTCAGTATCGCTGGAAAATCAAAAAGTTTGAGCAATGGTAGTGCATTAACCTCTATTTCAACTATTGGATATCTTGGCTTTTTAATTGTACCACCAATGGTTGGATTCATTTCTGAAATTTTAAGTATGAAATGGGCATTTTTAATAATGGCTTTTTTAGGAGCCATTATGATTTTGATGGTCAATAAAATTAGCGCCGAAGATTGATTCTAACGCTGAACTATTTTGATTTCGTCATTACATATTTTTCGGAGCTTGGTTTGCCTGATTGCATGCCCGAAATCTCAGTAATTAAACTGTCTTTTGAAACGTTTTTGTAACTTATTTTTTGAGGGTAGTCGTGTTTAGGATTCTCAAAAACCAATTCTTTTTCGGAGGTTTTAGTTAGTTTAAAAGGAATTGGTTTGTCCTCATTTTGCCCTTGTACAGTAGCATTATAGATTAGTTCTTCTCCTTTTTGTTGCAATTGAATGGTTTCAAAGTGAATCGTGTCTTTTCCTTTAATGAAATACGATTGTCCTTCATATGTACTGTCATTTACTTTTTCCCAACTCTCTGATAAATTACCTTCGGCAGTTTTGTTTTCCCAAGTTCCCAGTAACCAATGCGCGGTTTTTATCTTGTCTTTTTCATTCTTGTCAGATGAATCTGATTTTTTGCAGGATAGCAAAGTTGCGATTAACAGTAGTAAAGTTATTTTTTTAAACATCTTGATTTCGAATTATTGTTTGTTGAACGGATACAAAATTAGGAAAAATAAACACAACTAGCCCAGATAAAAGCGGCATCTCCCGATTTAGAAAAACAAGGCATTTTCAGCCGTAGTTTTTAGGATCGGGAATATAGCGGATAGCTGGATAGAGCTCCTAAAAAATAGTGAGATAATTGCTTAGATACTTTCTTTCAAAATAGTATGCACCAATTCTTTGGTAGGTTTTTGATCTTTTAGTTTTGCTCGAACCAGATCAAAAGGTACTTTGAAATCACAACCCAATTTATAGTGGCTGCATCCATAAGCGGTATTTCCTTTGATAACGGTTCCATTTTGACATTTGGGACAAGCCAGCGCGTCAGCAGTTGTATTCTTTGCTGGAGCAGGAGCAGCCGTTTTTTTGAGTTCTAATTTTAAATTGAAGTTTTCATCAAAGCGCAGTAAACCTTCTACAGTTCCGGCATCAGTTTTAAAGTCTTTTAGGTTTACCGTTGATCCTTTTTGAAGCAATCGCAGGTATTGATTCTCGGATATTTTTTTATCTGCAAAAGTAAAAGGCAGTACAAAGGTGCAACCTGCCTTATAATTGGCACAGCCATACGCTGATTTCCCCGTGATAAGAGTGGCGGTTTTGCATTTTGGACAAGCTTCTGCGTTAATTCCTGCAGCTTTCTTTTTCTCTGCTTTGGCTTCTTGTTTTTGAACACTACCCGCATGTGAGATATTAGCCCGTTTGGTTTCACTGCGCACTTCATAAACCAAGGCCTCAACCATGCGTTTCATATTATTGATAAATGCGCCGGCTGTATAAGTTCCTTTTTCAATGTCTTTCAACTGTTTTTCCCATGACCCCGTCAATTCTGCCGACTTTACCAATTCATTTTGAATCGTGTCTATCAATTGAATTCCTGTAGGGGTTGGCAAAACTTGTTTTTTGTTTCTTACAATATACTGGCGCTTGAACAAGGTTTCGATTATATTAGCTCGCGTTGATGGGCGTCCAATACCATTCTCTTTCATTAATTCACGTAAATCTTCATCATCCACTTGTTTGCCTGCCGTTTCCATTGCACGTAATAAGGTTGCTTCCGTAAACTGATTGGGTGGCTTGGTTTCTTTTTCTAAAAACGAAGGTTGATGCGGTCCTTTTTCGCCTTTTATAAATGAGGGTAAAATATCAGCTTCTTTTTCTTTAGCATTGGGATCTTCAAAAACAATACGCCATCCTTTGCTTAAAATTTCTTTTCCAGTGGTTTTAAACAGCACCTCGGCCGCTTGACCGATAACCGTTGTATTAGCTACCGAACAATCGTCATAAAAAACCGCGATAAAACGCTTTGTAATAATATCATAGACTTGCTGCTGATTGTATTGCAGGTTTGACTGGATTCCTGTGGGGATAATGGCGTGGTGATCGGTTACTTTTTTATCGTTAAAAACTTTGGTTGATTTTTTTATTTTCTTACCTAAGAGCGGTTCCGTCAAAGCAGTATAATTCGTTAGCTTTTGTAGAATCCCGTGTACTTTAGGGTAAATATCGTTAGGTAAAAAAGTGGTGTCTACTCTGGGGTAGGTCACTACTTTTTGTTCGTACAAGGTTTGCACAATTTTGAGTGTTTCATCGGCTGAGAACCCAAACTTGGTATTACAATACACTTGTAATCCTGTTAAGTCAAACAGTTTTGGCGCAAATTCGTTTCCTTTCTTTTTTTCGACAGAAACAATTTCGAACTCACTTTCTTTGACTTTATTGGCCAGAATTTCACCATCTTCCTTTTTTAAAAAACGACCTTCCTCATAACTAAAAAGTGTTTCTCTATATAAAGTTTGCAACTCCCAATAGGGTTGTGGCTTAAAATTTTCAATTTCCTTCCAGCGATCGACCACCATAGCTAACGTAGGCGTTTGCACGCGACCTATAGACAATACTTGCTTGTAACCGCCATGTTTTACGGTATACAAACGGGTGGCATTCATACCGAGTAACCAGTCGCCAATGGCTCTAGAAAATCCGGCGTAGTATAAATTATCATAGTTAGCAGATGGTTTTAAATTCTCAAAGCCTTCTTTGATGGCTTCGGTGGTTAGGGACGAAATCCATAAACGTTGTACCTCGCCTTTGTAATTGGCTTCGTTCATCACCCAGCGCTGAATCAATTCTCCTTCTTGTCCAGCATCCCCGCAGTTGATGACTAAAGTGGCTTTGTCAAACAACCCTTTGATGATTTTGAATTGCTTTTGAATCCCCGAATTCTGAACGACTTTCGTCTCAAATTTTTCAGGAAGCATGGGCAGGTTGTTCAAATCCCAACTTTTCCAATAGGATTTGTAATCGTTAGGTTCTTTCAAGGTGCATAAATGCCCAAAAGTGTAGGTTACCGCATAGCCATTGCCTTCATAATAGCCATCATGTTTGGTATTGGCACCTAATACGGATGCGATTTCTCGTGCTACACTTGGTTTTTCGGCAATACAGACCTTCATTTTCTCCTTCTAGTTTTGAAGCCGCAAATTAGGAATTTAGAAATTGGTATTAAAAAGAAATTGTTGGGAGTTATGAACGGGTAGGTGAGTTGACGTTTTTTTAGGAGCAGAACGATTGTTGTTTTAAATAACGAGCCATCCTGCTGTCCGCTGTATCTCTTCGCTACGCTGCGAGGATGCCGCTACCATCAGGGCTCATAATTAGGTCTTATTTTCATAATAACCAATGTAATAAGAGATTGAAGTTTATTTTTTTATTTTTCTTCACAAATGGATTTGTGAGAGCCATCACAACTGGGCATTTTTTTAGAAAAACCACACACACAATCATTGATTCCTTTGCCGTCTAAAATGCGTGGAATGTATTTTTCTATTCTGGTTTCCCTTGTTTTTGGATTTTTTGAACCCGAAAAATACAAGTTGTACGCCCGTTGTCGTCCTGGAGTTAAGGATTTAAAAGCGGTTTTTAATTCGGAATTTTTTGCTATAATATTTTGCAATTCTTCGACCAACTCTAATTCCAAATTGCTTTTGAAAGCTACTTTTAAGCCCGCTTTTTCGACCTCAATAGCTTCATAAATGTAGTTTTTTAGGATGGGTTTCAATTCCTCAATTTCAGACACACTTATAAATTTAAAAAAGCGGACCGCCTGACTGTTTTCTCCGGGTTGTATTAGTTTTCTATTGGTGTCTTGTAGCAAAGAACCTTTGAGGAAACTAAGCGCACAAAATGCTTTAAAACTGGCAATAAGCACTACGTTATTTCCTTTAAAACAGTAACAAGGTGTACGCCACTTGAATTCTTCAGTAAGGCCACAATCGAGTAACAATTGTCGTAATAGTTCCATTTCTGGCTGCCATTGTTTAGCGTTACGGATAAAGTGGTCAACTTTGGAATTCATTATTGATGTATTTAGAAATTAAAGAAGGTTTTTAGTTTTATAAAAGTATTAAAAAATTGTCTTTTAAATGTTACTAAAATGCTTTAAATAAATACAAGCAATCGTTTCAAACGAGCCACAGACGGAACGTTTGGTCGATTTGTACACAATCCAAATATTAAACACTAAATAGGCATTAAATTACGCTATTTATTCGTAAATTAGTAGTAAATATTCACCAATTTATAAACTAAAATGTTTACTATTATGAAAAATCTAGGTCTGTTTTTATTGCTATTATCATGCTTTGGGCTCCAAAGCTGTAAAAAGGAGCAAAGTCAAAAAGATTCTAAAGCTACTCCAGTACAAGCTGAAAACCTAACCAATGTAGCCTGCTACAAAGCGCTGTATGAAAGTGATACTATCGAAATGAAAATGATCACTTCAAAAGACAATAAAATAACTGGAGATATGGTAATGAGCCTTTATGCTAAGCCAAAAAAGATTGGAAAAATCACTGGATCATTCCATGGAGATACGCTATTAGTGGACTATTCTTTTTATCAGGGAGCGGATAAAGTAAAAATATTTAGTAACCCCATGGCATTTCTGAAAAAGGGAGATAGCCTAATTTTAGGTAATGGAAAAATAGAATACTATTTTGGAAAGTCTTATTTTGTTAAAGGGCAACCTATCGATTATGATAATGTGAAATATAAATTAACAAGTGTCGATTGTGTCGATAAATAATTCAAAACAAAGGATGAACTATTGTCTTTGTTAAATTATAGATTATGCTAAAACCAACGGTTTAAGAATACGAAATAGGTATTGCTTGAATCGTTGGTTTTTTATTTGATTATTGTAGTTAGTACGAAAAAATTCCTAGAAATCTAGTTTAATCTATGCGTAGCACACAAAAGGATTCGTGCCTTTACTTTGAATTTATAAAAATCTACCTGCCTTTTAGTAAAAAACTTTACGGGAAACCTCAGAACGTATTTTTTAATCAAAAATGCGCTAGCCCTGATAGGAGCGGCATCCTTTTTCTTGCTCTTTTAGCAAGGAAAAGATACAGCGGATAGCAGGAATTAGCTCCTG
>TARA_R110000868_G_scaffold90320_6_pt1 | contig 11752 bp, 14 predicted proteins | sample TARA_R110000868 | Tara Oceans TARA_R110000868 (sample SAMEA4397489) | marine metagenome | biome: Polar Biome; feature: [SRF] surface water layer (ENVO:00010504); material: water (ENVO:00002006), including particulate matter (ENVO:01000060) such as... | depth 5 m | reverse complement strand
GTTATATCGTGTGCCGGGGTGTGGCTGGTAGGGTTGCCACCCAATTCTGTAAGCCTCTGATTTATATAGTCTTCTAGCCGTTTCTTGTGCAGGTGATACAAGAGGTGGTACATGGAAGCTTTCCCGTCATACCTGCAACTATCCCGTCACTCTATCTTCTATTGTCGTATCGCTGTGCCTGAATCTCTGCGTCCGTTGGTTCGTAGACGGGAGCTGCGCCGGTCATTGAATACACGCTGTCGCCGTGAAGCCGTCCTGCGCTGCCGTGAGATATTGCTCAAGGCTCAACTGCTGTTCATGGAAGCTCTCGACGGTAAGCGACCCTGCCTAGAATTGCTGAAAGGTTCTTGGAGTGGAGCCGGTGAAGACTCCCACAGCTGGGCGGTGTGGCTGAGGCAGCAATTACCTTCTGCTGTGACTGGCTCTAAGTCTGCTCAGAGTCCAGGTAGAAGGGCAGCCAAAGCAACGCACTCGCCCGCAAAGAGCAAGGCTCCAAAGGTCTCTCAGGTGCTTTCAGAGATGACGTTACAGCAGCAGGCGCAAGGCGTATCCGCCAAGACATTGGGAGACAAGGCCGCAGTGGTCCGCCTCTTCGTGGGGATGGTGGGTGACCTGCCTATCGACTGCATAACACGAGCTGACGCACAGGCGTTCAAAGTCAAAGCTGCCAAGCTGCCACCACGGATTAACGGCAAGCCTGAGCGGTCTCCATTCAGCAAGGGAGAGGCCGAGAAGGTCATCACCCTGACCACGCTCAACAACTACGTGAAAATGCTGGCTGCATTGTTCAGCTTTGCTGTGAAGGTGGGCTACTGCGATATCAATCCTTTCGTTGGTATGAAGACAGCCACACGTAAGAAAGCGAGCCAAGAACGTGCTGTGTTCAGTGCTGCTGACCTTTCCAAGCTGTTCAAGTCTCCCGCCTATGCCTCAGCTGATGATGATAGGCCGCATAAGTACTGGCTACCATTGCTGGGGCTGTATACCGGTGCGCGGTTGACTGAATTGTGTCAGCTATATCTCGATGACGTGGCTGTGGTTAATGACTTGGACTGTCTCCACATCAGAGACCAGCGCCCGGACCAGCGGTTGAAGACGGTAGCATCTGAGCGGCTGCTGCCGATTCACTCAAGGCTTAAGGCGTTGGGCTTCCTTGAGTACGTCCAGAAGCAACGGGCCGCAGGTCATGAACGGCTGTTCCCTGAGCTGACCAAGCATGCAATGCACGGCTATGGGCATGCGCCTTCCAAGTGGTTCGCTAAGCTTCGTGAGCGCTTAGGCTTCAAAGGGCAGGACCAGAAGAAGGACTTCCACAGCTTCCGTCATACCGTGGCTGACCACCTCAAACAACAAGACGTCTCTGAGGCGCTGGTGGCTGGTTTGCTGGGGCATCAGTCGCAGGGCATTACCTTCAGTCGCTACGGCAAAGACTATCGCCCTGAGGTGCTGCTGCCGGTGGTGGAGGCCATTGTGGTAGAGAGTCTGTAACAGCAACTGCCAAGGTAAAACGACAGGGGAGCTGTGCTATACGCTCCCGCTGCTTTGGACGTCCCTTGTCCGTTGTTGCATGCCTTGCTGGCGCTAGGGTAGTGCTGCTGGCGCTCAGGCAGTCGCTGGCTTGACCCTCGTGTAGCGCCTGACGCTCTGACCTGTTGCGCCCAAGGTAGCCAAGGCATCGGCCCGTTCGTTCTCTGGCTGACCGCTATGGCCTTTCACCCATCGGACCTCAACGGTGTGAGTGGTTAGCAGGGCGTCAAGCTCACGCCATAGGTCATCATTCGCTACAGGCATTCTGCTGGATGTCTTCCATCCGTTGTTCTTCCACTTGGTCAGCCATTCATTGCAGCCCTTGCGGACATACTGACTATCGGTTGTGAGAATGACGGTGGAAGGTTGCTTCAGTGCTGCCAAGCCTTGGATTGCTGCAGTCAGCTCTGCTCTGTTGTTGGTCTGGTGATGACCTGAGAGAGGACCGGCTATCTCAAGGCGCTTGCCTTGTGCGTTGATGAGTAGCGCTCCATAGCCGCCTTGGGCTGAGACTTCGCCGTTGTTGGGGCATGCGCCGTCCGTGTAGACCATGATAGTTGCCATGGTTGGTGTTCCTTGTAGGTAGGTATGTTGGGGTGATTGCCTCGATTGCCTGACGTGAGTCTTGGACAGACCTCCGGTGCTGGTGTCAGGTTGCTGAGGCGGTAGCTTTGAGAGTGGAGACGGAAGAGGTGACCACAAAGGGGGGAGACCACAAAGCATGGTTGCTTAGCGGTTGCTCGGCATCTGCTGGAGATGGAGTCTTGGAGGTCATAACCCTGATGGGATTACTACCACCTCCACGCCTAGCGATTGCTTGGCTGTGCGCTGAGTGTGGTGGCTATGGCTTCTCTTCTTCCATGACCACAACAGCAGCAGCGATAGCAGGAACCTTGGGTAATCCTTAGGCTGGCGCTGGTGGTTGCTCCAGGTCTCTCTCTTATATAGATATAGGGCCTTTACTCGGTCCCGTGGTCAGTGGGCTGTAGCGAATGTTGACCGCCAGAATTGGCACTCCTAAAAGTCCATGCTTGGAGGGTAGGCTCTCGGAGCGTTAAGTCGCCCCGCCATGCATACCAAGGATGCAGCGTTATACGCAGTGGCCAATGCCTGCCTTGGTGCTTCCGGGCAATCAATCCGAACTTCTCCAGATCGGCTAAGGCTCGCGCCAGTGCCCGCTTGGACGTCTGAAGGCTTGACCGCAGCTCCTCGATTGAACCGAACCAGACGTTACGCCCTGCCAGTCCCTTGGCTAGTTGATGGAAGGTTCGAACGGCTCTGTCGTTAAGCCCAGCGTCCAGCAGGCCCAGCACCTTGCGAGTGTCTACGTGCAGCTTGTCCTGCCACCAATCGAATGGCTCAAGGGCTGCTGTTAGCTCCTCAGCGTCCCTCGCCAGAGCAGGCCATGGGGTAGTTACACCAACATCATTGCAACGGCGCAGGTCACGCTTGCGGACAGGCTGCAAAGGCTGCTGCTGATTCAGTATCTCCCCTGACTCAACATCGACAAGGTAGGTGTCGGGACCGTCTGTAATCATGTGGATGGGCCGAGGGGTGATAGTGGTGGTGACTGTGCTTGGTAGTTGTTCCATGCGTCCCTCTCAGCGGCTCAGGCGGGCAGGAATGATAGCCTTGCCTTCACTGCGTACTACCCGGCTCAAAGCCAGCCAGTAGGGTGCATCGTTGTCGCTCTCTGCATTCTCCAGAAGCTGCTCGGTGCCCTGCTTTAAGGCTGACATCAAGGCCAGCTCTAACGCTTCTCCTAGACGTGTGTCACGGCCTTTCAGCTTGGCCAGCTCATCAGCTATTGAAACCAACTGAGTGACGTGGTCACGGCGAATGTGGATGTGGAAGCGGACAAGCTCAGGGGGCAGGTTATAGCGTTCTTTCATGGGTAGGATTCCTTGGTGTGGGTGCTGGGTATTCAACAAGTGAGAGAGCGGTTATTAGTTGCTGTGCGCTTGGCTTCTTCGCGCTCCACTGTATCTGCAGCCTGACGCAATGCTTCCGCGTAGGTCTGGAAGCGTGCTGCCTCTGCTTCTTTCTCCTTCTCGACCTTAATCAGGTCATGCAGCTCTGCGATATATTTGGTGGGGTTTGCCTGCGCTACTTGTTCTTCCAGCTCCATCCACCGGTCTACGAGTTTGGCGGTGAACTCTGGTGATAGTTGGGCAACGATGACGTAGCTGTCGCGTTCAGTGACGCGGTATTCAATCACTACCTTGGGACCAAAGCCTGTGTTAGAGACTTCCTCAATTTGTGGAAGCGAGATGGCGTCCCGTGCTGCCAAGGTGTCGATGGTGCGCTTTACGTTGTCGTGGCGCTTACCAGTCAGTTGGGCAAGCTCGCGGCTGGTCATTGCTATGTGGGTGCTGTTTTCGGGCAGCGTGTAGCGCTCTTTCATGGGTAAGGTTCCTTGGTGTGGGTGCTGGGTATTCAGCTAGGAAGGGTGGCAATGTAGAGAGCACAGGACGCAGCTGCTCAGCGCCTGCTATTGCTGGGCTGTCGGTGGTCGTGAGTCTCGTTGTCGGTTGCTGGTGGCGCTTGGGTGCGCTTCAGCTAGGAAGGGGGGTAATGCAAGGTGTCGATGACTCCGCTACCGGAATTACTTTCTGTACTGAGGATTATCCCGGATGTGGAGTTAAGTCTCTGATATAAAAGGGAATCTGTGTTGCAATTGCTTGCAAGTTGAAGCTGTCCAGATGGCTGTTAAGCGGGCATCCTGCCGCCTCTCAAAACACACACAAGGAAGACAGACCATGCAAAGCCCCCACGTATACGTTGAGCAGTCAGAAGTCGTTGCAGCCCTGATGCCTGAAGTTATGGACAGCGTAGGGACTGCCGAATGGTGGTGCATATCCAAGCCGCTGGCCGAGGCTCTGGAGCAGATGGAAGGGCAGACGGTGATAAACGACGGTTACGGCTGCTGGTGGGCTATCCCATACCAAGGCCCCAACATTACGCCAGAGCTGACCCTGCGAAGCCTTGGGCTGATTGAGTTCGTGGCGCACTGATGATGATAGGCGCGCCTGAGCGCAACACTTTGGCGTGAGGCTGGTCGTTCAGTACTAGCTCAGGGTAGACAGCCGAAACAATGCACATGTTAAATTGTTGCCATCTCAAAGGAAGAGGCAGCGATGAAACAGACCGAGAAAGATGCTCTAAAAATCATTGGCGGGTTGGTTCTGCTTGTGAGTGGGGCTGATGCTGTGCGGCTCGCTTGGGGAACTCACAATTGGGTGGGTGAATTTTTTGAGTACTTTGTTTCCGGTGTGCTGTTCACCGTGATGATTGTCGGTGTTCCCGGACTGGCAATTTACCTTGGGATGAAAGTGGCCGACTGGTCCTACAGAAATTGGCTGGGGTGGATAACAGGGATTCTGCTGTTTGGCCTATTGATGGTGTTCCTTCCCCAGCTTATCGAGCAGATTCCTGGTGTAGGCTGGAAGTTCATTCGACAACTGAAAGGAAGCGACTACTAGGGTAATGCTGCTCTCTCTAATCCGTAAGCTGCTTACTTCGTAGACCGTTAGGAGGTTAAGCTCTGAATCGCTCCTGGTTCTCAGGCTTCACCAACTCATCAAAGGCTTCCACGAAGTTGGTAGGGACTGCTTGGGGGACTGCTTGGGCTTCCAGCTCCATCCAACGCTTGGTGATGGCGTAGCGCATCTGGACGTTGTAGCCAGAGATAAGAGTGATAGTCAGGTCTTTGGGAAGGTTGAATATTTCGTACAGTACCCCGTTCTGTGGGTGTCGGTAGGTGTCCCGAAAACTCGGGAGACCCTCTTTCCCAAACAAGTCGGTCAGCATTTTGCGTACATCCGCCAGCACATGGTCGTGGCGCTTGCCGGTCAGCTCAGCAATCTCACGGCTGCTCATGGTCATTGCTTCGGAAGACTCGCGCTGGAAGCCGACGATGTTGTTAGCGATGGAGGTATTCCTCAAATTGAGGAGGTGTCCCTGTGCACCCTGTAGTGGAGACTTCCTCAATTGGCGGAGTACCCCAGACTGCTTGGCTACACCGCAGCAGCAGCTACACCACAGCCGCTGCTTTCTGCTTTGCACAGGCCCGCTTCACTGCTGCTATCGATATGTCCCAGTGCTTCGCCGTATCAGCAATGCTGGCGCTGTTCTCCTGTCTCCAAGCTGCGACCTGTGCGTCATCGATAACCTTAGGCGCTCCTAGCTTCTTGCCTTGTGCCTTGGCCCGCTGGATGCCCGCCATCTGCCTTGCCTTGATGTTGCTACGCTCCAGCTCAGCTACTGCAGCCAACATAGTCAGCATGGCCTTGCCTATGGCGCTGTTGAGGTCAAAGCCTTCGCGCATCGATACGACTGCTATGCCCTTGCTTCGCAGCGCCTCGACAGTTTCCAAGACATCGATGGTGTTACGTCCCAGTCTGTCCACAGCAGCAACGATGACGGTGTCTCCCTCCCTTGCATACTGAAACAGGGCTTGGAAGCCTGACCGCTCCATGGCCTTGGTAGCGCCGCTGGTGGCTGCATCAGAGAACCACTTGGAGACGTGGTAACGCTCAGCTATGGCGTGACGCTGTGCTTCGATGGACTGACCATCTGTGCTGACGCGGGTATAGGCAATGGTGGTGGAGGTAGTGGCAGTGGTCATCATCCTGAAGGCTTCCCTATGCTTGGCTCAGTTCATAGGCTCAGGAGTGTAATGGGTGGCTCAGTTAATTGCAACAGAATTGAGCCACCTCTAGGCCGCATGTTGTGGTTGGCTCAGGGCAGCCGGTTGCATGGCTCAGGATGTGTACTCTTTGAGCTAGGTTGCAGGGGTGTCTGTCGAGGGTGCCAAGGGATGACCAAGCATCAAGCTAAGTGTTGGCGCTGGCTGGGGCTGGCGTTGGTCGCATGGTCTCTACCAACGTGCATGGATTTGTAGAAGGTTGCGGGGAAATTGAAGGTCGACCCACCCGGCACGGGGGTAGTGTGCTTGAAGGCTTTATTATTATAAGGCTCACAGATTTTTCTGATTAAAACTCCTCCGGTGTTGAGGCTACACTTTTGTGCTATCGGTTATTTCGTAAGCTTGAATGAACGCATTGATGATTACTAAGTTTTTGCTCGTCAGTTGGATTCGAGAGCAGATATCAGCACAACCTTGTGCAATTTCAGCGAAGTCTCTCGGTTCATAAATAAATGTTTCTTGTTCGATTGGACGCATGTGGGTTGCTGCAAGCCCTTCGCACCAAGCCTTTGCAGGAGATACAGCTGCTCGCCAGGCGAAGCGGTCAGGGGTATCAGTAATAATTCCAAACACCCCGTGTGCGAGCCTTGCCCTTTTTTTGGCTAGGGCTGTGAATGCGTCGAGTATATAAATGACCAAGTCTGACATTTTGGCATTTATAGCTGCTGCTTCCTTTTTCAGAAGCTCTTCCTTCCCTCGTGTAGTCCTCGTTTCAGCCCACAGGTCCAGAGCTTTCTCAGGTTCACGCCAGTTTATGTGGACCAGTAAAATACCAGTTAAAGCTTCTGCTTGAGCGAAAGCCAGAATGCAGGCGCCGACACCGGAACTGAGCGTGGGATGGTTAGCAACTGACTCAATATCCCAGTCGATAGGGGCATCTTTTCGTCTAAGGGGTTGAGGCATGCATTGAATCTCTTATTTTATCGCTATCAAGTAGCGGGAGGATGCTGTTATAGCGCCAAAAACTTGGTGCTCGATAGCTGTTGTTGCATTTCACTGCTGGGTAATCGGTTAGCGGTTTATTGAATGTTAGGGGTTGGCGCAAAAAAAGCCATATGTCCGGTGGCACGAGGAGCCGATATTTGGGTTTTATGCGGCGCTTTCTAGTCTCGGGTGGTACATGAGGTGGTACAAGCGCCTATGTGCTGGTAATCTTTTGTCAGTATTCTGATAACTGATTCTTCTCTGCCTGTAACGGCGGAAGCCTTTATTTCAGAGGGCTACAGCGCCTCGCCGTGAACCCGGTCAGACCCGGAAGGGAGCAGCCGCAGCGGTTATATCGTGTGCCGGGGTGTGGCTGGTAGGGTTGCCACCCAATATCTTTGTACTACCTTCCCCTGTTTAAATTATCTCGCTGCTCTTGGCGGTTTTCTGCTGTCGATTCGCTGTGCATTGAGCACCGCCGCGTCTCGCATTGTCGGTCCGCATTGGGTACAGTACCGGCTTGCACAATGGCCACACTGGACTGCAGAAATCCCGATGAGTTATCAGGTACTTGCTCGTAAATGGCGCCCCCGCCTGTTTCGTGAAATGGTTGGGCAGACGCACGTGCTGCAGGCGCTTATCAATGCGCTGGATAACAATCGACTGCACCATGCCTATCTGTTTACTGGCACCCGCGGGGTGGGCAAAACCACTATCGCGCGAATTCTTGCCAAGTGTCTGAATTGCGAAGTGGGTATTAGTTCAGAGCCCTGTGGTGAGTGTTCGGCGTGCCGCGAAATTGACGAAGGCCGCTTTGTTGATTTGATCGAAGTGGATGCCGCCAGCCGCACTAAAGTTGAAGATACCCGCGAGCTACTCGACAACGTGCAGTACGCGCCGTCGCGTGGGCGTTTCAAGGTTTATCTGATTGACGAAGTGCACATGCTTTCCAGCCACAGTTTCAATGCCCTATTGAAAACGCTGGAAGAGCCGCCGGAACACGTCAAATTTCTACTCGCGACCACCGATCCGCAAAAGCTGCCGGTCACTATATTGTCGCGTTGCCTGCAGTTTTCGCTGAAAAACATGCCGCCGGAAAAAGTCGTGGAGCACTTACGCTACGTGCTTGCGGAAGAGACCATCAGCTTCGATGATGAATCGCTCTGGCTACTCGGCCGAGCTGCTGATGGTTCTATGCGCGATGCGCTGAGTTTGACTGATCAGGCGATTGCCTTTGGCAATGGCGCACTGAAGGTGACGGATGTGCGCAGCATGCTGGGCACCATCGATCATGGGCAGGTGTTTGGTTTGTTGGAGGCGCTGGTTGCGCACGATGCTCGTGCGTTGATGCAAGCCGTTGCTGATCTGGCCGAGCAGGGCGCCGACTTTGCCGGGGTAATGGCTGAACTGATTTCTACCTTGCAGCGCTTGGCGATTGCCCAGGTGGTGCCGGAAGCCGCTGATAACAGCTTGGGTGATCAAGCTCGTTTGCTGGAATTGGCTGGCCGTATCAGCGCAGAAGATGTGCAGCTGTTTTATCAGTTGGGCTTACATGGCCGGCGTGACTTGCCCTTGGCGCCAGAGCAGCGCGGCGGCTTCGAGATGGCGCTGTTGCGGATGTTGGCGTTCCGTCCGGGTACCTTGGGCGACGCCCCGGTAGCCGCTGCCCCCGCAAGCCAAGCGGCTGTCTCTCCTCCTGGCCATGAGCCTGAACCGGAAAAGCCGGCAGGACTCAGCCCAGCCAAGGCTGAGTCCGCAAGCAGCAGGCCGCCTGATTCGCAGCAGTCAGATGTGGAGCAATCCAGGGTCGTTCGAGTCGCTGCGCAGCCTTCCATTCAAGATGAAACAAAAGCTGCTGCAGTGATCGAATCAGCTGCGACTCAAGCTGTTGACTCCTTCGCAGCTATCGCCGCGCCTAACGAGCCGTCAGTAACGACAGCGCCGATACCGCAGCCCATTAATCCGCGTACGCCGGTTAAACCGCCGCAGAACGAGCCGCCAGCCGAATGGTTGGAGGCGCCGCCACCGCAGGATGACGCACCCGAGCGCGATGATGACGATGAGCCGCTGGATGTTTCTCAATACCTGGGCGATTGGTCAGATGACCAGCCAACGGCCGGAACAGCGGCTCAGCAGAGCGCTAGCGATGAAATCAGTCATTTGCCGCCGGCTACCGGTTTGGCGGCTGACTGGTTGGCGTTGTTCGATCAGTTGGGTTTGTCTGGCCTGACGCAGAGTATTGCTGCGCATTGCCAGTTGGTCGCCCGCGATGCTGGAATCTGGACGCTGCATCTTGATCCAGGACATAGCGCGTTGTACAACGAGAATCATCGGTTGCGTTTACAGCAAGCGCTCATCACTCAGCAGGGCAGCGAGCTGCGGCTGGACGTTGAAGTGCAGGCACCGCAACAGGAAACGCCTGCGGTTGCTGCCGCGCGTCGCAAGGCCACCAGGCAGAAGGCCGCTGAGGCGAGTATTCATGCCGATCCTATGGTCCAACGGTTGCGCAATGAGTTTTCTGCCGAAATATGTGAGGGCAGCATCCGCCCGGTTGATGCGCCCGCCCTTTAACCCCAGAGGAAACAATCATGATGAAAGGTGGCATGGCAGGCCTGATGAAGCAGGCTCAAGAGATGCAAGAAAAAATGGCCAAGATGCAGGAAGAATTGGCCAATGCCGAAGTGACCGGCCAATCTGGCGCGGGCCTGGTATCGGTAGTCATGACCGGACGTCACGACGTCCGTCGGGTCAGCATCGACGACAGTCTGATGCAGGAAGAAAAGGAAGTACTGGAAGACCTGATTGCGGCCGCATTCAATGATGCAGTGCGCAAGTTGGAATCCGCGAGCAAAGACAAGATGTCCGGCATGACCGCAGGCATGAATTTGCCCGACGGTTTCAAGATGCCGTTCTGATCAGGCTACAGGCGACGTATTCATGAGTTTCAGTCCGTTAATTCGACAGATGATCGACGCGCTACGGGGCTTGCCCGGAGTAGGTCCGAAAACGGCCCAGCGTATGGCGCTGCACTTGCTGGAGCGTGATCGCAGTGCGGCGGCGCATCTGTCGAAGGCATTGGACCAGGCGCTGGCGGGGGTAGGTTACTGCCGTCGCTGCCGTACCCTGAGTGAGACTGAGCTCTGCGAGATATGTACCGATCCGCGGCGTGACGCCAGTTTGCTGTGTATTTTGCAAAGCCCCGCAGATGTTTGGGCGGTGGAGCAGGCTGGCGGTTTTAATGGTCGTTACTTTGTACTCAAAGGACACCTGTCACCGATTGATGGCATGGGTCCGGATGAGATTGGTATTCCGGCTTTGTTGGATTGCCTTGAGGGCAGCGAAATTGCAGAGGTGATTTTGGCGACCAATCCTACGGTCGAGGGCGAAGCGACGGCGCACTATATCGCCAGCATGCTGCGTCCGCGTGGCATCAAAGTGTCGCGCATTGCCCACGGCGTGCCGCTGGGCGGTGAGCTGGAGTATATTGACGGCGGTACGCTGGCCCACGCATTGGCAGGCCGCACTCTGGTTCTTTGAGCTCCGAGCGCGACCTGTGGGTTATTCAGCCTGCCAGGTGACCGTCCTGAAAATCGCGCACTGCTTGATGTATTTCTGCTTCGCTGTTCATCACAAAGGGCCCGTATTGCACTATGGGTTCGCCAATTGGCTTGCCCGCAATCAGTAGCACACGTGCTCCCTGGTCGGCTGCCTGCATTTCTACCAGCTCGCCCTGGCCGTACCGGCCCAACTGACCAGTCTTCAGTCTTGCGCGAGCTTTTTCACCCTGCACCTCGATATCGCCATCGTAAACATAGCTCATTAGCGTATGACCCGCAGGTACGGGTAGTTGCAAGCGCTCGCCCGGCGTTAGCAACAGGTCGAGATACAGCGGTTCGGTTGATTTTCCGGTAATCGCACCCTGCAGTGTGGTGTTGTTGAACTCCAGCGTACCCGCAATCAACTTAAGCTTTCCGCCATTTCCGGTAGGGTATTCTGGCACCGCGTCCGCAGGCAGATCTTGATAATGTGCAGGTTGCATTTTTTCTGCGGCGGGTAGGTTGAGCCATAGCTGGAAGCCGCGCATGGAGCCGTGGTCCTGCTGTGGCATTTCCGAATGGATGATGCCGCGTCCAGCGGTCATCCACTGCACACCGCCTGGCTCTAGCAGCCCGCGATTACCCATGTGGTCCTCATGCAGCATGCGACCTTCAAGCATATAGGTAACGGTTTCGAACCCGCGATGCGGATGTGACGGAAAGCCACCGATGTAATCTTCCGCGCTGTCCGAGCCAAATTCGTCGAGCATCAGGAAGGGGTCAAAGCGTGCGCTGTCGCGACCGCCAAACACACGAGTGAGTTTGACACCGTCGCCATCGGAAGCGGGTTGACCGCTGATGGTCTCAAGCAGATCGCGTTTCTTAAGATGGGTCATGACGCACCTCCAAGATTAGGTTATGCGTCATTGTAGTAACAAGAAATTCGATTTAATAACGCAATTTTTGCGTCGTTTGCATCGAATCTACTGATTTATTCTGTCTGCTCGCTCTTGGGCTTGGCTGCGTTGACCGGAGTTTGCTTCTCGGCATCACCATC
>TARA_R110000868_G_scaffold13894_5_pt1 | contig 11752 bp, 11 predicted proteins | sample TARA_R110000868 | Tara Oceans TARA_R110000868 (sample SAMEA4397489) | marine metagenome | biome: Polar Biome; feature: [SRF] surface water layer (ENVO:00010504); material: water (ENVO:00002006), including particulate matter (ENVO:01000060) such as... | depth 5 m | reverse complement strand
CGGCGGGCCGCCGGTCGGGATCGCCCCGCCGTTGCGGATCGCCGCCATCCAGATCAGCACCGCGACGAAGGCCGCGAAGATCGGGGCCCACAGGGCGAACAGCGGCCCCGCGATCCGCACCAGCCGGTCCCGGATGAAGCCGACGGGGCCGCGCCGGTGCAGCATCATATGGGCGAACAGGCCGGCGATCAGGAAGAAGCTGGTCATCCGGAACAGGTGGATGGCGAAGAACAGCACGCCGGCAACCGGCGAATTGTCGGTGTCCGGCACGATCCAGATCGTGACCGGGAAATAGGCCAGGGCGGCATGCAGCACGACCCCCAGCAACAGGGCCGCGCCGCGCAGGGCGTCCAGCCCGTGCAGGCGGTCATCCGCCGGTCGTTGAATCCTGGTCATGCGCGCACCTCCCTGCATCGACCGGACGGGTGTCGCATAGACTTGTTTGAATTGCAAACTTGTTGGTCAAAATGAGAGGCGCGCAGCCGGGCCACGCGCCTCTCCGGGGGATCGCCCCGTATCAGTGAACCGTCGGCGCGGCCTCCGGTGCCGGTTCCGTCGCCGGCGTAATCGGCACCGAAACCGAGGGACCGGCGACCGGGAAGCTGCTTTCGTCGCGGTTGGGCAGAATGCCCTTTTCCAGCAGGTCGCGGATCTCGTCGCCCGACAGGGTCTCGTATTCCAGCAGGGCCTGGGCCAGCTTCTCGAGATCGCCGGACTTCTTCTTCAGGATCTTGCGGGCCTCGTTCCAGCCGTCGGTGACCAGCCGCTTGACCTCGGCGTCGATGATCCGCGACGTCTCCTCGGAGACGTTCTGGCTGCGGGCCACGGAATGGCCGAGGAAGACCTCCTGCTCGTTCTCGCCGTAGGACACCGTGCCCAGCACGTCGGAGAAGCCCCACTGGGTCACCATCCGGCGCGCCAGTTTGGTCGCCTGCTGGATGTCCGACGAGGCCCCCGAGGTGATGTTGGCCTTGCCGAAGATCAGCTCCTCGGCCACCCGGCCGCCGGCCATGATGGCGATGGTGTCGATCATCTGCTGGTATTTCAGCGAATAGCGGTCGCCTTCCGGCAGCTGCATGACCATGCCCAGGGCCCGGCCGCGCGGCACGATCGTGGCCTTGTGCACCGGGTCGGCCATCTTGACGTTCATGGCGACGATGGCGTGGCCACCCTCGTGATAGGCGGTCAGCCGCTTCTCTTCCTCGTTCATGGCCATGGACTTGCGCTCGGCCCCCATCATGACCCGGTCCTTGGCGTCCTCGAAATCACGGTGGGTGACCATGCGCCGGTCCTTGCGCGCCGCCATCAGCGCCGCCTCATTGACCAGGTTGGCCAGGTCGGCCCCCGAGAAGCCGGGCGTGCCGCGCGCGATGGTCTTGACGTTGACGTCCGCGGCCAGCGGCACGTCCTTCATGTGAACCCGCAGGATCTTCTCGCGACCGCCGACGTCGGGATTGGGCACCACGACCTGGCGGTCGAAACGGCCCGGGCGCAGCAGGGCCGGATCCAGCACGTCGGGCCGGTTGGTGGCGGCGATCAGGATGATGCCCTCGTTGGACTCGAAGCCGTCCATCTCGACCAGCAGCTGGTTCAGCGTCTGTTCGCGCTCGTCATTGCCGCCGCCGACACCGGCACCCCGGTGGCGACCGACCGCGTCGATCTCGTCGATGAAGATGATGCAGGGGGCGTTCTTCTTGGCCTGTTCGAACATGTCGCGCACCCGCGACGCGCCGACGCCGACGAACATCTCGACGAAGTCCGAGCCCGAGATCGAGAAGAAGGGCACGCCCGCCTCCCCGGCCACGGCGCGGGCCAGAAGCGTCTTGCCGGTGCCGGGCGGTCCGACCAGCAGGGCCCCCTTGGGAATCTTGCCGCCCAGACGCTGGAACTTGCCCGGATCCTTCAGGAATTCGACGACCTCGGACAGCTCCTCCTTGGCCTCATCCACCCCGGCCACGTCCTCGAAGGTCTTGCGGCCCTTGTGTTCGGTGAGCAGCTTGGCCTTGGACTTGCCGAAGCCCATGGCCCCGCGCGCGCCGCCCTGCATCCGGTTCATGATGAACAGCCAGAAGACGATGATCAGGCCGACCGGCAGCAGCAGGCTGAGCGCCCCCATCCACCACGGCGACTTCGTCGTCTTGACGTCGACCTGCGCCCCCGAGGCCCGGATCGACTCGACCAGCTCCAGGTTCGGATAGGGGGTGATGGTGGTGAATGTGCTGTCGTCCTTCAGCGTGCCGGTGATCTCGTCGCCCTTGACCACCGCGTCGGTGATCTGACCGCCCTCGACGGCGGCGACCAGTTCCGAATAGTTGATGATCGCCGGCTTGGCCGCGGTCGCGCCATCGGCCCCGGGCGTCAGGCCTTCCCGGTCAAACAGCAGGGTCGCAGCCAGCAGCATCAGGAGAATGGCGCTGAAAATGGCCATGTTGCGAAGGTTCATTCGGTCCTCGGTCGCTTGTCTTGCAAGCCGGTTCGGCGAAGGTGCCGGGCCGGTCTGGGATGGTTCAGACAGAAAATAGGGGGTCCGGAGGCTTTGCGCCATGCAGCGCGTCACCAAGGCCCGACTCATGCGGCGTTTCGTCCAGTGCCAGCGCCAGCCTTTCGCCGACCAGACACCGGGCGTCACCGGCCCGCCCTGCAAGAACCGGTGCATCCGATCCTTCCCGGATCAGGACAGGCAGGGTCGGCCGGACCGCGGCCGGCAGGCGCGCCAGACGCTGGCGATCCTCGGGCGACAGCTGCGCCAGCCGACCGGCGGCGGCCACCACCCGGGTCCCGCCCGCCAGCGCCGTCAGCTCGAACCGTCCGTCCCAGACCAGACGACCGCCCGTCGTCACCACCTGCGGCGTCGGCGGAAACCGCACGAACTCCCCCGCCTCGCGCATCAGGGTGACGCGGGGCCCCACCGCCTCGATGCGCGCGCCGCACATCGCCACGGTGAAGTCCTCGCCCGCTGCCAGCCGGACCAGCAGCCGGGTCAGGCGCTCGCTGCGGGGCGGGCGACTGCCGCCGCCGGCGCAGACCGCGGCCTTGGCCAGGGTCCGGGCGCTGGCCGCGCGCGACAGCTGGATGACGCCGATCGGCGAGACCCGGGGGGCCGGTCCCCGGATCGTCCGGGGCAGAGGTGGCGCGACCGGGATCGCCCCGGCGGCGGCCAGGTCCTGGCGCGCCCGGCTGCGGGCATAGCGCGGATCGACATTGCCCGGGTCCTCGACCCAGCCCAGCCCGCGTTCGGCCAGATAGGTCCGCACCCGTTCACGACTCTCCGGCAGCAGCGGCCGCAGCAGCATCAGCCCCCGTCCCTGGGGCCAGGCCGGCGACGGGGCCCAGGCGCGAATACGGCCCAGGCTCGAACCCCGCGCCCGCATCCAGTCGGCCTCGGCCACATCGGACGACGTATGGGCGAACAGCATGACCCGCGCCCCGGCCGCCCGCGCCACGTCGGCGATCAGCGCATGGCGCGCCGCCCGGGCCGCCGCCGGCAGGCCGGTCGACGGCCGGGGGCCGTCCCAGCGAATGCCGCGCCATTCGGCCCCGACCGCGGCTGCCGCCTGCGCGGCGATGGCATTCCAGCGTCCGCTTGCGGGGCTCAGTCCGTGGTCGACGGTAACGGCCAGCAGCCGACGTCCGCGCCGCGCGGCCCACAGTGCCGCCAGATCCAGGAGGGCCATGGAGTCGCCGCCGCCGGACAGGGCCAGGACGACGGGACGCTCAACATGAAATTCAAGACGCGCATCCAGCCGCTCGAAGACCCGCGACGCCAGACCGGCGGCCGGAGTCGTCGTGTCGGCCCCGACCGGCGTCAGCTGCACCCGGCGCGGGTTTTCACCTGCGTGGCCCGGGTCCGCAGGGCCGCGGTCGCCCCCTCGGCATAGCGGCGGGTGAACTCGCCCAGCGCGCCACAGGCCTGGGTGTCGCGATCGCTCGCTTCCAGCGCCGCGGCCAGCTTCACGGTCGTCTCGGCGGCCCACGACGTCCGGGGCCAGCCGCTCAGGGCCGCGGCATAGGCCTGGACCGCGCCGGCCTGGTCACGGGCCGCGACCCGCAGATCGCCCAGGGCCACATTGGCCTCACGGGCCTGGGGCGTGTCGGGCCAGGTCACCACGACGGTCTCGAGGGCCCGCCCCCCGCGGGCCGGTTCGGCGGTGACCAGACGTATGGCCGCGGCCAGGTCCCCGGCGGCGTTGCCGGTCGGCGAATGGGCTGCGATCGGTCCGTTGAGCTCCGCCTCGGCCCGGGCCGCATCCTCGATCGCCTTCACCCGCCGCTCAAAATCGGTCAGGCGCGTGCGCAGCGCGGCATTGTCCCGCGCGGCCTCTTCGAGCTGAAAGGTCAGGCGCTCGACGTCACCGTTGACGCGCTGCAGTGTCGCCTCGACGTCATTGACGCGCCGGTCCAGGGTCGAGACCCGGCCCTGCAGGGCCAGAACCTCGGGATCGGTCTGCAGAATGAAGGGTTCGCCGGCGGCGCTGGACTGGGTCAGGGCCCGGTCGACGCGGCGGACCGTGCGCTCCAGCTGCTCCAGCCGGCGCTTGTCCCACTGGATCGGTTCGGTGGGCACGGTCTGGGCGACGGTCGTGCCGGCGATGAGCGCCAGACCGACCGCCGTCAGCACGGCCGTCTTCGAGCGGAACAGGTCAGGCTTCAGCATCATGGATCAACGGTCCCACCGTTTTGCGGCACTCGCAAGGCGGCTCCTCCCCGCCGCGTCGCGGCAGGGAGGAGAGTCGGTATCAGCGCGGCGCGCCGGAGACGATGGCGGTGTGGGCGTTGCGGTTGCGCGCCCAGGCGGCCTCGTTCGAGCCTTCAGCGATCGGGCGCTCCTTGCCGTAGCTGATGGTGTCGATCCGGCCGGCGGGAATACCGCGGTCGACCAGATAGTTGCGCACCGACTCGGCGCGGCGGGCGCCGAGGGCCAGGTTGTACTCGCGGGTGCCGCGCTCGTCGGCATTGCCCTCGATCCGGACCGTGACCTGCGGATAGCGTTGCAGCCACTGGGCCTGGGCGTCGAGGCGGGCGAACGCCTCGGGGCGGATCTGGTACTGGTTGAGGTCGAAATAGACCCGGTCGCCGACGTTGACGACGAAGTCCTGCTCCGAGCCGGGCATCACGGATCCCACGGGGGTACCGGTCACCGGCGCGGTCGGGGCGGTCGGGTACTGCGGACCGGTCGGGGCGGTCGGCACGGCACCCTCGACCGCGCGGCGCGGTGCACAGGCGGCCATGGCGGTAACGGCGACGCCGACGAGGGCGAGACGCAAAAAGGTCGAGGTTTTCATCAGGTCGTCTCCTGGCAGGGTTCTGAAATCGGGCACTTAAGCTCGGCTATAGTGGACTACGGACGGCGATCCAGCCAATTCACCCGCCGCGATCACGGGATAACGAACTGTTGAGCGGCGGGTTCTCCGAAAGCCGGTGCCCCGGTCAGTTGGGACAACTGTCCGGGCTCTGGTTGAAGCCGATATTGGATGGCGGACCGTCCAGCAGCGGCGACCAGGCCGGGTCCGAGCCCCGTCCGGCATAGCCCGCCTGGGACACCACCCGGCCGCTCAGATCGACGGTCCACAGCCGGGCGTCACCGCCGGGTGCCGAGCGCGCGAACATCACATAGCGGCCGTTGGGGGCCCATGACGGCCCCTCCTCGAAATAGCTGGACGACAGCAGGCGCTCGCCCGAGCCGTCGGTATTCATGACCCCGGTCGAGAACCGTCCGCCCGACTGTTTGGTGAAGGCGATCATGTCACCGCGCGGGCTCCAGGCCGGCGAGGTATAGATGCCGCCGCCGCGCGAGATCGGGCGCTGGCCCGAGCCGTCGGACCGCATCACATAGAGGCGCGGCGTGCCGGTGCGGTCCGAGTTGAACACGATCTGCGATCCGTCCGGGCTGAACGAGGGCGAGGTGTCGATGCCGGGATCCGACGTCAGGCGCGACAGCTGCCGGGTCCGCAGATTGATGACCCAGACGTCGGTATTGCCGCCCTTGATGATCGAGAAGGCGATGCGCGTCCCGTCGTTGGAAAAGCGCGGAGCCAGCACCTGGCCGTCGAACTCGCCCAGGCTTTCGCGCCGGCCGGTCGACAGGTTGTAGATATAGATCCGGCTGTAGTCCCGGCCCAGCGCCACATAGGTGATCTCGTCCGGGTCCGAGGTCGAGAAGCGCGGTGACATGATCACCTCGTCGCCCTGGGTCAGGAACACCGGATTATAGCCGTCCTGGTCCGAGATGGTCAGGCGGCTCAGCTTGTTCAGCTGGGTGCCGCTCTCGGCCACGAAGATCACCCGGCTGTCGAAGAAGCCGGATTCCCCGGTCATCCGCTGATAGACGACGTCGGCGATCTTGTGGGCGATCCGGCGCCACTGCTCGGGCGTGGCGGTGAACTGGTAGCTGACCAGCTGGCACTGGCGGTAAGGATCATACAGGCGGAAGCCGACGTCGTTGCGACCGTCGGGCCGCGGGGTGACGCTGCCGTACAGCACCGCCTGGGCCCCGATCGCCGTCCACTGCGGAAAGTTCGGTGCATTGGCCAGGGTCAGGCCGGTCTCGACGAAACTGGCCGGATCCAGCGGCTCGAAATAGCCCGACCGGCGCAGGTCGCCCCGGACCACGCCCGCCAGCTCGGCCCCGTTCTGGCCGGCGAACGGCGCGATGGCGATCTGCAGGGGGCGCAGGACGCCCTGGTCGATCTCGACCTCGACCGGCTGTCCCGGCGTCGGGGTCTGGGCCTGGGCAGCCCACGGCACCGCCATCGCCAGGACCGCGACCGTTGCGAGAAGACGATTGAGACGCATGGTTCACTCCGGCAGATTCAGTTCGACCCGTCCTTATCGCCAGACCGGGCCCGAATGACCAGTCATCGGTCCGAATGGGGCGACTTTGAGGACGGCGGGACCGGTCGTTCCGGTTTGAACCGAAAAACGGTCTAGCGGCCGCGGCAGGCGCGTTCGGTGTTGAAGATGGGCCGGAACGCCCCGCCCTCGAAACCGGACGGCACGTCGAAGGGGGCGGTCTGGCGCAGGGCCCGGATCGCGCCGTCGGCGGCGGCCCGATACACGGCGTCGGACCGCGGCGACACCAGGGTCGGCCCCGAGGTGATCCGTCCGTCGCCGGACAGGGTCACATCGATCTGGATCCGCAACTCATTGGCCCCGGGAATGTCGCAGGGCAGGATCCAGTTGGCATAGACCTGGTTGAAAAAGGCCGTGGACTGCGGACCGGTCGCCTGCGAGGCCGATCCACTGCCCTGCTGGCCCGTTGCCGGGGCCCGGCCGCGATTGGGGGTGGTGCGCGGCGCACCGGCCAGGGCATCCAGATCGAGGCTAGGCTCCTCGCGACGCGGGGCCGGACGCGGTGGCGTCGGTGTCGGCCGGGGCGGGGTCGGGGTCGCGCGCGGTGGCGTGGGTTCGGCCGGACGCGGCGTCGGGGTCGGGGTCGGCGACGGAACCGCCGGGACCGGTTCGGGTGGCGTCGGCAGCGGCTCGGCCTCGGCGACCGGCGCGGTCGAGGCGTCCTCGTCGCTCGGGGTCTCGGCCGGATTGTCCGGAGCCGCGGCGGCGATGACCATGTCCGACACGATCGTCACCGGCACCGCCGTGATCATCGGCTTCAGCGCGTCGCGATGGTCAAAGGTCACGAAGGCAAGCGCGACCACCCCCGCGTGCAGGGCGATGGAGCCGAGGATCGCGGGACTGGGCCGGCGCAAGGGGTCAGCCCTCCGGATCGGACGCGGGGCTGCCCTGGGGGGCGGTATCGGTGATCAGGTTCAGCCTGGTGAAGCCCGAGGCGCTGAGCCGGGCCATCACCCGGGCCACGGCCTGATAGGGGGCTGCGCCGTCGGCGCGGATGAACACCGGCGTCTCGCGCCCCGTCTCGCCCGCCGACTCCGCCACGCGCAGGATCAGCTGCTCCCACCGGGTCTCGCTCTCGCCGACGAAGATATTGCCGTTGCGGTCGATCGAGAGACTGACCGGATCGCGACTCTGCTCCACGGCCCCGGCCTCGGTCTTGGGCAGGTCGACCGGCACGCCGACCGTCAACAGCGGGGCCGAGATCATGAAGATGATCAGCAGCACCAGCATCACATCGACCAGCGGCGTGACGTTGATCTCGCTCAGCGGCCGCTTGCGCGCGCGCCGTCGTCCCCGCACATGTCCGCCGCCCCCGGCTCCACCCATTGCCATGGGTCAGACGCCCCGGTTGTAGCTGGTGTCGACCGTGGGCGCAGCGGCGGGCGGGGTCGGGCCGCCCAGACGCCGGGCCACGGCGGCCTGCAGGTCGTCGGCGAAGCTCTCCAGCCGGCCGGTGAACTTGCCCGCGTCGATCGAGAATTTGTTGTAGGCGATATAGGCCGGAATGGCCGCCGCCAGACCGATCGCCGTGGCGAACAGGGCCTCGGCGATGGCCGGGGCCACCGTGGTCAGATTGGTGTTGCCGGCCGTGGCGATGGCGTCGAAGGCGTTCATGATGCCCCAGACCGTGCCGAACAGGCCGATGAAGGGTGACGAGGTCGCGACCACCGACAGCACGCCCAGGCCTTCCTCGATGCGCTGGCCCTCGCGGGCGATGGTCGCGTCCAGGGCCCGGTCGATCCGCGCCATCAGCATATTGCCCTGACCCTCGGTCAGGGTGCCGCCCTTGCGGGCCTCGCGCCAGTCGGTGATGGCGATCACCAGCATGCGCGGCAGGGCGTGGACCGGCTCGGGACCGGCACGATTGGCGATCTCCTCCAGCGGACGCCCCGAGGCGACTTCACGCTCGAAGGCCGCGGCCTGGCGGTTCAGGGTCGCGAACCGCACCGCCTTGTCGATGATCACGGTCCACGACCACAGCGAGGCCACGCCCAGGCCGATCATCACGACCTTCACCACCCAGTCGGCGGCGAGAAACAGCGCCACGGGATTGATCATCGAGGCGTCGGCGGGCACGGTCATGGTTCAATCCTCGGCACGGTCTGCGACCCTATCCAGCGGGCTGGCGTGACCTTTGTGTGGCATTGAGGCCGGGTCTAGCCGGACCCGGCGATTCCGTCACCTGCTTACACCTGACAGGATCGTGAACGGTCAAGCTTGCGGGGGCAGCCACGGCCGGACCTTTTCCAGCAATGCGCGGGTCGGTCGGCACGGCCGTCCGTCCAGATGGATGCACACCGCCACCACCTCGGCCCGGCACAGGACGGCGTCCGCGCGCTCGACCGACTGCGCGATCAGCAGCCGCGGCCCCCTGATCGCCTGATAGGTCGTGCGCACCACCAGGGCGTCGTCGATCCGGGCGGGCTTGAGGAATTTCAGCTCCAGGGTCGAGACCACAAAGGCCATCGGCTGGTCACCGTCCAGCAGGTCGGCATGGCCGATCCCCATCAGCCGCAGACAGTCCGACCGCCCCCGCTCCAGATAGCGGACATAGTTGGCGTGATAGACCAGACCGGTGAAGTCGGTGTCCTCGTAATAGACCCGCACGGGCAGCAGGTGATCGCGGCCGTCGAACCGGCCGGCGGTGGGGGTGTCGGTCATGGGTGCGGCCGCGCGTGTACCGGTTCGGGGAAATTGGGGCAGTCCGCCGCCAGCATGGCGCGGAACTCGGTGCTCAACGGATCCTGGCTCAGCAACATCCGGTTGGGTCGGGAGACGAAGCCCACCGCCGCCCCGCGCGGCTCGGCGGCGACATAGCCGCAGACGACCCGGCCGCTGCCGGCCTCGATCAACTGCACCTCGGCCCGGGGGCCCAGCTGTTCGCGGGCCTGACGCAGGACCCGGTCCGACACCGGCTCGCTCATCACGCCGGGCGTGGGTCCCCGGGTGGCCAGCCACAGCAGTGCGCCGCCGAGAACCAGCACGGCCAGGCCCAGCACCGCGATCAGCCTGTCGATCCGTATTGCCCGTCGCCGCATGCCGCCTCCGTCCGAAGCCCCAGCATGACCGGCTTTGTCGACGGGGTGAAGACCCGCCCGCGATCACTTGCCGCCGAACAGCCCGGCCTGCTCCGGTCCGGCCGGCGGGGCGGTCAGGCCCAGATGCTCATAGGCCCGGGCGCAGGCCATCCGTCCACGCGGCGTGCGCTGGATGAAGCCCTGCTGCAGCAGATAGGGTTCGATCACATCCTCGACCGCGTCGCGCGCCTCGGCAATGGCCGCGGCCAGGGTGTCCATCCCCACCGGCCCGCCGCCATAGTTCTCGATCAGGGCGCGCAGGAAACGCCGGTCCAGCGAATCCAGCCCCGCCTCGTCAACCTCCAGCCGCGCCAGGGCCCGCGCCGCCACCCGGCCGTCGATGGTCGCCGCCCCCTCGGCCCCGGCGAAGTCGCGCACCCGCCGCAGCAGCCGCCCGGCCACCCGCGGCGTGCCACGCGAGCGGCCGGCGATCTCGCGCGCGCCGTCATCGGTCATGCCCACGCCCAGTTTGCGCGCCGCCCCGCTGATGACCCGCATCAACTCCTCGGCCGTGTAGAATTCCAGCCGAAGCGGAATGCCGAACCGATCGCGCAGTGGCGTGGCCAGCAGCCCGGCCCGCGTCGTCGCCCCGACCAGGGTGAAGGGGGCCAGGTCGATGCGCACCGACCGCGCCGACGGCCCCTCGCCGATGATCAGGTCCAGCACATGGTCCTCCATCGCCGGATAGAGGATCTCCTCGACCGTCGGGGCCAGCCGGTGGATCTCGTCGATGAACAGCACGTCGCGCGGTTCCAGATTGGTCAGGATCGCGGCCAGGTCCCCGGCCTTGGCCAGGATCGGTCCCGAGGTGGTGCGGAAGCCGACGCCCAGCTCGCGCGCCACGATCTGGGCCAGGGTGGTCTTGCCCAGTCCCGGCGGCCCGAACAGCAGCACATGGTCCATCGCCTCGCCACGCCCGCGCGCCGCCTCGATGAAGACCTTCAGATTGCCCTTGGCCTGCTCCTGACCGACGAAATCCGCCAGCACCTGCGGCCGCAGGGCCCGGTCATGCGGCTCGCCGGGGGCGGGGGCCGCGTCCACAAGCCTGTCCTCAGTCATCCCAACACCCGCTCATCCCGGCGAACGCCGGGACCCAGTTCTTTCGGAAGGCAGGCTGCGAGGGACCAGAGTCGGCGCATCGCCGGTGAGACCGGTGGGCCCAAAACACTGGGTCCCGGCTTTCGCCGGGATGAGCGGTGAACAAACTCACCGCCCCAGCTCCTGCAGGGCCGCGCGGATCACCGCCGACAGGTCGGCATCCTCGCCCAGCCGCGTCAGGGCGTGATCGACGGCGCGGCGGGCATTGACCTCGGCCACGCCCAGACCCAGCAACGCCGAAACCGCCTCGCCAGTGACGCTGGGCACCGGGGCGACCGCCTCGGCGTGAACGCCGGGGCCGCCCGGGGTGAACGACACCTCGCCCAGCGACTTGCCCTTCAGTTCCAGCACGATGCGCAGCGCCAGCTTGGGGCCGACGCCATTGGCCCGGGCCACCGCCGCCTTGTCGTCCCGCGCCACCGCCGCCGCCAGATCGGCCGGCGGCAGCACATCCAGCACCGACAGGGCCGCCTTGGGTCCCACCCCCTGGATGCCGGTCAGGGTTGTGAAGGCGCGCCGCTCGTCGCGGGTCAGAAAGCCGTACAGCCGCGGGCCGTTTTCGGCCGACCAGCTGGACTCGATATGCAGCACCGCCTCGTCGCCCGGGGCCGGCAGCCGCTGCAGCGTGCGCGCCCCGCAGGCCACGACATAGCCGACCCCGGCGCAGTCGATCAGGCAATGCCCCTCCTCGACCTCGGCCAGCATGCCTCTGAGACGGCCGATCATGT
>TARA_R110000868_G_scaffold34169_2_pt1 | contig 11759 bp, 9 predicted proteins | sample TARA_R110000868 | Tara Oceans TARA_R110000868 (sample SAMEA4397489) | marine metagenome | biome: Polar Biome; feature: [SRF] surface water layer (ENVO:00010504); material: water (ENVO:00002006), including particulate matter (ENVO:01000060) such as... | depth 5 m | reverse complement strand
GTCGCCGCACTTTATCGGACTGTCCGCTATGCTACAAGCTAAGGCACACCTCAAACGAGCTTGTCATGACCGATGCCGCCCCCGCCCTGACCCTTATCCTTGCGAGCCCGCGCGGCTTTTGCGCAGGCGTGGACAGGGCTATCCAGATCGTTGAAACGGCGCTCGATAAATTCGGGCCGCCGGTCTATGTGCGCCACGAAATTGTGCATAACCGGTTTGTCGTGGAAGCACTCGAACGCAAAGGCGCGATTTTTGTCGAAGAACTCGACGAAGTGCCGGAAGGCGGCAAAGTCATTTTCTCCGCGCATGGCGTCCCGAAATCCGTGCCGGCGGCGGCTGAAGCCCGCGAGCTGATTTATTTCGATGCCACCTGCCCGCTCGTTTCCAAAGTTCACATCGAAGCCGGACGCCTGCAAGAACGCGGGCTGCAAATTTTGCTCATCGGTCACGCCGGTCATCCCGAAGTGATCGGCACCATGGGGCAACTGCCCGAAGGCGCGGTGACGCTTGTTGAAACGCTCGCCGACGTTGAAAAATTTACGCCTGCCGATGCATCAAAACTCGCCTTTGTGACGCAGACGACATTGTCGGTGGATGATACGGCGGAGATGGTTGCGGCCCTCAAGCGCCGCTTCCCCGATATCGTCGCGCCGCATAAGGAAGACATCTGCTACGCCACAACGAACAGGCAGGATGCGGTCAAGACAATCGCGCCACGCGCCGAAGCGATGCTGGTGATCGGCGCGCCCAATTCGTCGAACTCGATGCGTCTCGTTGAAGTTGCCGAACGCGCGGGTTGCAGCTACGCGGCACTCGTGCAGCGCGCTGCTGATATTGATTGGGCCGCGCTTGGCACACCGCGCACGGTCGGGCTTACCGCTGGCGCGAGCGCGCCGGAAGTTCTGGTTGATGAAGTGATTGCGGCCTTCCGCGAACGCTTCGATGTAACGCTCGAAATGGCAGAGACCGTGCGCGAAAGCGTACAGTTCAAATTGCCACGCGCGCTCATCGGCGAATAGGGGCGCGGCAGGAATGGCGGTTTACACGGAAGTTGCAGACGAGGAGCTTGAAGCTTTTCTCGAACCTTACGGCCTTGGTCAATTGCTGTCCTACAAGGGCATTGCCGAGGGCGTTGAAAACTCCAACTTCATGCTGCACACGGACAAGGGCATTTTTTTTCTAACGCTTTATGAAAAGCGCGTCGATGCCAATGACCTGCCTTTCTTTCTGGGCCTAATGGATCATCTGGCCGCCAAGGGTATCGCCTGCCCTGTGCCGCTCCACGACCGCGACGGTAAAGCACTCAGCGAACTCGCCGGCCGCCCGGCGGCACTCATCAGCTATCTCGAAGGCGTGTCGATCAAACGTCCGCAGCCTCGCCATTGTGCTGCCATCGGTCGTGCGCTCGCCGAGTTCCATCTCGCCGGACGCGACTTCAAATTGTCGCGCGCCAATGCGCTCAGCGTGTCCGGCTGGCGGCCATTGTTCGAGGCAAGCCGCGCGCAAGCCGATGGCGTTCTCGCGGGTCTCGCGAGTGACCTCGAAAATGAACTGACGCTGCTTGAGCGCGACTGGCCGCGCGACCTGCCACAAGGCATCATTCACGCCGACGCTTTTCCCGATAACGTCTTTTTCCTCGGCGAGAAATTCAGCGGTATTTTTGATTTCTACTTCGCCTGCAATGATGCCCTCGCCTATGACCTCGCGATCTGTCTCAACGCCTGGTGCTTTGAACACGACGGCGCGTTCAACATCACCAAGGCGCGGGCGTTGTTGCAGGCCTATACGGAGGTGCGTCCGCTGAACGCAGACGAACTCGCTGCCCTGCCCTTGCTCGCCCGCGGCAGCGCCATGCGTTTCCTGCTGACTCGCCTTTACGACTGGCTCAACCGTCAGCCCGGCGCACTGGTCAGCCCCAAGAACCCTATCGAGTATGTGCGCCGCCTGCGTTTCCATCGCGGCGTCACATCGCCTTCCGGCTACGGGCTTGACGTATGACGACGACGGACGTGGTTGAAATTTTCACTGATGGCGCTTGTTCAGGCAATCCCGGCCCCGGCGGCTGGGGTGCACTCATGTCCTACAAGGGCACCGTAAAAGAAATTTGCGATGGCGAACCGCTGACGACAAATAACCGCATGGAACTATTGGCCGCGATTATGTCGCTCGAAACATTGAAGCGTCCGGCTGTTGTCAAACTCAATACGGACTCGACCTATTTGCGCGACGGCATCACCAAATGGATTCACAATTGGAAGCGCAACGGCTGGCGCACGTCTGACAAGAAGCCTGTGAAGAATGCCGACCTCTGGCAGCGGCTTGAAAAAGCCATCGAGATTCACGAAGTGAGTTGGCATTGGGTCAAAGGCCATGCGGGCCACGATGGCAATGAACGTGCCGACGAATTGGCACGACGTGGCATGGAACCCTTTTTGAAGAGCCCCAGATAAGCGCAAACACGAAAACGGGGACCCGCACCGGCATCACCGGCGCAAGGCCCCCGCATATATTTTTGTTCAGATCTGGCCGAGGATCGTATCGGCACCGGAGACTTTCGCTTCGCCCGGGTTCGGTTCTTTGTTGATCGACTTCACGACTCCATCATCGACCAGCATCGAATAGCGCAGGCTGCGTGTGCCCATGCCAAAGCCCGAACCGTCGAAGGACAGGCCGAGCGCTTTCGTGAAATCGCCGTTGCCATCGCCAAGCATTGTTACTTTGTCGTCGGCACCCTGTGCCTTGCCCCAAGCGCCCATGACGAACGCGTCATTGACCGAGACGCAGGCGATCTCATCGACGCCCTTGGCTTTAAAGTCAGCCGATTTCTGAATGAAGCCCGGCAGGTGCTGGTTGGAACATGTGGGTGTGAACGCGCCGGGGAGCGCGAATACGACGACCTTGCGACCCTTGAAATAGTCACCTGTCTTAACCGGTGCCGGGCCCTTGTCCGTCAATTTCATCATGGTCACGTCCGGAATTTTATCGCCAACATTGATGGTCATGTTTGCCTCCTGCTGTGGTGCCGCCTCGCGCACGGCGTTTTCTAATTGATCGGCATTAAAGCGCCAATTTCAGATTATAACCAGCCCGCTATTTGAGCTTTCTGGTGACTTCGAGCGCCGTACTAGGCCCTGCAAATGTCAGCCGGACCTCTGCCCCGACGAGTGTTGCACCAGAATTGTTTTCAATCGGCACTTCGTAAGTGATGTCATTGCCGGCGCGTTTTGCACGGGACGCCCCGAACCAGATATTTTTCGGACCTTCAACAATGACCACAGGCGCATCGGTCAGCGCTTTTAGTGTGATGTGAAGTGCGCCGTTCACAAGCGACACGGTCACATCATCAGAATTTTCTGGCGCGACCGGAACACGATCTAAAAATGTGTTGATCGCGCTTGTCTCGTCGCCCCGTCCTCCTTCGGGCAATGTCAAACCAAGCTGCGCGTCAACCGGCACGCAAATATCCAAACATACGCCGTAATACATCCGGAGTTTGATCTCGACGGGTAACATGGGGTCAACGGGCACAACACGCAAAGGCCAGATGACATGCGCCGCATAGCCGTAGGTCACATCATCAGGTGCATCAAAACGCTCCGGTACCGGCCACAAAACTTCAACGCTGCGCAAGTTACGTGATCCGGTCCAATCGAACTGTGGGGCAATGCCCGAATCTCCCGGATGACGCCAGTATGTGTGCCACCCCTCTGCCATTGTGAGCGACAGGCCCGCCATGTAAGCGCCATCGGACGCGACGCCTTCACCTGCAATCAACTCCAGCTTTTCGCCGGCGGGGCTTTTCGCCTCATCCGCGCAAGCAGACACCGTCAACGCGAAAAGTGCGAAGCACATTGCCACAATCCGATGGACGGCACTCGTCATACGTAAAGACCTTCCGCGAAACTTGAACGCATGCGTCAACTTTCTTCTGCCGATAAAACTTTCGCTCGCACCACTCTACACGCAAGATCGCGTGAAAGATTTCTCGGATTTACGTGACATGAGCCACCAAGCACATGACAATAGGAGCCGGTCAGTGCCGCTGATGTTCAAAGCCGACCCTCAACATGGAGGCAGACATTCCATATGCCACGTATGTCGGGAGATTTGAGTTACCAGCCTGACGGGGAAAGTTTCCTCGAAGGCAAGATGCTTATCGCCATGCCGACCATGGGCGACGAGAGGTTTGCGCGCGCGTTGATCTATATGTGTGTGCATAACCCCGACGGCGCGATGGGCATTGTGGTCAACAAGCCCGCTTCAAACATCACCATGCCGCAGCTCCTGAACCAGCTCGAAATTCACGTGCCGCATGAAATTCCCGACCTGCACCAGCGCGTCATGGATTGCCCCGTCCTTGCCGGTGGCCCCGTCGAAATCGCGCGCGGCTTTGTGCTGCATTCGCAGGATTATTATTGCGAAGAATCCACATTGCCCGTGGACGATGATATCGGCCTCACCGCCAGTGTCGACATTTTGCGGGCGATTGCAGATGGGCGCGGGCCGGACCGCGCTCTGCTAGCACTTGGCTATGCCGGATGGGCACCAGGTCAGCTTGAGGCGGAAATTCAGTCCAACGGATGGCTTCATTGCGATCCGGACAAGGAACTCCTTTTTGGCCGGAACATCGGCGCGAAATATCACTGCGCCCTCGCAAAACTCGGCGTGAATATTTCGCTTCTGTCAGGCGAGGCCGGGCACGCCTGAACGGCTCCTCAGCGTGGTGCGTGACGCGCCACGAAATCCAATGCTTCGGCGGCGCGCATCGGCTGGCCGAACAGGTAACCCTGACCATAGTCGCAACCCATCATCGCCAGATCGCGGGCCTGCTCTTCGCTCTCCGTACCTTCCGCGACAATCTCCATGCCGAGGTCATGCGCAAGGCGCACCATCGAGCGGATGATAAGCGGTGTTTCGCGATCGGCAGACATGCCCGCGACAAATGAGCGATCGACTTTCAATGTGTCGAAGGGGAAACGCTGGAGATAGCTCAGGCTCGAATAGCCTGTCCCGAAATCGTCGAGAGATAATCCGGCTCCAAGGCTTTTGAGGCGCTTCAGAACCTGCGCAGCGAACTCAGGATTCTCCATCACAAGGCTTTCTGTGACTTCGAGTTTGAGCGTACCCGGCACAATGTCGATGCGGTTCAGCACGCGTTTCACATCATCGATCAGATCGTGACGCAAAAGCTGACGGCTCGATACATTGACGCTGGCAAAGAGCGGCTTTTCCTGCGGGAATAGCTTTTGCCATGTCGCCAGCTCTTCGCTCGCAGCGCGGAGCGCGAAGCGGCCAAGCTCTGTGATGAAGCCAAGTTCCTCAGCAAGCGGCACAAAATCATCCGGTGTCAGCAACCCGCGTTCAGGGTGGTTCCACCGCACCAGCGCTTCAAAGCCGCGCACGCTGCCGTCTTCCAGCGACATGATCGGCTGGTAATACATTTCCAGCTGCTTGCGTTCGAGCGAATGGCGCAGATCCGATTCAACGCTCAACCGGTCGTCCGCATCGCCGCGCATATCCGGTTCGAAAATCTCGATCTTTGCCTTGCCGTTACGCTTGGCGCGGAACATCGCAATCTCGGCTTCCGTCAGCAGTTCTTCCGGTACTTCGTGGCTGTCTTCGCAAATGGCGACACCGACAGACGAAGTCGGGAATACTTCCTGACCACTGATTTCGATAGGTTGTGACAGGAATTCCGACAGGGATTCCGCAAAGGCCAAAGCGTCCTGGCGATGCGTGCGCGTCGCAAGCAATACTGCGAATTCATCGCCATTGATGCGGGCAACTGTATCTTCATGCGTGACGAGTGACTCCAGCCGACGCGCGACGGCAATCAACAAGGCGTCACCGCCGGAATGGCCGAGGCTGTCGTTGATGACTTTGAAGCGGTCAATATCCACAAGCAGCAGCGCGGCGCGCGGCCTGTCGATGAGACCCGTACGCCGGATAGCACGGTCCAGCCGGTCCATGAACAGCGCGCGATTAGGAAGCCCTGTCAGACTGTCGTGAACTGCATCGTGAAAGAGGCGCTCCTCGGCCACGATGCGGGCTGTGACGTCGCTCACCGTGCCGATGCAGCGCGTAGCAAAGGCTTCGCCCGACGCGATGCAACTCGCATTCAGCGACAATGTACGATAGGCGCCGTCTGAATGGCGCATGCGGAATTCGAGATTGAAGGCGACATTGCCACGATTGATGTAGGCGTTGATCGCGTTGCGGTATGTTTCGCGGTCGGCGGGATGCATATGCTCGCGCCACGCGACTTCCGTTCCGCCAAGCGTTCCCTGATCAAGGCCCAGTAGGGCTTCAACCGACGGCGAGACGTAGAGCGAATCCGCGAGGATGTCCCAATCCCATACGCCCTGACGCGCGCCCGTCAGCGCAAACGCATGGCGCTGCTCGCTGCGGATATTGCCGACATCGGCGCGGCGGCGGCCGCCTTGCGCGTGATATGCGGCAGCAAACGCGAAGAGCACGAGCGCGATCGTGAAGACACCGATGGTAAATGCCGTGCCGACGAATGTGCCCGGCATCCAGCCCATCGCATGAAGTGCAGACGCGATGCCCGCGATACCGAAGAGACCCGCACCGGGAATCAGCAATTGAGCGGGCCGCACACCACGCAACGCCGCCAGCACAACAAGCGGGACACCACCCAGCAGCGCCACCAAAAGCGCGATGCGCACGAGAAGCCCGCCGAGCGGTGGCGAGAACATGGCGACCGGAATAATAGCGAAGACCCCGAGAGACAGCAGCCGCGCTAATTTTGAAGGCAATCCGAAATGCCGTTCCAGATCGAGGAAAAATCTTTCAAGCGCAAAAACCGTCGCAGCAAAAACAGTCAGGGCTATTGTGAGATAGACGCCGTCCCAGCGCGGCGACGTGCCCGCTATCGAACCGATGTAGCCAAAGCTTGCCAATTGGACGAAAAAGCCTGCGCCAAGCAAACCGGCTGTGGCCCGTGCCGCCGGTGCGCGCGTCAATACCGCAAGCGCCGTCAGGTAGATCGCCAGCGCGGCAATGACACCAAGCATCCCGCCTTCGACAAGCGAAAGCCGACGGACGAAAGACGTCCATGCTTCCGGCTGCCAGAGATAAAGCGATTGCGGGGCAGGCTGAGCGCTGTGCAAAGCAACGGTCACACTCGATTCCGGGTCAACTGTCAGAGACATGATCGAAAAACCGATGCGTGTCTCTTCCGGCAGGTCGGCAGGGTCTTCAGTGCCCGCGGCGAGGGCATGGTCAATGCCATCTGTGAAGGCAGGCCAGAAGAAATTCAGAAAACCGCGCCCGCGAATGTCGGCCACCAAATAGCGCGTCACCGGTAGTTGCGAACGATTGCGCAAGGCAGCGGCGACCCAGACGCCATCAACCGCTTCCGAACCATCTGACAGGGTGACAACACCACTGTCGCCAAGGCCGGCGTCATCTTCCGGTGCTGTCCCGGTCGCCGGGACCGGCACCTTTGCGTCGCCCGCCGCATCATCTGTCGTTCCGCCGCCAGGCGCTTCGATGGTGAGCTGCTGACCTTTTTCGAAATATGTTTCGATGAAAGGCGAAAGATCGACGACCGCGCGGTCGTCATCCATCACAATCGCATCAAGGGCGCGAGACGGTGTTGCAAGCGTCAGCAGGCATGTCGCCAACACACCCGCAAGGACAAGGCCCCGGGCTATTGATTGACCTATCCGACGCATCCAAACCCCTCAAACTTCTCTGACTTCGATCCGTCGCTCTCCCCATGAGCGGCGTCGGACGCGATGATGCATTGTGAACCAGATTCGCAAAGACAGAGTAATTTTGCCTTAAGGATCGGGAGATTTGCATCGTTTTGAAGGTCAAACACCGAGTTTAGAGGCCAAATCTTCGATATCGCTCGCGATATAGTCCCAATCGCCGCGGGGCTCGAGGTCATATTTCTGCGCTGGGCCATATTCCGTTGGCCGCACAAAAAAGGCCGTCATCAGGCCGAGTGCCTTGGCTGCCTTCAGGTCGGCGTTATGCGCGGCGGCCATCATCACCTCACCGGGTTCCAGACCGAGCAGGCGGGCGGCGCCGAGGTAAGTCTCCGGGGCGGGTTTAAAATAACCGAAAATGTCAGAACCCAACACAAGGTCCCAGGGCAGGTTTGAGCCTTTGGCCATGTTGACGAGCAGGGAGACATTGCCGTTGGAGAGCGGCGAAATGATGTAGCGGCTCTTGAGGCGATTGAGGCCAGCCACCGAATCCGGCCACGGTTTCAGGCGATGCCAACCGAGAGTCATATGCACGAGATCACTCTCGCTGAGGCCTTTGATTTCCTGTTCGACGACCAACTTGTCGAGTGAGGCGCGGTGCAATTCGTCGAGCGTCATCCATGGCAACTCACCGGCTGCCACGCGCTTCATCGACGGTACATATTCACCGCGCCATGCATCGACCAGCGCAGTCCAGTCGGCGAGAATCCCCCGGGTCTGGCCGAACGCCGTCAGTTCATCAATGAGGCTGGTGCGCCAATCGACGACAGAACCGAAGACGTCAAAAATAATGGCGCGCGGGCGCTTCTGGTTCATGGGCCGTTGTCCGTCCGTTTGGAAAATTTCAGAGGCGGGGATCGTCGCGCAGAATGGCAAATTGCACGTGATCGCGCCAGACCCCGTTGATGCGCAGAAGCCCGCGCGAATGGCCCTCTTCGCGAAAACCGCAACGCCGCAAGACGGCGCGTGATCGTTCGTTTTCCAGGAGGCAGGACGCCATGATGCGGTGAAGTTTCAACTCTTCAAAAACGAACGGGATGATGGCGCGCACGGCACGTGTCACATAACCCTGCCCAGCAAAAGGTACGCCAGCCCAATAACCAAGCGTGCAATCCTGCTGCACGCCGCGGTGCACATTGGACAGCGTGCATCCGCCCACAAGCGCACGGTCCTCGTCACGGAAAATGAAAAACGGATAGGCATTTCCCTCGCGGCTTTCGCGCTGATAGCGACGAAGGCGGCGACGAAAGGACGGTTTGGTCAGATCATCGGTGGGCCATGTCGGCTCCCACGGCGTCAGGAAATCGCGGCTGACCTCCCGTAGTTCGGCCCATTCGGCGAAGTCTGACATTTGCGGTGTGCGCAGATGAACGCCGTCGCCGGCAATCAGCGATGCCGGATCTGTCTTCGAAATCGACCGCAGAAAAGCCATTTGACGACGGCGCTCCCCCCAAGGGACCGTCGCTCAGGCGCGACGCAAATCCCTGTCAGGCAAATCTTGCCGCGAGACGGTCATAAGATTCAAGTCCGCCGCTCTTGCCTTCAAGCGGGCCAACCGCGGCAATGGCCGGTGCCGTTGCGTCTGACCCGAGAAAACGGCTGGCAAAACGCCGGACGGCGGCGGCATCGACCTGATCGACCTTGCCGATCATCTCGTCAATCGGCAGCACACGACCGTGCACGGCATATTGGCGGGCGATCTGTTCGGCGCGGGAGGAGGAAGATTCGAGCCCCATCAAAAGCCCCGCTTTCATCTGGGCGCGGGCGCGGGCAACTTCGGCTTCTGTCGCGTCTTGTCCAAGTTTAGAAATCTCGTCGGCCACGACCGGCATCAATTCGGCAAGGTCGTCAGGCGCGGTGCCCGCGTAAACGCCAATAATGCCGGTGTCGGCAAAGGACCATGAATAGGCGAAGACGGAATAGGCAAGGCCGCGCTTTTCGCGCACTTCCTGAAACAGGCGCGAGGACATGCCGCCGCCGAGGACGGAGGAAAAAATCTGCGCGGCGTAATAATCTTCGTCACCATAGGCCGGACCTTCGAAGGCCAGCGTGACATGCGCCTGTTCAAGTTCGCGCGTTTCGCGGCGCTCGCCGCCGGTGAACTTCGCAGGCTCGGCACCGTTTGAACGGACAGTCGGCATCTCGGAAAAATGTTCGCGGCCAAGAGCCACAAGGTCGGCGTGGTCGATGGCACCGGCGGCGGCGAGCACCATGCCCGGTGCGTGATAGCGTTCGCCCATGTAGTTGCGCAGTGCGTCGCGATCAAAGCCGTTGACGGTGTCGACGGTGCCGAGGATCGTGCGACCCATGGCCTGACCGGGGTAGGCCGCTTCAAGCAAATGATCGAAGACAAGATCGTCGGGCGTGTCGAGTGACTGGCCGATTTCCTGAATGACGACACCGCGTTCGCGTTCGAGTTCGGTGGCGTCGAAGACGGAGTTTTGCAAAATGTCGGCGAGGAGATCGACGGCGAGCGGCAGGTCACCTTTCATCACGCGAGCGTAATAGGCGGTTGCTTCATGCGCCGTATGCGCGTTGAGATGTCCGCCGACATTTTCAATTTCTTCGGCAATGGCGCGCGCGTTGCGGCGCTCGGTGCCTTTGAACGCCATATGTTCGAGCAGATGCGAGACACCATGCTGGTGACGGGTTTCGTGACGCGCGCCGGTGTTAACCCAGACGCCAACCGAAATGGTCTGCAGATGCGGCATGGAATCCGTCACTACAGTTAAACCGCTTTCGAGTCTTGTCACTTCAACAGCCATGCAGGTCTCCTTGGTGGTCTATGAAATTTACGCAAACAACAATCAGAAAAATCAGGCCGCCAGCGCGCGTGCGCGTTGGCGAATAAAGGTTTGAACGGCTTTGATGTCGTTCGGCAATACATCGAGACGTTCTTCGCGCGTGAACAAATCGGCCATGCGCGGCGGTAATTCGGGGTGGATGCCGGTCGCCGCTTTAACCGCATCTGGGAACTTGGCGGGATGCGCGGTGGCGAGCGTCACCATCGGCACACCGAGATCGCCGCGATCCTTGCGGGCGGCGGCGACACCAACGGCTGTATGCGGATCAATCAATTCACCGCAATCGGCGAGCATGCTTTTGATCGTCGCTGTGGTTTCAGCCTCATCAACGCGGGTCGCAGAAAAAATCATACGCATCGCGTCAAGACGTAGAGGATCGATTTCAAAGGAACCCGACTGTGTAAGGCTTTGCATCAAACGACGCACGCTGTCACCGTCGCGGCCATAGGCGTCGTGAACGAGACGTTCAAAGTTCGACGACACCTGAATGTCCATGCTCGGACTGATCGTCGGCTGCACCTGCCCGACTTCATACCGACCCGTGGAGAGGGTGCGCGCGAGAATGTCATTGACGTTGGTGGCGACTAGCAGGCGCGAAATCGGCAAGCCCATGCGCGAGGCGGCAAAGCCCGCAAATACGTCACCGAAATTTCCGGTGGGTACGGAATATGCGATGGAGCGCGCGGGCGCGCCGAGGGCGACGGCGGACGTAAAGTAATAAACGATCTGGGCCATGACACGACCCCAGTTGATCGAGTTGACGCCTGCGAGAGAGACTTCGTCTCTGAACGAATGATCGTTGAACATGGCTTTGACGAGCGCCTGACAATCGTCAAAAGAACCTTCAATCGCGATGTTATGGACGTTGGCGTCGAGCACCGTTGTCATCTGGCGACGCTGCACTTCCGACACGCGGCCCTTGGGGTGCATGATGAAAATATCGGTCGTGTCGCGGCCACGAAATGCTTCAATCGCGGCCGATCCTGTGTCGCCGGATGTCGCGCCGACGACCGTGATACGGCGTCCGCGTTTCTCCAAAACATGATCGAAAAGACGAGCCAAAATCTGCATGGCGACATCTTTAAACGCCAATGTGGGCCCGTGGAAAAGTTCGAGCAGCCAGTCGTTATCCCCGGTCTGGACGAGCGGCACGACGGACTTATGCCCGAAGGAAGCATAGGCCTCGTTGATCATCGTCTGGAGGTCGCCATCGGGGATC
>TARA_R110000868_G_scaffold55125_3_pt1 | contig 11760 bp, 10 predicted proteins | sample TARA_R110000868 | Tara Oceans TARA_R110000868 (sample SAMEA4397489) | marine metagenome | biome: Polar Biome; feature: [SRF] surface water layer (ENVO:00010504); material: water (ENVO:00002006), including particulate matter (ENVO:01000060) such as... | depth 5 m | reverse complement strand
CAGCACACTGCCGCGGGTTATGGCGTGGTCGCGGAAGTGGAGCATCAGCCCCGTTACGAAGCCACCATCAATCACCCGGAGCAGGCGCGTCAGATGCGTCAGGGGTGGGAACAACTGTTTGGTGCTCAGGCGCTAGAGCATGGCGTGCGCTTGCCCATTATGGCGTCGGAAGACTTCAGCTATTACCTCAATGAGATTCCCGGCGCATTTGCGCTGGTCGGTTCCGATGACGGCTCGGCACCCGCCTGGCCCTGTCACAGTCCCCATTACGATTTTAACGATCGCCTGATTGAACAGGTGACCCGTTTGTATGCCCGGCTGGTGCATGCCCCCCAACCCTGAGCAGACCGATGTTACCCAACCGGTTCCGCCAGTTTTGTTTGATGAAGGAGTAATTGATGAGCATTTTTACGCAACGTGAGTCCGATATTCGTGCCTACTGTCGTGTTTATCCCGTGGTGTTCGATAAAGCCTCCAACGCCCGTCAGATTGATGAGCAGGGCAATGAATATATCGATTTTTTTGCCGGGGCCGGGGTACTGAATTTTGGCCACAATAACGAACGCATGAAAGCGGCGGTGATCGACTACATCCAGCAAGACGGTGTGCTGCACAGTCTGGATATGCACACCACCGCCAAGCGTCGCTATATGGAAGTGTTTGAAAGCGTGATTCTGGAACCACGCGCCATGGAGCACCGGATGCAGTTTATGGGGCCAACCGGCACCAATGCTGTTGAAGCCGCTTTGAAACTGGCGCGGCGGGTTACCGGACGGCGGCAGGTCGTGGCCTTCTCGAAAGGCTTCCATGGCATGACACTGGGTGCGCTGGCTTGTACCGCCAACAGTTACTTCCGGGGTGCGGCAGGCGTTGCGCTCGATAACGTCACGCATCAGCCGTTTGCAGAAATCACGCATCTGGACAAACTGCGTGAACAATACGCCGATGCGTCCAGCGGCGTTGAGCCACCGGCTGCCTTTATTGTCGAAACCATTCAGGCCGAAGGCGGCGTCAATGTCGCCAGCAAAGAATGGTTGCAGGCACTGCAAGCCCTCGCCCATGACCATGGTGCCTTATTGATTGTTGATGAAATCCAGGTGGGCTGTGGCCGCACCGGGTCGTTTTTCAGCTTTGATGATGTTGGCATCGACCCAGACATTATCTGTCTGGCCAAGGGCATTGGTGGTATGGGCACACCGATGGCGATGAACCTGGTCAAACCGGAGCACGACAAACATTGGTCACCGGGTGAGCATACCGGCACCTTCCGGGGCCAGAACCTGTCCTTTGTGGCGGGTGTCGAGGCGCTGAACTACTTCCGCGACAGTGAACTGATGGATCAGGTGGCGAACTACACCGAGGTGATGAACACCGCTCTGGCACCGTTGGCGCGCAAATATTCACAGGTTGCCATTCGTGGCAAGGGCATGATCATTGGCCTCGATGTGGCGGATACCGAACACGCCAAAGCTATCGTGGCCGAGTGCTTTGACAACGGTCTGCTGATCGCCAGTTGCGGCACCGGTGGTCGGGTGCTGAAGCTGATTCCACCGTTAACCATTCCTGAAAGTGACCTCAGGGCCGGACTGGCCATTCTGGTTCGTGCCACCGACAACGCACTGGAGGCAGCCCGATGAGACAGCGTGATGATATGACTTTCCCGCACGAAGAATACGTACGCCGGATGGACGCCCTGCGAGAGCGTATTGCCTACCGCCGGCTCGACGCCGTGGTGATTTCCGACCCGGAAAACATCATGTACCTGACCGATTACCAGACCACCGGCTACAGTTTCTTTCAGGCGCTGGTAGTACCGCTGGAAGCCGAACCATTCATGATCACGCGGGCGATGGAAGAATCCAATGTGATTCATCGCACCTGGGTGGAAGTGACCCGTCCTTACCCGGATACCGGCGATGCCATCCAGATGCTGGTGGATGCGCTGACTGAATTTGGCTTGGCCAACAAACGTATTGGTTACGAACGTAACTCCTACTTTTTCCCGGCCTACCACCAGGACTTTATCCACACCCGGATGCGTAATGCCAAGCTGCTGGACTGCTTTGGCATTGTTGAGCAGGGGAGGATTTGTAAATCCGTACACGAAATCGGGATTATGCAACGGGCCGCTACTGCCACCGAAGCGGGTATGGCCGCAGGTATTGAGGCTTGCATGGCGGGTGCCAGTGAGAACGAAATTGGTGCCGCCATCAGCTCCGGCATGTTCCGCGCTGGTGGCGAAACCCCGGCGGTGATGCCCTATGTCACCTCCGGCCCTCGCTCAATGATTGGTCATGCGACCTGGGAAGGACGGGTGGTGCAGCCGAACGAACATATCTTCCTGGAAGTCGGCGGTTGTTATCGGCGTTACCACACCGCCATGATGCGCACCGTGGTACTTGGCGAGCTGAGTGATTCCATGTACAAAGCGCAGGAAAAGATGAAGCAGGCGTTAGATGCCGTGCACGAGTTTGTGCAGCCGGGCATGACCGTCTCGGATGTGGATAACATGATCCGTAATATCATTTCCGACAACGATGTGGGTGCCCGGCTGGCGACCCGCTCCGGGTACTCGATCGGCATCGCCTTTCCACCGAGCTGGGATGAAGGCTACATTGTCAGCCTCAATCAGGGCGATTCGGCGATTCTGGAAGAGGGCATGACCTTCCATATTATTCCCTGGATGTGGGGCGTCGACGGCGACAAGACCTGCGGCATCTCCGATACCATTTACATCACTGACCAGGGCTGCAAGTCCTTCTTCAGTATGGAGCGGGATTTTGTGGTGAAGCCGGAGCCGAGCAGCAATCTGGTGGATCTGGGTGCCGTTGCCCGCAAGCCAGAATCTGCCCCCGCCGAGCTGGCACTGGCAGACAAGCCCGCAGCCAAAAAGAAAACCGCCGATGCCTGATGCGATAAGCCATCGATAGACTCGATGGCTGACCAGACCCTTGAATTAACCGAGCTGCCCTGTTGGATATCCGCAGCGGCAGCCGCAGGAGATAGTATGCTGACGGTAACAAACCCGACCACCGGGATGGTGCTGGAAACTTACCCCACACTGTCTGTGGATGACATAAATCAGCGCATAACACAGGCCACCAACGCCTATCAAGACTGGGGCAGTGCCCGATTGAGCTTGCGTTGCAAAGTAATGCTGGGGGTTGCGGCCAAGCTGCGTGAACGCAAGCAGGCGCTGGCCGAGATGATGGCACTGGAAATGGGCAAGCCAATCCGGGAAGGATTGGCAGAAGTGGAAAAAGCCGCCTGGTGCACCGAACATTACGCTGAACAGGCAGCGGTGTATCTCGACAGTGAATCGATTGAATCGGACGCTGTGCAAAGCTATGTCACCTATCAACCATTAGGTGCGGTGTTGGGTATTTTGCCCTGGAATGCGCCGCTGTGGCTGGCATTCCGGTTTCTCGCTCCGGCGCTGATGGCCGGTAACACCTGCGTGATGAAACACGATCCGAATGTGCAGGGCTGTGCACAGCTGATTGAGACGGTCTTTGATGACGTATGTGCGGTCAACAAAGTACCAGCCCACATTATGGTCAATCTGACCGTGGCGACGGAACAGATCGAAGCGGCTATTCGGCATCCGGCAATTCAGGCGGTGTCATTTACCGGCTCCAGTGCCGCTGGTGCCAAAGTTGCCAGCATTGCTGCTGCCGAAATCAAACATGCTGTACTGGAGCTGGGTGGCTCAGACCCCTGCATCGTGATGGCCGATGCCGACCTCGACAAGGCTGCAGACATCGTCGTGTTGTCGCGCATGATCAATGCCGGTCAATCCTGTATTGCCGCCAAACGGATACTGGTCGAAGCACCAGTGTACGACGACTTTGTCGACAAGCTGGCCAGCCGGATGGAACAATTGGTGATTGGCGACCCGTTGCTGGACGACACCCAGATAGGCCCGATCGCCCGTCAGGATTTAATGAACAACCTGCATCGCCAGGTCGCCGACACCATTAACGCCGGTGCTCGCTGCCTGTTGGGTGGTGAACCACTACATCGTCCGGGATTTTATTACCCGCCGACCTTGCTGGTAGACGTCGAACCGGGCATGGCCGCCTTTGAAGAAGAAACCTTCGGGCCTGTGATGGCGGTGATGAAAGTCGACGATTTTGAGCACGCTATCACGGTCGCCAACGCCACAGAATACGGCCTTGGTGCCAGCATCTGGACCAATACCCCACGGCAGAAACGTCAGGCCATCCTGCGCCTGCAAGCCGGACAAGTGGCGGTGAACGGCATCGTCAAAACCGATCCACGGCTGCCATCCGGTGGTATCAAAAAATCCGGCTACGGTCGCGAACTGGGGCCGCAAGGAATTCGGGAGTTCACCAACGCCAAACAGGTGTGGATAGGCTAAACGAGGCACCCATGCTGCTGTCTGCATGGGTGTTTTACCCCAGCGAGATAATCAATTAAGTATCATTGATGCGATGATTGGCAAACAATAATCTAACCCGGTGACGCTACTGCCATTGCCTTAAAGCCCTCTCAAGACCACCCGAACGTCCACTCTGGAGTCACGGCTAATAAACTCGGCTAAGACGAAGACGGACGGGTGATTAACCCGCCCTTGCTGCGTTTGGCTCAGCCTTGCATATGCGCCCGATATTCCAGCTGACGTTCCAGCATCCAGCCCGGATATTCGTCTGGCAAACGGCTGACTTCATCCAACATTGCTCGCTCCTCAAGCGTCAGTTGCACCTGGGTTGCCGCGATATTGTCCTGCAGTTGATCGATGCGTTTGGCACCGATAATCACGCTGGTGACGGCTTGCTGGTGAAGCAGCCAGGCCAGTGCAATCCGCGCTACGCTGGTTTGTTTTTTGGCGGCAATGCCTCGCATCACGTCAATGACCTGACTGCCGCGCTCGCGGTTGACCGGTGGGAAGTCGAACTTGGCGCGACGGTTTTCTTCCGATGCTTCCGGGCCTTCGTATTTACCCGACAGGTAGCCACCGGCCAGAGGACTCCAGACCATCAAGCCGATGTTTTCCGCTTCGAGCATGGGGATGACTTCCCGTTCGAGATCGCGGCCGACAAGGGTGTAATAGGCCTGCAGCGAGATAATCGGGCACAGTCGACGGGCTTCGGCGATGCCGACCGCTTTGATCACTTGCCAGGCAGCCCAGTTCGATAGCCCGATGTAGTTCACCAACCCGTGTTGTACCAGAGTATTGAGGGCATCGAGGGTTTCTGCGATTGGCGTTGCCTTGTCGAAACCGTGAATCTGGTAAAGATCAATGTAGTCGAGTTGCAGGCGCTGCAAGCTGGCCTTGCACTGGCTCATAATGTGGCCACGTGATGCCCCCCGAGTATTGGGGCTGGCACCCATGGGGCCGAGCACCTTGGTCGCAATCACGACCTCGCTGCGGTTAACGCCCAGGTTCTTTAATGACTGGCCCAGCAAGCGTTCGCTGGCGCCACCACCGTAGACGTTGGCGGTATCGATAAAATTGATGCCTGCCGCCAGTGCGGTCGTCACCAGTTCATCGACTTGTTGCTGTTGTAGCTGGCCGATCATGCCCCAGATGCCATCACTGCCACCAAAAGTCATGGTGCCAAGGCACAGTTCAGACACAAACAAGCCGGAATTGCCCAGCTGACGCATACGCATCCCGCCTGAATTGGTGGCCGGGGGAGTAATATTGGGTGTGGTTGGCATAACAAGTCACCTTGGTTGGTTTGTGATTGCCTGTGCGACTGTGGCAAAGGCATGGGGTTATGCTATCGCCAGAAGCTGTCAGAACCGCTGGCAGAAACTCGCAGACTCTTGCCTGATCCTGTCAAACTGTTTGCCGGGGCCTTCTTTTTGACGGACGTCAGAGTAAGGTGGTTCCAGGTGATAGTCGGTGCTGGTGAGAGACGGTTAGAGACTGGTGGCCGCTGTAGCAGAACGAACGGGAGAGCATCAATATGAGTACACAATCCGGGGTGATACCATTCAAACGGCCAGAACCGACAGGTGCTGCTGTTGATGACCGACAGGATACGGCGCTCGACCAACTGCGAGTGTTGGCAGAACGGCAGTGGCATACCCATGGCCATAACAATGCCATTGATGGCTTGCGGCTGACCCTCGCCACCGAGCCCAGCGGCACTATTCGGGCGATTTACCCGACCTCATTTTGTGTGGTGCTGCAAGGCAGCAAGATCAGTGAACTGAGCGACTCCCGGTTTCACTATCAGCGTGGCCAATGCCTGTTTGCGTCGGTGAATGTGCCGGTGAACTCCCGTATTGTCGCCGCCAGCAGCCAGCAGCCCTACGTGGCGTTCAGTTTGGCCATCGACCCGGCGATGGTGTCGGAATTGCTGCTGCAACACCCGGACATTCAGACTGCTGTAACGCCGGTCACTGCGCTTGCCAGCGCTATGTCTGGTACCACCAGACAACCGGCGTTATCGACGGGTGAGATCCCCGCCGACCTGTACGATCCGCTGATGCGCCTGCTGTACTTGCTGGATCAACCGCAACACCTCGATATTCTTGAACCGCTGATCCGACGGGAAATTTGTTGGCGATTATTACGTTCACCGATGGGCGCTGCGCTGCTGCAAACAGGCCTGGAAGACAGCGATACTGCCCGTATTGGTCGGGTCACGGCCTGGATACGTACCCATTTTCAGCAAGCCTTCAAAGTGGCCGATCTGGCCGCGATGGCCAGCATGAGTGCCGCCTCGTTTCACCGCCATTTCAAGGCGATTACCCAGCTCACGCCGGTACAGTTCCAAAAACAGATACGCTTGCAAGAAGCCCGGCGATTACTGCTTACCGAGCACGAAGTGGCCAGCGTTGGCTATCAGGTCGGTTACGAAAGCCCATCGCAATTCAGCCGTGACTACCGCAAATTATTCGGCGCCCCACCGGGGAAAGACAAGGCAGTAATGCGCTCGGAAATAGCGATTGAGAGCCGGGTGTGATTTGATCGGAGTTTCTTGCTTCGGAATCCCGTTATGACTGCTGCTACCCCTGAAAAGGTCGCCATTTTTGTCGACGTACAAAATGTCTATTACACCACTCGCAGTGCCTTTAAACGCAACTTCGACTACAACCGCTTCTGGGCACAAGCCACAGAAGGGCGTGACCTTGTCAAAGCCGTTGCCTATGCCACCGACCGTGGTGATCAGAAACAGCGGGAATTCCAGAATATCCTGCGGGCGATTGGTTTCGATGTGCGGTTAAAACCTTTTATTCAGCGTGCTGATGGCTCCGCCAAGGGCGACTGGGATGTGGGTATTACCATTGATGCGCTGGAATTTGGTCAGCAGGCAGACGTGGTGGTGCTGGTCTCTGGTGATGGCGATTTTGATTTACTGGCCAATAAACTGAGGGTCGGTGAGGGTAAGCGGGTGGAAGTGTATGGCGTAGCCAAACTGACGGCGGCTGCGTTGATTAACGCTGCCAGCGAGTATTTCCCGATTGATGGGGACTTGTTGTTGGGTTAACCGGTTCGGTTTTAAACGGTACGGAGCGGCGAGTTTCCATGCTGGCCAGCTATACCGGCAGCCTGTGGGTCAATCCGGATGTCAGCCGGGTGCTGATTGAGTCCGAACAACACGCCAGTAGCCTGTTCGCTCGCAAACGGGCAAACCATACAGGCTCATGCTCAGATGATTTCACGGGATGGGAAGGCTGGTAGCGCATTCATTAGGCCGATCAGGCCGATTTCACCTGTGCTCTCCAGTCTACCCGCGCAAAAATAACGCCTTCCACCGCCAGCACATTGCCGTTGCTACTGTAAACGCCGCAGCCTTTCTCTGTGACATGGTGCATCTGGCCATTGGTATGAAACAGCCGATAGTTGAGTTCGAAGCTGCGATGCTGCGCCAGTGCCTCCTGTACTTGTTGCCATACATAGTCGGCGTCGGCCGGGTGTATCAGTTTGCCGTAACTTTTGTGGGTCATTCTGACCAGGTCGTCGGCGCTATAGCCGGTCAGTGCCAGGCAGCCTTCGCTGACGTATTCCATCGTCCAGTCGCGGTCGTTGCGGGAGCGATAAATCATGGCCGGTAGCCGCGACATCAGGGCATTCAGACCACGTTGGGTGGCCTTGTTTTGCTGGTCGGTCTGAACCTGACGGGTGATATCGCAGAGGGTGGCGGAGAGATATTGCTTATCCAGCGTTTGCAGGCGCAGCTCACACCAGACCAGGGGATGCTCATGACTGGCCAATCGCAGTTGGAGTGGCTCAGGGGATTGGCCGTCGGTGACGTTGCCATTGAGTTGCTGAAGCCAGCCGGAGCGATCCTGCGGGTGCAGAAAGTCTGCCAATGGTCGGCCGATACTGGCGTCGAGAGTATGGCCGGTCAGACGATGCCAGGCCTGGTTGGCATAGGTCAGTCGTCCCTGGCGATCAAGCTGTAAGACCGCATCACTCAGGCTGTCGAGCAGGTGTTGCAGGTCAGCCGCTGCTAGCTGGGTTGAAGGCTGCCGGGGCTTGCGGCGTAACCAACTCAAAGACTCAGGCTCACGGCATCGGGGTGCTGGTGTACCCAGGCGGCCAGTTCCAGCCGTGAATGCAAATTCAGTTTGCGCAGCAGGCTTTTGACGTAGACCTTGACCGTACCATCACTGATGCCCAGTTCGCGGGCAATCAGTTTGTTGTTCAAGCCTTGGGCAATCAGAGTCAGGGTCTGGCGTTCGCGAGCGGTCAGGTCGATGCCGCCGGGCAAGCTGGGCTCCGATTCGGCTAGCGGGTGGCTGGCGCTATGATCACTCAGGCCGGGTTGCCGGAACGCCTGGGCCAACAGGGTCACGCTGTGATTGTTGAGGGCCACCTCACCAGACAATACACCATCCAGCTGGGCCAGCATGTCGTCGGGCGCGGTGTCTTTCATCAGGTAGCCATTAGCGCCGCTGCTGAGAGCTTCAAACAGGTCGCTGTCGTGCTCGGAAGCGGTAATCACCACCACTTTGATGTCCAGTTCCTGCTGACGAATCTGGCGCAGCAGATCAAGGCCGCTGATTTCCGGCATATTCAGGTCGAGTAACACCAGATGCGGCTGATGCTGCTCCAGTGTCGCTAACAAATCACCACCATGTTCGAGGTCGGCGGCGACGCTGAAGTGTTCGCTATCGTTCAGCAGCTGCACCACTCCCCGGCGAAACAGCGGGTGATCATCGACCACCACGACGCGGGCCGGTGTTGCTGGTATGGATGGATGGCCGTGTGTGCTGTTGGGCGTTATGTTGGATGACAAGGTCATGGTTTTCCCCCCGGATGAGTGGCTGCCGGGCTGTCGTGCCGGACGGTTGCGGGTGAAGAGACTAACGGCAACTGCAGTCGGACGCGGGTGCCGCTGGGCTGGCGTGGGCCAATGGTCAGTCTGGCGCCAATACGTTGTGCCCGTTCTTGCATGATTTGCAGCCCGAAGCTGCCGCTGTTGGCGGTTGCCTGTATACCTCGGCCGTTATCTTCAATGTCGCAGACCAGCTGATCGTCGGCCTCGCGGCAGAGACGAATACGGGCGTGGCTGGCATGGGCATGACGCACCAGATTACACACCGATTCCCGCACAATGTAGAGCAACTGGGTAGCCTGATGATCGTCGATTGGCAGGTTTTCGCAGCGATTGTCCAGCTCAAACACCAGTGCCGAGCGTTCTTCAAATTCCTCAACCAGCTGATTGAGTCCGCTGCCCAGTTCACTGGCCAGAGTCGACAGGCGTGAGGTGGCAATCAGTTCGCGGGTTTGACGGTAGGCAAACAGGCACTGTTCGGAGAGATCAAGGACATCTGGTAACAGCGGCGCCAATTCTGCGTTGTTATCACAGCGCTTGGCCAGCCGGGCACTGCTCATACGCAGATACCCGAGTACCTGGGCCACCGAATCGTGTAACTCGGCGGCGTGCCATTGGCGCTCTTCCTGCAATGCTTGTTGCAGTCGTTGCTGCTGTTGATACCAGCCGTTGAGGCCACGTCGCAGTACGGCAGTGAATAGTGTCAGGCACTGTTCGAGCTGTTCTTGATCGTGGGCCTTGAGTGGTTGTCCGTTTACCAGTAACCAGCCACAACCCTGACTCAGTGCCAGTGGTTGCATCCAGCTGCCAGCGGGCAGTGGTTGATGGGCCGGATCGTTACCCGTACCCGTACCCGTTTCCGTGAGGCTGGATAGAGCGATACAGCGATAGCCTGCGCCTTTGATGTCGGGCAGCCATAAGGTTTTCAGGACGCCGTCATGCGCGCTGGCACGGGTCGATTTGAACTGTTGTTGTAGCCAGGACTGTACTGGAGCCAACAGCGGTACCAGATCGGTTGCCGGGTGTTGGCAGCTGGCGATATCACAGGCCAGATCCGGCAATAATCGCTGCATGACGACCTGAGCATTATCTGCGACCGCCCGGGATCGGCTGTATCGGTTTGGTGGCGTCGATATTAGCCATTCCAGCAGGCGCTGCAGTCGGCCAGCGACTGGCCGGGTTATGCCATTCGATTGCATTACTGTCATCGAATTTCCCTCCGTTTATGGCCCTGGAAGCGAGGGTGGTCGCCGACCAGTTAAGACCTTTGGGCATGACAGGTAGCAGATGCTGTGCCAGTTCCTCTTTTTTGTTTTTTTTTTGGCCAATTCCCTTGCCTTTGAGAGGAATATTCTCAAGTGAGTATCCCTTCCTGAGTATTGAGGAGAACAATCCCTTGAGTAAATATTTTTAACCGAAGGGAAACAGCCACAAGTCATCTGTTTCCACCATTTGTTAACCAGGCTTTGCGTTTGTCGGTCGGCGAATATGCACCAGAGTGACTCCCGTCTCGGAGAATTGCACTGGGGTGACGCACAGAACAGCGCGAGCCAGCAGGAGTTGTTATGGCGTTTGCTTTGCAACCACAGTCTGAATCCCGGATTCCAGTCCATTGTCGGCGTTACCGGCTATGTGGCCAGGAGGTTTTGCGGTTGCTGTTACGGCCAGGTGATCACTTGACGCTGACGGGCAGTGACGCCCTGCAGGGCGTCGAGATTATCCGCTGCGATGCCGTGCTAGCCCCTGCGCTGGAGCTTGAGAATAATGCCCTGTCGCTGATCCCCGGTGTGGCCAGCGGCACGCTGAATTTGCTGGAACAGAGTGACCGTCGTTCGCGTTTGTCATGCCAGCAGTTACAGCACTGGCAGGTTGCCGGACATCTGACGGAGGCATTGGCGATTCCGGCTGCGGCGATCATGGCGGAGTGCACGCTGATTGCCCGACAAGAGCAGACGCTGGTGATTGTGGCTCCCGCCGAGGCGATGGCCGTGGATAGCCAGATAGCGCCGGGGGAGGTGGACATTGGCCACCGCAGTGCGCGTTTCGCCGATAACCTGCCCGAACCGCTGGCACCGCCTGTACTGGATTTGCATATTCCCCATAGCAGCGCCCGCGCCTATACCGTCAAGGCCGGACAATGGATTCAGGTGATGGATGTCGAGGGCAAGCAGTGCTCCGACTTTATCGCCTTTGACCTGAACGCCGCAGAAGCGTCCAGACGTGGTGATATATCCCCCCAAGAGATAGCCACGCTGGACGCAGCGGCGACCCGCACCATGATGGGCCATAGCCTGCCAACGCCGGGTCTGCATTCGCGTTTTTATGATCAGAATATGGCAGCGATGCTGGAAGTGGTGCAAGACACCGTCGGCCGTCACGACAGTTTTCTGATGGCCTGTACCCCCCGTTTTTATGAAGACGCGGGCTACTTTGGTCATATCAGCTGTAGCGCTAATTTCAACAACCAGCTGCGTGACTGGAATATTCCACCTCGCGCTGG
>TARA_R110000868_G_scaffold161496_7_pt1 | contig 11768 bp, 8 predicted proteins | sample TARA_R110000868 | Tara Oceans TARA_R110000868 (sample SAMEA4397489) | marine metagenome | biome: Polar Biome; feature: [SRF] surface water layer (ENVO:00010504); material: water (ENVO:00002006), including particulate matter (ENVO:01000060) such as... | depth 5 m | reverse complement strand
GGCGGGCAGGAGATAATTGAGGATGGTGAAGACGGATTTCTTGGTTTCGCCGGCATAGGATGTGCCGCCGATCAGCACCAGTTTGCGGGTGAAATCGACACCGATCACGGTTTCCGAACGGCAGCCATGGCGCGCGGGATCGGCCTTGAAATCGGGCAGGTTGATAATGGTGAACTCGGCCTGGAAACCGGCGTATTCCTCTTCGGTCGGCAGGCGCAGCAAATGGCGGATGAAAAGCGAGTGCCAGGCGAGGTCATTAATGACCCGCACCGGCAGGCGATGATCCTTGTCGGCGCCGCCAAACAGCTGCTGCACATACAAGTCCTTGCCAGCCATATGGCTGCGGAAATCCTGCCATAGCGTGTCGAAATGGGCCGGGTCGATGGCGGCGTTATTATCCCACCAGACCTGGTCTTCGGTATCGCCGTCACGAACGGTGAACTTGTCCTTGGCAGAGCGGCCGGTATGGATGCCGGTCTTGACGACCAGGGCGCCGCCCTCGGCGACTTCGGCTTCCTTGCCCTGCACGGCGGCTTCGTAAAGCCGGGCCTCATTCCAGTTGAGATGGACGGTTCCGGCCTGGATACCCATGGCCGCGAGGCCGCCATCGTGACGTTCGGATGTCGACATGATCTCTTAATCCCCTGTGGCCCCCTCATCTGTCGGAGAGGTAACCGTCATTGCCTGCAGCACGCCGCGGAGTTTCCCCACTTGTCCGGCGCGACGCGCTCATTTCTCCGGAGAACGCAAGTGTCTTGCCAGTTCCGGCGAACCGTCATGAAATGCCGCGGTACCAGATCAGCTTGATCCAGAAAAGCCCAAAAGGCACGCAAGAAATCGAAAACGAAACCGGAAATCGCCATGCTATCGAAATCAATAATCTCCTGTGCAGTGTCTGCCATCCTCGCCAGCGCTGCTTCGGCGCAGGCTGAGGACAGGCAAACTATGCCTGAGCTTGAAGCGCGTTTCATGACCATGGCGCTCGATTGTGTTCAGCGGGAATATCCTAACAAGATCAGTCATGTGCTGGCCTCTGATGCCGATGCGCAAGCGCCGCGCGCGCTGCATCCGGCCTTTTATGGCTGTTTCGACTGGCATTCTTCGGTGCATGGCCACTGGCTGCTGGTTCGCCTGTTGCGCACCATGCCGGACGGCGCGATGAGCCAGGCTGCCACGACCGCGCTGGACACCAATCTGACCCCGGAAAACATCGCCGGAGAGGTGGCTTATTTCGAGGCTGAAGGCCGCGCTGCCTTTGAGCGACCCTACGGGCTGGCCTGGCTGCTGCAGCTGGGCGCTGAATTGCGCGAATGGGACGATCCGCGGGCCCGGCGCTGGAGCGCGGCGATCGCGCCGCTCGAACAGATCGTGTCAGACCGGTACAGGAGCTGGCTGCCCAATCTCGCCTATCCAATCCGCATCGGTACCCATAACCAGTCCGCCTTTGCGCTCGGGCTGGGGCTCGACTGGGCCCGTGAGGCGGGTGATGTGGAGCTGGAAGGCCTGATTGTCACCAAGGCGATGGGCTTCCATGCCGAAGATCGCAATTGCCCGATCGGCTATGAACCGTCCGGAGAAGATTTCCTCTCGCCCTGCCTGATGGAAGCCGACCTGATGCGGCGTGTCATGGCACCCGCCGACTATGTCACCTGGCTCGACGCTTTCCTGCCGGATATTCCGCGCGATGGTTCGGCCGACTGGCTGGCGCCGGGAATCGTGCTCGATGCCAGTGATGGCAAGCTGGTTCATCTTGACGGTGTCAATCTCTCCCGCGCCTGGGCGCTGGAGGGCATTGCGGATGCCCTGCCGGCCGGAGATACACGCCGCGAATCCCTGCTGGCCGCTGCGGCGGTGCATGAAGAGGTCGGGACCCGCTCGGTCAATGGCGAGGATTATGCGGGCGGTCACTGGCTGGCCAGTTTCGCCACCTATCTGGTGACCCGGCGCGGGGTGGACGCCCCGGCCTGGCGCGCCTTGCCTGAAGACGACATGCCTGAAGCAGGTTTGCCCGAGTAATTACTCCGGCAGCGGAATATGTTCGGATTCTCCGGCGGGCAGGGTGAAGCGCCCGTCCGCCGGGAAGCCGGCCTTTGCAGCCTCGACCCAGTCGCGCTTGGCATCGGTCAGCCAGGCGGCATCGCTGGCGACGAAATTCCAGAAAATCTCGCGCTTTCCGAGCGGTGCGCCGCCGCAAAGCATTACGACACTCTCGTCATCGGCGGTCAGTTGCGGCGCACTGCCCGGCGTGAGCACGGCCATTTCTCCGGGCTGCAGGGCTTCGCCGTCGAGCGCCGCCTGGCCGCTGACCAGATAGACAGCGCGTTCCTCATGCTCGATATCGAGTTTGACATCGGCCCCGGCGGGCAGGCGTCCATGCAGATAGAAGATCGGTGAAAAGACTTCAGCCGGAGCCTCCTGGCCCCAGGCGGTGCCGAGAATCAGCCGGAAGCGGGCACAGCCGCGATAGAATTCCGGCAGGCTGGCCGCAGGATGGTGGTGAAAGGCCGGCGCGACATCTTCCTGGCCGGCGGGCAGGGCGACCCAGGTCTGGATGCCGTGAATGCGGTGGCCATTGGCGCGTTCCGGCGGCGGTGTCCGCTCGGAGTGAACAACGCCACGCCCGGCCGTCATCCAGTTGACGTCGCCGGGACGGATGACGGCATCAACACCCAGATTGTCCTGGTGCCGCAGCGCGCCGTCGAACAGATAGGTCACTGTTGCCAGGCCGATATGCGGGTGCGGGCGGACATCGATTCCGGTTCCGGGCTCAAACACGGCCGGGCCCATCTGGTCGAAGAAAATGAAGGGACCGACCATGCGCTGGCCGGGCGCCGGCAGGACGCGGCGAACTTCAAATCCGCCCAGATCACGGGTCCGTCCCTCAATCCTGCGTTCGATACTTGTCGACATTGTGATGGCTCCCGCCTGGCTGGACTGATCGCTGGCGCTTGCGCCGCGCGCCTCAATATCCATAGTGCATGCATCAATGTGTGGGGAGGTCTTCATGAAATCAATTATCGCAACTGCCGCAGCGCTGGTGCTGGCGGGGCATGCCTTTGCCCAGGACAGTTTTGAGCTCGATCCGGCGCAGGCCGCGACCGCCGAGGCGCTGGTCGAGCAGGCGCTCGACAGTGATCTAGCCTGGTCGATCGTCGAATCGCTGACCACCGAAGTCGGTCCGCGCATGCCCGGCAGTGAAGCGGAAGTGCGCGCCCGCGCCTGGGGCGAAGCGCTGGGGCAATCGCTCAGCTTTGACCGTGTGGTGATCGAACCCTTCACCATGCCCTTCTGGGATCGCGGCGAGCTCGAGATCTCGATCACCTCGCCCTATACCCAGGCCCTGCATGGCTCGGCGCTGGGTGGCTCCGGTGCCTCGCCGCGCTCCGGCCCGGTCGAGAGTGATGTCGTCTATTTCCGCGATATTGATGCCCTCACCGCTGTCGCCGACGGATCGCTTGAAGGCAAGATCGCCTTTGTTGATGGCGACGCCATGGTCGCGACCCAGACCGGTGCCGGCTATGGTCCTGCGAATAATCGCCGCCGTATTGGCTGGCAGCACGCCGAACGCGCCGGCGCCGACGCGATTGTCGTGCGCTCGGTTGGCTCCGATTTTCATCGCAATCCCCATACCGGCATGATCTCCTCGATGGATGGTGAGTGGGCCAGTATTCCCGTCATCGCCATCTCCAATCCGGACGCCGACCATTTGCGCCGCCTGCATCATACCGGTGCTCCTCTGGCGATGCAGATCCGCGCCACCGCCGGCTGGCATGGTGATGTGACCAGCGGCAATGTCGTGATGGATATTGTCGGCAGCGAATTGCCCGACGAAATCGTCCTGATCGGGGGGCATCTCGACAGCTGGGATCTGGGCACAGGGGCCATCGATGACGGTGCCGGTGTGGCCATCACCGTCGCCGCCGCAGAACTGATCGCCCGCCTGCCGGAACGTCCACGCCGCACCATCCGTGTCGTCATGTTCGGGGCTGAGGAAGTCGGTCTTCTGGGCGCCCGCGCCTATGCCGAACAACATGCCGACGAAGTTGCCAATCATGTGATGGCGACCGAATCCGACTTCGGTGCCGGCCGCATCTGGCAATTGGCCTCCAATGTCGATGAAGGCGCCAATCCGGCAATCGATGCGGTCGGCCGCATCATCGCGCCGCTCGGCATTTTGCGCGGCGGCAGCAATGTTCCCGGTGGCGGGCCCGACATCATCCCGCTCGCCATGCTGGGTGTGCCGACGGTTCGACTGAACCAGGACGGAATGGATTATTTCGACCTGCACCACACCCCGGACGATACGCTCGACAAGATCGATCCCGAGGCCCTGGCCCAGAATGTCGCCGCCTATGCCGCGCTGGTCTATCTGGCGGCCAATATGGATGTCGAATTCCGCACGCCCGCCGAAGAGACCGCGGCGGACGAGTAGGGCGCGCCGCGTTTTTTTGACCTGCACTGAATGAATGGCAGGCTTCCGGCAAGATAGCGGGAGCCTGCCGGCCAGCTTGCAGCCAGTCTGAAGGGGGGTAGCCGGTGAATATCAAGGATGCGGCCTCACGGACCGGTTTGCCGGCCAAAACCATTCGTTATTATGAGAGTATCGGCCTGCTCACGCCCTTGCGCGCCGGGAATGGCTATCGCGATTATCGCGAGGTGGACCTGCACAAGCTCGGCTTCCTCGCCCGCGCCCGCGCGCTGGGTTTTTCGATCGAGGATTGCCGCCATCTGCTCACCCTCGACAGCGATGCCTCACGCTCCAGTAGCGAGGTCAAAGCCTTGGCCCAGCAGCATATTCGCCAGATCGGCGACAAGATTTCCGAGCTGAAAGCGATGCGCGCGAGCCTGCAGAAACTGGCCTCCGCCTGTCAGGGCAATGACCGACCCGATTGCCCGATCATGGATGAATTATCGGGCCTTGCGCCAGGCAAGCGTGCCGCATCGGGCAAGGCTTCTACGGCGGACTAGACAGGCCGCTTGACCTTCCAGTGGCTGGAAGGATTAAACCCGTGCCTTCACGTCGAAAAGGCATGGGTCATGACGACCGGTCATCAAGGAAAATCTGCTAATTGTTGCGGCGGTTCGCATCACACGCACGACGCGGCAGCGATCGATCCGGTGTGCGGCATGAGCGTGGATAAAGCTGCCGGAAAACCGCAATTCGAGCACGGCGGCATCACCTGGCATTTCTGCTCGGTCCGCTGCCATGAACGTTTCGCCGCCGACCCTGAGCATTTTCTCAGCGGCGCTCACCGGCGCGCTGAGGCCGCCGCGCCTGCTGGCACGCAATATACCTGTCCGATGGACCCGGAAATCGTCCAGGACGGGCCCGGCACCTGCCCCAAATGCGGCATGGCGCTGGAACCGATGGGCGTACCCCTGGCCGATTCTGGTCCCAACCCCGAACTGGTTGATTTCCGTCGCCGTTTCTTCTGGAGCAGCCTGCTGACACTGCCTCTGGTCCTGTTGGCGATGGGACCCATGATCGGGCTTGGTTTCGTCCGCGATTTCGTCGGCGAGGGCGCTGCCCCCTGGCTCGAACTCGCGCTCGCCACACCGGTCGTGCTCTGGGCTGGCTGGCCCTTCCTGCAGCGCGCTGTGCTATCGCTGCGCAGCGGCCATCTCAACATGTTCACCCTGATCGGGATGGGCGTCAGTGCGGCCTATGTTTACAGCCTCATAGCGGTATTGTTTCCCTCGTTCTTCCCCGCGGAATTCCGCCATATGGGCGGTCATGTCGCCGTGTATTTTGAAGCCGCTGCGGTCATCACCGTGCTGGTCCTGCTCGGCCAGATCCTCGAACTGGGCGCCCGCGAACGCACCGGCACGGCCATCCGGGCCCTGCTGGATTTGGCACCCAAGACGGCCCGCATCATCCGCGAGGACGGTACAGAACAAGAGGTTGCGCTCGACAGCGTCAGGGTCGGTGACCGTTTGCGTGTCCGGCCGGGCGAGAAAATGCCGGTCGACGGGCAGGTCGTTTCGGGCAAATCATCGGTCGATGAATCCATGCTGACGGGCGAAGCCCTGCCGGTCGAAAAGGCGGTGGGCGACAGTGTCACCGGCGCGACCATCAATGGCTCCGGCGGGCTGGTGGTCGAAGCGCGGCGGGTCGGTGCTGACAGCTTGCTCAGCCAGATCGTCGACATGGTCGCCAAGGCCCAGCGCAGCCGTGCTCCGATCCAGAAATTCGCCGATCTTGTCGCGGGTTGGTTCGTCCCGGGCGTGATCGCTGTCGCGATTTTCGCCTTCATCGGCTGGTCGGTCTGGGTGCCGTCACCCGCGCTGGCACATGCCCTGATCGCCGCCGTCTCCGTATTGATCATTGCCTGTCCCTGCGCGCTGGGGCTGGCCACGCCAATGTCGGTCATGACGGCAGCTGGACGCGGCGCCCAGGCCGGCGTGCTGATCCGTGACGCCGAGGCGCTCGAGCGCTTTGAAAAGGTCGATACCCTGCTGGTCGACAAGACCGGAACACTCACGCTCGGCAGGCCCAGCCTGGTCGGCGTCGAGAGCGCGCCGGGCCAGTTGGACGACACAGTTCTGGGGCTGGCCGCAGCGCTGGAGCTGGGCTCGGAACACCCGCTCGCCGAGGCGATCCTCAAGGGCGCCGAGGCCAGGGGGCTGAACCTGCAAACCGCCGAAGACTTCCAGTCCGTCACCGGCAAGGGCATTACCGGTCGTGTCGATGGTCAAGCGCTGGCACTCGGCAATTCCGCGCTGATGCGCGATGCCGGGGCGGATCCGGCAGGTTTTCTGGACGCCGCCAATGCCCGCCGCGATGCCGGTGAGACGGTGATGTTCCTGGCCGTCGACGGTGCCTGCGCTGGCTTCGTCGCCGTCGCCGATTCGATCAAGGAAACAACGCGGGATGCCCTCAAGTCCCTGGCCGCTGCCGGCATCCATGTCATCATGGCAACGGGCGACAATGAGCGCACGGCCCGGGCCGTCGCTGCGCAGCTGGGCATTGAAGACTTCCACGCCGGTGTCCTGCCGGCCGGCAAGGCGAAACTGATTGAGGATCTCCAGACCGCCGGCCACCGTGTCGCCATGGCCGGTGACGGGGTCAATGATGCGCCGGCGCTGGCCCGGGCCGATGTCGGCATCGCCATGGGCACCGGCGCCGATGTCGCGATCGAGAGCGCCGGCATCACCCTGGTAAAGGGCGATCTGACCGGCATTGTCCGCGCCCGCCATCTGGCGAAAGCGACGATGCGCAATATCCGCCAGAACCTGTTCTTTGCGATGATCTATAATGCCGCCGGGGTTCCGGTCGCGGCGGGCATTCTTTACCCGGTGTTCGGCATCCTGATCTCGCCCATGTTCGCCGCCGCCGCCATGAGCCTCTCATCGGTCTCGGTGATTTCCAACGCGCTGCGCCTTCGCAGCGTCAAACTCTGAGCGCGTGCCGCCCAAGGCACCCCGACAAAAGGTATTCCGAATGGATCGGCGAGACTTCCTCACAAGCACGATCGCAGCCGGCGGCTTCGCGGCGGCCAGCGCTCTCCTGCCGGCCTGGGCGCAGAGCGCAGCACCGCTGACCAGCGCCGGTCTGCCCGCACTCTCGGGCACGCGCTTTGATCTCAATATCGGCCGCACGCCGGTGACCATTGATGGCCGCGGCAGCCGGGCGGTGACGGTGAACGGCCATATGCCGGCCCCCGTTCTGCGCTGGCGCGAAGGCGATGACCTCACGCTCAACGTCACCAACGGGCTTGATGAGGACAGCTCGATTCATTGGCACGGCCTCTTGCTGCCCTTCCAGATGGATGGCGTGCCGGGCGTGACCTTCCCCGGCATCGCGCCAGGCGAGACCTTCCAGTACCGCTTTCCGGTCCGGCAATCCGGCACATACTGGTATCACTCCCATTCCGGCCTGCAGGAACAGATGGGGCATTACGGTCCGATCATTATCGATCCGGCGGGCGAAGACCCGATCGCTTATGACCGCGAATATGTGCTGATGCTGGGGGACTGGACATTCGAGGGCGCACACGCCGTCTTCAACCGGCTCAAACAGGTCCCCGACGTTTACAATGCCCAGCGCCGTACCCTGGTGGACTTCTTCCGCGACGCCCGCCGCGAAGGTCTCGACCAGGCCGTCGCCGAGCGGGCGATGTGGGCGCGGATGCGGATGAGCATGACCGATATCTCCGACGTCACCGCGGCGGCCTATACCTATCTGATCAATGGCCATGGCCCCGAGGGTAACTGGACGGGCCTCTTTCATCCCGGTGAGCGGGTGCGGCTGCGCATCATCAATGCCTCGGCGATGACGATTTTCAATCTGCGCATACCCGGCCTGTCGATGACGGTGGTCCAGGCGGATGGTTTGCCGGTGCAGCCGGTTGAGACCGATGAGTTTCAGATCGGGGTTGCGGAAACCTATGACGTTATCGTCGAGCCGCGTGACGAGGCTTATACGGTCATGGCCGAGAGCATTGACCGCAGCGGCTATGTCCGCGCCACCCTGGCGCCGCGCGCCGGCATGCAGGCTGACGTGCCGCCGCTGCGCGAGCGGCCGCTCCTGAGCATGCGTGATATGGGGATGGATCATTCCGCCATGGGCGGCGATCATGCTGCAATGGGTCATGACATGCCGGCCAGCGCAGCCCCGGCGGCACCCGTTGATCATTCCATCATGGACCACGCCGCTATGGGACATGTGATGCCCGCGCCCGCAGCCCCGATGGACCATGCTGCCATGGGGCATGGCACCCTGGCTCCAGCGATGGATCACGCGGCCATGGGGCATGGCACACCTGCGCCTGCGCCGGCGATGGATCATGCGGCGATGGGGCATTCAATGCCGGCACAGCCAGCACCGATGGATCACGCCGCCATGGGGCATGCGATGCCCGCGCCGCCTGCGCCGATGCCCGGTATGGAAGCGCCGCTCACCCATGACCACCCCACAGGCCCCGGCGTAGCGATGATGCCGGCCATGGTGTTCGACCGGCTGGGCGAGCGCGGGATTGGCCTGACGGACGAGCCGCACAGGGTGTTGGTCTATACCCAGCTCAAAAGCCTGGAGCCCAATCCGGACCGGAGACCGCCCGGCCGTGAGGTCGAGGTCCACCTGACCTCAAATATGGAACGCTATATGTGGTCCTTTGACGGGGCGGCATTTTCGCCGGTCGTCGAGCCGATCGTGTTCCAACACAATGAGCGGCTGCGGCTGACCTTGGTCAATGACACCATGATGCCGCACCCGATCCATCTGCACGGCATGTTCTTCGATGTCGTCAATGGCGAGGACGCCCACAAACCACGCAAGCACACCATCATCGTCAAACCGGCCGAACGCCTGTCCGTCGACATCACAGCCGATGCGCTGGGGGAGTGGGCCTTCCATTGCCACCTTCTCTTCCACATGCATGCCGGCATGATGCAGGTGGTTTCGGTTCGCCCCGGGCATGGAGATCATCATGGCCATATGTAGACTTGTCGCGGCCGCGCTGCTGGCGCTGGCCATCCTGCCGGCCGCACAGGCACGCCAGGGCAATCCTGTCGATGCCGACCCGGCGCGCATGGCGGCGGCCCGCGCCGATATGTTTCATGGCATGGGGACCACGCACTCCATGGTGCTGGTCGACCGCTTCGAACATCTGAGTGGCGGCGCCGATGATGCGCTGTTGTGGGATGCGCAGGCCTGGATTGGCGGCGATGAGCGCAAATTCTGGTTCAAGACCGAGGGTGAATATTCCTTCGACGCATCGGAATTTGAATCGGCGCAGCTGCAGGCCCTCTACGGCCGGGCCATCTCGCCCAATTTCGACCTGCAGATCGGCGTGCGCCATGATATCGAGCCAGGACCGTCGACCAGTTATGGCGTGGTCGGTCTCCAGGGGCTGGCGCCTTACTGGTTCGAGGTTGATGCGGCGGTGTTTCTGAGCGATGCCGGCGACATGACGGCCCGCATAGAGGCCGAGTATGAGCTTCTCATCACCCAGCGCCTGGTGCTGCAGCCGCGCGCCGAGCTGCAATTTGCCGCCGGCGATATCGCCGACCATGATCTCGGCTCCGGCTTGACCGAGACCGAGTTCGGTTTGCGTCTGCGCTATGAAATCAGTCGCGAATTCGCCCCCTATATCGGTGTGGAATGGCATGATTTGCAAGGCGATACGGCCGAACTGGCACGCTTGCGCGGCGAGGCGGCCAGTGATCGCGTTATTGCCGTCGGCATCCGTTTCTGGTTCTAACTCCGGCTTCGACCAGTCGGGGCATCTCATGACGGCAATTTTGCGTTGGACGGCACGGATCCATAAATGGCTCGCTCTATTCGTCGGGGTCCAGATCGTGGTCTGGGTCGCCGGCGGCGCGGTGATGAGCCTGCTCGATATTGATCGCGTGCACGGCGACCATCATGTTGCGCCAGCGCCGGTCATAGAGCTGGACCTTGCGGCGGTGATCACGCCGTTCGAGGCGGCCGAAATCGCCGCCTTGCCCGGCGTGGTCAAGACTGTGGACCTGATTCCCTGGCTGGGACGGTCCGTGTATCAGGTCGAGGACTACTTCGGCTCCAGCCATCTGGTCGATGCCCATAGCGGCGAACGACTGACCCCGATCTCCGAAGCCACCGCAATCGCGCTGGCCGAGCAATTCCATCTGGGAGCCCTGCCGGCGTCCTCGACCGAATTGCTCGAGACTTCAACGACGGAATATCGCGGTGCGGACCTGCCCGCCTGGCGGGTCAATTTCGATGATGGTGACGGTACCAGCCTCTACTACGCCGTCGATACCGGCTTGCTCACCAGCCGTCGCAATGATGAATGGCGTCTGTTCGACTTTGTCTGGATGCTCCACATCATGGGCTATCAGGACCGGGATGATTTCAACACGATCTGGCTACAGGCCTTCGCCCTGTTCAGCCTCGTCACCGTGTTTGCCGGCCTGCTCCTGCTTTTCATCAAGATGCGGCGCAGCCTGCTTATGGCGCTGGGGCAAGAGCAGGCGAAAACGCGAAGATGAATGCCCGATGACCAGCGGTGCCCCGCAATGGTCCCATGCCGGACGGAATAACCTTAATTGATCCTTAAATCGCCGTATCCCGGCGCGGTTCAGGCCCCACTTCCAAACGATAAGCTAAGTGTCTCCGGAGCGCCGGGGATGATGATGGTGCTTCTGCTGATCGAAGCGCCGGGACAGCTGGGGCTGGGATCATGAAAGTTTCAATCGTTGCGGGCACGCGCCCGGAAGTTATCAAACTGGCGCCGGTTCGCGCCGCACTCCTGAAAACAGCCAATCTCGAGCCCGAGTGGATCGCCACTGGCCAACATGGTTCGCTGGCCGACCAGGCCCTGCAAGTCTTCGGCATTACGCCCGAGACGCGGCTGGATCTGGACTGGAATGGCAAGGCGCTGAGCAGCCTGACGAGCGCGTTGATCCGTGATCTCGGCGAGCAATTTGCTGCCAGCCGGCCCGATTTTGTTCTCGTCCAGGGTGATACGGCGTCGGCCTTTTCCGGCGCGATGGCTGCCTTTCTCAATGATGTCCCCGTTGGCCATGTCGAGGCCGGGCTGCGCTCGGGCGATTTGCGTCATCCTTTCCCCGAGGAAGGTTTTCGCAAACTGATCTCCCCGATTGCCGACCTGCATTTCGCGCCGACACGGGCCGCCGCCAGGAACCTGACCGATGAGGGTATTGCCAGCGAAAAGGTCCGCATGACCGGCAATACGGTGATCGACGCAGTCCAGATGGTCGGCTCGATGGAAATCAACCCGCAGGCCCTTGACCGCTTGCGCCCCGAGGAACGCCTTGTGCTGGTA
>TARA_R110000868_G_scaffold2590_9_pt1 | contig 11772 bp, 11 predicted proteins | sample TARA_R110000868 | Tara Oceans TARA_R110000868 (sample SAMEA4397489) | marine metagenome | biome: Polar Biome; feature: [SRF] surface water layer (ENVO:00010504); material: water (ENVO:00002006), including particulate matter (ENVO:01000060) such as... | depth 5 m | reverse complement strand
ATCATTGGCTGGTAGAACGAAGGAGATCCGTCGTTGTCGCCATCTCGCGCTTTCTGCATGGCGAGTGGTGCCCAGTTCTCGTTGATCTGCATGCGCGCTGGATCTGCCTCTGGAGTTTCCCTGCCAACCTGCACAGCAAGCTGCGCTGTGACCGCCTCCAGCCATCGCTGTGGCACTTCAATGGATTGGGCAAGCGTACCTACGTCCATGACATGCCGGTGACGCCAGCAGACCAGCACAGCGACCTCAGCGGCCTCGTTCGGTGCCGGCCAGAGGTTCAGCACGGGCATCGGCAGATCACGCTGGAACCAGTAGCTGTTCGGACGGCCCGGGAATATCTTGTTGCTCTGGTTTGCGTACTGGTCGCGGTTCAGAACACCCAGCGGGATTTCATTCGGGTTGTTGGCCAGCACAATGTCGTTGTACGTGAGAGTGCCGACTGATGTGATGCGGAAGTACAGGAACGGCATCGGCTGGCTGATATCGCTCCACACAGTCTCGCCAGAGGCCGCCGTGTAGCTGTCGGTGCCAGTGGTGGTCCATGTGACGCCATCGGTCGAAACGGCGAACGTGAGGGCTGTGGATGCGATCCCCCAGTTGATTCCGACAGTGGCGACTTGCGTGGCTTGAGCGAATTGTACGGTGTAGGTGCTGGCCCCGGTCGTGACAGTCCCGGTGACCTCGGTCTGGGTTCGGTACAGGAGGTTGAGCACACCGACCGTGCCGGCCGGCAGCGTGACTATCGGCTGGTTCTCGTACATCGGGAGAAGGATCTTTTCGATACACCAGCTCGGTGGCTTGCTGTTGGCCAGCTCCGACAGCAGCAGGTACAGCGCATCGCGTGCGTAGTTCTGCATCTCGGCGGTGATCTTCTGCGCCACAATGCCACAACGACGGAAGGCTGTGTCGATCACCTTCCGCGTATTGAATGTGGTAGCGCTGATAGTGCCGGATGTTGCCATCGTCGATTCCTATAAGTCAGGGCTCGGCGGCTGATTCAGCACACCCGGTATTACACTGTGTGATGTTACCCGTTACTTCTTGCTTCCGCCACGCTTCATCATCGGCGCCTGCTGCGGAATCATCGGATCTTGCGGAGCTGGGGGAAACCCTCTTGCATTCCCACCTACGCCGCCGGCCGGCATGCCCGGCATGCGACCAGTCTGTTGAGCCTGAGCAGCCATCTGGGACAGGATGCCTTCAGCCATCTGCCGCTCTTGCGAAGTCAGCTTTGGCTCTTTTGCCGCCGATCTCTTCTTGGCTGGCGACTTCTTTGTTTTGCCACCGCGCTTCATGGCAGCACTCCCGCCACAAGCGTAGCCATCTTTCTTGCTGGAGGCCATTTCCTTTTTCTCATGCTTGATCATGGCCTTTGGGGCACCCTTTTTCTCCATGAAAGCAATTTCTTTTTTCATCATGGATTTGGATTCTTTGGCCCCGCCTTCAGCCTTGCGCACCGCTCCCCCGCGCATGTATGCCTTCACCGGCACCTTGCTTGGACCAAACTCAAACTCTTTAACGTATTTGCAGGCCATGATCGTCTCCGTCAGGCGTAGGTTTTGATGCACTCAAGAACAATAGAGTAAGTGTCACCGGCAGAAGCGTCATGCGTGGTGAATAGAACATCTCCGTTCACCCCGGTACCCGCGTTGCTCGGAAGACCGCCGAATGTAGAAAAATCCATCAGGTAAGCTGTGTTCTGCGGAACAAGCCAAGCAAACGCGTCAGTGGTTGCGTCAAATAAAACGCGAACGCTCATACCGTGCACCGAACCCCAGATCTTGTTGATCTTGACGCCGTTACATGCGTTGCCGGAAGCACTGGGGTTCAGCGTGGAGACATCAACTTTGACGACCGCCGTTTCGCCCGTGCCATCCGAAATGTTGGTGTACTTGGCGATGAACAGACGCTCACCGTCAAGGATGGTTTGTGATGTTACGTTGTCAGCCATGAGAATCTCCTGATATGAAAGGGGCCGGACTGCGCCCCTTCAATTTTGACGTATTAAGCAGCGACGACGATGGGCGTCTCCGTACCCGTCACGGTATAAACTACTGGACGCATGGCGTCACCTCCTCAAATGGCTGATTAACGCTCTTGTGCCGCGAGGATGTAGTCAACGGTAGTCACGCGAGTGCCGAGGTTGTCACCCGACAGGCTCATGGCAGCGACGGTCAGGTTTTCTGTGTCCGGCAAGTTCGTTGTGTGCGTTGCGACCAAGCCGCCGTTGATGAAGAAATTGACCGCGCTGGTGCCGACTACTTGGATTGACAACACGATGTATGTGTCGTTCACCATCGATATGCCGGAACTGGTCGAAGTCTCTGTGCCGCCTTTCTCGGTCTTGCACAGTATCTCAGCGCTGCCGTCATCAACTTGGAAGCAGATGCGATCCGCTGCAGTAAGCATGGCCTCTGGATTGGTAGCGAAGTTCACGGTGAAGCCAACACAGATATCGCTTTGGTCAACCTTGGTGTTCTTGATGCGGGTTTGGAAATACAGCTCTTTGCCAGAAACTGCACTGAATACTTCGTTGCCCTGAATCGATGCGCCGTCGTTGTCGGTGGTAGCCGCAGAGGTCAGTGCAAGTTCGCCGCCAACGGTGTCAGCAACGATGGTAACGGTAGCACTCGCGTCTTTCACGACAGTCCACGAATTGGTCGTGTCCACGTTGACCAGAGTGAAGTCATCGAGCAAGCTGAATACGGAGGTGTTCAGGCTGATCGGCAAGCTGCCGAGGCCGCTGAAGTAGGTGGTGCGATTGCGCCCATCATAGAGAATAGGGCCGGAAAATGAAGTTGGCATTGCAGAATTCCTCTTGCACGAGTTGCCCGTGAGTCTGTGCAACGTCCGTCAGGCCGGTCGCACGGGTTGATGTTGCCTGAAAAGTTTTCCTATCGGGCGGCTTGCTTCAAGAGAAGGGTTGCCGCCCGATAGGTGTACCGCCTGTTATTACAAGCCCGGCGTGCCCCACAGGTCGCGCCAGTCCGTCCAGCCCGGGATGTAGCGCTCGGTGGCCTTGTAGCGCATGGAGTCGGTTTCAAAATCACCTTCCATGCTCTTCTCAAGGCTGCGACGCATCATCAGCTTCAGGCCATCTGGCACATCGCACTGTACCCACCATGCGGTGGTGGAAGTGATACGTGACAGGTTCGCCTGACCCTTCGGCAGCATACCCATCGATTTGATGGGGTTGATGTCGTTGTCGGCACTGCCGCTGCGCAAAGCACTCTTCAGCAAAACTTCTGCTTGGAACACGTTGCTTGGGCCGGTGACGATCTGCTGCGGGGTGAGGCGGATACGCTTGCCGTTGTTGTCAACAGCGTTGCGGATCTGGATCAGCATCTGTTCCAGAGAGGTCTGGGACAGAGCCGCTGCAGTGGCCAGCACGTTGCTGGCCGTAAGGCCGTTGGCCAGCGGGTGCGATGCGCTGTTCAGCACTACACCGTCACCGCCGGTATAACCAGAGGTGAAGGCGCGGTTCAGAATGTTCGCGCACAGCGTTTCTTTCGTTTCGATCAGCGACTGCGCCAAATGCTTGGCGTAGGTCTGACCCATGCGGATGTGGTCGCCGTCTTCTACCAGCACCTTGGTCAGCGCGAAGGCAAGGCCATACACGCGGTAGAGGTAACGCTGGATGAACAGAATGCCGCCACTTTGGTAAGTGACAGGCATGCCGTCTGGCAGCTCAGGAGCCGCACCAAAACCAAAAAGAACGGGTTCTTCGTGGTAAGAGCGCGGGATGCCTTTCTGCTCGTTGAAAACTTGCTTCCACTCGTCGGCGCGTTGATCGTACACGCCGTCGAAGGTTTCGTTCAGGATGGGCTCAACTACCGCCCGAAAGTCTGTACTGCGCATTGGAGTAGCCATTTGTCAGACCCCCTTAGATTGAGTTGACGGCAGCTTTGTAGTGATGTTCGTTGATACGAACAGTCGCCACAATGTAAGCGTCAGTCAATGCGTCGTTGATGTTAAGAGCCCAACCAGTAATCTGGAACTGACCCGATGTTGCTTGGATCGCTGTCAGATAGGTGTTGCTCAAGCCAGTTGCAGTGGATCCGCCCGGCGACGCCACAGTCCAGTCGCACTCTTCGCCTACAGCTGTCTGCACGGTGGTGCCAGACGAAGGGTTGTTGTACTGAACTTGGAAGATCGTCTCAGGATCGTCGTACACCCATGCAACGATGTCAGTTGCAGTGGTGCCGGTGGGCCAGAACGGGGTCAGGGTGGGCTTGCCCAGCGAGTCGATGTACTGGCAACCAGCAAACACGCCGAGCAGCGAAATGCCGTCAACAGTGCCAGAGCGCGTGCCATCAGATGTGCCGAGCTGAACAGTACCAGCGTCAACCAGCTTAACTGGATCACCTTGGAAGATGTTCGCAGCGTAGGTGCTGGCGATAGTGTAGGCTTTCGGACGCATCTGACCACTTGGATGGTAGGAGGGACGAAAGCCGAAGGGTGCATTTGTCGCGGACATAATGCGTTTCTCCTTAGCTTAATGAATAAGTTTATGGCGCGAGTTAAACTTCGAACTCTGCGTCACGCTCATCCACAATGTCAGCCAAGCCTTCACCCTTTTGCAACCGAGCGCCTTTTTTCTCAGCTTCGTGAGCAATAGCCTCTGCGGTGTCCCGCAGCTTCTGTTCTTCACGTAGCGGTGCGTCATGGTGCGCCTCTCTCATGTACAGTTTGTACAAGTCTTCGGGCAGCTTGAACGCCAGCATCTCATTTACACCTATCATGCCCACGTAGTCGCCAGTCTTCTGAGTGGCGTATTCCCAGCCGGGAACTTCTTCCGGCTTAATGGGCTCGTACCCGAGGCGCAAGCGCCCTGCGAGTGAGTCCCGTGGATTCGTCGTGGTCAACCAACAAGTGTGGTAACCCGGGATCTTCGGCAAGTCCGGCAGTGCGGACTGAAAAAAACTTTGTCTGAACATCTCAACCCGATCACCCTCGGTCAGTTCGCGGCTCTCGGTGACGTTACGGTCACCCACTTTGCGATCTTCCCGGGTCTTGCCGACGGATTTCTTGCTACGTATGTCAGTCATGGTCGCTCCTACAGCGATTGTTTATATTTACCAGTGTGAAAAAGCTGATGCAAGTGGTTTATCGGCGCGAGCCGTTGGCCTTGTCGTATTCCATGTACTTGCGGATGTACTTCTCGCGCAGCTTGGCGTCATCCCAAACATTTGCATCCATCATCGCCTGCTTGCGCTCTGGGCTGATGTACACCTGCTGCCTGCCTGAGCTGCCGCCTGATGCCCTGCCGCCAGACAGTTGTGGGCCACCTGTTGGTGTGCGCGCCGGCCGGCGGTCGTCATCGCCGTCGTCGTGATCATTCCGCGATTGCTGGCGCTGGAATTTCTCTGGCAGACGACGCCTCATTCTGGATTCCATCTCGCTCCAGTATTCTGACGAAGCGGGATCCATGCCTTCGGCCATCAGGGACGAGTCGATGGCATTGACGATCTTGGAGTCTTCGTCGCCGCCCTGCAGGTCGTACCATGAGTGCTTTTCAATGAACTTTCTTGCCAGCTTTATCTGCTCAGGAGGCAGAATATCTGGTTGTGGCGGGGCATTGGCGGCTTGGGCCACGCGCTGGAACTCTGCAGCCTGCTGCGCTTTTACTTGCTGCAGCTGCCTGATATCGGCAGCGGCCTGATCGCGGTATCGCATCGCTGCGGTCGCATCCGCGCCGTTGTTGGCGGTAATCGCGGCTGCATGCACATGCTCGGCCTGCCGGTAGCGGTACGCGGCTTCCTGAATGTGCTTGTCGATGTCAGTGAGCTCGCCCTGACGCTGACGCAGATCAAGTGCTGAGAACTGGCGCTCAAGCTGCTCGTTGCGCTGCTGGAGGAACTTCAGCTCCTTCTGCGAACGGTTCTTGGCTTCTTCCTGCCGCAGTTTGCGGTCTTTCTTTTCCTGCCGGCGACGCTCACGAATTTCTTCCCGATCCGTGTCGGTACTGTCGTCATCGTCATCGGCCTTTGTGACGCGATCATCAGCATCGTCGTCATGGTCGTCGTCATCCCGCTGGCTTTTCAGCGAGAGCGTACTGCCCGGCTGCTTGCCTTCCACCACTTCAATGGGAGAGCCTTTGTCGTCATCTTTGTCATCGATCAATTCATTTGCCATGTGACACCTCCTTCAGGTGTTAGAGAAACGCTTTCATTTCCAGCGGGTCGCCGGTTACTTTGCCCACGATGTCGAGATCCGCGAAGATCACAAACATTGCGAACGACTTGTCTGGCAGCTGTACTTCCCACCGATCACCGCCGTACTTTGGAACGCGGACGTATTCGCCGGGCTGGCACCAGTTGCCTTCGGGCCATGGCTGCATCGTGTCGCGGTTCTTGAACGCGAGCGGACCCAGCGCAATGACCTTGCCGGCCTGCGTGTTCCACTTTTCGGTTTCTTTGGTTTCAGTGTGGAAGATAATGCCGCCAGCCGATTTCAGCTTCGGGCTTCTGATCTGAACCAGCACGCGGCTACCGAACGGAATGACGCCCGGGTCTGCCTTGGGGAATGCTTGTTCAGTTAGTGTGTTTTCGATCCTTGCCATTACTATCGCACCGCCTGCCTGATTCTGCTCCACGACTACTGGAACACCATCGAGCCTGACGCGATCTTCACAGGTCGTTGTCACCTTCTCTTTCCTCTTTGATCATTGATAAAATTTCCGCGAGGGCGTAGTCGATCCCGGCCAGCACTCCGCTTGCTGCGCCAAACGTGAACGACGACTTATCCCCCGGGCTTCTGAGCGATGACACTGCAAGCTCGGCCTGTCGCTTCTCCAGCCGTGCCATCAAAACTTTTTCGCTGATCACTTGGGTGCTTTCTTTTCGCCCTTGCCTTGCGGAATCGCCATGCCCATCGCGTAGCGCTTGTGCTGCGGCGTGTTGTCAGCTGATATCTTCACATCGTTGCCCTTTGGTTTGTCGCCTTTCTTCGCCATGTCACTCTCCTGATTATGGTCCCGGGTTTATCCCAGTCCCTGTGCTTACTGCTACTCGGTTGCCCGATTCGATTTCGGCCTCGGCCAGCTGAAGAGCGGTCGTGTTGTCGGCCGTGTTCATGCGCTCGCGTGTAGCCATCTCTTCGGCTGTACGCATGTTTTCCTGCTGCTGCTCGTACTGTGCCAGCTGTGCGCGTGCCTGCTCTTGCTGCATGATTTTCATCTGCTCGATCTGGGCATCCTGAGCCTTCTGGGCCTGCTCTGCTTGCAGCTCCTGCATCTTGATCTGAGCTGCCTGCTGGGCCTTCTGTGCGTCCTGCTGCAGCGCCTCGCGCTTCACTGTGGCGTTGATGTTGGCCACAGCCAGACTGGTATCGGGCGGAGCATTCGGCGCCGGCATCTGCGGCAGCGTTGACTGCATGTGCGCGATCAGCTGCGACACCCTCAGCATGATCGGCTCGGCCTCTTCTTGTACAAGGTTGATCAGGCGAGCCTGCTCTTTTGCGTCGTCTGGCTTGATCAGCTTGTCCTTGGTGGCGTCGTCCACCGCTCGGTGTGACTCGGTGACGTAATACTGCAGAACGTGGTCTCGCAGGTGCTTGATCATGGCGGGGGCAAACGTCGGCGCCATTGCCGGGTTCGCTCCAAACACTGGTGATATCGTGAACGGCACATGCACCATCAGGTGGGCAATGTGGTTCTGTGTCGGCAGTACAAAGATGGGAGCACCCATGACCGCCGCCATGTTCTCAGAGGCGGGATCCATATTCTCCATTTCGCCGCCGCTGACCAGAATGTCCTCATCCTGTTTTAGCTGGCGCAGGAACATCGCCTCGACCTTGCGAGGATCGTACAGTTGCGGCTTCGCGTCTGCTCGCTGCAGGATTGCCTGCACCTTTGCAAAACGCTGGGCCTCGCTGAATACTTGCGGGTCAGATACCGGGACAACGTCAACCGGGCCATCAAAGTCGGCCGGCGTGACTTCAAAGTCGCCAGCCTTCTTGATGTCCTCCTCGGTGAGGTAGCTGCTGTTGATCCGGTGCAGGATCTTTAGGCTCTCGGCCATGGCGTTGTGCATGCGTGCGTGGATGCTGGAGAACACGACCATGCCCTGTTCGATCAGAGCCAGCGTGGTTCCCACGGGAGCATTTGCGTTTTGATCTGCCAAGCTCTCAAACGATGTCTGCACCACCCCACGGCCGGCGTCCACAAGGAATCCCAGCAGCTGGAACAGCGTAGGGCTTGGACCGGGGAACGGCAGCGGCATCACCAGCTTGCGGATGTCGTCCTGCATCGGGCCACCTTCCAGCTCGGCGATCTGCGTGGGCTGTAGCGTGATCGTTTGCGAGGTTGGGCCACCTTTCAGCTTCAGCGCTGTTGGGATGTTCTGAATGTGCGCGGAGTCCATCAGTGCGCGCAGCGATCCAGTTGCTGCAGCAGTGAGTCCGCCGATCATGTGCGTCAGGCCGATTGCCATCGCACCACGCCACGGGATCATCGGGAACTCCACGATCCACATCAGCTCTTCGTAGTTCTCGTCCTTTGGATCCCAGTTGCGGTACAGGTTCAGGCCGCGCTGCATGTTGTCGTCGATGCTGATGATGTACGGCCGCATGCCGTCACCTTCGATGTCGCACATCAGCGATATCTCGTACACGGTACGCAGACCGTCCTCGTTGTACGGCGACGACTTCTTGCCTTCGATCTTGTCGTTGGCCTTGGACGCTTTCGAGAAGTCTGGCTCAGGCGAGCTGGCCAGCACCAAATCACGGTACATGCCGATATCGACACGGCGCTCAAACTCTTGCGCAGTCACGTACTGGCGATGAGTCTTGCGCTCGGCGGTGTAGAAGTTGGTCGCCGCGAACGGGATGAAAATGTCGTCAACTGGGATGAACTCGGCGCACGGTCTACGCAGAGTGCCGCCCCAGTACCACTTCATGTACTGCACGCCGCCAAGCGGGATCTGGGTCGTCAGCTGCTCATGCTCTGCGCGCAGCCCTTTGATCTGCTGCGTCATCTGCCAGTTCATGAAGTCGGTCTTGCGCTCGGCCTTGTCGGTTTTCTCTTTGTCGATCTTGCCAAAGATCTTCGACTTGACTGGTCCGCCGGGCGGGAATATCTCTTTCATGACGCGAGCGGAGAAGTCCACGCATGATTGGATCAGCATGGGGTGAACGATTTTGGTGGCACCACTGAACTGCGCACCGCCGGGCGAGTCGTTGCCCATGCCTGTACGCTTCAAGCCCTCTTCGTACAGCTCGTCACGACGCTGTCTGGCTTCCTTGTCGATCTCGATCTTGTCCAGCAGGTCAGATACAAGCCGGGACAACTCGCGCTGGTCAACCTCTTCGATGATGTTGGCAAAGTGCTCTTCGCTTTTCTGCGCATTCTCAACGCCGTCGTCGAGCGTGACGAGCGCACCACCGTCTTCGGTGTCCTCGACCTCGCTCTCTTCCTCGTCGATCTCGACCAGTTCTTCGTCTTCGCCAGTCCGGTTATCTGCCATGTTGCGTACCTATTCGTTGTTATGTGTTGCCGACTACTCGGTCAGCGCGCCGTACTTTTCAACCAGACCGCCCATGGACTTGTTGTCAAGAAGATGCCGGTAATCTGAGTCAATCCCCACGTTCGGCAGCTCAGACGCGGATCGCTGCAGCATGCGCAACCCCTGACTTAATCTTTGCGCTGCTGATCGGCGATCTCTTTCCGTTGCTGCCAGCTCTGATAGCTTGTTCGCCATATCGATGGATCCATACGCATCCGATCTGCGTTGCATTTTATCTAAGCGCCTTGATGCCATAATCAAATCCCTCCCTTCTGGGGTTCTTGCCAAATCGCTTGGTGGAGTGCTGATGCGATCATACGGCGATGTAAACTGCTTCACCGCTGTTGATCTTTCTGGCAAGCCGTATCCAGCGCCAGTAAGCAAATCACGATATGTGGGCAGATGCATCAAGTCGCCGAATGCTGGCGTCGCGCCAATAGCTTCATCCGTTAAGTACCCGCCGCGCAGCGCTGATTCTGCGGTTTGAACAGGAAGCCCTTTGTACATTTCTGGCACTGCAATTCCAGAGCTTTCCATCGACTTGATTACATAGTTTGGTTTCCCAGCCAAATCGGAAAGAGTTTTGCCGAACGACCAGCCGGTCTCTTGCACCTCTGCTGGTTCCCACCCCAGAAGCTCTGCTGCCTGACGTTGTTTTGCATTTTGCGCCAGATACCCCGGACCTTTTATGCCGACATTCCCAAGCTCGTCCGCAAAGGATGCGCGGTTTTGACCACCAAAGAGCGCCTGATCAATGCTTGACAATTTAGCCATCCACGCATCGTTCGTTACTTCATCAAAATCGCCAGCAAGGTTGCGCAAAAATGACTGCACCTTGGGGCCGCTCAATCCTGAAGCTCCCAGCATTTTTTTAGCGTCAGGAGATGTCAGTGCGCGGTACGAATTATTTCTCCACGCATCAAGAACTGACTGGGTTCCTTTGTTTCCTTCGACGCTGTCGCCCATCACCTTTAATATCTTATCGGTGTCTTGCGGCCGTCCAGCTGCCAACCAGTTTTTCCATGTTGCCAAAGCGTTTTTCAGATTGCTTTCTACGCTTGTTTGCGGCGACAACGCAGCAAGCAAAGCCGTAAACCTTTCTGGGTCATCAGGGTATTCTGGGTTTTCAAATATGCTCTGAATTGAGTTGTAGCTGTCTTTGTACCAGCCCTTTTTGGCCCCGCCAGCTTTCGACACTGAAGCCATCTCTCTTACTGGAGGGAGCTGTTTGTAAATGTTGATCGTGTTCTCGGCCTGCTTTCTCCACTGCGAATTATCAAACAGATCCTTTTCTTCATCACTCAGGTATAGACCTATTTTCCGCAGTTGTGGGTATTCTTTCAGAACGTCGGCGAACAAGCCGCCCCTGCCATACTCAGGCAGTGAGCCAAACTCGTCGTACACGTTAGCAGCAATACGATCCCGGGCCGCTTCCCTTGCCTCGCTCTCGGCGATGTATCTGTCAATACCGGCGTTGTCGATCTTGCGACCAGCGCTGTCGATGCCCAGCGACGCCAGCAGACGATCAGACTCGTCTGCGTCGATTGGCACATCGGATCCGAGGCCGTACCGTTCAGCCAGCGACATCATGCCACCAATCATGTGTGGTAGCGCCTCGCCAGCAAGCGCTGCGCTCGCATAGTTGCCGACCGACGGCCGCATGAACGGCCCCAGATAGTCTGGGATCGCCATCGCGGCCTTGCTCAGAATGCCCTTGCTGATACCGGCCGCACCTATCGGAAGCTGGCCCAACACCTCGCCCAGCGTGTTGCCGAAGTGCGTATACTTGCCCATATCTTCGCTGGCAGGCAGTCCACCCATTTCGTTCTCGTAGTTCAGGCCGCTTGTGTATGCCGCCATCGCCGCATCAGACATCGGGTTATCACCCGGCATGAACATGCCAAGGCCCACAGTGCTGTTGGCCAAGCCCGGCGCAGTGTAGCTGTGCTTGTTACCATCCTCATCAGTCCACACAACGTCGCTCGGACGGTACTGCGCACGGATGCCTGCGCGGATTGCGTACATTGGATCCAGCAAACTGTCGATCATGCTGACGCCGGTCTTCTTGCGTCGCTTCGACTCTTCGTAGGATTCGTTGTCTGGGTTGTCTCTCACATCTGGTCTCTTCGCCATACCACCCTCTTTCATGCCATTAGGCTTGTTGGTTGCCTGCAACTTCGCCGTGATATCGGCAATCTCCTGCTCTGTAAGATAGTCAGGCAGATCGATACCCTGTGCTCGCGCTTTTGTCATGGAGTATGGCTGGAAC